>Ga0207799_100285_pt1 | contig 29495 bp, 26 predicted proteins | sample TtanPargueraPR_4_FD_187742 | JGI IMG/M metagenome (GOLD analysis project Ga0207799, IMG submission 187742) | Aerobic enrichment media microbial communities from Bioluminiscent Bay, La Parguera, Puerto Rico - Tt and M2 (SPAdes) | ecosystem: Environmental > Aquatic > Marine > Unclassified ...
GCTTAGAGAATGTTAACGAAGCGAAGGATTAGTCGAATCACTTTTCTACGCGTAGCGAGTTTTGATTCGACCCGTAGCGAGTTATACATTCTCTTAGCCTCGGAGCTTTAGTTATTGGAATAATATGGTCCACAATGATTAAATACACCCCTACAAAAGGATGCAGTTTTTGATTTTGTAACATAACCCAATCATCATATCCATAATACAGCATTTCAAAAACTTCACCTATTATTTAAAATCCGGTTGTTTACTTTGTTCAAAGTCTGCTATAATGTTACATGTAAAAGCCAAAAAGTGCATTACATTATAGCATTTTTGCTTTTATAGTCAGACGTATCTTTTTACTCAAAAAATATTGTCAAGTACTATAAAATTCTTTTCATATTTTTTGAGAAAAGCATACTCAAAAATTTAAAAAAAGGAAATGATATATATGAAATATGTTTTAGTTCTTGGTGATGGTATGGCAGATTACCCTGTGCCACAACTTGGCAATAAAACTCCTTTGCAGTATGCAAAGAAACCCAATATTGACTGCCTTGCAAAAAATGCAGAAGTGGGCATGGTTAAGACTGTTCCCGATGGAATAGCTCCTGGAAGTGATGCCGCAAACCTTTCTGTTATGGGCTTTAACCCCAAAAAATACTACACAGGGCGTTCTCCCCTTGAAGCGGTGAGTATGGGACTTGAACTATCCGATACCGATGTGGCTCTAAGATGTAATCTTGTAACGCTCTCGGACGAGGAAAATTACGCCGACAAAACAATGGTGGACTATAGTTCTGATGAAATAAGTTCTGCTGAAGCTAAGGAATTAATTGAAGCTGTTAATACAGAGTTTAAAAATGACAAATTCTGCTTTTATCCGGGTATAAATTATAGACACTGTATGATATGGGATAATGGCTCAACTGGTTTAGATCTTACTCCTCCCCATGATATATCTGGCAAAAAAATCACAGATTATCTTCCAAAAGGTGAAATCAATAAATTTCTACTAGAAATGATGGTAAAAAGCTATGATATATTGAAAGACCATCCTGTCAATAAAAAACGAATAGCTAATGGATTAAGACCTGCCAACTCGATATGGCTTTGGGGAGAAGGAAAAAGACCTTCTTTGGCAAAGTTTTCACAAAAGTATGGAATTAAAGGTTCTGTTATTTCTGCTGTTGACCTTATTAAGGGAATTGGTATTCTTGCAGGCCTTAAAAACATTGAAGTTGAAGGTGCTACCGGAAATGTTCACACTAACTTTTTAGGAAAAGCTCAAGCGGCTTTAAAAGAACTAGAATCAGGACAAGATTTTGTTTATCTTCACGTTGAAGCTCCCGATGAATGTGGTCATAGAAATGAAATTGAAAACAAGGTAAAATCAATAGAGTTGATAGATGAACAAATAGTAGGAACACTTTTAAAAGGCATGCAAAAATACGATGACTACAGAATAATGGTTCTTCCTGATCATCCGACACCACTGAGCCTAAGAACTCATACATCAGAACCAGTACCATTTCTCATATATCAAAAAAGCAACACCAAGGATTCAGGTGTTAGCAGTTATACAGAAGAATTGGCTGATTCTACAGGACTTTATTTCGCTGATGGTTATAAATTAATGGATTACTTTTTGAAAAGCCAAGGTATTACTAAAACATAGTTTTCAACTTTGGATAAGGGAGTTTCAAATAATATATATTCATTATTTCTGCTTAAAATCCCATCATGGAAACTTTTAAACTTCCAATCATAGGTAACCTGAATCTTATACCATAAGACTCCACCTTATATAAGATGGAGTCTTATACATTCTCTTAGTTTGAAAGCTTTAGTTGTTGGAATAATATGTTACAAAATTAAAAACTACACCCTATAGTAATTTGATTTGAGCGAATTTGAGACTTTAAAACTGTATGATTTATTATTCCCCCTACTTAAACTAGTATAACCTCTTGAATAAACAGAGTTAAAGTCTTCAAAAGATCAATACTACCAATAACACCACTATCATTATACAACCTTACTATAGGCCTCTGGGGACTGCCTTCATTTTGGCTTATTACCACGCCATTTATTCCATTACTTAAAGAAACTGTACAGCCATTAGGATAAAATACTATTGTGTCTCTGAATTTTTCAACTATTTCAGGATCAAGTACCTGCCCAGCTACTGCTAAAATACCCTCAAAAGCCTGGTGAGGCATTATAGATTCATTACTATTTTCATAGCTGTGAAGAATATTGTCATAGTAATCCGCAACACGTACAATCCTTGAAAACTCTGATATGTCATTTCCTTTGATTTTTCTAGGATAACCCGAACCGTCATAGTTTTCATGATGTTCATAGCATACCTTAGATGAATGAAGATTAAAACCTCTTAATAAACGAGCAGCTTCAAACCCAACACTTGTATGTATTGGTTTTTCTTCTGCCACATTCTCCCTTCCAATATCATGTATTAAAGCCCCTGTAACAAGATCACACAATTGACTAAAATTATATGACATTCTGTTACCTATGAATGCCGTTATAATAGCAACATTGACACTGTGCTCAATAACATATTCATCATAAGCTTCAGTAGAGAGAATACTTACACCTTTACCTCTATATTCCCTTGTATACTCGACTATTTTCTTTGCCGCATCTTTAATTGCGTACTCATCCATGCTTTTTGATTTGTGAACTTTTATGTAATTCTCACTAAGAACTTTTGTTACAATATTGCGTGTTGTAACATCTAGAGGTTGACTCACCTCTACATCGCTGAATCTTTCATCATTAACGTAGACTTTATGTACTCCAATTTGTTTGAGTTTGGTAATAAAACTTTCAGTAAGAGTTATTCCTGAATTTAGAACGACCTTGCCACTTGATGTGTGTATTGGTCTTGCCAATTGCTGTCCTGGTTTTAAAGACTTAACACCCACAAGTCTCATATCAGACCTCCAAAAATATTCTTATATTATATTATTCGACATTAATTTTGTTATTCCTAGGGTAGACAAGAATTTTTTATTAAATCTTAATACTAAAGGCCTTTAAAACAGCTTGTTTTATATATTTCAAACCTTTTTAGGTAAGATCAAATAACTGAGCAACTGTAGTTTCAAAAAACTAAAGTTTTTTTAATCACCTTATTACTTCTAAAAATATTTATTTTATTTAAAAACTCTTGACCTTGACGTTACGTTAAGGTGTATAGTAATAATATTGTCAGGAGGTGAAAATATGGAATACACAGTGCAAAAGTTAGGGAAAATGGCAGGAATCAGCACCAGGACTCTCAGATATTATGATGAGATTGGAATTCTTAAGCCGGCAAGAATAAACTCTTCAGGATATCGTATATATGGCAAGGCTGAAGTAAACCTATTACAACAGATTCTTTTTTACAAAGAACTTGGTGTAAACCTTGATGACATAAAAAAAATCATTTCCTCCCCATCTTTTAACGCAAACAATGCACTTAAAGAACATAGAAAGCAACTCCTGGCAAAGCGTGAACAACTTAATTTGCTAATTGCCAATGTTGATAAAACAATAGAGGCAATGGAAGGGAGAATTAATATGTCTGACAAAGAAAAATTTGAAGGTTTTAAACAAAAGTTAATCGATGACAATGAAAAAAAATACGGAAAAGAAATACGACAAAAGTACGGCGATGGGGTGATCGATAATTCCAACGCAAAAGTCAAAAAAATGACTCCTGAACAATACGAGGAAGCTGAAAGGTTGAGTGAACAAATACTCTCTACTTTAAACGAAGCATTTAAGACAGGAGACCCTGCAGGTAAATTGGCTCAAAAAGCTGCTGATTTACACCGTCAATGGTTGTGCTTGTACTGGGATAGTTACACCAAAAAAGCCCATGCAGGCGTTGCTCAAATGTATGTATGTGATGAAAGGTTTACAGCATACTATGACAAATATCAGCCCGGTACTGCAGCTTTTTTAAGAAATGCAATTCTTATCTATACAGGTATGAACAAATAAGTATCTGGTCAGCGAAAACAACTTTGTAAAACATTTTACCTGTGAAATAAAATTCTGTCAATATGATAACAGGAGTGATTGATACAATTCAATTACTCCTGTTGTCCAACATCAGCTAACCGCATCCATAATTATATCTTTGTATGTATAAGGTTTGATCATATTTACCATTTATACCAACTCAATAAACCATTTATTTTCATGATTGAGGTAAAGGTATGCTTTTTTCCCATCAACAAAGCATGAATAACGCTTTCCCTGAATTCCAATTTTTAAAGATGCACCTTTTACAGCCTTGCCTGGTCTATCCACACTATAAACCTTATCACCTTCAATTCTAATCCTCAAAGGAATGATTTCCCCCTCTAAATTATAATGTGCTATTACTTCTACACTTGGTTTATCCATAAAAAAAAGACACCTCTACTTAAAATATGATACCGGAAAGATTACGTTTTCCTCAACAGGATTTGCATTCAATGCCTTATCTTTTAGTAACAATGCCCTTTGAACAGAATAATGTCCGAACCTCTTGCGAATTTTGTCTATACTGTATTCGAGCTGTTCCTCTTTAAATTTTTGCTTTTCATCACAAAAAAGACTAAGCTGAACATATGTATCTGCCGTTACAAGATCTGTTGCTCTTACACCAATACTTCTGATAGGATTTTCCCATTTCCAGTTATCTAAAAATATTTCAAAAGCTTTATCTGCAATATCTTTTGTAATGCAGGTGCTTAATTTTAACTTTGCCTGCTTATTAATACTATTCAATTTATTGTCCCTTATATATACCTGAATAGTATTCCCCTTAAAATTATGCTTTCTGAGGCGCTCAGATACGCTTTCGCAAAGCACATAAAGTAGTAATTTTACATCTTCGTTATTTACAAGATCTCTTGGTGTTGTCATGCTGTTGCCTATACCTTTAATTATACTGTGTTGGTCGGTTTTCATAACAGGAACAGTATCAAGGCCATTGGCAAAAATCCATAGAGTCTCCCCCCATTTGCCTAAAAGCTTTTTAAGAAAACTTAAACTCATATTAGCCAGGTCACCTATCGTATATATTCCTATATTAGTAAATTTTTTTGTTGTAGATCTACCTACATAAAGTAAATCTGAAACTGGAAGCGGCCATACCTTCTGTTCTAGATTGTTTTGAGTAATAACAGTAGTTGCATCTGGTTTTTTCATATCACTTCCAAGCTTTGCAAAAATCTTATTGTACGACACTCCAACACTTGAAGTAATACCTAGCTCTTCTTTCATACGTCTTCTAATTTCATCTGCAATATATTCACCATTCCCAAATAATTTGCATGATTCAGTAACATCAAGCCAACATTCATCTATCCCAAAAGACTCAATTAAATCCGTATAACGACTGTAAATTTTCCTTGCCTCGCTGCTAAAATAAAGATAGGTCTTATAGTCAGGGTTCACAACAATTAAATCCGGACATTTTTGCTTTGCCTGCCAAATCGCCTCTCCTGTCTTAACACCATATCCTTTTGCAATCAAGTTCTTTGTCAAAATAATCCCGTGCCTCTTCTCGGCAGAACCTCCAACAGCAACAGGTTTATCTCTGATTTCAGGATTTCTCATACACTCAACACTTGCATAAAAACTGTTTAGATCGGAATGAAGTATAACTCTTTGCATAATATCACCTGCTAGATATATAATATCACGAACGTGTGTTCGATGTCAATACTCTTGTAATCCTCGGGTGCATATTTTAATTGTGATACATATTATGGAAATAACATCTGCGTAGAGGCTTAGAGAATGTTAACGAAGCGAAGGACTAGTCGAATCACTGTTTGAGCGTAGCGAGTTTTGATTCGACCCTTAGCGAGTTATACATTCTCTTAGCCTCGGAGCTTTAGTTATTGGAATAATATGGTCTACGATGATTAAATACACCCGTGATCCTCGCTTTTAAAAATTATGTTATAATAGATTTCATATAAAATTGCAATAGTAACTTTTTATAAAGGAGATGATTGAAATTATGTTAACACATATCGGTACTACGAAAATTGAAACAGAAAGACTAATTTTAAGAAAGTTTAGATATACAGATGATGATAATATGCTAAAATACTGGATTAGCGACCCTGAAATTCAATCGTTATATTCTGAACCGGTTTATAGCACAAAGCAAGAGGTTAAAGAACTACTTGATAAATATATAAGCTCTTATGAAAAAAATGATTTCTATAGATGGGCTATTACCTCTAAAGAAACAGACGAATGTATAGGTCAAATCGCTTACTTTTTAGTAGATAGTAAAAATCACTTTGCAGAAATTGAATACTGCATCGGAAGCCTTTTTCAAAGGAAAGGTCTTGCAACAGAAGCGACAAAAGCTGTAATTCAATATGGTTTCGATAAAATGAATTTACATAAAGTCCAAATATGTCACAAATCAATAAATCTTCCGTCTCGAAAAGTTATCGAAAAATGTGGATTGACTTATGAAGGAACATTGCGAGATTTCTTTTATCAAGACGGAAAATATATAGATAGATTATATTACTCAATTTTGAAAGATGAATTTAGGTGATTCCAAATTATCAAGCTCTCAAGCAACAGATTCCGCCTCTTTCGAACAAAGTGAAAGATGGAAAAAGTGCGAACATTCTATATTCCATCTTTCTTCATTGCATCAACTATTATACAGTGATTTATCAAATCCTGATCCGATTTAACTTCACTGGTGTAATTCAATCCATAAGGCCAAAAATGTATGCTGTCACCTTTTATTTTGGCAGTATTATCTCCTGTAATATTTCTTATTGCTGCCGTTGCATTTTCACCGGTATAAACGCCATTAACTATTAGAGATCTCCATCTACCAGAAGTACCTACACCAACAGTGTGAGCAATTTCGTGCATAGCAGTAATGTGGTTCATATAACTTCTGTTTGATCCAAATCTAATGGAACCGTTTATATTTCCGTCCGCAGTTGAAACAGAAGGTTCATAATGTATCGTCAATTCTTTTGTAATAGTCGTATATTTGTTGTAAAACTCTACTGCCTTGTCCATAGCACTCTTAATTCTATTGTACGCATCTTGCTGATCTTCAGTAGGATTTGAAGCCTTTATAAGTGTGTATGTAACATTTCCCTTTTTAGGGGTAACAGTCGGTGTAGGTGTAACTACAGGTACATCCTCTGCAGGAAATTTATTGATAAAACCAAGTAAAAAGCTTCTCATTAAACCAAAATCAATTGAATTAACACCTCCATCAGCGTTTACATCTCCTGCTTCTATACCATTTGAAGAAGGAAACTCGGAAAGATTCCCCAATAAGTAACTTCTCATTAAACCAAAATCAATTGAATCCACACTACCTGTCCCGTTAACATCGCCATACATAACCTGCGCACAATACGCAAAAGGCGAAAACGCTAAAAACAATGAAGTAATAAACAGGAACACCACAATCTTTACTACATTTGACCGTTCTTTTGATAAAACCGATTTAACCATAAATTCATCACCACTCCCCCCAATAATCATGTTTCTCAAAAAGCACTTTATATCCGTTTTCTTTTTGAAAAATCATGTGCATCTGTTTACTAAACTCAAATTTTCAATGTATATAAAGAGGTAAAAAGCTTAATACGTTATATATTTTACTTTTATAGTCAGGTGTAGATTATTTGTCGAAAATAAATATTAGGCGGTTTCAAAAAATAACCTATACAGTATTTAGGTCAAAAAGCCCTTTAATATAGATTTTTTAAAACCGCAGTTGACCAGTTATTTTTTGCGAATCACCTTAAATACAAATCTGAGTTCAATATAATTTTATCACAATGGTGAATATTAGGCAAAATCAAAAAACTTTGCAATTTGAGTTTCAAAAAATTCAATTTCCAATTTTTGCATAACAAAATAATATTCCTATTCTTGGAAGCTTAAAAGCTTCCATAATGGGATTTCTAACAAAAATAATGAATATGTATTTTTTTGAAACTCCCTTAATAAAGCTAGTAATTATACTCTATCACTATTCCTCCAAATTCGGTAAGCCTCTTCCTATCTTCTAATTTTACCATATCCCCCCAAATTTCAACTGAATATTCATCTCCAGCATCAAAAACTACAACTTTATCAACCGCTATCTTTATTATTTCATTTGTAATTTCACCTGCTTCAAGTTGGTTATTTAGCATACCAATTATATTTGAAGTATCCAATAAAATAGAACTTTTCTTATTAATACACTCTATTTCCTCTCTTAAAAATTCGATTTTTTCTTCTAGTTGTTTATTCATTCTTACAAACAAATTTTCAGATATTTTTTCCTCAAGCCTGTCTATGTACAGCATTTCCTGCTGTTTAAGTTTAGTAGCAAGCTGTTTTTCCAGCTTTTCACTTTCAGTTGTGCTGCAGTCATTACAAACCAACTTTTCAATTCTTTTTATAAACTTTGAATCAGCCTTTACATTATTAATTAGTTTTAAAAGATCCTCTACTACAATATCAGTAATTACTTCCTCTTTTATATAATGACTGGTACAATCGGATCGGCCATTTTTAGCATAACTGCTACAAATATATGCCATAGGCCTGTCTTTTCTTGTTCTCGCAAACATTATACTTCCACATTTGCCACAGTATATTATACCTCTAAAAAGGTGTATAACTCCTTTGTGAGGTCCTAAATCTGCCCTCTTCTCACTCATCATCTTCTGAACGCTATAAAATTCCTCCGTGTCAATTATAGGCTCATGTGTATTTTCCGTTATAACCCATCTATCCTCTGGCAACCGTCTCGTTTTTTTACTTTTAAAACTTATCCTCTCACTAATTCCCTGCACTGTATCTCCTATATACACTCTATTACACAAAATCCGTCTTACACCAACAGCATTCCAAGTACTCTTTGAAGGTGATGGACATCCTTTTTGATTTAAATAACCTGCTATACGGCTATAGCCCCATCCCTCCTGATACAAAGTGTATATTTCCTTTACTACCCTAGCTTGATCATCATTTACTATAAGTTTGTTCTTTTCATCTGTTGATTTTAAATAACCAAAGGGTGAATTCCCAATATATTCACCCTTTTGTATCTTGAATCTTATATTTGCCCTAATTTTTCTAGATATATCTTTGATATATCTCTCATTGTACCATGTATCAATTCCAACGGTGTCGTTGTCCTTTAAGCTGTCATACCTTCCATCATAAGTAATTACCCTTATACCATTTTCATCGAGGTAATCCAAAAACAAAAGGGTCTTTGCGTTATTCCTCCCTAGTCTTGATAAATCCTTGATTACCAAGAGGTTTATAACTCCTTTAGATACATCCCTTTTAAGCTCTTCAATTCCTCTTCTTTCAAATCCTGCTCCCGATACATTGTCATCGACGTATATCCTTACTATGCTACCTAAATTCCTTCTCTCAATAAAATCTTGTAAAAGTCCTATCTGAGTTTCAATAGTTTCATAATTCTGCTCATTGTCATCTCTGCTTTCTCGGACATATACTCCTATATTATATAAATCCCCATGTATAATTCACACATCCTTTCAATTCTTGTCCCTTAACAGCAACTTAGCTATTTTAATCAATACCTCCTCTTTTTCCAAATGACTCTTAAATTTTTTTATCACAATTCTAGATCTCTTTTTTTTCTCCATTTTCACCTAATATCAACACTTAGGGAGTTTCAAAAAATACATATTCATTATTTCTGTTAAAAAGAACATCATGAAAGCTTTTAAGCTCCCAATCATAGGAACATCATTTTGATATGTAAATAAACGGCATCAATTTTTTGAAACTCCAGTTGCAATTTTTTTTGATTTTGCCTTATTTTTTGAACGTTCCTAAGAAATATATATGCAGATACTTGTAATAATAAAAATTGTCCATAATTATTGGATAAGGCGATTTCAAGAAAATCAAGGTGATTCGGGTGTATATTTTAATTGCGTTACATATTATGGAATTACATTGAGTAGAGGCTTAGAGAATGTTAACGAAGCGAAGGATTAGTCGAATCACTTTTCTACGCGTAGCTTTTTTTACATTCTCTTAGCCTAGGTTGCATAGGCGAGCAGTGTAGCGTAGCGAAACGACCAGCCTCGGAGCTTTAGTTATTGGAATAATATAGTTCACGATGATTAAATACACCCTGTGATTCCCAAAAAACAACTGGTCAACTGCCGATTCAAAAAATCTAGATTTACATTTTTTGAATTGCAAAATAATGTTCCTCGTTTGGAATCTTTAGTCTTCCATGAAGGGCTTTTTGACCTGAATACTGTACAGGTTATTTTAGAAACCGCATAACCGCTAAAAAGAATTGTTTTTCATACATCCTTTTAAGGCATGATCAAATAAGTGAGCAACTGGAGTTTCAAAAAGTTTGATTTTATGGGCTTTGTAAAAGAAATATTGAACATGTATTTTTAAAACTCCCTAATACTTTTTGCGTTTAGCAGCAACAGGTATGTTAATCTCATTTCTATATTTTGAGACAGTCCGACGTGATATTTCCATGCCATGCTTTGCAAGGATATTTACAATTTCATTGTCCTTTAGAGGGGTTTTTTTGTCTTCTGAATCTATTATCTCTTTTATTTTTTCCTTAATTTTCTTACTTGTCATATCTTCTGACGTACTTGAAGAAATCCTTGACTGAAAAAACAACTTCATATCAAAGACTCCCCAGGAACACTGAAGAAATTTGCCGCTTACAGTCCTACTGACAGTGGATTCATGAATACTAATATCTCTTGCTATTTCCTTCATTGTCAAAGCTCTTATATGCCCTTTTCCCATCTCAAAAAATTCATTTTGATATTTGACAATACAATCGGCCACTTTGAATAGTGTCACTTTTCGCTGCTGGATGCACTTAATCAACCATTTTACACTCTCTATTTTAGATTGTATAAACTTTTTTGCTTCAATATTTATATCATCATCCAAAATACCTTTGTAATAGTTACTAATGCTTATCATAGGCAATGCTTCATCATTTATAATCGCCTTAAACTTCCCACCAATTTCTTTTACAATAACATCTGGAACAATATATTTTGTGTTTTCATATCCATAAAACTCCCGACCCGGTCTCGGTTCTAACGATCGTATGATATCATGTATTGTTTTCATCCGTTCAATACTAATCCCAACACTCTTTGTAATTTTAGAAATCTTATTATCCGCTAAATCTTCAAGATGATTTTGAATCACCTTTAAAACATCGGAGTCTTTATTACCTGTCTGAATAAGTTGGATGGCAAGACATTCACTTACATTCCTAGCACACACTCCAGGTGGATCGAAAGTTTGTATATATTTTAATACTCTTTCAGCTCTTTTTACAGGTATATTAAAAAAAGAAGCAACTTCATTGATATTAATAGGTAAATAACCATTTTGATCAACATTATCAATCAAGAACTCACCTATCACCACATCTTTACACGCAATATCTGAAGTGTGAAGCTGCAACAAGAGATGTTCTTTAAGTGAAATTACCGACGTTGATCTGTCAACAGAAATATTCTCCATAGCCTCATTGACAGACTCGTCATTAATTGCACCAGCAGAATAATTGTCATAATACAATGGAAGTAAAACCTCTTCCCTGCTTTTAACATCGCTCGGAATAACTTCTAAAGCAGGATTTATTTCCATCTCATCTTGTATATATTCAATAAGTTCTCTAGAATTCATTTTCAAAATTTCAAAAGCCTGCCTTAATTGAGGCGTAAGTATTATTTTATGGGATTGAACAAGTCTTAAGTCAAAATCGAAATCCAACGTTATTCCCCCAATCAATTTCAAAAACCCTAAAACTACAATTTTAAAACCATCAAATACATTGCACCAAAGATACTGTAAAGCACTATTACAATAGCCACAGGCCAATGAAAGACTATTGAAAACACATCATTTAAAACACTTGTTCTAGATTCCCTAATATTATATCTTCCCTTTGTAGCTAGATTAAAACACAACAAAAGCACTACAACAAAAATAGTACATATTACTCCAAACATCAAAGTATAACCTAAATCTGCTAATGTATAAGCACTTGAATCACTTTCTAAATCCTTAAATAAATATTGCAATATCGTAGCCAAAAAATTATTCATAAAGTGAGCTATTACTCCGGCAAATATGGAGTTAGTTCTTACAACATAGTATCCAAACAATAAACCTAATAGTATCGGCCCAAATAAATTGGTAATATCAAAATGAAAAACACCAAACATTATTGACGAAATTACAATTGCCTTTACAGTTCCTCTATTTTCATAGGCCCTTAACAAAATTCCCCTGTGCAATATTTCTTCACATATAGAAGGAGCAACTGCTATTACAAGTATTGATAAAAATAATTCTGAGGGATTTTGAGGTATAGGTATTCCCATATCCTCCGGTGCCTGGCCTACAAATTGTAAAACATAAATAACAATTGAGTTTAAAGCTGTAGCCGCATAGAAAGCAGGTGCAGATATTAATACAATCAAAATAGATGGTAATAATCCCGGACTGTTAAATCTTATTGCTTCCTTTATATTTATTTTATTCCCAATCATATAAAACAATGCTGGAAACAAAATACAATAAAACTGAGTCATTAAAAGAAGCAACAACATACCATCATTAAGAAACTCCCCATACGCTATATCTATCAACTCAACTACAAGAGAAAATACAATATTTATAATCGCTACAAACAAAAAAACCTTATTTGCTCCTGTAACCTTTAATTTATTATTCACAGTATTATTAATCCTTTCTGCTATATAATTCTCTCCTCTGTTATAACAAAATCCAATGCTATATCATGTTCTTCAACAGGGACAGTATCGAATATTTGGAATTCAAAAGCGATTCCAACTTTAAGGCACTCTGGGTTTAATGATTGTAAAAATCTATCATAGAATCCTGCACCAAAACCAATTCTATTTTTATGTATATCAAAAGCAACCCCTGGCACTATAACCAAATCAATTTCTTCTGGTTTAAATATTTTTGCAACATCCTTTTTGGGTTCTAAAACACCAAATGTCCCAGATATTACATCCCTTTGAACGTTCATAATCTCATATGGTACAATCATTTTCACACCATCAATTTTATCCACACAAGGCAAAATCACCCTTTTACCTTTATTAAAACAGTGCTGTATTATATATTGGGTCATTACCTCATTTTTAAAATCCATATAACACATTATTGATTTAGCATTTATAAATGGCTCTAAACTAATAATCTTTTTAGTTATTTCAATGCTTTTATCTTTCACACCTTCTCTATTTTCTTTTTTTCTAAGAAAAGCCACTTCTTTTCTTAAAAATTTTTTTGTTATCATTATTCCACCTTTAATCCTTTATTTGTAAAACTTCTATTTCTTCTAAAATTTCACTTCAAAAAACTAAAATATGTACTGTATATAAATTTTTCTCAACAAACATTTTTCATTATTTAATTTTTCATTTCGAGAAATAATGTACATCTGACTATAAAAGTAAAAAAGATATAATGTCATAAACTTTTTGCTTTTATAAGGTAATTCCAAAAAAACTTCGAGCTGCGAAATAGTTTACTTACATAAAGCTTCAAAACCAATGAAAATTGAAACCGTTTTATATTATATTTTTACCATTCCTAATACATGATATTTTAATATGTACAATACCCCAAAAACTATTATAGTTAGTGCCAAAGCATATATAATTCTAACTTTCTGGTTCCCTATATTTAATAATTTAATTATTGTATATCCCAGTCTGGTAATCAAAAATATCAAACCTGTTATACTTGCAGTAGAAACTATCCACCAAACAAGTATATCAAACCTTAAGATTGTAATACACACTAAAATATTTATAAGAGATATAACTATCAAATCAAAATAGCTGTCAATTATTCTTAGTTTATTCTTGCCATAAACTTTATAATTTGCAGCAGGAATTAGAAAAAGAACTATGGGCATACCAAAAAAAGACCCAGTCAATAACCTAATAGTATTATCCGTCTGTCTTATTGAAAAATAAGAACTAACCGCATCAATCATCATAGGAACGGTTAATAAAGCCAACAATACACTAATTCGTATTGATGGGATTTTATCAGACTTTAACTTTCCCCGAACAATACAATAAACCAATGCAATAAACACTCCTAAATAAATCCCCGTATCTCTTGCACAAAAAGGAAGGGACATTCCATCAATATGTATTGTACGCTCAGGTATTTGGTGACACACCAAACTACCAATAAAAAAGTATATTTTAAAAAATATCTCCATATTCTAAAAACCACTTTTAATACATTTGAGGCCATGCAAGTGACATAACACAACACGATATACACCAAAATACAAATATAGCAATTGAACTAACTAAAAGAGCTAATCCAAAAGATCTTTTGTCAGTATCTCCTTCAGAGTTCATAAATACAATTGCAATTATAACACCAACTAGCTGACCTATTCCTGGTATAATATTACATATAGTTGTTATAAAAACCTTCATGGCATTACTTATAGAAGGTTTAATACTAGTTTCCATTCCAATTCTATTATTCATAGGCCTTTGTGTTCTGGCGCTGCTTTCCATATCAGTTTTTTGTACAGGCATTGAATCCTGATATTCCTGATTACCATTCGCTACTTTTTGTGGCTCATCATTTTTTTCTTCATAATGGTTATCAGTATTCTCTAATAATACATTCTTTTCTTCAATCTGTTCACTTGGCTTAGCATCAAATAATCCGCTTTTTTGATCCATCTCTTCAGTAGTATTGTTATCAAACAATCCACTCTTTTGATTCATCTCTTCAGTAGTATTGTTATCAAACAATCCACTCTTTTGATCCATATCCTCAGTGGCATTGTTATCAAACAATCCACTCTTTTGATCCATATCCTCAGTGGCATTGTTATCAAACATGCCACTCTTTTGATCCATTTCCCCAGTGGCATTGTTATCAAATAATCCTATCTTTTCTTCATTGTGTCTTTCCTCATGTATAAAATCATCAGCATGATTATCAGTATTGATTGAATTATCAAATAGCCCTTTCGATAAATCACTATTTGTATCCTGTTGTGGTGAACTCTCTACATTAAGACTATCATTTCTAACCTCGCCATTATTCAAACTGTCTTCTTTTAGAACACTACCACAATAAGGACATCGCCTTGCATCTAGAGATATTTCTTCTCCACAAAAACTACACACCGTTCTTCCTTTTCCTATACTTTCCATCTGACCACTCCTTGTCTAATTAAAGCTTTAGTCAATATTATAGGTTCAACGCCAATAATGAAGCCAAACAGCTTCAAATATACAAACATTTTGCAAACTAAAAAGCAAATCAGTTTTTTTTAAAACACCAATTACAAAGTTTTTTACAATTCGTTAATTTCCAAATAACTCCTAGTACCTTACAGTGTTAAAAAAATTATTTTTTAACAAACAAAGTTAGGTGATTCCAAAAAAACAACTGGTCAATTGCGGTTTCAAAAAATTTAGTTTGAAGGGCTTTATGACCTAAATACTGCATAGGTTATTTTTTGAAACCGCCTTATATCTATTGCAAAACATTTATATTACACCATTCTTCAAAATTAAGTAAAAATCCTTCTATTGGGGCGTATATTGTTTAATTTGTGCATCCCCAAAAGTTCCCATTTTAGTATATGCCGAAAAAGCACAATCAATTAACTGAAAAGCTATAGCTGCTCCTGTGCCCTCGCCCACACGCATTCCAAGATTTAAGAACGGTTCCATTTCTAAAGCCTCTAATACTTTTTTGCTTCCAGGTTCTTGAGAGCCATGAGATGGAAAAATAAAGTTTTTTATCTCAGGCTTCAAGCACACAGCACATAGTGCAGCTGTTGCAGAAATAAATCCGTCTATCATAATGGGCATTCTATATATTGCAGCCCCAATAAAACAACCTGCTAGTCCTGCTATGTCCAAACCTCCAACTTTTGCCAGAACATCTATGGGATCCTTTGGATCGGGCCTGTTTATCTCTATAGCTTTCCTTATAGTATTAATTTTATTTTTCAGTCCTTCATCATTAAGCCCGGCACCTCTGCCCACCATCAACTCAACATCTTGTCCTAAAAGCACCGAAGATACAGCACTACTCGTTGTAGTATTTCCGACTCCCATTTCACCAGTGCCCAATATATTTACACCTTTTTGCTTCAAATCCCTTACAATATCAATTCCAGTCTCTATTGCTCTTATAGCTTCATCCCGGTTCATTGCAGGTCCTCTTGCAATATTTGATGTACCACTAAGAATCTTTCTATTTATTATTCCTTCACACTCAACATCATCATCGACGCCTATATCTACAACTGCAAGGTCAGCTCTAGCACATGCCGAAAGTACATTAACTGCGGTTATTCCCTTTGTAAAATTCCTAGTCACTGAAGACGTTACACTTTTAGGACAAGAACTTACACCTTCTTCAACAACACCATTATCTGCACACATTATTACCACAGTCTTCTTGTCAACTTTTGGATACAAATCACCTGTTATACCAACTATCCTCTTGACAACCTTTTCAAGTTCACCCAAACTTCCAATAGGTTTTGTAAGGCTATCTAGCCTGACTTGTGCCTCATTCATAAGCTTTTCATTTAAGTTTCCTATTCTTTCAAGTTGCAGATTTTTCACAACGTCATTCCCCCATTTATTAAGGGAGTGTCAAAAAACAGATGCTCGATATTTCTTTTACAAAACCCACTATGGAAGCTTTTAAGCTTCTATGCATAGGGATATTATTTTGCTTTACAAAAAAATACATGCTCATGCTCTTTGAACCTCCATTTGCAAAGTTTTATTTGACCTTGCCTAAATGTATTATATTTCACATAAATAAATAAATCAACTCATAATAAACACAACAAAAAAACGGTGCTACATTAAATATAGCAACACCGTTTTTAGTCTGCGCTTTCAAAGGAGTTCATAAAGCAATCAATCTTTTAGCATATATGCCTAATGTATATATTCATCCGTTTCTAGAGGCATTAAATCAATATGACGAATTTCTCCTCCTATTGGATTTCGTTGTACTTCCTTAATCTTTGCCTTAAATTGTCTTTTATCAAAACTGATATTTAAAACTAAATTTTCTTCCATTTTACCCGATAGTATATGCCTTAATTCGTCTTCTCTCATTTCAATCGGCAAGCTTTCACTCCCTTGATATAAGACTCCAGGAATCATTCCTTCTCTTTTTAATTTTCTTGTTGATGATGAACCTACTTCCGTCCTGTTTTCCACATTAATATTAAATTCTTCCATAAAGCTCTCCTTTCAGCCATTTCTAAAAATCCATACATCATCTGATTTACAAAGCCTACCTTTGTTTTCCGTTAATAAAGCAAAATTAAATAAACTTTGCAACTGGAGTTTAAAAAAATCCCATGCCATTTTTTGCAAAGCAAAATAATGTTACTTTGGTTGGAAGCTTAAAAGCTTTCATAATGGCCTTTGTAATAAAAGTAATGAATATGTATTTTTTTAAAACTGCTTTAAGTATTACCTAAATATCTAAATTTTATACCATTCATACATTTTCATCCTCATAATACACATAAAACAACGCCTTAATAATATCATTACAGTTGTTTTCAGTAACTATATGAACCTCTCCTTTATCAACCTGAATCAAAAGGTTAATCTTATGTCTGTGGTTATTATCTATTACTGTACTTATCATATCTATTGCTTCAAGAGGTCTATTGTAGATATATGTCCATTGCCCAACATCACTGTCTAATCCTATTTCTCGCTGGTAGTACTTTTCCAAAAATCCTCTTATTTCTCCAACCTTTCTAGAAAAAAGACTTACAGCAATACTCATTAACTGGTCCCCCTATTCTTTATTGCCTTTTTTACATAGTTTCCTATTCCTTCTTGACATAAAGCACCAAAATAGTATATTTACATCAAACAAACTCATATCACGCTCACATATTAATTTTGATAAAAACATAAAAAAACCTTTATGTAATTTTTTCTTTTGGTTTAAAAGTTCCAAATAGAGGTATTTTCATATAATTACATATTCATTTCAGTTTTAAATCCCTTAATTCGGTTTAAAAAATATCATATAAAATATTTAAGCCATAAAAACCATCATATAACCTGGATGCTTCCATGCATAGGAGCATTATTTTGCTAAGCAAGAAATGTATATCAATTTATTCAAAACCCCAATTAAAAAGTTTTTTTGAATCACCTAATGTGTTTTAAAAAAATTCATTAGTCAATATATATATTTCCAACCTAATAAAATCAGCTTTTTTGAAAAACCCATTGACCAGTTATTTTTTAAAAATCACCTAAATCGAATTTTTTGAAACTCCAGTTGACAAGTTATTTTTTGATTTTGCCTTATTTAATAATGCCTGAATTTTTATTCATTACTTTGTAATAATAATAGTAAATCATAATTTAAGAAACAACCTAATTTTAATTGAAATGGAGGTAATTGCAATTATATGTTATCCAAAAACTTTATATATTTTATGTTTTTGGGAATACATGTATCTTGCATAAAATAACATGAAACAAAAATTAAAATTATCCAAAATATTACTAATAGCTTTTACAATCTATACACTATTTCTTTGTGGTTGCAACCAAGGCAAGCCTGACTCTAAGAATGAGGCACAACAAATGAAAGCAGATAAAGAATCAGACAAAATTCCTGAAGACCTTAAAAATATAGAAAGTAGTATAGAAAAAATTATTAAAGCTTTAGAAGGACCTGCTGTTTCAATAAAAGATGAAAAAGAAAATGATCAACAAACCCAAGATAAATCAAGTCAGTCCGAAGAACAAGAAAGTGGAAAAGAAAATGAAGAGGGTAAAGAAGAAAATAAAGATGATCAAAATAGTAATGAACAAAAAAATTCTCAAGACAGCAGCAATCAAAAAAGTGCATCCGAGCCTAAAGATCCCTGGAAAGAGATCTCATCTATCATAAATAAGCTGCATTATCAGTGGAACAGCTATATTCCGTCTGCCAGCAAAAAAAATGCAAGTAGAAATTTAATCGACAATTTCGATAATTCCTTAAACAATTTAACTTCTACTATTGTAACAAAAGACAAAAACAAAACACTTTTATCTGCAAATAGTTTATATTTATTTATACCGGACTTCTATATGTTGTATAAAACCCCAACATCTCCTGAAATCAAAAGAATCAGATATTATATACGAAACACTGTATTAAATGCCTCTATTTCTAATTGGCAGCAAGCTGGCAAAGATGTAGGCAGTTTAAAATCCACTTGGGCAATATACAAAAATACAATAGATGCCAAAAATCAAGATCTTGCAAGTAAGCTTGATTATTCCATCTATGAACTTGAGAAAGTTGTAAATGAAAACAATATGCATTTGACAGATATAAAAGGAAGGATTGCAATGTCAAATACTGAAAGTGTTGAAAAAGCTGCACAGAAAAATGAGTAAAGAATATCAAGGAACATACGATGTAGGGCAGTATTAATATTAGAAAGTTTCAAAAAATTACGTATTTAATATTCAATCAAATAATCTATTATGGAAACTTAAAAGCTTCCATAATAGATATTTTGTAATAAAAATTTCAAGCTGTGAAATAGGTTACTTACACAAAGCTTCAAAACCAATGAAAAATCCTTCTATTAGTTAGGGGATGCATATTTTAATCGTGATACATATTATGGAAATAACATTTGTGTAGAGGCTTAGAGAATGTTAACGAAGCGAAGGATTAGTCGAATCACTGTTTGAGCGTAGCGAGTTTTGATTCGACCCGTAGCGAGTTATACATTCTCTTAGCCTCGGAGCTTTAGTTATTGGAATAATATGTCTCACGATGATTAAATACACCCTTAGTTAGGGTATTCCTTTAAAAGCCACATTTTTCATTTGGAAGTATACCTCTGAAGCCAATGAAGCTTTGTTCCACCAATCCTATTTCAAATTTTAAATCAAGTTTTTTAAAACTCCAGTTGTAAAGTTTTAATTTGATTCTGCCTTATTTCTATCTAATACCTTACAAATAAACTCTTCATAATAAGTAATCTTAGTTTATAATTTACTCTATATTTCTCTAAATCTATTTTTTTTAATAATATTAAATAGCTTATTTTTTGAAACTAACCTATTAATGCTTAAATCTTTCTATCTCTGCTATCATACTATTCATGTTTTTCAAATGATCGTGTTCCTTTGATAAAATATCATTCATTAATTTAGCACTTTCTTCATCAAGATCACCTTTTATAATTTCTTCCACCATAGCTATACCTTTATCTTCACCATCATAAGCCTGTTTAAGCACGTCTATTGATTTCTTATCTCCCATTGTTTTTACAGCAATTTTGGCATTTGCCATAATTCCTGCAATACCAAGATTCTCCTTAGGTTCTCCCCCTAATTCTTTTATCCTCTTATCCAATAAACTTGCATGCTTTTTGTGATCATCAAGTATTTCATGAAATTCGCTCCTTACTTTGTCATCTTCAACGACATGAATATATCTGTCATAAGATTCAATAGCCATATGCTCACCTTTTAAAACTGTATTCAACTCATTTACCACTGATTTTTCCATTTTATTTTCTCCTTTATCAGAAATCACATCAATTTTATTTTTTTCTAACTTCAAAAACAATGCATATTAATAGTGAAACTTTATTCCACCAATCCTATTTCACAGTGAAACTATTTTTAATCATTCGTTACTTCTATAATATTATCTCCACCAATGAAAAATTTATTTCTTAATCGTATTTTAATCATTCCTGAATTCGAAATTGCTAATTTTAAATAGCTAATATATAGGTTATAATATACTTGTAAATCATAAATTGATTTTTGAAAGGAATTCTTATGCGCGTATTAGGTTTGATAGTTGAGTATAATCCATTTCACAATGGTCATATGTACCACCTTGAGCAAGCTAAAAGTTTGTGCAATGCAGAATTTGTCATTTGCGTAATGAGCGGAAACTTTATACAAAGAGGAGAACCTGCAATTATTAATAAATGGGCTAGATCAAAAATGGCTCTGCAATGTGGAGTTGATTTGATTATTGAACTTCCTGTTCCTTATGCCATGTCAAGTGCTGAATTTTTTGCCTATGGAGCTGTTAAAATTCTAAATGACATAGGTGTTGTAGATTATTTGTGCTTTGGAAGCGAAACTGCGGATATCAATACTTTTAACATTATAGCAGATATTTTGGTCAATGAACCAGAAAGCTACAAACGTATTTTAAAACAAGAGTTAGCTAAGGGAAAATCCTTTCCTGCATCACGGCAAACAGCGCTCAAAAACTTTTTACTTGAAAAAGGCACCAATATCTCTGACTTTGAATCTGTTATCAGCTCTTCAAACAACATATTAGGGATTGAATACATAAAGGCAATAAAAAGACTTAAAAGCAAAATCACTCCTATTTCTATAAAACGCATAAATAACGCCTATAATTCGGAAAAAATTACTGGCAGTATTTCAAGTGCCACATCAATTAGAAAATTAATCCAAACAAAAAACAATAACTTGGATATGGTTTTACCTACCAGTTGTCTAAATATTTTAAAAGAAGAGTTTAACGCTGGAAGGGGCCCTATTTTCTCCAATACTTATGAATTATTAATACTTTCAAGCATACGCCAAATGACAAAAGATCAACTAAAACTTCTGCCCTATGTTTCGGAAGGAATGGAAAATCGCATAAAGAATGCAGCACAAACTTGTGGTACATTAGATGAGCTTATTGAAAAAATATGCACAAAAAGATATACCAGGACAAGAGTTCAAAGAATCCTTACAAGTATTTTGACAAATCTTACCTCTGTGGAGCTTGATACTTTCAACAAATTTGGCGGACCCCAGTACGCAAGAGTTTTAGGACTGAATAATAAAGGGAGACAGCTTTTATCTATTATAAATAAAATCACCCGTCTCCCTATCATAACAAAAACCGCTAATTTTTCAAATTCATGTAACCCACTTCTAACAAGAATGCTAGAAATAGAATCTTCTTCTACTGATATCTACGTTTTAGGATATCAAAATCCACTCTACCGCAAAGCAGGACAAGAATTTACCCAAAATGTAAATGTAATAAAATAGTATATAGTTTAAAAATCCAGCATTCCTTCCCTAAATCTCATTTGGTAATTCATACAAAACTCATCATTTCCTGTAAGAGTTTCTGTGGCATAAAGCAGTGACATTAGCTTGTTATCTAAAGGATCTAGTATAACCGTATCTGCTCCACACACCATAGCTGCCACCAAAAAAGCTTGATTCATAAGTTTTCTAGCAGGTATACCGTAGGATATATTACTTATGCCACATGCAATATGTATCCCCGGAAACTCTTTTCGGATTTTTGTAAAGGTCTCAAGTGCTGTTGAGCCATTATGAATACCTCTACCTACAGGCCTTACAAAAGGATCTATATAAATATCCTCAAATCTTACACCTTCCTTTGTAAGTCTTGAAATAAGATTATCAGTAATAGAAAGCCTCTCCTCCATAGTTTCGGGCATTCCTGAATCATCCCTACATAATGCTATAACACTTGTGTCATAATTAACCACAAGAGGAAGTATAGAATCAAACTTTTCCTTTTCACCAGTTAATGAATTTATAATAGGTTTTGCATTTTTATTAATTTTCAAAGCTTTTTCTATTGCTGAAGCATTTTGAGAATCGATGGAAAAAGGAGCATCAATGATATCAGAAATAGTGCTAATTAGCCACTCAAGCCTTTTAGGTTCATCATCAAAGACATCAGCATTAACATCTATATAAGTAGCTCCCTCTTCATACTGTCTTTTTGCTAAATCCTGTATATAAAGGGAATCACCTCTTTGTATAGCATCCTTAACCACAGCAGTTTTGCTATTTATCTTTTCACCAATAACTACCATTTTAACCTCTCCAATCATTTTGCCTCTTTAGAAATTCTAAACCTCCATAATTATAGGAAGAATCATTGGGCGTCTTTTTGTCTTTTCGTATAAATAATCTCTCAGAACATCTCTAATTATACTCTTTTTAGTAGCCCAATCATTTTTCTTCTTGCTTTCACATTTTTGCAGTGCTAACCGACTGACTTCTTTTATCTCTTCCATCAAATCTTCAGATTCTCTTACATATACAAATCCCCTCGATATGATATCTGGTCCGGCAACAACATTTCCTGTGTCACCTTCAATAGTTATGACAACCACTATAAGACCATCTTGAGAAAGATGTTTTCTGTCCCTCAACACAATATTTCCTACATCTCCAACACCTAAACCGTCTACTAGCACTCTACCTGAAGTAACACTTCCATTAATACGAGCTGAAGTTTCCGTAAGTTCCATAACTCTGCCTATATCCATAATAAAAATATTTTTTTTGGACATTCCCAACTCATTTACAAGATTTGCATGACGCTTAAGATGTCTATATTCTCCGTGTACAGGAATAAAAAACTTAGGCTTTATAAGACTGTAAATCAGCTTTAACTCTTCCTGACATGCATGCCCTGAAACATGAATTTCCGCCAAAGATTCATATATAACTTCCGCACCTTTACGGAAAAGCTCATTGACAACTTTTGAAACTGTTTTTTCATTACCAGGTATGGGACTTGCTGAAATAATAACAAGATCCTCAGGAACAATATTCACCTTTTTATGGTCGCCAGCTGCCATCCTAGATAATGCAGACATAGGCTCACCCTGACTTCCGGTGGTTATTATAACCAGCTTCTCATCTGGGTATTTGGTAATTTGATCAATATCAATAAGCATCCCTTCCGGCATATTAAGATAGCCTAAGTTCATAGCGACCTTAACAACATTCACCATACTTCTGCCACAAATAGCAATTTTTCTACCAAACTTTGCAGCAGCATTTACAACTTGTTGAATTCTATGAACATTAGATGCAAAAGTTGCAACAAGTATTCTTCTTTTTGTGTTCATAAATATTTCTTCAAAGGTGTCTCCGACAGTTCTTTCAGACATCGTATACCCTGGTCTTTCAACATTAGTGCTATCACTCATAAGAAGTAGCACACCCTTACTGCCTAGCTCCGCCAATCTTGCCAAATCCATAGGTTCTCCCTGAATTGGGGTAAAATCAATTTTAAAGTCCCCCGTATGAACAATAGTTCCCACAGGAGTCTCTATAGCAAGAGCTACAGCATCTGCAATACTGTGAGTTGAACGTATAAATTCAACTTTGAAGCAGCCAAGGCTTATAATATCCGATGGCTCAATTACCCTTAAATCTACTTCCTTTAAAATCCCGTGTTCTTCTAGTTTCTGCTCTAAAAGTCCTAGTGTTAATCTTGTCCCATAAACAGGCACCTTAATTTCCTTCAACAAATAAGGAAGTGCCCCTATATGATCTTCATGTCCATGAGTAACAACTATTCCTTTAACTTTCTTAACATTTTTTGTGATGTATGTCACATCGGGAATAACAAGATCTATTCCTAACATATCGTCTTCAGGAAAAGCGACTCCGCAATCGACAATAAACATCTGTTCATCATATTCAAAAACCGTTATGTTTTTGCCAATTTCCCCCATTCCCCCAAGTGGAATAATCTTTAGTTTTTTCTTCTTCTTAGCCACAATTAAACCTCCGCTTTCTTTAAGTTTCTTTTATAAGTTATTTGTTTTTATTTTCATAGAGCTTCAAATAAATCTTTTCGTGGTACCCATACTGTTTTATCATCTAAGTAAAATGCCGTTTACATCTATAATAAAAGTCAAAAATATTTTGACTTTTATAGTCAGATGTATATTATTTCTCTAAAAATCAATCAAGGTTCTTCCAAAAAAATAACTGGTCATTTGCCGTTTCAAAAAACTTAAGTTGACGGCTTTGTGACATAAATGCTGTATATGTTATTTTTTGAAACCACCTAAGTGGTATAAAATATCCTTCGAGAAAAACATAGCTCCATAAAGTGTAACTTCTTTTAAATGGCACACGAAAACAAACCCTCAATATGAATTTCGTGTTTACAACAACCTAAATATGTCAAAGACTATTAACATACACTTTAAGGTTAATGATAAAAACAATATATGTAGTTTTTTAACATAAAATACTATACCTTCTATAATCCGCTCATATTAATAATATATTTTAATAGTATCATTTTTTAAATTCTTTAAAGTAAAAACCAAAATATCTATCTTTATAGTTTATCTTAACAAATTTATAAATTTTATACTCAACCTATATAAAAGTAAAAATGTTTATTATATTAGGAAGTTTAAAACTCCAGTTGCAAGGTTTTAATTAATCTTGCCTTATTTCTTTTTTACTTTTACAGTCATGTTTATATTATTTCACTTCTTTTGGCCAAAATTAAATAGCCTTTATATATTTTTTAAAAACTTTTTCACGTTTAATTTAGTACATCCTTTTTATTATAGCACATTTTTCTAATATACAAACAGTATTTATTATATCTTTTAGTAAAAGTATTTAATTAGGCGGTTCCAAAAAATAACCCATACAGTATTTCGGTCACAAAGCCCATCAATCTAGATTTTTTGAAACCGCAGTTGACCAGCTATTTTTTAGCAATCACCTTATCAAGAAAATTCTCTTCGCTCATGACTTTTCTTGTTGGTAAGCAGAACCCTATGGTTCCCTTCGACGGATGCTTCGCATCCCAAGTTGCTTGGGCGAGCAGTGTAGCGTAGCGAACGACCAGCCTGAGCACCCTCCTTAAACCGGGAAAGGGGAATCCCCTTTCCAAACCCCAGTATAGGAATTTACAAAAATAGGATTTTTATAAATTCCTATACTCTCAAAAATAATATTAACAAAATCCATCTACAGATTATCCAATTCTTCCTTTATACTTGGCATTTTCCAATTTATTCTCTTTGTCTCTTGTATTATATCATTATAAACGTTAAGCGTCTGTTTAGCTACTACATCCCAGTTATATATAGTATTCACCTTCTCATATGCTTTTTTCTTCATTGCTTCGGCTTTATCGGGATTGTGCAATATCTCTAGTATACTATCGGCAAGAGAATTAGAATTTCCTGTATAAGACTTCATTCCATCCACACCATGCTCAACTATCTCTGCAAGCCCTCCTGTATCAGAAACTACTACAGGTACATTAGCCACCATTCCTTCTAACGCAACAATACCAAAGGGCTCATAAAGGCTTGGAAACACTGCTACATCAGCACATTTATAAAGTTTTTTTAGTTCATCCTCACAAATATACCCGGTAAAACATACTTTATGAGCTATACCCCTTTGATATGCCAAAGACTTCAAGTGATCTAGCTCAGGTCCTTTTCCAGCTATTATAAACTTTGTATCGTTGTAATAATGAAGAGTTTTTGAAACAGAATCAATTAAAACATGCACTCCCTTTTCATTTACAAGTCTTCCAACAAAGAAAACAATTTTTTCATTATCAGAGGCATATTTTCTTCTAAATTCGATGTCCTTTTTGTATCCGTCAAATTTATTCAAATTAACACCATTAGGAATTATATATATTTTATCATCTGGTATATTAAAAACACGTTTTACTTCATTTCTCATATACCCACTATTTACAATCAGTTTCCACGATTCGTATGCAAGCCACCACTCAACGTTATTAATATAACTTTGAGTACAACTATGTATTCCACAATTCCTGCCATGCTCTGTTGCATGTATTGTTGCTACCATAGGTATGGTATATGAATACTTTAACGCCCTTGCAGCAAAAGCAACTATCCAGTCATGAGCATGAATTATATCAAATCTTCCAGTCTCATTTATTAATTTAACTCCATATTCTATAAGTACATAATTAAGTTGAAGAACCCAATCCACAAAATTGTTGGCAGCGACGTCATAGGAATGAAGTCTGTGAACATAAACATTTTTATCTTTTTCCAGTTCTTTTGTTCCCATCTCCCAACATGTTATAACGTGAACTTCATTACCCTCTGATGCAATTTTCTGTGCCAAACCATAAACTACTCTTGATATCCCACCAACTATTCTGGGTGGATATTCCCACGATAGCATTAGAACTCGCATATATTTATCTCCTCCAAGCTTAAAGCAAGCAGATGCAATTGTTTTGCTCTTAATCATCTGTATAATTATTATATTTATAGTATACGCAATATCATTTTTTTTATATTAATTGTACTAAACTTACCTCAATTTTTTTGTTGGTAATATAAGCTAATATAAGATTAATACTATTCGTCATATTTTGAAAAATTCCTTCTTTTAGATGGTCTTAAAAAAGTACATTATTTAATATTATCAGTTAGAATCCCATCAAATCGGGACTTCTAAAAAAAACTAAAATTCCAAATTTTTTTATTAATAAAAATCATCGAACTGTAATACAGGTCACTTCCATAAAGTTTTAAGACAAACATAAAATTCCTTCTATCTGCATTGTGTAAGTCTATGAATTTTATTCTATATAAAAGTCAAAAAGTTTATTAAATATTATCTTATTTACTTTTATAGCCAGATGTATATTATTTCTCCAAAATAAAGATTAAATAATGTAAAATGTTTTTCGAGAAAAATATAGCAATACTATTTCACAGATAAAAAAATTTGTCTTCTCTAATGTAATAGAAAAGACAAATTTAGCATTATCCATATTAGGTTATTTTAAAACGTTATTTTAGTTTACATTCTTTTTGCACTCTCGTAAGCTAAATCCGAGCGTTCACATTCCTCATCTGTCAACGTGACCTGATAACAAAGTGAACTTCCCTTCATTCTCTCGGAGGCATAACATAATCCGTTTGTTCTAATGTCAAGAAATGGATGATCGATTTGCTCTGGATCTCCAATCAACACTATCTTTGTTCCTTTTCCAGCACGTGTTATAATCCCCTTAACCTGCTTAGGAGTGAGATTTTGAGCTTCGTCAATAACAACCCACTGCTTTACTATAGACCTTCCACGTATAAAAGCAATTGCCTCCGTATTAATTATTTTTCTGTCAAATAGTTCATCTACTTTGTCTTTTAGCTCTTTCTCACTTGTATATCTCTCATTTTCATCATTGTCTATTAAAATTTCAAGATTATCTACAACAGGCCTTAGGAAAGGAGCAATTTTATCCTGCTCTGAACCTGGCAAAAATCCAATATCTTCATCCAAACGAACATTAGGTCTGCATACAAGAATCTTTCTGTACAATCTGCTTTGATCACCCATTATTTTGTGTAAGCCTACAGCTAGGGAATAAAAAGTTTTTGCAGTACCGGCCGGTCCTTTCACAATTACTAGAGGTGCCTTATCAGCATCTATCATTAGTGCTTCTTGCATAAATTTCTGACCTGCATTCCTTGGAGTTATACCAAAAGGCCTTTCCTGTAGAAATGTAAGCGGAACAATATTTTTCCCATTATACTTACCTAATGCTGTTTGTTTTTCATTAACTGAAGAATGAATTATTAAGAATTGATTTATAACTAATTTGGGTATTTGCTGTTTGGAATAGTCACAATTAAAACAAAATATGTCTTCAACTTCTAAGCAGCCCTTGCTGTAAAACTCATTTACTTTTTGTTCCGTTGTGTATACATCAAGCCTTCCCTGATATTGTTCCCTATACTCTGGAACCTGCTCCGCAAAAAAATCCTGTGCAACAATTCCTATTATATCTGCTTTTATCCTTTCAAATACATCCTTTGTTACCAAATAAACACTTTCACCTTTTTCAATTAATCCCTTGCATATCTTTAAAATCCTATTATCATTGTTTGCATCTGACCAACTTACAGGTAATTTTACATTATTGCAATTTAACTCTACTCTTAATTCTCCTCCATTTTCAAGCATTACACCTTTGCTCAAATCTCCCTTTACTCTCAAATCGTCTAAAATTCTTGCCGCATGTCGTGCATTAGCTCCTAGCTCGGAATTGTCCTTTTTGAATTTATCCAATTCTTCTAGAACAACCTCAGGAATAACTATCTTATTGTCACCAAATGAATACAATGCGAAGGGAGTTTGCAATAGTACATTAGTGTCAAGAACGAATGTTTTTTTCAATAGATATCGCTCCTATTCATGTTAATTTGTTTGATCTTACATTTGATTTTGATTGAACTCGGGTTCGACTTTTCATTGAGAATTTAGAGTTCACCGTAATTAAATTATATCATTTTTTTAGTAATAATAAAATAAATCTACTATAAAAATATGTAGATCACCTCTATTTTGATTCAATTTTTTTATTTATAATAGTTATCTATTCGCTGTTTTATTGTTGTAACTTTTTTGATATAGGAAGCAACATATTCTAACTCATTTTTCGCTACCATTATTATACATATAGTAATATTACTCATTATGGATACAGCTACATTTTTTTACATGGTGCCTATTTCAATTAATACATAAAAATATCTTAATATATAAATGGTGCTT
>Ga0207799_100286_pt1 | contig 29186 bp, 27 predicted proteins | sample TtanPargueraPR_4_FD_187742 | JGI IMG/M metagenome (GOLD analysis project Ga0207799, IMG submission 187742) | Aerobic enrichment media microbial communities from Bioluminiscent Bay, La Parguera, Puerto Rico - Tt and M2 (SPAdes) | ecosystem: Environmental > Aquatic > Marine > Unclassified ...
AAAGCCGGAACGAGGCGACGGTCCCGCCGTCCGGTCCCGGCACGATCTCCAGTTCGCTTCCGTGCCCCTCGACGATCGTCCGGCAAATCAGCAACCCCATGCCCATGCCGTGTGCCTTGGTGGTGAAGAAAGGTTCGAACAGACGCTGCCGGACATCTTCCGGAATGCCCGGCCCGGTATCTTCAACCGATACCCGGACGGCGCCGTCCTGGGTCACCTCGGTCCGTAGGATGATCCGCCGGGGGGCCTCCTGCCCGTCCAGCGCGTCGATGCTGTTGCGGATAAGATTCAGGATGACCTGCTGGATTTCCGTGGTATTGCCCCGTACCACCGGCAGCGGTGAAGACAGGCCGCGTTCCAGTCCGATTCCGCTGAGGCGGATTTCACCGGTCACCATCACCAGGGCGGCGGAGAGGGTTTCGTTGACGTCCAGAATCCCCTTCTCGACCTCGTCGCGGCGGATAAAGGCGCGGATGTTGCGGATGATCTCGCCGCCGCGCCGGGCCTGCTCCGAGATGCTCTCGAGGATCGGCACGAACTCGGACGGATCCCCGCCTCTCGTGCGGATACGCCGCAGCACCCCGGTGACGTAGTTGTTGATCGCCGCCAGCGGCTGGTTCAGCTCGTGCGCGAAACCCGCGGCCAGTTCCCCCATGGTCCTCAGGCGTGAGATATGGGCCAGTTCGGCCTGCAACTCGCGGGCCCGCTCCTCCATCTCCCGATGCTCGGTGATGTCGTCCAGGATGACCAGGCTGCCGCCGTCCGGGGTACGATGTTCACGCACCCAGACCCTCATGCCGGCGATTATCCGTTCATATTCGAACGAGCCGTCAACGCTTCGATGCAGTGCCACCCGGTCCCGGATCCAGTCGTCTTCCCGCCCCTCGGCCTCGGGATAGAAGCCGAGCGACACCCAATGGCGCAGGTTTTCCTCGAAGGTCGCGCCCATCACGACCGAATCGGCGACCGGGCTCATCTCGAAATAGTGCTTGTTGCAGAAGATCAGGCGATCGTCCCGATCGAAAAACAGCACGCTGAGGGGGATGCTCTCGACGGCCTCCATGAACTGCTGGTGGTCGGTCGGCAACGCCTTTGCCTTTGCCGTGGTTCTCCCGAACCCGTAAGCCAACCCAGCGGCGCTCCCGGCCAGGACCGTGGGGACGACACCCGAGAGGAACAGCAGGGCGGAGAGCGCCGCGGCAATCAGCGCCAAGATCAGCATTTTCCCCCAGAACCGTTTGTCCTTCATCGTCCCGTCTCGTTGCCGGATTTCCGCGGAAAAGGCCTCCTGACGGATGGCCACAACCTCGCGGTGCAGGCGTTTCTATCATATGGGGACGGGAATGATAACCAAGGCTGTGCGTCTCCCTGGCGGAACAGGGATTCCGGAAGATCGGGAGACCTGTCCGAAGCGGAGGGCTAGGCGGCCTCGCCTTTCATCGCGCGGAAAAAGTGCTCGGCATACTGGTAGTATTTCTCGGATTCGATGGCATCGCCGGCCTGGGCCCGCGCCTTGGCCAGTTCGACGTACTTCTCGAAACTCTTGCGCAACGAGGCGGCGCTCTTGTCGGCTCCGCCGTTTCCGCCCTTCCGGTTGAAGGGGGCAGGGCCGCTCCGGCTGCCGGTTCCGGATGCCCGGCGACGGGCCTTCCGCGCTTTTGCGGGATGATCGACCATCAGAATTTTCCGCTTTTCAACCGGCGCGCCAGGCCGCGGTGGATTTGCAGGACTTGCAAACCCGCTCGCCCGCCCACTGGCTTTCGAAAGTTTCCCCGCACATCAGACACTTCCGGGTCTTGGCCTCGAACTTCCGGCCGAAATCGAAATCCATTTCCGAGCCGCCGTCAGCCTCGGCGATGTGCTCGGCTGGTCTGCTTACGCTATCCATCGGTCCTCTCTACTTTCGTCTATGCGCGCCGCCACAAGGAATCCCCGCGCGAATTCCCGCCAAAAACGGCCATGGCCCCAAACGGCCTCCCGGCACCGCGTGGCGGCGGGCCCAAGCCATTTATTCGCGCTGTTCTTCCCCCGCGTGGGCCGGTCAACGGCCGCGCCTTCCCGGCGTCTCGAATGCCGGTTTCAGGTCGTCCAATTGTAGGTGTGGAAACGTATCGTCCGGGCGACGCCCCAACGCGCCGCCCCACACGCCAACAAGGTCCTTTTCCCGATATGGGTGCAAAATCGGGATGAGACAAGTGACGGCCCGGCCAAAAACGGCGGGTTGTGTATTTTAGACGTTTTTCCCGGCCGAATGCAGCTTGTCGGCCAACTCGTGATACTCGTCCTTCGCCTGTTCGAGATGCCCCCGCATGGCGTCACGGGCGCGTTCCGGCGATTGTTCCTCGATGGCCGCGATGATCGCGTCATGCTCCTTCCGGATGCGGGTCAGATAAATGTCCGGTCGGAGGTTCTCGTCTTCCGGCATCAGCGAGGTGTAGCTGAAGAAGACCCGCCGCCCCGGGACAAACAGCAACCGAGCGAAATAGCCGATCAGGTTGACATAATGAGGATTTCCGGTCGCCGCGGCGATCGCATGGTGGAAGGCGATGTCCGGCTCCGCGGCGGGTTCTCCGGCCGCCAGTTCGCGCTCAAAATCCGCCAGAGCCGCCTTCATCTTCTCCAGGTCCTCGGCGGACCGCCGCCGGGCAGCCAGCCCGGCGGCCTCGACCTCGACGCCCAGGCGCAGTTCCAGAACCTGGACGAACTCGTCCAGCCGGTCCAGGTTCTCGGTGCTGATCAGGAAAGGCTCCTCGGGCAGCCGCTTGGCGACGAAGACGCCGACCCCCTGGCGCGAGATGACCAGCCGTTCCGCCTTTAGCGCGGCAATCGCCTCGCGCACTACCGTCCGGCTGACCCCGGCGGATTCGATCAGTTCCTGCTCGGTCGGCAGCTTGTCGCCCGGCTTCAGTTGCCCGGAGACGATCTGCTCGCGCAGGATTTCCGAAAGCTCGGAAGTCAGCTTCCGGGGCGGCGATATCCTCTCAATCGGCGAAATCACCATCTCTACCTCATCCTGTCTTCGCGATCATCTCGGCCAGGAACCGGTCGTAGCGGGCGGCATCCATCGGCAGATCGACGGCCTCCCCGGTCACCGAGGACAGCAGGATCGCGTTGGCCAGCTCGACCGACTTCATCCCCTCGGCGGCCTGGGCGAGCAGCGGCGCCCCGTCCAGCACGGCGTCGACGAAGTTGTCGATGACCGCCGCATGCTGGTTGTGGGCCCCCATGTCCGGCCCGGTCTCCACGGTCACGTCCGGCGGGATCGTCCGCTCCTGGACCGTGCGCCGCAGTACGCTGGCCGGGGTTCCGTTGCGCTGGAACTCCGCCCCGCCCCCGCCGATGACGATCCGGCCGGCATCGCCGCAGATCTCCAGGCGGTTGGTGCCCGGCGTCTCGCCGGTCGAGGAGATGAAGACGCCCGACGCCTTGCCGTCGAATTCCAGGTACGCGGTCACCTCGTCGTCCACCGGGACGTCGTGCCATTTCCCGAACCCGGCGTGGGCATGCACCCGTTTCGGCATGCCGCACAGCCAGATGAGGATATCGAGCTGGTGCAGCGCCTGGGTCATCACCAGCCCGCCGCCGGCCGACCAAGTGGCGAACCAGGGGATCAGCTGGAAATAGTATTCGGTCCGGAACCAGTCGGTGATGGTCCATTGCATCCGCATGAGCGAACCGAGTTCGCCCTTTTCGATCAGGCCTTTCGCCCAGCGGTAGCGCAGATCGGTCCGCTGGTTCAGCATGATGGCGAAAACCTGGTCCGGGTTCCGGTGCGCGGCGACCAGCGTCTCGCAGTCGCCCTTGCTCAGGGCCAGCGGCTTCTCCATCAGCAGATGGGCGCCGTTCTCCAGAACCGCGACACCGGTCTCGACATGGTCTGAATGATGGGTGCAGACGAGCACGGCCTCGGCCAATCCGGACTCCAGCAGCGCCCGGGTGTCCGGAAACTGCTTGGCCTCCCGGTCGGGATAGGCGGCGGCGACGGCGGGATCGCGGTCGCAGACGGCCGCGACCTCGACCCTCTGGTTCTTCCGGATATGGACCAGATGGTTCCGGCCCATGTTGCCCAGGCCGATGATACCGAGCTTCAGTTTCTTCATGGCGTCCCTCATTCCTGCGGCAGAACCGGTGTCACATCGCGAGCCATCCGCTGGGCCTCCAGCGCCATCCGGCAGACCTCGAACCCATGGTCCAGGGTCATCGCGGTCCAGGTGCCGTAACGGATATCGCTGATCACCTGCCGGAAATACGGCACGGGTTCCTTGTCGCACTCAATATGGCGGCTGCTCTTGTGGTCGGTGACAAACAGATGGTTGCCGCCCGGACGGCCGAGCACGTCAATGTTCTTGCGCAGCTCGATGAACCCCTCGGTGCCCAGGACGGTGATCCGGCTGTCGCCCCAGACGCCCAACCCTTCCGGCGTCAGCCAGTCGAGCCGCGCATAACCCGTCGCGCGGTCGCTGCGCATGGTCAGGTCGCCGAAGTCCTCCAGACCGGGCGTTTGCGGATTGGCAAAATTGCCAACCGCGCTGGTGACAATGTCGCCCGTCGCCGATCCGGTGAACCACAGGAACTGGTCGATCTGATGGCAGGCGAGGTCGACCAGGATGCCACCGTATTGGCTCTTGTCGTAGAACCACGGGCTGCGCATGTGCGGCCGGTGGTGATGCGGCGCCATGCCGATGGTCTGGATCACCTTTCCGATGGCGCCGTCGGCGACCAGCTTCCCGGCGACGATCGCGGCCGGGGAACGCACCCGTTCGTTGATGCAGATGGTATAGTAGGCCCCGGTCTCGGCCTGGACGGCGCGAAGAGCCTCCAATTGCTCGAATGTGATGGCGCCGGGCTTGTCGACCATCACCGCCTTGCCGTGGCGCATCGCCGCAATGGCGTCCTCGGCGTGCTCCACCGGAATGCTGGCGCAGGCGACCATCTCGACGGCCGGATTTTCCAGGATCTCCCGCTTGTCGGCGACGCGCGGAACGCCGGGATAGCGTTCCATGAAATTGGCCAGCGGCACAGCCTCGTCACGGGCCTGAAAGGCGACGCATTCGGCTCCGGCTTCCAGCATGCCGTCCATCATGCCGACGATGTGCGGATGGTCGAGGCCGATACAGGCGAATTTGAACGGTTGGGTCAATGTCTCCTCCTCCTTACGCGCCGAACGAAAGCTGCAGATCCGGCGGCACGTCCAGGCCATCGACCAGATCGGCGACCGTCACCGGCCCCTTGGTGAGCAGCGAATGGTTGGCCGCGATGCCGGTCAGGATGGACCAGCCTCCGGCCCGCAGGTCGGCCTGACGCCGCCACTTGTCCTCGCCCGCGTTATCCGGATCGAACAGCATGCCGAGCATCACCGGATCGCCGCCGCCGTGCTCGCCTTCGCCGGTCCAGACATCCAGGACCTCGGGTTCTTCGCCGAAACGGGTCAGGGTCGTTTCGACCTTTTCCGACTTGCGGACTTCCAGGTTGGCGCCGTTGATCGTCGAGTTCTCGACGTACTTATGGGCCAGAACGCCGTCGGTGCCGTAGAAGGTGATGGCGTAGCCTTCCCAGGCCGAAAAGGCGGTCAGGGTGTAGTTGAGCACGGCCCCGTTGCGGTACTGCGCCTGAACCCGGAAGGTGTCCTCGATATCGATGTCCGGCGAGAACAGGCAACGGTCGCGGAAATAGCCGTCGTACTTCTCGCAGTCGAGATACAGGTTCTTGATGTTCTCGATGGCGCTAAGATCGAGCCGGAAATCGCAATTGTTGGCGCCGCATTCGTGGCACCGCGCGCCGCGCCCCTCGATGCCCAGGCGGTCGGCGGTTTCCGGGCGGTAGAACCGGCGCGCCCCGGTCGCGTAGACGGTTTCCGGCACGCTGCCGAGCCACCAGTTGACCAGATCGAAGTGGTGGGTCGACTTGTGCACCTCCAAACCGCCGGAGTTCTTCTTGTTGCGGTGCCAGCGGCGGAAATAGTCGGCGCCGTGCCGGTGGTCGAGGTTCCAGTCGAAGGTGATGCCGGTCACCTCGCCGATGGCGCCGGACAGCAGCAGATCCTTGAGTTGCGTGCGCGGCGGGGTGAAGCGGTAATTGAAGGTGACGGTGACCTTACGCCCGCTCCGTTTCTGCGCATCGAGAATACGCTGCAGGCGGGTTTCGTCGATGGTCAGCGGCTTCTCGGTCAGCACGTCGCAGCCGGCGTCCAGCGCCCGGACGATGTACTCGTCATGGGTCCAGTCCGGCGTGGTGACGATCACGCAATCGGGCCTGATCTCGGCCAGCATGCGGTCGAAATCGGCCGCGTCGTAGGCGGCGACCGGCCGGCCGCCCTCTTCCTCCGCCTCGGCCTTCGCAAGAGCCAAGCGGCCGGGATTGTTGTCGCAAACGGCCATGAGCCGGGCCTTTTCGGGATAGGTCTTCGTCAGCGCCTGACGAAACATCCGGTGCCGGCCGCCGAGGCCGACCTGTACGTAGCTCTTCACCTGTTTCCTCTTTTTTTCAGAAAAGACCGCCGGGCCGGAACCGGCCCTGATTGAAGATCCGCAGCCGTTGCCGCGGTGAATACGGACGCCCATCTTGTTCTCAGTCATCATATGACTGACATCGTGTGAATGACAAGAGGGATCGCGACGCGGTCCGGCGCTACACGACACCGGACCAATACGAACGGCGGAAGCGGCGGATCAGGCCGCCGGGCGCACGCCGCCGAAGTCGAGGATGAAGTCGATCACCGTCCGTAGGCCGTCGCCGGCCTTGAGGTTGGTGAAGACGAAGGGCCGCTCGCCGCGCATCTTCTTGGCGTCGCGGTCCATGACACCGAGGTCGGCGCCGACCAGCGGGGCCAGATCGGTCTTGTTGATGACCAGCAGGTCGGAGCGCGTGATGCCCGGTCCGCCCTTGCGCGGGATCTTGTCGCCCGCCGCCACGTCGATGACGTAGATGGTGATGTCGGCCAGTTCCGGCGAAAAGGTGGCGGACAGGTTGTCGCCGCCGGATTCGATGAAGACGATCTGCAGATCGGGGAAGCGGGCACTCACCTCCTCCACCGCGGCGAGGTTGATCGAGGCGTCCTCGCGGATGGCGGTATGCGGGCAGCCGCCCGTTTCGACCCCGGCGATGCGGTCCGGCGACAGCGCGCCGGAACGGTTCAGGAATTCGGCGTCCTCGCGGGTATAGATGTCGTTGGTGATCGCGGCGATGTCATAATCGTCCCGCAGGGCCTTGCACAGCCGATCCAGCAGGGCCGTCTTTCCCGACCCGACCGGGCCGCCGATTCCAACGCGCAACGGAGAGCTCATGAGCGGAACAACCTCGTATACTGTGTTTCGTGCATCATCGATGTCCAATCAGCCGTGACCGACGCGCTGCCCAGGTCTTCCCAGTCCCGGTCCAGCGCGGCGGCGGCCGCTTCCAGCAGCACCGGCTCCAGCCGGGCGATGACCCGCTGGCCGTCGGTCTGCCCCAGCGGCACCAGCCGCACCCCGGCGGACACCAGGTTGGCCGTAAAGGCATGCAGGTAGGCAGCCAGGGAGTCTTCCAGGGGAGCGCCGATCCGCGCCGCCGACACGGCGACCGCCACCGCATGGGCGGGTTGGATTTCGGCCTCTTTCAGGGTCTCCGCCCAATCATCGAGCCAGGGATCGGACCAGACGGTACGCACCGTTTCCAGGAAGGCCCGGCCCTGGCTGCGGCTTTCCAGCGCCATCTCCGGCGTGCCGCGCAGGGCGTTCGCCCAATCCGTCACCTCGGCCAGGGCGGCTTTGTCATCGTCATCCACGGCGGTCCAGGCGGCGCGGAACAGACCGGCATCGACCCGCCCGCTGCCGAACAGGACCAGCCCTTCGATCCATTCGGCCAGGGTCCCGGCGTCGCGGATGGCCCCGATCTCGACGGCGTATTCGATGCCGTGCGAGTAGGTGTAGCCGCCGACCGGAAAGGACGGCGACAACCAAGCCATCAGCCGCAGCAGCGTCTCGCCGCCGATCATCCGTGTTCCCCGGCATGGCCGTGGGAATGCGAAGGACCGTGCCCGTGATCATGATCGTGGGAATGACCATGATCGTGAGAATGTTCGTGCGAATGCCCTTCCCCGTGCCCGGCATAGGCCCCCGGTTCCGGCGAGAACGGCGCGGTGCGTTCGGCCACCTCGGCGCCGAGCCCGATCAGCATGTCCTTGAGAACGTGATCGCGCAGGATGCGCAGCCCGCCGTCCGGCAGCACCTGCACCGGCGTGTGCCGGTTGCCGATGTGCCAGGCGACCCGCGCCGTGTGGCGGGCATCGCGGCAGACGATATCGTAGACCGCTTCCTCGGCCGCGCGGACGGCGATGGTGCCGCCGCCCTCCAGTTCCAGCCCGTCGCCGTCGGCCAGCAGCACCGCCCGCTCCAGATCGAGCAGGAAGGCCTCCCCGCCGTCGTCGGTCAGCTTCACCCGCCGCCGGTGGCGCTCGTCGAAGGCCAGGGTCACGGTCGCGGCCCGTTTGGCCTCCGGCCAGCTTCCGGCGGCGTGATGGGTTATGGCGCGGCGCATCGCTTAAGACCTCCTCGCGTCCGGGGAGAGTCCACCCCCCACCCTGTCCCTCCCCCACAAGGGGGGAGGAGAAGAATTCTTCGACGCCGGAACCTTACTCCCTCCCCCTTGATGGGGGAGGGTTGGGGTGGGGGTGACACGTACAGCCTTCATCATCCTGAACACCCGATATCAGAACAGGAAGTAGCGCTGGGCGAGCGCCAGTTCCGTCGCCGGTTCACAGGTCAGCAACTGGCCGTCGGCCCGCACCTCGTAGGTTTCCGGATCGACCTCCATCTTCGGCGCATAGGCGTTGTGGACCATGTCGGCCTTGGTCACCTTGCGGGTGCCGGACACCGCCAGCAGCGGCTTCTGCAGGCCGAACTCCCGGCCGATGCCCGCTTCGACCGCCTGTCCGGAAACGAAAGTCACCGAACTGAGCGTCAGCGACCGGCCGAACCCGCCGAACATCGGCCGGTAATGGACCGGCTGCGGCGTCGGGATCGAGGCGTTGGGGTCGCCCATGGCGGCGGCGGCGATGGTGCCGCATTTGACCACCATGTCCGGCTTCACGCCGAAGAACATCGGCTTCCACAGCACCAGATCGGCCAGCTTGCCGACCTCGACCGAGCCGATGTGCTCGGCCATGCCGTGGGTCAGCGCCGGGTTGATCGTGTACTTGGCGACGTAGCGCTTGACCCGAGTGTTGTCGTTGTCCCCGGTCTCCTCGGCAAGACGGCCGCGCTGCTTCTTCATCTTGTCGGCGGTCTGCCAGGTGCGGATGATCACCTCGCCGACCCGGCCCATGGCCTGGCTGTCCGAGGCGATCATCGAGAACGCGCCCAGGTCGTGCAGGATGTCCTCGGCGGCGATGGTTTCGCGCCGGATGCGGCTTTCAGCGAAGGCGACGTCCTCGGGGATGCGCTTGTCCAGGTGATGGCAGACCATCAGCATGTCCAGGTGCTCGTCGATGGTGTTCGCGGTGAACGGCCGCGTCGGGTTGGTACTCGACGGCAGGACGTTCTGCTCGCCGCAGACCTTGATGATGTCCGGCGCATGGCCGCCGCCCGCCCCTTCCGTGTGGAAGGCGTGGATGGTCCGCCCCTTGAACGCCGCCACGGTGTTCTCGACGAAGCCGGATTCGTTCAGGGTGTCGGTATGGATGGCGACCTGGACGTCCATCTCCTCGGCGACCGCGAGGCAGGTGTCGATGGCCGAGGGGGTAGTGCCCCAGTCCTCGTGCAGCTTCAGGCCGCAAGCCCCGGCCGCCACCTGCTCGATCAGCGAGTCCGGCCGCGAGGCGTTGCCCTTGCCGAAGAAGCCGAGGTTCATCGGCAGCCCCTCGGCCGCCTGCAGCATGCGGGCCATGTGCCAGGGTCCCGGCGTGCAGGTGGTGGCGTTGGTGCCGTCGGCCGGGCCGGTGCCGCCGCCGAGCATGGTGGTGATGCCGGAATAGAGCGCGTCCTCGACCTGCTGCGGGCAGATCCAGTGGATATGCGCGTCGATGCCGCCGGCGGTGACGATCCGCCCCTCGCCCGCGATGGCCTCGGTGCCCGGGCCGATGACGATGTCGACGTCCGGCTGCACGTCCGGGTTTCCGGCCTTGCCGATCGCGGCGATCTTGCCGTCCTTGATGCCGATGTCGGCCTTGACGATGCCCCAGTGGTCGACGATCAGCGCGTTGGTGATGACGGTGTCCACCGCGCCCTCGGCCTGCGAGACCTGCGACTGGCCCATGCCGTCGCGGATCACCTTGCCGCCGCCGAACTTCACTTCCTCGCCGTAGGTGGTGAAATCCTTCTCGACCTCGATCACCAGATCGGTATCGGCCAGACGCACACGGTCGCCGGTGGTCGGCCCGAACATCGCCGCATAGGCGGAACGATCAATCCTGTAAGCCATGCCTCAACCCTCCAGCGGTCCGTTGACCAGCGCGTTGAACCCGACGACCTGGCGCTTCCCGGCATAGGCGACCAGCGTCACCTCGCGGGTCTGGCCCGGCTCGAAGCGCACCGCCGTGCCGGCCGGGATATCGAGCCGCATGCCGCGCGCCTTGGCGCGGTCGAAATCCAGCGCCTCGTTGACCTCGAAAAAGTGATAGTGCGATCCGACCTGGACCGGCCTGTCACCGGTGTTGGCCACCGGCAGGGTGACGGTCTCCCGCCCCGCGTTCAGCTCCAGTTCCCCCGGCGCCGTGATGACTTCTCCTGGAATCATGGCCCTCTCCTCAGCGAATGGGGTTGTGCACGGTCACCAGCTTGGTGCCGTCCGGGAAGGTGGCTTCGACCTGGATCTCGGGGATCATGTCGGCGATGCCGTCCATCACCTGATCGCGGGTGATGACCTCGCCGCCTTCCTTCATCAGATCAGCCACTGAACGTCCGTCGCGCGCGCCCTCGACCACGAAATCGGTGATCAGGGCGATGGCTTCCGGATAGTTCAGCTTCACGCCCCGCTCCAACCGCCGGCGCGCCACCATGGCGGCCATCGCGACCAGCAGCTTGTCCTTCTCTCTCGGCGACAGATTCACGGTGCCGTCTCCCCCTACTCGTTTCTCAAATATGCCAAAGTCTCGGCAGCGCGGCGGGAAGGCCCGCCACGCCGTGGCGGAACCCCGCCCAGAAAATCTCGAACGCGCGGCGCAGGACGCGCGTCTCACCGGCGATCCAACGCGCGACCAGCACACCGTTGACCACGGTGGCCGCGGCGCGCAGGCCCTCGACCGCCTCGCCCAGCAGCTTGCGCGCCAGATCCAGCCGCTCGGCCGCATCCTCGGCAAAATAGACGGCGGTCGCACAGGCTCCGGCTCCGCCGAAACCGGCGGGATGGCCCAGCGGCCCGGCCAGGTCGTTTCCCATATGCAGGGCATCGGCCCAGACCAAACGCCCGTCGCGGCGCAGTTCCCAGGCGTCGCGGATCAGCCCGCCGGTCAGCTTCTCGCCCATGGCGGCGCGGCCGAAAGCCAGAATCTCCCCGGCCAGCACGCGCGCGCGCGGCGCGGCATCGATGCGGGTACGGCGGCGGAACCGCGCGCCCTCGAACACGATGGTCTCCTGCGGCAGCCATTCGAGCCAGGAGCCCGGCCCGGCGTTCAATTCCATCTCGATCCGGCAGTCGGCTCCGGCGGAACGGTAGACCTTCTCGGCCGCCTGCGCCGTCACCAGCGCCTGGGCGCCCTCCTCGACCGAAATGCGAACCGACATCTCGTCGCCGCCGACCAGCCCGCCCGAGGTCGTCACCAGCGCCGCCGTCATCGCCTCCCCGGCGGGCGGCAGCGGGAACAGGGCGCGCAAGGGGTCGTGCTGATACAGTTCACCGAGCCGGGTCCGCCCCTCCTTCCTGACGAACGAAATCTCGGCGGCCCCCTGAACGGCGGACGGCGTCGGCTCAGACGGTAAGGTAACGGCGGACATCTTCCTCGACCATTTCGGACCCCTCTCCGGCGAGCACGACCTCGCCCCGGTCCATCACCGCGAAACGGTCGGCGAGCGCCCGGGCGAAGTCGAAATACTGCTCGACCAGCAGAATAGCGATATCCCCGCGTCCGACAAGCACGCGGATGACCCGCTCGATGTCCTTGATGATCGACGGCTGAATTCCCTCGGTCGGTTCGTCGAGAACCAGCAGGCGCGGCCGCGTGACCAAGGCACGGGCAATCGCCAACTGCTGCTGCTGCCCGCCCGACAGGTCGCCGCCCCGGCGGCTCAGCATGTCACGCAGCACCGGGAAAAGGTCGAACACCTCGTCCGGGATGTGCTGCAAGGCGCGCGGCAGCGGGGCGAAACCGGTCTGCAAATTCTCCTCGACGGTCAGCAGCGGAAAGATCTCGCGTCCCTGCGGCACGAAGGCGATGCCCCGCTTGGCCCGCTCGTAGGGCGGCAGGTTGGTGATGTCCTCGTCTTCCCAAAGGATACGGCCGGCGCGCACCGGCTGCTGGCCGATGATCGCCCGCAGCAGGCTGGTCTTGCCGACCCCGTTGCGCCCCATGACGCAGGTGACCTTGTCCTTCTCGGCGTTAAGCTGAACGCTCCAGAGGGCCTGGCTGGCCCCGTAGTACAGATCGATGTTTTCAACCGCCAGCATCGCTCACCGCCCCAGATAGACTTCGACGACGCGTTCGTCGTTCTGCACCACGTCGAGCGAACCCTCGGCCAGCACCGAGCCCTCGTGCAGGACGGTGACGCGGCTTTCCAGGGACCGCACGAATTCCATGTCGTGCTCGACCACCACGACCGATCGATCCCCGGCGATCCGTTTCAGCAGGACGGCGGTCTGCTCGGTTTCGGCGTCGGTCATCCCGGCGGCCGGTTCGTCGACCAGCAGCAGATGCGGGTCCTGCATCAGCAGCATGCCGATCTCCAGCCACTGCTTCTGGCCGTGCGACAGGTCACCGGCCTGCACGTCGCGGCGATCCCGGAGGCCGATGGTCTCCAGGGTCTCCTCGATGCGATCGTGCTGCTCGCCGTTCAGCCGGAAGAACAGGGCCTCGAAAATCCGCCGGTTGCCGCTGAGTGCCAGTTCCAGGTTCTCGAACACCGTCTGGTTCTCGAACACCGTCGGTTTCTGGAACTTGCGGCCGATGCCCAGATTGGCGATGCGCGCCTCGTCCAGGGCCGTGAGGTCGACACCGCCGTTGAACACCACCTGCCCTTCGTCCGGCCGGGTCTTGCCGGTGACCACGTCCATCATCGTGGTCTTGCCCGCCCCGTTGGGTCCGATGATGGCGCGCAGCTCGCCGGCCAGCACGTAGAAGCTGAGGCTGTTCAACGCCTTGAAGCCGTCGAAGCTGACCGAGATGCCGTCCAGGTAGAGGATGGTATCCCGCTTTTCCGGGCTCGCGTGCAGGTCGCTCATGGCGCTTCTCCCGGACTCGGCTGTTCTTTCGACGGGACCAGTTTTCGCAAGCCATCCGAACCGAAACTCCAGGCCGGAATGGTGCCGACGATGCCCTTGGGCAGGAAGACCGTCACCGCGACGAACAATCCGCCGAGGGCGAACAGCCAGATCTCCGGGATCGCGCCGGTCAGGTAGGTCTTGGCGTAGTTGACCAGGATCGCCCCGAGGATCGCTCCGTGCAGCGACCCGCGTCCGCCGACGGCGACCCAGACGATGATCTCGATCGAGTTGGCCGGGGCGAATTCGCCGGGATTGATGATCCCGACCTGCGGCACGTACAGCGCCCCGGCGATCCCGGCCAGCATCGCCGAGACGACGAAGACGAACAGCTTGTAGTACTCGACCCGGTAGCCGAGGAAGCGCACCCGCCCTTCGGCGTCGCGCACCGCCTTCAGCACCCGCCCCAGTTTCGAGGCGACGATGAACCGGCACAGCATGTACCCGGACATCAGCGCCACCACGGTGGCGACGAACAAGCCCATCCGCGTCGCGTCCGACTGCAGGTTGAAGCCGAGGATGTCCTTGAAGTCGGTCAGCCCGTTGTTGCCGCCGAAACCCATGTCGTTGCGGAAGAAGGCCAGCATCAGGGCGAAGGTCAGCGCCTGGGTGATGATCGACAGGTAGACGCCGGTCACCCGCGAGCGGAATGCGAACCAACCAAACGCCAACGCCAACGCACCGGGCACCAGCACCACCATGACGGCGGCGAACGGGAAGAAATCGAAACCCTGCCAGTACCAGGGCAGTTCCTTCCAGTTGAGGAACACCATGAAGTCCGGCAGCAGCGGGTTTCCGTAGACGCCCCGGTCGCCGATCTGGCGCATCAGGTACATGCCCATGGCGTAGCCGCCAAGCGCGAAGAACGCCCCATGGCCAAGGCTGAGAATTCCCGCAAAGCCCCAGATCAGATCGACACTGAGCGCCAGCAGCGCGAAGGCCAGGTACTTGCCGAGCAGGCTGACGATATAGGTCGGCACGTGGAAGCCGGAGCTTTCCGGCACCAACAGGTTGAGCACCGGCACCAGGATGGCGGCGGCGGCCAGCACCGCGATGGTGATGCGTCCCCCCGCATCGCCGAAGACCGCCGAAACGAAACTCTCCCCCGTTTTCATCGTGGTTTCCGTCATCGATCAGGCCTCCACCGCGCGACCCTTCTGGGCGAACAAGCCCCGTGGACGCTTCTGGATGAACAGGATGATGACGACCAGCACCAGGATCTTGGCCAACACCGCCCCGGCATAGGGCTCCAGGAACTTGTTGACGATGCCCAGGCTGAAGGCGCCGACCAGCGTGCCCCACAGGTTGCCGACGCCGCCGAACACCACGACCATGAAGGAATCGATGATATAGGCCTGCCCGAGGTTCGGGCTGACGTTGTCGATCTGGCTGATCGCCACCCCGGCGACCCCGGCGATGCCCGAGCCGAGGCCGAAGGTCAGCGCGTCGACCCGGCCGGTCCGGATCCCCATGGCCCCGGCCATCCGCCGGTTCTGGGTCACCGCCCGCATGTGGAGGCCGAGCGAGGTCTTGCGCATGACCAGGGCGATCCCGGCGATGACCAGCAGGCTGAAGACGATGATGGTGATCCGGTTGTAGGTCAGCACCAGGCCGGACGCCGTCTCGTAGGCGCCGCTCATCCACGACGGCGTGCCGACCTCGCGGTTGGTCGGCCCGAAGATGCTGCGCACGGTCTGTTGCAGGATCAGGCTGATACCCCAGGTCGCCAGTAGGGTTTCCAAAGGGCGCCCATAGAGGAAACGGATAACCCCGCGCTCCAGCGCGATGCCGACCAGCCCGGAAATCAGGAAGGCGGCGGGCACGGCGATGAACAGGGAATAGTCGAAAGCGCCCGGCAGGTAGTTGCGGAACACCTCCTGCACGACGAAGGTCGTATAGGCGCCGAGCATGACGAGTTCGCCGTGCGCCATGTTGATGACGCCCATCACGCCGAAGGTGATGGCCAATCCGACGGCGGCGAGCAGCAGCACCGAGCCCAGGCTGAGCCCCTGGAAGACGTTACCGATAGCGCTCCAGAAGGCCAGGTCCTGCTCGATCTTGTCCAGCGCGGTCGCGGCCGCCTCGGCGACCTCGCCTTCGCCGCCGGCGAGTTGGCCGAGCAGCGAGCGGACGTCGGGGTCTGGGAACTCGCCGAGCACCGAGATGGCCTCGATCCGTTGGGTCGGCTCGGCCGCGTTCAGGGCGGTGACGGCGGCCAGCGCGCGCTCCATGCGGCGCTTGACCGAGTCGTCGGCCTCACGGGCCAGCGCCTGTTCCAGCAGCGGCGCCATGTCCTCCGACCGCGTCTTGAACACCGCGTCGGCGGCCTCGCCGCGCTTCCCGGGGTCGGGATTGAGCAGGGTCAACGCCCCCAACGCGCCGCGAACGGCGCCGCGGACACGGTTGTTGACCCGAATTCGTTTCAGTTCCTTGCTGGTCGCCTCGCCGATCCCGGTGCCTTCCACGGGATCGGTCAGCAGGTAGACGCTGCCCTGTTTTTTGGCAATGACCACCTTGCCGGTCGGCTCGTGGACGTTGAGGTCGCCGTCCTGCAGGGCGGAAAGCACAGCCTCGGCGCGGGGATCCCCGCTGGTTCCCAGATCCTCCACCGCCTTGAGGATTTTCGAGAAGCTCTTGCCGCCCAAGGCGGCGACGTCTTCCTCGAAACCGGCGGCCGAAGCGGGCGCCAGCGTCACGCAAATGCCCGCAATCAGCAGTACCGCCGCGAGCACCGTGCGAAAGCGATGGAACATGGGTTGATCCTCGGAGCCTCGAAATAAGGAGAAGCGAATAAGCGTGTTATTTTTCGTTGGAAAACCAAGCCCGCCGGGACAGCACAGGGATCGAAGCTGCCCCGGCGGGAGTTTCCGTCATCTGTTGGGCTAGTTGACGGGATATTTCGGCTTTTCGCAGTTTCCGCAGACCCAAGGATAGGTCCAGTTGGCGGTCAGCTTGGCGCTTTCCGGGATGTAGTCGGACCAGGCATCGCCGGGCACGACGCCGTCGGTCTGCGACACGACGAAGAACTGCCCGTCATCCTGGATCTCGCCGATCAGCACGGGCTTGGAAAGATGGTGGTTGGTGTTCATCACCGCGACGCCACCGGTCAGGTTCTTCACCTTCTGGCCGTACATGGCCTGGCGGACCGCATCGACATCCGTGGACCCGGCCTGCTCGACGGCCTGCACCCACATGTTGAAGCCGATGTAATGGGCTTCCATCGGGTCGTTGGTGACGCGCTTGTCGTCCTTGATGAATTCATGCCACTTCTCGATGAAGGCGGCGTTTTCCGGGGTATCCACGCTCATGAAGTAGTTCCAGGCGGCCAGATGCCCGACCAGCGGTCCGGTATCCAGGCCGGCCAGTTCCTCCTCGCCGACCGAGAAGGCGACGACCGGGATGTCCTCGGCCTTGATGCCCTGGTTGGCCAGTTCCTTGTAGAACGGCACGTTGGCATCGCCGTTGATGGTGGACACCACCGCCGTGCGCTTGCCGGCGGAGGCGAACTTCTTCACGTCGGCGACGATGGTCTGCCAGTCGGAATGACCGAACGGCGTGTAGTTCTCCATGATGTCGTCGTCGGAAACGCCCTTCGAATGCAGGTAGGCGCGCAGAATCTTGTTGGTCGTGCGCGGGTAGACGTAGTCGGTCCCCAGCAGCACCCAGCGCTCGGCGGCGCCGCCGTCTTCGCTGGCCAGATAGTCGACCGCCGGGATCGCCTGCTGGTTCGGCGCGGCACCGGTGTAGAAGACGTTGCGCGAGGACTCCTCGCCCTCATACTGCACCGGATAGAACAGCAGCCCGTTCAGCTCCTCGAATACCGGCAGAACCGATTTCCGCGAAACCGAGGTCCAGCAGCCGAACACCGCGGCGACCTTGTCCTTCTCGATCAGTTCCCGCGCCTTTTCCGCGAACAGCGGCCAATCGGACGCCGGATCGACCACGACAGCCTCGACCTTCTTCCCCAGAAGCCCGCCGCTCTTGTTCAGATCGTCGACGAGCATAAGCATGGTATCCTTCAGCGTGGTTTCGCTGATCGCCATCGTCCCCGAGAGTGAATGCAGCACGCCGACCTTGATCGTATCGTCGGCGGCCTGGGCCATTCCCCCCAGGGTAGTTGCGGCGGCCACGACCGACGCGCCGATCAACCCACGAATGGTCCTCTTCATAGATAACCCTCCACTATGGATGTTGTTGCACCGCGCTGGGAGGAGCAAAAAGCGGACCAATCGCCGGTTATGGTCGCACAAAAAAAATTACCCCAATTTTTCAGTCAGTTATTGACGAACATTTTCTTCTACCGACGCGCGCAACCGCCGATCACCAACCGAGGGTTTGTATAATTTTTATGCAGTTTTAATTTTATGATTAATAATTGTTCAGAATAGGGCCGTTTTCTGTAACGGGTTGCGTTGTCCCCGGCGAAGGACCAAACTTTTCACGGAGCCATCGCAGCATCTGCATGCGCTCCCCGAGGTTGTTGTTGCACCGCGACGGCCTCGACCCCCATGCACCTTCCGGTGCATGGGGGTTTTCATAGGAATTCCCAGCCGGATCGAGCGAATGACGAGTCGCCGGGCCAAGGACAAAAAAAAGACCCCCATGCACCTAGCCATGTGCATGGGGGTTGGGCAGGTGTTTTCCGGGGCTGTCGGACGGCAGCCCCGGAAAACCAGGGAACGGACCTCTAGATACGTTCGACGACGAGCGAGACGCCTTGCCCGCCGCCGACGCAGAGCGTGGCCAGGCCCAGGGTCTTGTCGCGCGCCTTCAGGGCGTGCAGAAGGGTCACCAGGATGCGGGCGCCGGACGCCCCGATCGGATGGCCCAACGCGATGGCGCCGCCGTTGACGTTGACCTTTTCCGGATCGAACCCGAGTTCCTTGCCGACGGCCAGGGCCTGCGCGGCAAAAGCCTCGTTGGCTTCGATCAGATCGATGTCCGACACCGCCAACCCGGCTTTGTTCAAGGCCTTTTGAGTCGCGGGGATCGGGCCGGTGCCCATGTAGGCCGGATCGACGCCCGCCGTGGCGAAGCCCCGAATCCGGGCCAGCGGAACCACTCCCAATTCCTTGGCCCGATCCTCGCTCATCACGACCAGCGCCGCGGCGCCGTCGTTGATTCCGGAAGCATTGCCCGCGGTCACCGTCCCGTCCGGCTTGAACGCCGGGCGCAGCTTGGCAAGGCCCTCGTCCGAGACCTCGGCGCGCGGATACTCGTCGGTGTCGAAGACGACCTCTTTTTTCCGCTGCTTGACAGTGACGGGCAGGATTTCATCGACAAAGGCGCCCGACTGGACCGCCGCGACGGCGCGCCGCTGCGAAGTCAGGGCGAAAGCGTCCTGCTCCTCGCGGCCGATGCCGTAGCGCTCGGCCACGTTCTCCGCCGTGATGCCCATGTGGTAGTCGTTGAAGATGCAGTGCAGGCCGTCACGGACCATCATGTCGACGACGGCGCCGTCGCCCATGCGAAATCCCCAGCGCGCCTTGTCCAGCAGATAGGGCGCGGCCGACATGTTCTCCATGCCGCCGGTCAGGACGGTCTGGACGTCGCCCGAGCCGATCATCTGGGCGGCGAGGGCAACGCTTTTCAGGCCGGAACCGCAGACGATGTTGATGGTGGTGGCGGGCGACGCGATCGGCACTCCCGCGCCAAGGGCGGCCTGGCGGGCCGGGTTCTGCCCCAGCCCCGCCTGCAGCACATTGCCCATGACGGTTTCGTCGACGGCCTCGGGCGAAATACCGGCCCGCTTGATCGCTTCCCCGGCGGCCAACGCCCCGAGTTTGGGCGCCGACACCGAAGCCAGGCTGCCGCCGAAACTGCCGATGGCGGTCCGGACGGCGCTGGCGATAACGATGGATGTCATTTTCTTCTTCCTTCCGCAGGCCTCAGGCGACCTGCATGGTCTTCAACTCGCCGCAGACGGCGAATTCGGCTTCGGTCTTGGCCCGCACCTGGTCCAGTTCGACGCCCGGCGCCAGCTCCTTGAGGGTCAGCTTGCCGTCGATGAACTCGAACAAGGCCAGTTCGGTGACCAGGACCGAGACGCAGTGAACGGCGGTCAGCGGCAGCGTGCACTGGCGCATCACCTTCGGGCTGCCGTCCTTGGCGCAGTGCTCCATGGCGACGATCACCTTCTTGGAACCGACGACCAGGTCCATGGCGCCGCCCATGCCCGGGACCATCTTGCCCGGCACCATCCAGTTGGCGAGGTTGGCGTCCTGGTCGACCTGCAGGCCGCCGAGCACGCAGGCGTCGACATGGCCGCCCCGGATCAGGGCAAAGGAGAACGCGCTGTCGAACGTGGCGCCTCCGGTGACGATGCCGCAGGGCTGGCCGCCGGCATTGACCAGGGCCGGATCGGGCTCGGTCACCGGGCCGATGCCCAGGAAGCCGTTCTCCGACTGCAGGGTGATGTCCACGCCCTCGGGCAGATAGTTGGCCACCTTGGTCGGCAGGCCGATCCCGAGGTTGACGACGTCGCCGTCGTTGAGCTCCAACGCCACCCGGCGGGCAATAAATTCTTTCGTGTCCATCGCCATCAGCCTTTCACCACGCCGTCGACCAATGCGGCCGGCGTCATCACGCAGTCGGGATCCATCTCGCCGGTCTCGACGACCTCGTCGGCCTGGGCCAGCACGACGTCGGCGGCCAGGGCGATCAGCGGATTGAAGTTGCGGGTCGAGAGGCGGTACTGGAGGTTCCCCACCGTATCGCTGCGGGAGGCATGCACGAGGGCGATGTCGGCCCGAAGCGGCATCTCGAGCAGATACTTCCGCCCGTCGACCGGGATCTCCTGCTTGCCTTCCGCAACCACGGTGCCGATGCCGGTCGGGGTCAGGAAGCCGCCGAGGCCCGCGCCGCCGCAGCGGACGCGCTCGGCCAGGGTTCCCTGAGGAACCAATTCGACCTCCAGCTCGCCGGCGATCATCTGCCGGCCGGTCTCCGGATTGGTCCCGATGTGCGAGGCGATGACCTTCTTGACCCGCTTGTTGACGATGAGCGGACCGACGCTGTTTTCCGGGAAGCCCGTGTCGTTACCGATGACCGTCAGGTCCTTGACCCCGGAGTCCAGGACCGCCTGGATCAGCAGGGGGGGTGTTCCCACCCCCATAAACCCGCCGAACATGATGCTCATTCCGTCACGGAAATAGCGGACGGAATCGTTCAAATCCATAAGCTTGGATTTCATTCCTCAATGTCCATGTTAAGAAGTGCGGAACCCAGGGACTTGCCGTGGGCGTCCAAAGCGAGAGAACGGGTCACACCGCCGCCGAGTGCCCCCTTCATGACGAAGTTCAGGGCATGAATGTTGGGCAGTTCGTAGCGGGTGACCTCGCCGGTGACGACGGAAGCGAAGTATTCCTTCACCTTTTCGGCCGTCACCTTGGCCTTGATCAGCTCGTAGTCCTCCTCGCGGAAGGCGATCAGGGAAATGTTGGAGGCGTTCCCCTTATCGCCGGTGCGGGAATGCGCGATATCTCGCAGTTTCATGGTTCAGACCTCCAGGATGCCGACGTTCGGTTCGACCGCGCCGCGGGCGACCAGGGTCGAGTCCATGGCAACGATTTCCTTGACCGCCTTGGCGGCGCCGCCGCCACCGGCCGGGCCGTTGGTATAGAGGGTCTCGACCTCGTTCCCGATCAGCACGGCGTCGCGCCGCTCCTGGGTACGGCCGATGACCCGGACGCGGACCTCGTAGGGGGACATGCTCTCGTCCGAGGTGCCCGCGTGCAGGGCATTGACGCCGATCAGATCGAAGCGGAGTTCCTCGGCCTTCACGCCGACGATCTTCAGGCGCTCCTCGACGATCTTCAGGGCCAATTTGCCGCGGGTCAGGCTGCCCGGGCCGGCGTAGGAGATCTGCCCCTCGCCGTGGAAACCGTCCTTGTAGCCAACGGAGACCTTTAGCGTGTCCGGGCGCTGATTCCCCGACCCGCCGGTGACGCGCACCTGGTCGGGACCGACCTGGGTGAATGTCACGCCGGTGAAATCGGCGATCACGTCCGGCGTCTTGTAGGCGCTGGGATCGTGGATCTCGTAGAGCATCTGCTCCTTGCAGGTCGCCGTGGTGACGGAACCGCCGGAGCCCTCGACCTTGGTGATGACGGCCTCGCCGCTCTCCTCGACCACCGCCACCGGGAAACCCAGACGGGCCAGGTCCGGCACGTCCTTGACCCCCGGATCGGCGAAATAGCCGCCGGTGATCTGTCCACCGCATTCCAGCAGGTGGCCGATGATGATGCCCTGGCCCAGGCGGTGCCAGTCGTCCTCGGCCCAGCCGAATTCATGGATCATCGGCGCCAGGAACAGGGACGGGTCCGCGACCCGCCCCGTCACCACGATGTCGGCGCCCTCCGCCAGCGACCGCACCAGGGGCTGCGCCCCCAGATAGGCGTTGGCGGAAACGATGCTGTTCTCCATGGACCTCGCCGGCCGCGCCGAATCATCCAGCGTCGGATTTTCGGCGAGGACCTTCTCGCGGACGTCGTCGCCGGTCACGGTGGCGATCTTCAGCCCGGAGATCCCCTGCTCGGCCGCGATCTTGGCGATCAGGCGGCCGGCGGCCTCGGGATTGGCCGCACCCATGTTGGTGATGATGCGGACGCCGTTCTTCCGGCAGGCGGCGAGCACCGCCCGCATCCGGTCCGCCAGCAGCGGATCGTAGCCGAGTTCCGGATCTCGCAGCTTGGCCTGCTGCGCGATGGCGATGGTCCGTTCGGCCAGGCATTCGAACACCAGGTACTGGATTTCGCCACGTTCCGCCAGTTCGACGGCGGGTTCGATACGGTCGCCCGAATACCCCGCGCCGGAACCAATGCGTATTGTTTTCATTGCTCGTTTTCCTCGTTAGATCGGAAAAATACCGAACACCACGGCGGCGATCGTCATGACGATCGACGTCGCCCAAAGCCACCCGAAGGAGAACTTTTGGTGTTCGCCCAGATCGACTCCGCACAGACCGATCAGCAGGAAGGTCGAGGCGGTCAGCGGGCTCACCGGAAAACCGGTGGTCATCTGGCCGAGGATCGCGGCCTGCCCCATGTGAAGCGGATCCACGCCGAGAACGTTGCCCGCTTCCGCCAACACCGGCAGCACGCCGAAGTAGAAGGAATCCGGGTCGAATAGCATGCTCGCGGGCATCGACAGAACGCCGAGGATGATCGGCATCAGGCCGGCATGCGACGTCGGGATATGATGGGCGGCATATTCGGCCATCGCGGTCAGCATGCCGCTCTGCTTCATGATGCCGACGAAAATGCCGGCGGCCAGCAGCAGGGTCGCCATCATCAGGGCGGCCTTGGCATGCGCGTCGATGCGGTCGCGCTGCATCTTCATGTTCGGGTAGTTGATCATCAGGGCGACGACCGTGCCGATCATGAAGCACAGCACCGGCGCCGCGACACCGGCGATCATCGCGGCCAGCACCGCCAGGACCAACGCGATGTTGACCCAGAACAGCTTCGGCCGGACCAGCGCCTGCTCTTCCTCGCTCATCGCCGGGCGGGCGTAGTCGCCCAGATCGCCCATGTTGGCGGCGGTGATGCCGAGGCGCTTCTCCTCGCGGCGGCCTAGGTACCAGGCGACCCCGAAGACGAACAGCATGCCGACGATCTGCACCGGCACCATCGGCATGTAGAGATCGCCGATGGTCGTCTGCAGCGACGACACGGCGCGCAGCGTCGGGCCGCCCCAGGGCAGCATGTTCGCCGTGCCCGCCGCCATGGCGACGACGCAGGCGAGAACCCGCTTATCCATCTTCAGACGGTCGAATAGCGGCAACATGGCCGGGATGGTCACCAGGAAGGTCACCGCGCCCGAGCCGTCCAGGTGGACGATGGCCGCCAGAAGGGCCGCGCCCAGCGCGATCCGGGACGGACGCGTCCCGACGATCTTCAGGATGCCGTCGATGATCGGATCAAGGGTTCCCGCATCCTTGATGATGCCGAAAAAGACGATGGCGAACACGAACATGCCGACGACCGGCGCGATGCTCTTGATGCCGCCGACGGCGAACTTGCCGGTTTCCGCAACCGAAAACCCGGCCAGCACCGCCGCGATGAGCGGCACGAGAATGAGCGCCGCCATTGGTGAAAGTTTCTTGCTTAGGATCCCCGCCAGAACAACGACGATTGTTAAGAGTCCGACTAAGGCTAACATTGCCTACTCCTTATAATTATGTCCCTTTTTTTACGGACAAACACCCCCGTGTACTTGCAGTATACTGCAAGCATCGACACAGAATTACTGCGTATATTTTTTGTATACTTAGAGCTTCCGTGTTAGAAAGACTTTATATGTTAGGGCCGGATCCTAGGGAGTGCGCTGGCAAAGCGGAAATTGGAATTTCGGATCATGCCATCCGGCTCGTAAATAAGCGTTTCAGAACAATGCACTACGAATGACCATCTGGTTCTTCTTGGTTGAAATACATAAATTGAACGCCGACAAAACGGCCCGTTCGGCAGGGAAAACGAGGACTCGATCTTGAACATATCCATCAAGCAGATGCGCGCCTTTCTGGCCCTGCGGGAACACCGCAATTTCACACGTGCCGCGGCAAGCGTCTTTCTCTCCCAACCCGCGTTCAGCGCCCTGATCAACGGTCTGGAAGGCGAAGTCGGCTTCCGGCTGTTCGACCGCGACACCCGAAGCGTCCATGTCACGCCGGATGGTGAAGCCTTCGCCGAGATCGCCATCCATCTGACCGGCCTCTACGACCGCTCGACCATGGAAATCGAGGCCCTGGCCCGCGGCGAGCGCGGCCGGGTTTGCATCGCCGCCCTGCCCTCGGTCGCGGTCAGCTGGCTCCCCTCGGTCCTGCCCGCCTTCCGGGAACGCTGCCCGAAAGTCCGGGTCGAGCTGATCGACGCTCTGGCCGACCGCTGTATACAGGCCCTCAACGACGGGGTCGCCGATTTCGCGATCACCACCGTCCGCTCCACCGGCGAGGAATTTCATTCGGAAAAGCTCTGCACGGAATCCTTCTACTTCGTCTGCCACGACAGCCACCCCTTGGCCGGACGGGAAAGCGTCCAGGTCAAGGACCTCAACGGCCTATCCCTGCTGAACTTCACCCAATCCACCAGCATCCGCCAGCATATCGACCGGGAACTCTCGCACGAGGTCCTGAAGGATTCCCTGGAAGTCCAGCAACTGACCACGATGATGGGGCTGGTCGCGGCCGGGCTCGGCGCCTGCATCATTCCCGAACTCGCCCTCTACCAGTTCCGCAGCCAGGGCATCTCGATCGTTCCCCTCACCGATTTCAACCCACGCCGCGAGCTTCACCTGATCCGGCGGACCGACCGCACCCTGTCGCTTGCCGCCCAGAACCTCTGCGACGCCTTGATCGCGCACGCCCGGTCGACGGACCCTTCCGCTTCGGAGGAAAAGGGATGCAAAAAGAAATGAAATACACCTATAAATATATATCAAATGATTAACAGGTGATTATTAGGTGTATAGCTCACCTTGATTGTCTGGAAAAAGGACGCGAAACTGCCCATGTAATCGCTGGCAAGGATTGCCGATAAGGTGGCGCATGAAGCGCTTGGTTTCGTTTCACCAATCGTGGCTTGGCCGCCACTGTGACGCCCGCTTGTTTTGGCGCATGTTTCTGGTCATCTCCGCCGCATTCTTCGTGTTGTGGCAGACCTCGCTTTATCTCGACGCCCTTTTCGAAAACCGCCAAAAACTCGTCGCCACCCAGGAAGCGACACGCCGCGCGCACGACCTGCTCGGCGAGACCCTGAAGACCTTCGCCGCCGATTTGCGGATCGTCGCCCAAAACCAGAATCTCGATCGCCTGTTCTGCGGGGACGACTTGGCCCGCGAAGAGGTGGTGCGGGATTTCGAGGTCTTCGTGTCCGAGAAACCGTTTGTCGCGCAGTTGCGCTTTCTCGATTGCCAGGGAGACGAAATCATTCGGGTCGACCGCAGGGGGAACGATATCGTCGTCGTTCCGCGCGCCGATCTTCAGGCCAAGGCCCATCGCTATTATTTCCAGCAATCGATCGATCTGCCGCGGGACGGCCTCTACGTCTCGGCCATCGACCTCAATATCGAACATGGCGGAATCGAGATCCCCTGGAGGCCGATGCTGAGGATGGCGGTTCCGGTTCGGCAGGTCGAAGGGAAGATCCCGGGCGTCGTCGTCGTCAATCTCTCCGCCAGCGGCATTATCGCCGCAATCGAGCGGACCCGATCGGCCAGCGGCGACCCCCTGCAGTTGCTGAACGGAAATGGTTATTGGCTCGCCGGCGTTCCCCGCGAACGGCTTTGGGGGTTCATGTTCGGCAACGACATGACCCTGGCCAAGACGGCGCCCGATGTCTGGCGGCGGATCGCCGGGGCGGCGGACGGCATGTTCGACGACAACGGCGTGCATTACGTTTTCGACACCCTGCGCCCCGAACCCCTGCTCCGCTCCATGGATCATGTTTCGATGGTCCGCGCCAGCGACGCCGAATGGAAGATTCTCGGCAAGCTCCCCGCCGTTACGCTGAGGGAACTCTGGCGTTACGACCGTGTCCCGGTCGGCGCCGGCGGGCTGCTGGTCATCGCCGCGATCTGTTTGGGCTGGAGTCGTATGGCTTTTGCCCGACGCGAAGCCGAGGAAACCCGAAAGAAAACCGAAAGCGAGATAATTCGCATCGAACGGATGGCAAGCCTGGGAGGCTTGGTCGCTGGCGTCGCGCACGAACTGAACACGCCGATCGGCAATGCCATGACCGTCGCCAGCACGCTCTCCCAACAGGTCGACCGTCTCGACACCGAAGTGGCATCCGGTCGGATCAAACTTTCCCTGTTCCAGGATTTTCTGGCGGATATGCGCGACGGCACGGAGATCATGCAGCGCGGCCTCAAGCGGGCGGCCGAACTCGTCAGCCATTTCAAGCAAGTCGCGGTGGACCAGACAAGCGAACAACGGCGCCGTTTCCGGTTGGCCGATTTCATCGAGGATATCGTCGGCAGCGTCCAGCCCCAGTTCAAACACGGTCCCGTGGCGCTCGGCACGGATATCGGCTCTTCGGCGGATCTAGACAGCTATCCCGGCCCGTTGGGGCAAGTGCTGATGAACCTCGTCGCCAACGCCCGTATTCACGGTTTCGACGGCCCCGACGCGGGAAAAATTACCATCATCGCGCGCGATCTGTCCCCGGACGAAGTCGAGATCGCCGTGCACGACACGGGAAAGGGCATTCCTCCGGACAGGATCGAACGGATTTTCGACCCGTTTTTCACGACGCAAATGGGCAAGGGAGGCAGCGGCCTCGGCCTGAGCATCTCTTTCAACATCGCGACCAACGTCCTGGGTGGAACGATCCGCGCCGACAGCAGCCCGGAGACCGGCACGACCGTGACCTTGCGGATTCCGGTTACGGCTCCTCGAGGTCCCGAAAACCACATCGGAAAGGCTTATGATGTCGAGCGAAGCGAAAAAGCGACCCGATGACTCCCTGCTGATCGTCCATGACGACACGCACGGCGCGCCCCGGGAATCGACGACCCCCTGGCGGGTTCTGGTCGTCGACGACGACGAGGACGTCCATGAATCCACGCGCTTCGCCTTGCGGCACGCGAGGATCCTCGACCGCCCGATCGAACTGCTGCACGCCCGATCCGCCGCCGAGGCCCGGCAGCGGCTGGCCGAAGCCGAGGATGTCGCTGTCGCCCTGGTCGACGTGGTGATGGAAACGCCGGACGCCGGCCTGACGCTCATCGGCGACTGGCGGGGTGCCGGATACCGCGAGATGCGCATCATCCTGCGGACCGGACAACCCGGTTACGCGCCGGAGATGTCGGTGATCGCCGCCTACGAGATCGACGACTACCGGATCAAGGCCGAACTGACGCAGACTCGCCTTCTGACCGTCCTGACGGCGGCCATCCGCGCCTACGATCAGATCCGGACGATCAGCCGCAGCCGCGCCGGTCTCGAAATGATCGTCGAAAGCGCGACCCAGCTTTTCCAACGGACCAACCTGGAACTGTTCTCACGCGGCGTCCTGACGCAGATCGCCGGTCTTCTCGGCATCCAGCCCAACGGCATGATCTGCGTGAATGCGCCCGGCACAAACGACGAGACCGACTGCCGGGTCGTCAGCGCCGTGGGCCATTTCGCGGAATACATCGGCAAGTCCATGGCCGAAATCACCGACACGACCATCTCCGGCCTTCTCGCCGAGGCGAGGAAACGGTCCGAGCCGGTGTTGGCCAACGGCTACATGGCTTTGCATTTCCGCTGCGGCACGGATCACGAACTGTCGGCCCTCATCGAGGCGGACACCGGGATCGCGGAGCCCGATCTGGCCCTGCTCAAACTGTTTTCGACCAACATCGCCGTCGGGTTCGAAAACCTGACCCTGGTGGAGAGACTCGACAGGCTTGCCTATCTGGATCCCGTCCTGGACCTTCCGAACCTGAACGCCTTCGAGGCGAAGCTCCAAACGGGAACCGGTTCCGGTACCCGGCAGGGTCGCATCGCCCTCCTGAACGTCGACTCCTTCCCGTCGGTCGTTGCCGCCCACGGGCGGCGTATCGCGCATGAGTTTCTCGACGCCGTCTACCGCTCGCTGGTTCAAAGGGGGGGAAGCGGCTTGTCCATGGCGCGGATCGGCGACGACACCTTCGCCTTGCGCGGAGACCCGGCCATCCTCGACGAGCCCCTGTTTTCGGGCACCTTCGCCAAGCCGTTCCGCGTCGACGGGATCGATATCACGACGGCGGCGACCACCGTCATCCTCGATCTCGCGGAAATCGACCCCGATCCGGTTTCCATCATGCAGACGGCCAGTTCCGCCCTGCTGCACGTCAAACGGACGCAGAGGGGAAAGTGCGTGGTCTACGATACCGCCATGCGGGCCGACGTCGAGCGGGGCATCGCCCTGCAGGCCGCCCTGAAACAAGCCATCGAGCGAAACCAGGGCCTCTCCCTCCACATGCAGCCCAAGGTCGACATCGCCACCAGCCGGATCGTCGGCGGCGAGGCCCTGCTCCGCTGGCGCCATGGGGACGAGGACATCTCTCCGGCCGAGTTCATCCCGCTCGCCGAATCGGCGGGCCTGACGCAGAATCTGACCGAGTTCGTCATCCGCGCTCTCGGCCTCTGGTCGGCGGGGCGCAAGGATGCGCGCCCCCTCCCCATCGCGGTCAATCTTTCGATGATCGATCTCAACAACCCCGGGTTCTCGACCCGGCTTCTCACTCGGGTCGCCGAAGCCGGCCTGTCCCCCGAAACCATAGAGTTCGAGGTCACCGAGGGGATTGCCATGCAGGATACGCCTTGGCCCATCCAGCAGGTCCAGGCGCTACGGGACGCCGGATTCCGCATCGCCCTTGACGATTTCGGCACCGGCTATTCCTCGCTGGGCCAGTTCCAACGCCTGCCGATCGACATCCTGAAGATCGACCGCAGCTTCGTCGCATCTTTGGAGATTCCAACCGCCCGCCACAGCCTCGCCGCCATCGTCATCGCCATGACCGAGGCCCTGGACGTGGAATGCGTCGCCGAGGGCATCGAAACGAACGAACAGAAACAGGCTCTGCTCTTCCTCGGCTGCACCGTCGGGCAAGGCTTCCTGTTCGGCCCGTCGCTGCCCATCGAGGACTTCGACCGGAACATCGTCTGGGGATGATTCAAACCGGATGCCGGGTGGCGGAAAACGTCAAACGGCCGCGCTCCGGCAACTGGGTAAAGATCGGCATTGCAGATGCCCTGCCTGCTGACTAGATACGTTATAATGTAAATTCTCAACCAGGAGACTGCCGTGCTTTCTCGCAACCACACCGGCGGG
>Ga0207799_100287_pt1 | contig 28999 bp, 34 predicted proteins | sample TtanPargueraPR_4_FD_187742 | JGI IMG/M metagenome (GOLD analysis project Ga0207799, IMG submission 187742) | Aerobic enrichment media microbial communities from Bioluminiscent Bay, La Parguera, Puerto Rico - Tt and M2 (SPAdes) | ecosystem: Environmental > Aquatic > Marine > Unclassified ...
CTCCGGGGTCCGGTGATGCGTGACCAGCGGGTAGGTGCAGATGCTCAGCACCTCGTAGCCGATGAACAGCGTCAGCATGTTGCCGGCGAAGGCGACGCCAATGGCACTGAAGATCGCCACGGCGAAGAACGCGTAGAACCGCGTCTGGTCCTTCTCGTGATGGCCGCGCATATAGCCGATCGCATAGATCGAGGTGACGATCCACAGGAAGCTGGCGATCAGCGCGAACACCATGCCCAGCGGCTCGAGCTTGAGCATGATGGCCAGGCCCGGCAGCATCTCGCCGAACACGACCTGCGGCCGCTCGCCGGCCAGGATGTGCGGCGTCAGCAGGGCAACCAGAACGAAGGTGATGCCCGCGGTCACCAGCGTGACCGCTTCGCGCATGTTCGGGTTGCGCCCGGTGAGGACGACGAACAGGCAACCGATCAGCGGCGTGACGAGCGCCGCCAGCATCAGGCTTTCGGGAGCGACGGTCATTGGGCACCCCCGATCAGCGCCATGGCGGCGGCCTGGGCAACGTTCGCGGTCGTGGTTCCGTCAATGCCGAAATACAGGCTGGCCAGGGCCATGATCCAGGTCGGGATCAGCAGCGCCAGCGGCGCCTCCGATACCTCGGCCGCCCCCTCGGGCGGCGCTCGGAAATAGGCCGCCTCGACGACCCGCCAGATGTAGATGACGGCGAGCAGCGAACTCAGCACGATCAGCACGGCGACGATCCACCACCCCTTTTCCAGGGCGGCCTGGATCAGATACCACTTGCTGACGAAGCCGACGGTCAGCGGCATGCCGATCAGGCTCAGCCCGCCGACGACGAAGGCCGCCATGGTCAGCGGCATCCGCTTGCCGAGCCCGGCGAAGTCGGAAATCTTGACCGAACCGATCCGGTAGAAGACGCAGCCGACCGCGAGGAACAGCGCGCACTTCATGGCGGCGTGGTTGAACAGATGCAGGATGCTGCCGGTCAGGCCCGGAACCGAATCCATGCTGATGCCGAGCACCATGTAGCCGATCTGCGCCACGCTGGAATAGGCCAGCAGCCGCTTCACGTTCTCCTGGAAGATGGAGACGAAGGAGGCGGCGAACATGGCGATCAGCGCGAGGCCGAGCAGGACCTCGTGGATCGGCATGGTCTTGATGACGTCGACCTCGCCGAACACCGTGAAGTACATGCGGATCATCGCGTAGACCGCCACCTTGGTCGCCGTCGAGGCGACGAAGGCCGACACCGCCGACGGCGCCTGGGTATAGGCGTTCGGCAGCCAGGTGTGCAGCGGGAACATCGCCATCTTCAGCCCGATGCCGACGGTCAGGAAGGCGAGGGCGGCCTCGATGGTCCGCGTATGGGCGACGGCGGGCAGGCGCTCGGCCAGGTCGGCCATGTTCAGCGTGCCGGTCATCATGTACATCAGGCCGACCGCGATGACGTAGAACGTCGCCCCGACCGTGCCCATGATCAGGTAGCGGTAGGAAGCCGTCAGCGCCCGCCGGTCACGCGCCATGCTGATCAGGCCGTAGGTCGACAGCGACAGGATCTCGAGGAACACGTACAGGTTGAACGCGTCGCCGGTGATCGAGATGCCGAGCAGCCCGGTCAGGTTGACCATCATCAGCACGTAGAACACGTAGATGCGCCGCTGCGAGATCTCGCGGTTGACGCTCTGCCAGGAGTAGGGGACGACGACCGCCGCGATCGCCGAAACGATCACCAGAACGAAGGCGTTGGCGTAGTCGATCCGGTACTCGATACCCCATGGCGGCGCCCAGTTGCCCATCTCGTAGACGATGGTGCCGCCGCTCATGACCTGCATCAGGATGGAGATCGACGTCGCCAGGCAGAACCAGCTCACCACCGTGGCGATCACGAAATTGGCGGCCGGGACACGGCGGAACAAAAGGCAGATCGGCGCCGACATCAGCGGCACGACGACCTGCAAAGCGGGAAGATGCGGGGAAATCACGCGTCGTCCTCCTGCGCGTGGATCTCGTCATCCTCGATCGTCCCGTACGCGTCGCGGATGCGGACGACAAGGGCCATGGCCACGGCGGTCGTTGCGACGCCGACGACGATGGCGGTCAGGATCAGAACGTGGGGAAGCGGGTTGGAGTAGATCTCGATCCCTTTTTCAAGGATCGGCGCCGTCCCCCCTTCGATCTTGCCCATGGAGATGTAGAACACGAAGACCGAGACCTGGAAGATGTTCAGGCCGACGACCTTCTTGATCATGTTGTTGTGCGCGATGACCATGTAGAACCCGGACATCATCAGCACGATGACGATCCAGTAGTTGAAAAGACCCGGGAATTCCATGGCGTTAGCGGTCCTGGCCCGCGAACATAAGGAAAATCGTAATCATGGCTCCGGCAACGGTCGTACCGACCCCAAACTCGATCAGGTTGATGCCCAGATGCTGGCCGTGCGTGGCCTCGTGGGCGAGGGCTGAATAGCCGAGGTAGTTCCCCCCCATGAGAAGCGCGGCGACGCCGACCCCCGCATAGATCAGAACGCCCGCCGACATCATCAGCCGGCGGAACCATCCCCGGATGACGATCCGCGTGTTGTCCACGCCGAAGATCAGGGTGTAGAGGATGAACGCGGCTCCGAAGATCACGCCGGCCTGGAAGCCGCCGCCCGGTCCGAAGTCCCCGTGGAACTGCACGTAAAGCGCGTACAGGAAGATCAGCGGCAGCAGCAGCTTGGAGGTGACCCGCATCACCGAATGCGGCTTCAGGGCGGCGTAGCCGAAGCTCGGCGCGCCTTCCGGCAGCTGGTGCTTGACCTTGCTGCGGCCGCGGCCGATCAGCGCCATCACGACGCAGGCCGCGGTGAAGATCACCGTCGTCTCGCCAAGCGTATCGTAGCCTCGGTAGCTGGCCAGCACCGACGTGACGATGTTCGGCACGCCGATCTCCGCTCCCGAATCCCAGATGTAGCGCGGGGCGACATGCAGATGGATGGGCGCGGTGGGATCCCCGTAAAGCGGCATGTCCAGCGTGCTGTAGATCAGCACGGCGCCGGTCAGGAAGACCACCACCAGGGCGCCGATGTTGCGCTGCGGCTTGATCGCCTCCTCGGTCGTGGTCAGCGCCAGGGTTCCCAGCATCAGAACGGTTGAAATACCAGCCCCCACGGCCGCTTCCGTGAAGGCGACATCAACGGCGTCGAGCACCACATACAGCGCCGCGGCCGACAGACTGAATATCCCCGAAAGCATGACGACGGCAAAGAGGTTGCGCAGGCGGATCATGCCCACCGCCGCCGCGGCCATCAGGGACAGCAGTACGATGTTGATTAAGTCTTCGATGGCTCGTCTTCCTTCTTATATTCGTTGCCGTCCGCGTCGTCGGCGAGCTTGGGCTTGACGCCCATGCTCAAGGCGGACTGAGCCAGCGCATGGGTCGAGACCGGGCTGGTATAGAGGATGAACATAACGATCAGGAAAAGCTTCACGGTGACCAGGGTCAGTCCCGCCTGGAACATCAGTCCCACGGCGACCAGGGCCAATCCGGCCGTATCGATGATACCGGCGGCATGCATCCGTGCGAAGACATCGGGCAGCCGCAGCATTCCGAAGGCACCGACCAGGCAGAACGCGCTGCCCGCGACGATGCAGATCCAACTCAGGACGTCGAGAACGATCTCCATCAAAGGCCTCCCAGATCCTCGCCGGACCGGCGGCCGATGAACTTGTATTTGAAGAACTTCATGATGGCGATCGTCGTGATGAAGTTGATCAAGGCGTAGACGATGGCGATATCCAGGAAAGCCGGGCGCCCGGCCAGGAAGCCCAGCACCGCGATCAGCAGGACCGTCAGGGTCCCGAAGGAATTCACCGCGAGAATCCGGTCGTAGACGGTCGGCCCCTTGATCGCCAGGGCCAGGACCATTCCCATGTTCACCAGGATGGCGATGGCGGCCACAGAGAACATCATTCGGCTTTTTCCTTCCCGGTGTCGTTGGAGCCGAGAACCCGCTGCAACGCGGTGACACCCTCGATGTCGGTCACCCGCCGGTCCATGTCCCCGGTCAGCAGGCCGTCGGCCGTGTCCTGGGTCAGCGCATGGATCAGGAATTCGCCATCATCCATCGCCACCGTCACCGTTCCCGGCGTCAGCGTGATCGAGTTGGCGTAGATGACATGGCCCATCTCGCTGCGCTGGGTCGGCTTGATGCGCAGCATGGCCGGCTTGATCGGCATCTTCGGGCTCAGGATCACGCGGGAGACGTGAAGCGCGGAAACCAAGATTTCCTTAAGCAGCCAGATCCAATAGAAAATGATCCGCCAGCTGAGGTGCAGGGGTTGGCCTTCGTGATCGACCACGTCCATACGGCGGGCGATCAGGACCACAAGGATGATGGACAGGACCCCGAGAGTCAGAAGCAGCGGGACGAAATATCCCGACAACAGCATCCACAGGATCGCAAGGGCAAGGCCCAGGCTTAGCGCGTGTAACAACGTATTCCCCTTCGCCACGGCCTTTGCCGCAGACTCCGTTGTTTAACCTTCTTGGCGCCAAAAACGCGGAGCCTGTTCTGGCCCGGGGATTCATTTTCGTCAAGAGGAGGTTGCCCTACGCGCTTCGAAAACCACCTTTTTGGTTATATACGTGTCTTCTAATATCGAAGGGAATCCCGAGCGTCGTCGGCAATGCTTCGAAGTATTTTTCATCTCGTGGAAAATCGGATTTACCCCTTCGCCGGCTGGGGATGCTTTTCCGGAAATGTTTCGGTTTCATGTCCGAATCGATTCTCGAAAGAAAACCCAGGGTTTGGGCCCTGGGTTTCCCGTACTCGGAACCGTAGGCGTCCCGCTCAGTCGACTTCGACGGCGTACTCCGACAGGGCCGGAACGGTCTCGATCAGCCCTTGGTCCTTCAGGTAGGCGGCGAACCGCTCGTACCGAGCCCGGTCCAGGGCGCCGGGCCGCAGGGCGAAGCGGGCGACCGTGTCGCGCCAGGCGCGGCGGTTCAGTTCGTCGTCGAGGTCCGGATGGGCCTTGACGAAGGCCCGCCAGCTCTCCTCCGGATGATTGATCAGGTACTGCACGCCTTTCTCCAGGCCGTCCAGGAATTTGCGCAGGCGCGGATCGTCCAGCTTGTCCTTGTTTGCGATGAAGATCAGCTCGTCATAGCTCGGCACGCCCTCGTCCTCGGGGAAAATGGCGCGGCCCGATTCCCCGGCGAGTTCCATCTGGTTGAGTTCGAAATTGCGGAAAGCGCCGATGGTCGCGTCCACCTGGCCGCTGAGCAGGGCCTGCGACAGGGCGAAATTGATCGCCACCGATTCCACATCGTCGAGCTTCAGCCCATGGCTGCCGAGCATCGCCGGGAGCAGGGTGTCGCGATAGAAGCCGACCGAATAGCCGACCTTCTTGCCCTTGAGGTCTGCGATGGTTTTGATCGGCCCGTCCGGCTTCACCATCATGGTGACCAAGGGCGTCGCCACCAGGGTTCCGACGCGGACCACCGGCAATCCCTCGGCGACCTGCAGATGCAGTTGCGGCTGATAGGAGATGCCGAGGTCCGCCTGGCCGGCCGCCACCAGCTTCGGCGGATCGTTCGGATCGGCCGGCGCGACCAGATCGACGTCGAGCCCCTGTTCGGTGAAGAACCCCATCTCCTTGGCCACCACCAGGGGGGCGTGGTCGGGGTTGACGAACCACTCCATGATCAGGGTCAGCTTATCCGCCGATCGCGCCGAAATCGGATTCAAAATCAACGCGCTCGCGGCAATTCCCAACAGGTAACGTGAAGCTTTTCTCATGATGGTCCTCAGTCGTTGACGGGAGACGAATCCGGTTGCCAGGGCAAGGCCCTGCGGAGCCCGATATCAACCAGATAGAACAGGGAAACGGCCAGCACGGCCAGGGTCGCCAGGGCGGCGAACATGACGTCCACCTGCATGCGGGCGTTGGCGTGCAGCATCAGGAAGCCGAGCCCGGCGCTCGACCCGACCCATTCGCCGACCACCGCGCCGATGGGGGCGACCGCCGCCGCCACCCGCAGGCCCGAGGCCAGGGCGGGCAGGGCGGCCGGCACCCGCACATGGCGCAGGATCGACCAGCGGCTGGCGTTCATCGTGCGGGCCAGGTCGACCCAGCCCGGTTCGGTCCGGCGCAGGCCGTCGTGGAAAGCCGCGGTCACCGGGAAGAAGATGATCAGCGTCGCCATCGCGACCTTCGAGACCATGCCGTAGCCCAGCCAGAGCACCAGGATCGGTGCCAGGGCGAACACCGGGATCGCCTGGCTGACCACCAGCACCGGCATCAGCCAGCGTCTCGCCGGCCGGAAATAGGCCATGATCAACGCGCTGCCGCAACCGAGCAAGGTGCCGAGCGACAGGCCGAAGACGATTTCCAGGGCGGTCAGCGCCGCATGGCGAAGGATGAGGTCCCGATGCTCGATCCAGGCGGCGGCGACGGCCGCCGGGCCGGGCAGCATCCAGGGCTTGGCCGCGGTCGCCCAGACGACGAACTGCCAGACGACGATCAGGCCGATCACCACGATGGGGCCGCGCAGGAACCTGATCATATCACGGCCTCCGCCAAACGCCGCAGCAGGTCGCCCTGGGCTTCCAGCACCTTGGGATCGTCGACGTCGCGCGGCGGCGCTCCGGGCAGGCGCGGCGGCTCGTCAAGGCGCACCGGGCGCCCGGCCATCACCAGGATGCGGTCGCCGAGGCGCAGGGCCTCCAGCGGATCGTGGGTAACCAGCAGCACCGTGCGTCCGCGCAGCATCCGCCCCGAGAGGCTCTGCAGGCGGATCTTGGTGATGGCGTCGAGCCCGGAGAAGGGCTCGTCCATCAGCACGACGGGACGGTCCTCCATCAGCGTGCGGGCCAGGGCGGCGCGCTGGCGCATACCGCCGGACAACGTATCCGGCATGGCGTCCGCCCAATCGGCCAGCCCGACCTCGGCCAGGATGGACCGGGCACGTTCACGGCGCGGCCCGCCGGTGCGGGGCTCGCCGCGCAGCCGGCTGCCGAGCAGGACGTTGTCGAGAACCGTCAGCCAGGGAAACAGCAGGTCCCTCTGCGCCATCAGCGCGGCGCGCCCGGCCAGCGGCCGCCCGTCCGAACAGACGACGCCGTTTCCGTTCGACGTACCGGTTTCCAATCCCAAAATGAGACGCAAAAGGGTACTCTTGCCGACGCCGCTCGGGCCGAGCAGGCAGGTCAGCTTGCCGGCTTCGAGCGTGACGTTCAGCTCGTCGAACAGCACGGTTCCGTCGAATTCGACGGATCCCGAACGCACGGAAACGGAAAAAACGGATGGGTCTTCGGCAGGCGACATTCTCTCACTCGTCCCTACGCCGGTCTTACCCGGATCAGGTTCAAGGGGTCGCCTCCGGAAACGGAGGTCCTCTCAGCCGAAAAACGACGGCTCCCCCCAGTGATGGTTCGGATTGTATATGACGGTTAAATCCACTAGCGCAAGGGGGCTGAACAGGGCTAGGAAAGCCGGAGTATGGGCGGGCAATCAATGACGGAAGCGTTATCCATGCGAAAAGAAGGCACAACCCGGCGCCGGATGGCGTGCCTCGCGATTGTCGCGGGACTCGCGGCTTTCCTCGCGTTGGCGGCGATTATGATAGGGGCCGGAACGGCCGGGGCCGCGCAGTTCCGCACCGACGAGATCGAGATCGTCACCGTCCGCGGACGTTTTCGCATGGTGGTGGAAATGGCCGAGACGTCGAAGGAACGCGAGCAGGGGCTGCAATTCCGTCAGCGGCTTGGGGAAGATCGGGGAATGCTGTTCGATTTCGGCAAGACCGGCCCGGTCGCCATGTGGATGAAGAACACCCTGATTCCGCTCGACATGGTGTTCATTGCCGAGGATGGCCACGTCGCCCGTGTGGCGGCGAATACCAAACCCTTGTCCCTGGAAGTGATCCCATCGGGTGGACCGGTACGCGGTGTCCTCGAGGTCGAGGCCGGGACCGCCGAACGGATGGGAATTACGAAAGGCTCGCTGATCCGTCACCCGATGTTCGGGGAGGTGCCTTGAAAGCGGGGGCACGCCCGGTGTCGCGGGTCCGGCATATTCCGGACCCGGAGAGGCAAAGGCGGAGGGGGATCAGGTCTTCTGGCCGGCCAGCAGTTTCTTGGCGGCTTCCCAGTATTCGCCGGCGGCGATCAGGCAGCTCGTCCCGTTCGGGTCGGTCAGGATGATCGTCCAGGTGTTGCCCTCGGGGGAACTCAGCACCTCGATCACGCCGCCCGTATTGGCCAGGCCCATGGCGACCGGGGCCTCTGAATACTTGCCGGACAGGTTCTCGAGAATGCTCGCGCGCTTGGCGCAAGCCATTTGGGCCGCGGCGGGGGCCGTGAGCCCGATGGAAACCATAGCTGCAACGAAGAACCGAAACATATCCTCTTTCTCCTCGTTATTCCGCCAATGCCTCCCACCTTCCTTGAAGTCTCGTCTCCGGAAATTCTTTCGCAAAGTCCGTGCCAAACCGGCTTTCTTCATCAGGAGTTGGGAGGGGAACTCCTCGGCCTTCGCGTAACGTCGCCAATATATTCAGCCCGTGTATCCCCTTGATTTCAGAAACCGGTATTTTTGTTTCGTTATGTTCCGTTTTTTTACAGGCTGTCGTTCCCGGGCAAGGTTTGTGTCGCAGTCTTGTCACGGCTGGAAATCCGTAACGGTTTGGGGAAGAATGCGGACCGGGAAACCCTGCGAAAGACACCGCCAGGAACGAGGGAACACCGTCCGGTGACCATAGAGAACCCCGATCTGCAACACGCCATGACCCTGCATCGCGCGGGGCGCTTCGAAGATGCCCAGGCGGCCTACCGCACCGTTCTGGAACGAGAGCCGGAGAACGCGGACGTTCTGCATCTTTTAGGTCTCATTGCCTACCAAACAGGCAAATTCCCGGTTGCGGCGGAATTCATCGACCGGGCCATCGCGATCCGCCCCGATGAGGCCAAGTTCCACAGCAACCGGGGCAACGTCGCCAAGGCAATGGGAGACGGAGACGGCGCCGAACAGGCCTATATGCGGGCGCTCGACCACGACCCCGGTTTCGCCGACGCCCGGTTCAACCTGGGGGTCCTGTTGCAGGAAAGGGGCGATCTGCCGGCCGCCGCCCGGACCTACCACACCCTTTTGCTCGCCGCGCCGGACTATACCGACGCCATCAGCAACCTGGGGGTGGCCAATCTGGGCCTCGGCCGGTTGGACGAGGCCGCCTCGCTATTCGACAAGCTTATCCGATCGGGCGCCGAGACGGCTGAGGCTTGGCTCAACCTGGGTTCGGTGCGCGAGCGGCAACGCCGGATCGAGGATTCGATCACCGCCCTTGAAAAGGCGCTGGCCCTAAAACCCGATTACGCCGAGGCCAAGTCGCTGTTGCGGCATCACTATCTCGAGGTCTGCGCCTGGAAACCGCTGGCCAGGCTCATCGGAACCATCGACGAGAAGGCTCCCCGTTCGAACCAGGACTCGCGAACCGCCGAACTGCCGTTTTCCAGTCTGGTCAGCAGCGAGGATCCGGCACTCAATCTGTATGTTGCGCGCAGTTGGGCAGAGCATTTGCAGGCCCACTATCCCCCGATGTTCGATCGTTCCCGCCGGTCGAGGGCGGCGTCCGACAGCCGGCTCACCATCGGCTATTTGTCCTGCGATATTCACGATCATCCGACCGCCCACCTGATGCGGGGCCAGTTTGCAGCCCACGATCACCACCGTTTCCGAATCAACATGTATTCCTACGGGGGAGACGACGGCAGTGATTACCGCAAACAGATCGCCGCTGCCTGCGATTCCTTCGTCGATATCCGAGAGATGGGGCACGCTGCGGCGGCCCGGCGCATCCATGATGACGGGGTCGACATCCTCGTCGACCTGAAAGGCTGGACACAGGGAAACCGGCTGGCCATCTGCGCCCATCGGCCGGCTCCCGTGCAGGCGACCTACATCGGCTTCCCCGGGACCAGCGGCGCGGAATTCTTCGATTACGCGGTGGTGGACCGGTTTGTCGTGCCGGACTTCGAAACCCGTCTCTACACGGAAGCGCTCGCCTATATGCCACACTGCTATCAGGCGAACGACGATCGGCAGGAAATCGCCGGCGAACCGCTGTCGCGGGCCGATGCGGGCTTGCCGGAGGAGGGGTTTGTCTTCTGTTGCTTCAACCGGCCCCTTAAGTTCGATCCGGTGATGTTCGGCCTGTGGATGGAGGTGCTGCGCGCGGTCGAAGGAAGCGTGCTCTGGCTGTTCGCCGGGAACGACCGGGCCCCGGTGAACCTGCGCATCGCCGCTGAGGAGCACGGGATCGACCCGGCCCGGCTCGTCTTTGCCGGCCGATGGCCGAAAACGCGCCATCTACGGCGTATCCAGCTTGCAGATTTGGCCTTGGACACGAGAGTTTGCAACGGCCACACCACGACAAGCGACACGCTTTGGGCCGGGGTGCCCGTGGTCGCCATGGAGGGCACCCATTTCGCCTCGCGGGTTTCGGCGAGCTGCCTGCGGGCCGTCGGCCTGCCGGAACTGATCGCGCCGTCGCCCGAGGCCTTCGTCGGGCTCGCCGTCGGGTTGGCCCGCGATCCCGCGGCCCTGGCCGCGCTGAAAGCGAAACTCTGGAAAAACCGCACCCGCGAGCCGCTGTTCGACACGGCCCGCTTCACCCGGGATCTGGAAAGCCTGTTCCTGGCGATGTGGGAACGGCACGAAAAGGGCCTGCCGCCGGCCGCCCTGGAGGTTCCGGAGCCGGGTCCGGCGTCTTAGATGTTGCGCAACCGTCTGCGAACACTTACGTTTCACGCGGCCGGGGAGTAGCGCAGCCTGGTAGCGCATCTGCTTTGGGAGCAGAGGGTCGCTGGTTCGAATCCAGTCTCCCCGACCAACCCGTTTTGTCAGGAAAAACGGACGGATATCGATGGCAAGTGCACGCATCTATCAGCCGGCCAAGACCGCCATGCAATCGGGGCGGAACAAGACCCGCAAGTGGGTTCTGGAATTCGAGCCGACAGCCAAGAAGATCGACCCGCTGATGGGCTGGACCAGCGGCGATACCGCCAATCAGGTCCGCATGCGGTTCGACACGAAGGAGGCGGCGGTCGCCTTCGCCGAGAAACACGGCCTGGACTATCGCGTCCACGAGCCGCATGTGCGGCGGACCAAGCCGAAAAGCTACGCCAGCAAGTTCGTCACCGGCCTGACCAGTTAGAGCGTCGGGTAGGACCGGAAAAGCTGGCCTGTCCCGCCGAATTCACCTATTCTGCGCCCGCCGCGCGCCCGTAGCTCAGCTGGATAGAGCAACGGACTTCTAATCCGTAGGTCGCTGGTTCGAGTCCAGCCGGGCGCGCCAATTTCCCCAACGGCGCGAGACGGAAAGCCGCGCCGACGAGAAGAGGCCGGCGAGAGGGTCTCTCCGCCGGCCGCCTCTTCCCCGATCGGGTTCTCGAAATCTTATTGATGTGGGTTAGGCGTAGCCGCCTTCGCGGAGCAACTCGGCTTCATAGGCCTTGAAGTGGGCCTTGAAGGTCGCCATGTCGTCGCGCGCTTCGAACAGAACCTCGATCTTCTTCTTGCCGCTGTCGATGTCGCCGGCAAAACCGGCCAAACGCACGGTCCAGTCTCCTTGGCAGTTCTCCGCCAGCCAGTCTTCGACCTTGCTAACGGGGACGGCGGTCGTACAGGCCAGACCGCAGGTCCAACTCGCCATTTCGTTTCTCTCCTTGATCGTCTGGTTGCAGTGACGATGGGCCTGGTTCTACAGGCCTCCCTCCGGGCGGAGAAAATTAAAGGGAACTCCCAAGGACAATTCAAGGTGGTTCTGCCAAAAGGTCGAGAAGGCTTGAAAAACAAAGATTTTTCCCGATCCGCCACTTTCCGGGCTGACGCACTGAGTGCCAGCCTGCCACGAATCGTCGTAAAAAACCGCCGGACAAATCCATTTTACGGTTGAAATTCCGCCGCCCAGAATTTCTAGTTGGCCGCCCGGCATTTGTTCCCTTCGTCGGTTCCAGACGATATAGATGCCAGTTCCCAACGCAGGAGCGCAGCTTGTCTCCAGAAGAGATCACGGCCTTTTTCACGGTCATCGGAATCGACCTCGTCCTGTCCGGCGACAACGCCATCGTTATCGCGACGGCCGCGGCGGGTCTTCCGGCCGCGCAGCGCCACAAGGCGATCACCATCGGCATCATCGTGGCGGCCCTGACCCGCATGGCTTTCGCCATGGTCGCGTTCTATCTGCTGAAGATCATCGGGCTTCTGCTGGTCGGCGGGCTGCTGCTTTTGTGGGTCGCCTGGCACATGTGGTCGCAGATCCGGGCCGAGGCCAAGGCCCGGAGCCTTTCGGCCGCCGCGGCATCGGAAGAGCCGGATGAATCCCACGAGCCGAAGTGGGAAAAACCGGTCAAAAGCTTCCGCAGCGCGCTGACGGCCATCGTCGTCGCCGATGTTTCCATGTCGCTGGACAACATCCTGGCGGTCACCGGCGCCGCCAAGGAGCATTTTCTGATTTTGATTTTCGGCCTGGCGCTCTCCATCGCCCTGATGGGCGTGGCGGCCAACTACATCGCCCGTCTGATGAACCGCTACCGCTGGATCGTCTACATCGGCGTGGTCCTGATCGCCTATGTGGCGCTCGACATGATTTGGCGGGGGTGTGTGCAGATCAACGACCATTTCGGCCTGTTCACGGGGCTGGTCTAGAAAACCAAGGAAACGGAGAAGGACAAGCATGAAATACGCACTCGGCGAAGCGCGGGTTGTCACCGAAGGCAAGCATTGGATCGCGCCGAACGCCGTCGTCATCGGCGACGTCACCCTGGGGAACAACGCCAGCGTCTGGTGGAACGCCGTGGTGCGCGGTGACTTCGCGCCGATCTCCATCGGCGAGAACAGCAACATCCAGGAAGGGTCCGTCCTGCATGTGGATTTCGGCCACCCGCTGGCCATCGGCCGCAACGTCACGGTCGGCCATATGGCCATGCTGCACGGCTGCGAGATCGGCGAGGGGTCGCTGATCGGCATCGGCAGCATCATCCTGAACGGCGCGAAGATCGGCAAGGACTGCCTAATCGGCGCCCATTCGCTGATCCCGGAAGGCAAGGAAATTCCCGACGGCAGCCTGGTCATGGGCTCGCCGGGCAAGGTGGTCAAGCAACTGACGCCGGAACAGATCGCCCGCATCCGCAAGGGCCCGCCCGAATACGTCGAGGCCTGGCAGCGCTACGAGCGCGAACTGGCCGAGCAGGAAGACTAGGTCAAATCGGGCCGAAACGGGGCCAGCATAAAAAAAGCCGCCATAATAGGCGGCCGGCCCCGAAACGCAGGGGGAATCATCGGATCGCGCGCCGTCGACGGAGGCGTCGTCCGGGCGGAGCGGTTAGTTGCGCGTGCAGTGGGCGTTGACGGTCGCCCCGGCGTCGATCAGAAGCGTATTGTATTCCAGTTCGCCCTCGACGAAACCGGTCGCCTTCACGCGGATCACCGCGCCGCACAGCTTGCCTTTGACGTAGCCGTGAACCTCGATCACTTCGCCGCCCAGTTCGCCGGTCACCGACGCGCCTTCGAGAACGGTGATCGACCGGCCGTCGAGAATGCCGTCGAATTTTCCGCCAATCTCTACATTCTCCTCGGATTCGGTAGGAACAACCTTGGCGAGCGGGCGAATCGAGCGGACATCTGGATGAAACCTCGGGGTATCCAACATCGGGGACTCCAACAACCAACCCAAGAATCGACCTTCCACAGTCTTATAACTTATAGTGGACAGGTAAAGGAAAGGTAAACTTTTGAATTGAATTGAGAACAGCTATCTCTCACGACATGGCGTGGAAGATATCCTCGATGACACTGCGGCCAAGGTCTTTTGTGATAAAGACGATTCGCGATTTCCGGTCATCCGAAGGCCACGCGTCCAATACAGCCGGCGGATGAAACACATGCTGCACGCCATGAATGGCCACCGGTTGCGACTGCCCCTCCACATTGAGGATTCCCTTGACCCGAAGCAGGCTTTCGCCGCGCGTGGATTGCAGGATTTCCATCCACATGGCGAAGCGGTCCCAGACCAGCGGCGTGTCCAGCGTCAGGCAGAAGGCGCGGATCCGGTCGTCATGCCGGTTCACGTCATGATGGTGATCATGGCCATGCTCATGACCGTGCCCGTGCTCATGACCGTGCCCATGCCCATGATGGCCGTCATCACCGTGATGATGGTGGTGGTGTCCCGTTTCGTCGGCATAGGCCTCCGCCTTCAGCCAGCCTTCGACATCGGCGGTCTTGGTCTTCGGGTCGTATAGACCGGTATTGAACAGCTTGTCCGGCGCGATGTCGCCTTGCGCCGCGGTCAGGATGCCGGCGGCCGGATTCAGACGCCGCAGCCGCGCGCGCAATTCCTCAACCTGTTCCGCCGTGGCGATGTCCGCCTTGGTCAGGACGATGCGGTCGGCCATGGCGGCCTGCTTGACCGCCTCGGCGTGCTCGTCGAGCTGTCCAAGGCCGTGCACGGCGTCGACCGTGGCGATCACCCCGTCCAGCCGGTAGCGCGCGCCGATCAGCGGGTCGGTCATCAGGGTGTGGATGATCGGGGCGGGGTCGGCCAATCCGGTCGTTTCGATCACCGCCCGCTCGAACTCGGGGATATCCCCCCGTACCCGTTTGAGGAAGATGTCGCGCAAGGCCGTGATCAGGTCGCCCCGGATGCTGCAGCACAGGCAGCCGGAATTGAGCAGGACGACGTTCTCGTCGACCTTGCGGACCAGGAGGTGGTCGATCCCGACCTCGCCGAATTCGTTGATCAGCACCGCCGTCTCGCCCATGTCGGGATGGGAGAGCAGGGCGTTGATCAGCGTCGTCTTGCCGCTTCCGAGAAACCCGGTGATGACCGAGACCGGGAGAGCGGAGCCGTCTGGGTCGGCGCCTAGGGTCATTTCCCGTACAACTCGTCCGGAGAGATGACGATGTCCGCGATGATGGCGGGATTCCCGTCGCGGAAGGCGTTGTAGAAACAACTGCGGCGGCCGGTATGGCAGGCGACGCCCTTCTGATCGACCATCAGAAGCAGGGTGTCGCCGTCGCAATCCCAGAGGAAGTCCTTGAGAATCTGCACCTGGCCGGAACTCTCGCCCTTGCGCCAGAACTTGCTGCGCGAGCGCGACCAGTAGCAGACATGGCCGGTGGTGAGCGTCTCCGCGATGGATTTCTCGTTCATCCAGGCCATCATCAGCACTTCGCCGCTATCGTATTGCTGGGCGATGGCGGGCACCAGGCCGTCGGCGTTGTACTTGATGCCCTCGGGCACCGAAGCGCCGCGGAAATTGGTCTCCATATCGTCCGTCATTTGTCCTTGAACCGTTTCTAGAGAAAAGGGCCCCCTAAATCGACCGTGGGGCCGAAGATGTCAACCACCCGTCTAACGAGAAAGACAGGCCGCCAGCGAGTCCGCGTTCTTGCGCATCAGTTCGAAATACAGCTCCTTGCCGGCACCGAGTTCGGCCCCCAGGGGATCGAGCACGCCCAGGCGGGCCTCGGTTCCCTCGACGATGGCCTGGGCCAGCTTGGGGGCGAATTGCGGTTCCCGGAAAACGCAAACGGCGCCCAGGCGCGCGATCTTCCCGTGCAGTTCGTCCAGCCGGCGGGCGCCGGGAAGGCGGTCGGGGCTGACCGTGATCGAGCCCACCGAGTGGAGGCCGAAGGCTTCCTCGAAATAGCCGTAGGCGTCGTGGAACACGACGAACGGCTTGTCCGAGACCGGGGTCAGAATGTCGCGCAACCGCCCGGCCTGCTCGCCGATCCGGTCCGTCACCCGCTCGCCGTTCGCCCGATAGATGGCCGCATGCGCCGGGTCGGCCTGTTCCAGGGCGGTCACGGCGGCGGTCACGATGGCGGCGGCGTTTCCCGGCGACAGCCAGATATGCGCATCGGCACCAATATGATCGTCGTGATCCTCATGGTCCTCGCCGCCGTCGTCATGGTCATGGTCATGGTCATGGTCATGGGGCTCGTAGTTCCCGTCGCGTTCCGGATGGCGCAAGCGGATGCCGGGGGCCTCCATCAGTTCGACGATGCGGGCGTTTCCGCCCAGGGACTCCAAGGGTTTTTCCAGAAACCCCTCCAGGGTCTCGCCGACCCAGAAAATCACGTCGGCGCCCTCCAGGGCACTGGCGTCGGACGGTCGAAGCGCATAAGTATGGGGGGAAGCGCCGCCCTTGATCAGAAGTTTCGGCTCGGCGACACCGTCCATGATCCCCGCGATCAGTGAATGAATAGGCGGGATGCTCGCAATAACATGGGGCTGCGCGAATACCGAATGAGCGGAAGACATCGAGAATATTCCGGCCGTCAATCCCAACAATATCTTTCTCGGAATTCGCCGCACGATGTATATCTCCATGGAACTTACTATATAACGGTTACGTTATAACCATTTGAGCAACAAATATTGGGCAGTCGGCACCCGGATTCAACAGCTAAAGGCAGACCGATGGCGTTACGAATGAAGGCTTTCCCGGACCCCTCGCACAACCACGAGGACTGCATCGCCGATGCGGTCAAGGTCGCCCACGATATTTGCGCCCGCAGGAATGTCCGCCTGACTCCGCTGCGACAACGGGTTTTCGAACTGGTCTGGGCTAGCCACAAACCGGTCGGAGCCTACGACATTCTGGCTGTTTTACAGACCGAACGCGGCGGTGCCGCGCCGCCGACCGTATACCGGGCCCTCGAATTCCTCCTGGAAAACGCGCTCATCCACCGGATTGAAAGCAGCAATTCCTTTGTCGGCTGCGCCAAGCCGGGAACCGACCATGCCTTTCAGTTCCTGATCTGCCGTTCCTGCGGTCGTGTCGCCGAAGTCAGCGACGCCCGCCTGGACGACGCCATTTCGACGACCGCCGCCGAGGCGGGCTTCACCGTGCAGCGCCGGACCATCGAACTGGGCGGAATCTGCAAGGACTGCAAATCCCAGGGAAAGGGCTGACCGAGGGCCGTGACCGATCGCGAGCGTCCAACAGCGCTGATCGACGCCCGGCAGGTTACGGTCAGATTCGGAACCCACATCGCGCTATCCTCGGTCAACGCCACCGTCCACGAGGGCGAGGCGCTGACCTTGATCGGCCCCAACGGTGCCGGCAAGACGACCCTCGTCAAAACCATGCTCGGCCTGATCGAGCCGCAATCCGGGAAGGTCACTCGGCGCCCCGGTCTGCGTATCGGCTACATGCCGCAGCGCCTCGAGATCGATGCCACCCTGCCGCTGACCGTCCGCCGCTTCCTGAGCCTCGGCATGCCGCGCAACGGCACCGAGGGACGGACGCGCCTCCTGGCGACCCTGGAAGAGGTCGGGGCGCCCCATGTGCTCGAAAGCCCGTTGCTGGATGTCTCGGGCGGCGAGATGCAGCGCGTGCTGCTGGCGCGGGCGCTGCTGCGCGATCCGGACATCCTGGTGCTCGATGAGCCGGTGCGCGGTGTCGACGTCGGCGGCCAGGCCGATCTTTACCGGCTGATCGGCAATATCCGGGACGAGCACGGCTGCGGTGTCCTGATGGTCTCGCACGATCTGCATCTGGTCATGGCGGCGACCGATCAGGTGATCTGCCTCAACCAGAGCGTCCAGTGCACCGGCCATCCGGAGGCGGTCACCCGCGATCCGCATTACGTCCGCCTGTTCGGCGACCAGTCGACGGCGCGGGCCTACGCCATCTATCACCACCATCCCGGCCACCGGCATCTGCCCGACGGCACCCTGGAACCGCTGACGCCCGGGGAAGAGGACCGCGACCATGAGTGATTTCGCCCTGCGCGCGCTGCTCGTCGGGCTCGGGGTCGCCGCCGTGTCCGGGCCGCTCGGCTGTTTCGTGGTCTGGCGGCGCATGGCCTTCTTCGGCGGTACGCTGGCCCATTCGGCGCTGCTCGGCATCGCCCTCGGCTTTCTGCTGGGAATCGATCTGACGCTGGGCATCATCGCCGTCTGCATCGCCACGGCACTGCTGCTCGTGTTGCTGGAACGCAATCCGTCGCTCGGCAGCGATACCCTGCTGGGCCTGCTCGCCCATGGCGCCCTGGCCCTCGGGCTGGTCGCGCTGACCTTCCTCCAGGGCGTGCGGGTCGACCTGATGGGCTACCTGTTCGGCGACATCCTGGCCGTTTCGCAGACCGACGTGTACTGGGTCCTCGGCGGCGGCGCGGCCATCCTGGCGGCGCTGACCTGGTTGTGGCGGCCGCTCCTGGCGGTCACCGTGCACCGCGATCTCGCTTTCGTCGAGGGCGTGCCGACCACCCGCGTGCGCATCGCCTTCGTCCTGCTGCTCGCCCTGGCCGTGGCCCTGGCGATGAAGGCGGTCGGCATCCTGCTCGTCACTTCGCTGCTGATCATTCCGGCCGCGGCGTCGCGGCGGCTGGCCCGCACCCCCGAACAGATGGCCCTGTTGTCCGTGCTGGCCGGCTGGCTGTCGGTCGGCGGCGGCATCTGGGGATCGTTCCAGGCCGATACGCCGACCGGGCCGACCATCGTCGTCGCCGCCTGCATCCTGTTCGGGCTGTCGGGCCTTGCAGGATTTGTGAAAGGGCGGCATTAAGGGCGCTTACCCACAAAGCAGCCCGATATGTCATTGGAAGTTTATCCCGAATGCCCCTGCATGTAGTCCCTCCCGTTCGCAAGGAATCCCTCCATCTTCCCGATGGGCGGCGACTCGCCTGGAGCGAATGGGGGCCGGCCGACGGAACGCCCGTCCTGTTCTGCACCGGCGCCGGGATGAGCGGCTCCCTCGGTTTCGGGACGGCCGACCTGAACCGGCTCAACGTCAGGCTTCTCGCGGTCGACCGTCCGGGGCTCGGTGCGTCGAGCGCCCATCCCGGCAAGACGCTGACCAGTTGGTCGGACGATATCGGCGAACTGATTTCGGCGCGGCTCCTGACGAAACCCCGCGTCGTCGGCTTTTCGCAGGGGGCGCCTTTCGCCTTGGCATTGGCGGCAACGAAGCATGCCACCGCCGCCGCCCTCGTTTCCGGCCAGGACGATTTCGGCCATCCCCGCACGCTGGACCAACTTCACCCCGACGTGGCGAAGATGGTCATGGACGCGCGCACCGATTCCGCGGCCTTCGAGGACGATATCGCGGCGACGGCCTCGGCGGATTGGATCTGGCGGATGATCCTGAGCTTGAACGCCGATTGCGACCGCCGGATCTATGAAGAGGAAGTCTTCGCCGAACGTTACCGCGTCTGCCTCAAGGAAGGGTTCTCCCAGGGAAGCCGCGGCTACGCCCGCGACCTGGCGATCACCTTCGACGAATGGCCGTTCACCCTGGCCCGGCTTTCGGTCCCGGTCGACCTCTGGTACGGCCGCCGCGATGCGAGCCCGGTGCATTCGCCCGATTTCGGCGAAACCCTGGCGTCCCGCATTCCCGGCGCGTCGCTGACCGTCGACGAGCGGGCCGGCGGCGCGATCCTGTGGACCCGGGCCGCCGACATCCTCGGCAAGCTGATCGCGCCCCGGCCGGTGCCGGCCAAGAAATCTAGGAAGAAGCGCTGAACCGGGCGAACCCGGCCTGCAGATCGGCGATCAGGTCCTCGACATTCTCCAGCCCCGTATGGATGCGCAGGCTCGGCCCCGTATAAGGCCAGCGGGTCGCGGTGCGGATCTTCGCCGGATCGGTCGGGATGATCAGGCTCTCGTAGCCGCCCCAGCTGTAGCCGAGCGAGAAGATTTCCAGCCCGTCCAGCAGGGCGACCACGGCCTCGCGCGGCGCCTCCTTCAGCACCACGCCGAACAGCCCGCAGGCGCCGGTGAAGTCGCGCTTCCAGAATTCGTGTCCGGGGCAGGAGGGCAGGGCCGGATGCAGCACGCGCTCGACCTCGGGCCGGGCCGCCAGCCATTCGGCGAGACGCAGGCCGCTCTCCTGATGGCGTTCCAGCCGCGGCACGATGCTGCGGATGCCGCGCAGCGCCAGATAGCAGTCGTCCGGCCCGGCGCAGTATCCCAGCCCGTTGGCGGTGAACTTGATGGTCTCCAGCAGGTCCTTGTTGAAGGCCAGCGTGCCGAGCATGGCGTCGGAATGGCCGACGATGAACTTGGTCGCCGCCTGGATGGACACGTCCACCCCGTGCTCGAACGGCTGGAAGTACAGCCCGGCGCTCCATGTGTTGTCCAGCAGCACCTTGGCGCCGGCGACATGCGCGGCCTCGGCGATGGCCGGGATATCCTGCACCTCGAAGGTCTGCGACCCCGGCGCCTCGGTGAACACCACCTTGGTGTTGGGCCGGATCAGTTCGGCGATCCCGCCGCCGATCATCGGGTCGTAATAGGTGGTCTCGACGCCGAACTGCTTGAGAAACCCGTCGCACAGCCGCCGCGTCGGGAAATAGGCGCTGTCGGTGACCAGCACGTGGTCGCCCGAACGCAGGAAGGCCATCATGGCGCAGACGATGGCGGCCAGCCCCGAGGGCAGGATGGCGGCGTGGTCGCTGCCTTCCAGTTCGGCGACGGCTTCCTCCAGCGCAAAGGTCGTCGGCGTGCCCTGGCGGCCGTAATGGACGCCTTCCAACGGCGCGGCATTGGAGGCCTCGAGTTCCGCGACCGTGCGAAAGGCGATGGTCGAGGCGTGATACACCGGCGGGTTGACGATACCGAAATTCTGTTCCGGCCTGCGCCCGGCGGTGACCAGGCGCGTTTCCTTTCTTTTTTGCATTCCTTGGCTTTCCCTTGCTTGTCAGGCGTCTTTTTCGGCCGGCGTATCCTCGCGCTTGCCCCATTCGGACCACGAGCCGTCGTAGATGGCGGCGTTATCGTGGCCGATGAGATAGAGGCCAAGCGCGACGACCGCCGCAGTCACGCCCGATCCGCAACTGGCGACGATCGGCCTCCCGGTATCCAGCCCGGCCGCCTTCACGGCGGCGGCGATCTCGTCGGCGGGCCGCATGATACCCGATTTCTCGGCGTCCATCAGGTCGGGGAAGGGCAGGTTCACGCTGCCCGGAATATGGCCGAGCTTGATCACCGGCCAGGGTTCCGGATGGGTCCCAGCGAAACGCCCGGCGCTGCGGGCGTCGACCACCTGGTCACCGCCGGTCTTCAGGTTGTCCAGCAACTGCTCGGCGCTGCGCACGAGCCTGCCGTCGGCCTCGCGGATCGGAAAGGCCTGCGGCGCCGGAGAGGGGATGCCGGATTCGGTTGGCCGGCCTTCCTCCTGCCATTTGGCGAAACCGCCGTTCAGTACCGAGACCTTGTCGTGGCCGAACACCCGGAACATCCACCAGGCCCGGCCGGCCGCCGCGGCGCCGCCGCTGGCGTCATAGGCGATCACATGATCGCCGGCGCCGATGCCGAGCGTCCCGACCTTTGCCGCGAAGGTTGCCCCGTCCGGCAGCATATGCGGCAGGTCGTCCCGGGCGGCCGCCACGTCGTCGATATCGAAGCGGACCGCGCCGGGAACATGCGCCTGCTCGAACTCGGCCGCCGCCTTGCGCGGCGAATGGGCCGGGAACCAGCTGGCGTCGATGATGACGAGCCCTGGTTTCCCGAGATTTTCCGCAAGCCACTCGGTGCTGACCAAGGCGTCTGGATTGGCGTAGTCCATTAAATTTTCCCCTTCGTGAAAAAACAGCCCGGCCCGCCGTCGACCGGCCGCCGAGCTTCCATACTTCTTTGCCGCCGTTTCCCGCTGTGCTAGTAGCTATTCATGAAAAGAGGCGTGAACACACACCCCGCCACGAGGGAAAGGGAACGGCAAAACATGAAACTGACCGACATTCTGCCCGTCGAAATATGGGGAACGATCGAGCGCGAGGCGAACAAAAAGTTCGGCCTCAACGCCTCGGTATTCGATGTCGGCGGTATGCGCATCACCGGTCAGAACGGTCTGTCCAATCTCCTGTGCCGGGAAATCCGCAAGTCGGCCGACGGGCGGACCGAGATCTGCGCGCGCTCCCATCAGAACATCTCCGGGCAGGCCCGGCGCGACCGCAAGACCGTCATCGGCGAGTGCGATGCGGGTCTGGTAAAGATCGCCGTCCCCATCTTCGTCAACGACGAATACCTCGGCTCCTTCGGCGGCTGCGGCATGCCCCTGGAGGGCGAGGAGATCGACGCCTTCTACATCAGCCGCGTCACCGGCATTCCGGAAGAGGAGGTCGAGGGGCTCGGCCGCGATATGGGCGTCCTGTCGAGGGCCCGCTCCGAGGAAATCGCCGACTTTCTCGCCGCCAAGGTCCGCGAGGTCTTCGAGGCCGCGTCCCTTTAGGGCCGCACGGCTCACTCCAGCCAGTCCGGCACCGGCAGGTTCTTCTCGCGCAGGAAGGCCGGATTGAACAGCTTGCTCTGATAGCGCGTGCCGTAATCGCACAGGATGGTCACGATCCGGTGGCCGGGGCCCAGGTGTTTGGCCAGGCGGATCGCTCCGGCCACGTTGATGCCGCTGGAACCGCCCAGGCACAGGCCTTCCTCGCGCAGCAGACCGAAGATGACCGGCACCGCCTCGGCGTCGGGGATCTGGAATGCCTCGTCGACCGGCACGCCCTCCAGGTTGGCGGTGATCCGCCCCTGGCCGATTCCCTCGGTGATCGACGAGCCTTCCGATTTCAGTTCCCCGTGCTTGTAGTAGTGGTACAGCGCCGCGCCCATCGGGTCGGCGATGGCCGTGGTGATCTTCGGATTGCGTTCCTTGAGGAACAGCGAGATGCCGGCCAGCGTCCCGCCGGTCCCGACGGCGCAGACGAACCCGTCCACCTTGCCCCCGGTCTGTTCCCAGATCTCCGGGCCCGTGGTGTCGAAATGGGCCTGGCGGTTGGCGGTGTTGTCGAACTGGTTGGCCCAGATCGCGCCGTTCGGCTCGGTCTTCGCCAGGTCCTCGGCCAGCCGCCCCGAAACATGCACGTAGTTGCCGGGATCCTTGTAGGGCAGGGCCGGAACCTCGCGAAGGTCGGCCCCGCACAGACGCAGCATATCCTTCTTTTCCTGGCTCTGGGTCTCGGGGATGACGATGACGGTGCGGTAGCCCAGCGCGTTCGCCGCCAGGGCCAGGCCGATTCCCGTGTTGCCCGCCGTCCCCTCGACGATGACGCCGCCGGGCCTGAGTTGGCCGCGTTTCTCGGCGTCGCGGATGATGCCGAGCGCCGCGCGGTCCTTCACCGAACTGCCGGGATTGAGGAACTCCGCCTTGCCGAGGATCTCGCAGCCGGTTTCCTCGGAGGCCCGGCGCAGACGGATCAACGGCGTGTTGCCGACGGTTTCCACAAATCCATCACGTATTTTCATATTTATTACCATTTATTCAATGTTAATCGCAGGAAAGACCTAGCGTCGCCGGGTCTCCGTTTCAAGGGCGATCCGGTTGAATAATGGTCGAATGCGATGGTTTTCGGCGGTCAGCCGCGCCAGAGGGCGCGCAGGTGGCGATGCTTGTCGTGGAACCACCACAGGGCGATGACCGTGATGGAATGCACGAAACGCCCGGACTCCAGCCATTCGAAGGCCTGCCCGGTGGGGACGCGGTGGACCCGGATGTCCTCGTGCTCCTCGTCCAGGCCGTGGATGCCGCCGGCCTGGCTGGAATCGATCCGGCCGCAATAGGCGAACACGGTCTCGCTGCTGCCGCCGGGGCTGGCCAGGATGCGCTGGATCGGCACCAGTTCGCCGACCGCGCAGCCCGCTTCCTCCTTGGCCTCGCGCCGGGCGACATCCTCCGGCGTCTCGCCATCGTCGATGATCCCGGCGACGCATTCCAGCAGCCAGGGCGACGTCCCGTCCTCCCACCACTGCGTCTGATGGGCCGAATAGGCGCCGATGCGGAACTGCTCGACGAACACCAGATCGTCGGTCTCCGGGTCGTACAGCAGGACCACCACGGCATGGCCGCGCTCGAACACCTCGCGGGTGAACGGCTCGCTCCAGCCGCCGTCGAAAAGCTTGTGCTGGACCGTATAGCGGTCGACCTGGAAATAGCCGTCGAAGGGACGGGCCTTGTCCAGGATCTTGACGTCTTTCTCGTTCATGGGCGCGGTTACTTTTCTTCCGGGATCTTCAGGGGCCCGGTCTTTGTGGGCCAACGGCCCGCGTTTGTCCAGGCGGGGACGGCGTCAGGTCCGGGGCTTCCGCCGGTAGTGATAGTCGTAGGCCCGTTCCCAGCCGAGCCGCTCGTAAAGGCTTCGGGCTATTGAGTTTTCCCCCTCGACCTGCAGGAAAATCCGTCTGGCTCCCCGTGCCGGGGCCCACGTCGCGAGTTCGGCCATGATCGACCGCCCGAATCCCTGGCTGCGCCGGGCCGGGACGATATTGAGCGAACAGATGCAGGCCCATTCCCCGGAAGCGGACAGGATGGCCGCGCCGACCGGCGCCCCGTTCTCCTCGACCAGGGCGAAGGAACGGGGCGGGGCGATCCGCCGGGCGATCGCCAGCCGGATCTCCCGCTCGGACCCGGCCCACCCGGCGGCCTCGCACCAGGCCCGCGTCGGAGCCTCCAGATGGCGCACGGGATGGTTTCGCGGACAGGTATCGCGCAGGATCTCCGGGCGGACCGTCATCACCGTCACCGGCGCGCCCCGCAGCACATAGCCGCGCGCCGCCAGCATCCCGTCCAGCCCCTCCGGAAGCGAGGCCCCGGTCAATTTGAACAGCGTGTCCAGGCCGTGCGCCGCATACCGCCGCTCGGCTTCGCGGATGGCATCCTCGACCGCCAGGTCGCCCGTCCAGGCGTTGGGCAGCACGCTGTTCGCCCGCCCGGTCACTCCGGCGTCCAGCCCGGCCGCCCAGCCGCCGAAATTCCCGGTTTCCGCCGCCGGCCACACCCGAGCCGTCAACGCCTCGATATGCCGGATAATCTCATGTTCCATGGCGCGCTATCCCCAGAACCGGCCCGTCGCGCCGATGGCGACCGTAACGAGGCCGAGCACCATGTTGATGGCGATCAGCCGGCGGACGGTGGGCAAAGCGACCGCCGCCCCGGTCCAGTCCTCGATGGCGACCGCCGCCTTGAACCGCTTGTAGGGACCGAAGAACAGATAGAGGTAAAGGCCGATCATGATCCAGCCGGTCAGTTGCATCAAATGGATATGCATGCCGCTGCCGGCGAACCCGCCGTAGAACCAGAACAGCATGCCGTAGCCGCTCAGCGGCAGCAGGACGACCGCATGCCAGACCCAGATGAAGAACCGGCGGAACACCCCGGCCAGCAGGGGCAGTTTGACCGTCGGATCGAACAGGTCCACGGCCGGGCGGAGCACCATATACGCGAACACCATGCCGCCGACCCAGATGACCGCGAAGACGGCGTGAAACAGGTCCAGAATGATCGTCGCGGTATCCATGGCGTTCCCCCTCTGGGATTTATTCAACTTCCGTGGCGTTGCGCTCCGCCCCTCAAGCAGATATTGCGGAACGGTTCGGGAAGCAACCATGCATTCCCTCTCTTACGGACATCGGAGACCTTCTTGCTCAACGGATTCGAAACCTGGCAGATCGCCGCCATCGTCGGGTCGTTCTTCGTCGCCGGCCTGGTGAAGGGGACGATGGGAGTCGGCTTGCCGATGGTCGCCGTCCCGCTGATTTCCATGATCACCGGCCCGGCTTCCGCCATCGCGCTGATGGTCGTTCCCAACCTGTCGGCGAACGGCTGGCAGGCTGTCCAGGCGGGTCACCAGGGGGCCGTCTTCCGGCGGTTCTGGCCCATGTTGCTGGCCCTGGTCGCCGGCAGCCTGGTCGGCGCGCAGCTCCTGGTTCTTCTGGACGCCCATCTGGTCGCCGGAATCCTCGGCATCGTCATCCTGTTGTTCGTCGCCCTTCAGGTCATGCCCCGCCGGCTGACCTTGAAGCCCAAGGCGGAACGGCGCCTGAACGTCCCGGTCGGCCTGGCGGCCGGGGTGATCGGCGGCGCGTCGAGCTTTTTCGGGCCGATCGTCATCCTCTACCTGGTCGCGTTGGACCTGGCCAAGGAACTGTTCGTCTCCACCGTCGCCCTGATGTTCTTCGTCGGCATGGCGCCGATGTTCGCCAGCCTCGCGGTCCACGGGATCCTCGGCTGGGACGAACTGCTGGCCTCGGCGGTGCTGGGCGCCGTTCCCGTCGCCGCCGGGCTGTTCATCGGCCGCCATCTGCGCAAGCGCATCCCGCAGGCCGTCTTCAAACGCGTCCTGCTGGTCATCCTCGTCCTCATCGCCATCGGCCTGATCCGGGAAAGCCTGGGCTAGGGCAGGGGCATCCCCTAGCAAAGCTCCACGATATTGACATTTTACCTATTTAGGAATATAGTCTAAACCACATATTCCCAAACGAGGAGAGCTCGCCATGCCCGAGTTGAACGCCCGGCAGGAACGGTTCTGCCGTGCCTTCGCCGAAGTCGCCGGCGCCGGCTACGCCGCCCGGATCGCCGGTTATGCCCCGTTGACCGCCCGCCAGCAGGGCCACCGCCTGCTCAAGGATCCGCGCATCACCCGCCGAATCGCCGACATCCAGGCCGCCATGGCCCGGGACTCCTGCCGCGCGACCGACGTGCTGCTCGGCAAGCTGGAGACCATCTACCGTCAGGCCCTGGAAAGCCACAATTTCCCGGCCGCCGCGCGCGCCGTCGAAATCCAGGCCCGGCTCTCGGTCAAGCTCGCGGCGGCCTCCGCGGGCGAAGAGGGGAAAGACCGGGAATCCGCCGCCGGAGCGGAGCATATGTTGACAAATGTTGACGAATGTTGACGTTCGCGCACCGAAAAGGGGGGACTTCTCCACGTTTTCAATGGATTAGCCCGTTTTCTTTGGGGGGCTGGCCGCACCGAAACGGGGGGCAAAGGGCAGAAAAGTTTGCCGGAACGCCTCCGAATCCCGTATAAAAATGCGGCTTCGCCCCTTTGGGCGCCACCCCCCGAAAAAGAACAATACATGCGCTACGCAGAATTTATCGCCCTGATGGCGTTGATCATGTCGCTGCCGGCCCTGTCCACCGACGCGGTCATGCCCGCCCTCCCGATGATCGGCCACGATCTGGCCACCGCCGACGAGAACGACCGGCAGCTCATCATCGGCACCTTCATGATCGGAATGGCCTCGACCCAGGTCCTGTTCGGGCCCCTGTCCGACAGTATCGGCCGCAAGCCGCTGCTGGTCGCCGGGATCGCCCTGTTCGGCATCGGCTGCCTGATCTCCATCTGGGCGCCGACCTTCGAGGTGATGCTGCTTGGGCGTCTGGTCCAGGGGATCGGCGCCTCGGCGCCGCGCGTCCTGTCCGTCGCCATCATCCGCGACCAGTTCGAGGGGCGGCAGATGGCCAAGACGGTATCGATGATCATGACCGTCTCGATCCTCGTGCCGGTCTTCGCGCCGACGGTCGGGCAGACGGTATTGCTGTTCACCAGCTGGCACGGCATTTTCACCCTGACCGTCGCCATGGGCTGCGTCATCATCGCCTGGGGCGGGTTCCGCATGCCGGAAACGCTGCCTCCGGAGAAACGCCGCAAGCTGTCCTTCCGCCGGGTCGGCGCCGCCTTCGTCGAGGTCGTCACCCATCGCAAGACGGGCGCCTATCTGATGGCCGTCACCTTCCTGTTCTCCGCCTTCGTCGGCTATCTGACCTCGGCCCAGCAGCTCTTCCAGGAAACTTACGGCCTCGGGAAGCTGTTCCCCTTCGCCTTCGGTGCGCTGGCCGGTTCCCTTGGGCTGGCCGCCTTCGTCAATTCGCGGATCGTCCTGGCGCTGGGCATGCGGCGCCTCGTCTACGTCGCGTTGACCGGGATGATCACGTTGAGTTGGAGCTTCTTGATCGTCGCCTGGGCCTTCGGCGGGGTACCGCCGCTATGGGTGGTCTTCCTGCTGCTCGTCCCGGCCTTCTTCTGCCACGGCATGATGTTCGGCAACATCAACGCCATGGCCATGCAGCCGATGGGCCATATTGCAGGCTCCGCCGCGGCGGTGATCGGCACGGTGATGACCGCCGTCGCGGCGGTGTTCGGATCGATCATCGGTCAGGCCTACGATGGCACGATCCTGCCGATGGCCATGGGTTTCGCCGGGTTCTCCGTGCTCACGCTCTTCTGCTGCCTGTGGGCGGAAGGCGGCGGCGACAAGGCCGAGTCGGCTCAGTAGTCGAGCTTCCACCGCGCGCCGAGGCGGCCGCCGGTTTCCGGGCCGACCTCGGTCTCGACGGTGATGTTCGGCGTGACCTCCACTTCGACCTTGGCCTCGCCGCTCTTGGCGCCGGTTCCCTGGTTGACGCCGACATAGACGCCTTCGCCCAGATAGCGGCCGGCCGCCACGCTCGGCGAGGAACCGCTTTCGCCCGCATCGACGCGCAGCACGTCGATGCCGAGCGTCTGGCGCACCGTATCCAGCAGACCGGGGCCGCCCATGCCCGACAGGGTCGCCAGGGCCTGGGCCAGTTGCGCCGCCTCGACCGCCGAGATCCGCGCGACGCCACGGCCGAACAGAAGCTGCGAAACGATCTCGTCCTCGGGCAGGCTCGGCGTCGAGGAGAGCGAAAGTTTGGGATCGTCGGCCGGCCCTTGCAGGCGGAACTGCGCCGTCATCGCCTTGCCCGAATACTTGGCGATCAGGTCGACCACCGGCATCAGCGTATCCGGATCGCGGAAGGCGACGGAAGACCCGCTGTCCAGATCGAAGTTCTTGCCGGCAAAGGAAAACACGCCGCGGATCGGCGACATTTGGCCGCTCACGGCGGGCGACGCCGAGGTTCCCTCGATCTTCACCTGGCCTTGCCATTCGGACTCCAACCCGCGGCCCCGGATGAAGAAGCGTCCGGGGGCCGAAAAGGTCAGGTCCAACGTGATCGGGTTCTCCGAAGACGCCTTGGGTGTCCCGGCGGGGGGCGCGGGGACGGGACCATCGCCGTTGACTTCGGTGACGTCGAGCGTCACCACCTCCGGCGGCATGTTCTCGATCAGTTTGACCTCCGCCGTATCCACGGTCACGGCGCCCGATAGGGTCAGGCCGTCGACCGGACCCTCGAGGGCGATATCGCCCGAGGCCGTCGCGCTGATCTCGTCCCGTTCGACCACGCTGGCCTTGTCGGCCCGCAGGGCAAGGTCGAGCGGGAAACCGTCTT
>Ga0207799_100289_pt1 | contig 28800 bp, 26 predicted proteins | sample TtanPargueraPR_4_FD_187742 | JGI IMG/M metagenome (GOLD analysis project Ga0207799, IMG submission 187742) | Aerobic enrichment media microbial communities from Bioluminiscent Bay, La Parguera, Puerto Rico - Tt and M2 (SPAdes) | ecosystem: Environmental > Aquatic > Marine > Unclassified ...
CCGGGCCGGCGTTGCGCGATATCGGCGAGCGGGTCGAACGAATCCGCGCCGACAAGGGGCGGGTCGGCGGGCATCTGCGGCTGAACCTGCCCAGCTTCTCCTTGCCGGTCCTGATTCCGGTGGTGAAGGCAATGGCGGACCGGTTTCCCGACCTGACGGTCGAGGTTTTCGCCGACGACGCCATCGTCGACATCGTGGCCAGCGGATTCGACGCCGGGGCCCGTCTCGGCGAGACCATTGCCGAGGACATGGTCGCCACCCGCCTGCTGCCACCGTTCAAGGCGATCATCGCCGCGGCGCCGGCCTACCTGGCCAAGTGCGGCCGTCCGAGGGACATCGCCGACCTCAGGAACCACAGTACGATTACCTTCCGGATGATTACCTCGGGGGCCGTCTACAAATGGGATCTGCGCGACGGCGAAAGGGATGTCTCCGTCGAATGCGCCGGCCCCCTGATCGTCAACCACGCCCTTTACGGGCGCGACCTGGCGCTGAGCGGCGCCGGGCTGGTCTATATTTTCGAGCCGGTGGTGCGGGCCGACCTCGCCGCTGGCCGGCTGGTCCAAGTCTTGCCCGAAACGGCGGTCGAGGAGGCGGGTCTTTTCCTCTACTACCCGCGTCGAGCCTCGCGGGCTCCCAAACTCCGCGCTTTCATTGACACGGCGCGGGAAGTCCTGCGCGAGAGGGGGTAAGCCTGCGGCCCTCTGCCCAGGGGACTTGACGGGTGGCGCGAGATGGAATATTTCTAAAAGCACCACCCCACCCCTAGGGGGGTGGGAATGTCAACCAAGATGGAAAGGAACCGTCCCATGATCAAGTTGAAGGTCGACGGCATGAACTGCGGCCATTGCGTGAAGTCGGTGACCGAGGCCCTGCAGGGTGTTTCCGGCGTCGACAAGGTGGTAGAGGTCAGCCTGGAGAAGGGCGAGGCCGTGGTCGAGGGATCGGCCCAGGCGCCGGCCCTGGTTGCCGCGATCGAGGAGATCGGGTTCGACGCCAGGCAGGCTTGACCCCCTTTCGCATGAGGAACTGAAATGGCGCAAAATGCCCATTGCTGCCTGAGGCTGGATTCCAACACGCGCGAGGATGCCCGCCGCCGCCTTCTGTCGGTGCGCGGTCACGTCGAGGGCATCCTGCGCATGCTGGAGGACGAGTCCGTCTACTGCGTCGATGTGCTCAAGCAGATCAAGGCGGTGGACGGCGCGCTGGACAAGGTCGGCGATCTGGTCCTGCGCAGCCACCTCAAGGATCACGTCGTCACCGCACATGAGCGGGGCGACGTGCCGGAAATCGTCGACGAGCTGATGGAAGTCCTCAAGTACCGCTGAGGACCGAACCGTCAGCCGCCTCAAACCGACGGAGCATCGAAAATGGAACGGATCGCCTTCCGTGTCGAAGGCATGAACTGCGCTTCCTGCGTGAAGCGCGTCGAAACCGCGCTGACCCGCGTGCCCGGCGCGTCCGAGGCCGCGGTCAACCTGGCCACCGGCAAGGTCAACGTCACCTTCGACCCCAGTCAGGCGAAGGCCGCCGATCTGGTCCAGGCGGTCGAGAAGGCGGGCTACGAACCCGCCGCCGAGCATACCGAGATCAAGGTCGACGGCATGAGCTGCGCCTCCTGCGTCAGCCGGGTCGAGCGCGTGGTCAAGAAGGTGCCCGGCGTGCTCGACGCCAGCGTCAACCTCGCCACCGGCAAGGCGGCGTTCACCTATCTGGCGGGCGTGGCCGATATTCCCGCCGTCGCCGAGGCCATCCGCAAGGCCGGGTTCGAGCCGGGCGAGGGCCCGGCGGACCGGAGCGCCGCGTCCGAAGACGAGGCCGCCGAGGCCCAGGCCAAGGAAGCCGCGGCCCTGCGCCGCTCCCTGGTCTTTGCCGCCGTGTTCACCGTTCCGCTGGTCATCGTCGCCATGGGGCGGCACATCCCCGGCGTCGACGCCGCCTATCTGTCGCTGCTGCCGGAACGCGCCTGGGGCTGGATCGAGTTCCTGCTCGCCACGCCGGTGCAGATCTACGCCGGGCGGCGCTTCTACCGCACCGGCTGGACCGAGATTTCCCATCTCAACCCCGGCATGAACAGCCTGGTCATGCTGGGCAGTTCGGCGGCCTATTTCTATTCCGTCGCCGCCTTGCTGGTGCCCGGCATCTTCCCGGCGGGCACGGCCAAGTTCTATTTCGAGGCGGCCGGGGTGATCGTCACCCTGATCCTGGTCGGCCGCTATTTGGAGGCCGTGGCCAAGGGCCGCACCTCGGCGGCCATCCGCACCCTGATGAAGCTACAGGCCCGCACCGCGCGCGTTCGCCGCGACGGCGACGAGATCGAGGTGCCGGTGGATGATGTCCGCCCCGGCGACGTGGTGCTGGTCCGCCCCGGCGAGCGTATCCCGGTTGACGGCCGAGTGGTCGAGGGCAGCAGCTACGTCGATGAATCGATGATCACCGGCGAGCCCGTCCCGGCCGAGAAGGGCGCCGGCGACGAGGTCGTCGGCGGCACGGTCAACGGCAACGGCGCCTTCGCCTTCGAGGCGACCCGCGTCGGCGCCGAGACGGTGCTCTCGCAGATCATCCGCATGGTCGAGGAGGCGCAGGGCTCCAAGCCGCCGATCCAGCGCGTCGCCGACAAGATCGCCGGGATCTTCGTCCCCGCCGTGATGGCCGCCGCGCTGGTCACCTTCGTCATCTGGTTGGCCCTGGGGCCGAGCCCGGCGCTGAGCTTCGCCTTCGTCGCCGCCGTCTCCGTCCTGCTGATCGCCTGCCCCTGCGCCATGGGGCTGGCGACGCCGACCGCCATCATGGTCGGCACCGGCAAGGGCGCCGAGATGGGCGTGCTGATCCGCCAGGGCGCCGCCCTGGAGGGGCTGGCCCGCATCGATACGGTGGTCCTGGACAAGACCGGCACGCTGACCGAGGGCCACCCCGAGATGACCGACTTCCAGGTCCTCAACGGCGTGGATGAAGAGGAAGCCCTGCGTCTCGTCGCGGCCGCCGAGGGGCAGAGCGAGCATCCCATCGCCCAGGCGATCCGCCGCGCCGCCGAGGCGCGCGGGCTGAAGCTCCCCGACGTCGGCTCCTTCGCCGCCGAACCCGGTTACGGCATCGAGACCCGGGTGGACGGCCATGCGGTCAACGTCGGCGCCGACCGCTACATGAAGAAACTCGGCCTCGATCTGGGGGACGCCGCCAAGACGGCCGAGGATTTCGCCGGTCAGGCGAAGACGCCGCTGTTCGCCGCCGTCGACGGCAAGCTGGCCGCCGTCATCGCGGTGGCCGATCCGGTCAAGGAGGGCAGCCAGGAGGCGATTTCGTCCCTGCACGAGCTCGGCCTGACCGTCGCCATGCTGACCGGCGACAATTCGCACACCGCCGACGCGGTGGCCGCGAAGCTCGGCATCGACCGTGTCGTCGCCGAGGTCCTGCCCGACCAGAAAGCGGCCGAGATCAAGCGGTTGCAGGGCGAGGGGCGGGCCGTCGCCTTCGCCGGGGACGGCATCAACGACGCCCCGGCCCTGGCCCAGGCCGATGTTGGCATGGCCATCGGCACCGGCACCGACGTCGCCATCGAGACCGGCGAAGTCATCCTGATGTCCGGCGACCTGCGTGGCATCGTCAACGCCGTGGCGCTGGCCCGCCGTACCCTGAAAACCATCCGCTACAACTTCCTCTGGGCCTACGCTTACAACGTGGCGCTGATCCCGGTGGCGGCGGGGGCCCTGTTCCCGGTCTTCGGGCTGCTGCTCAACCCGATGATGGCGGCGGCGGCGATGAGCGCATCCAGCCTGTTCGTGCTCGGCAACTCCCTACGCCTGCGCGGTTTCCGGCCGCCGCTTCCGCTGAAGACCGATTGATCACGGGCAGGGGAGTTGACGGGCCGTCCGGCCTGGGATAGGGGAACCCCATCGGAACGCGAGAGGATCCCCGAAACGCATGGCACAACGCAGGGCGACAGTCCGGAGAGGAAAAGGCGCAAAGGCAGCGAAGAAGCCGTCTCGCGCCCGGCTTAACCCGCGCCGCCAGCTCGCTTATGTCCTGGTCGTGCTCGCGGCGCTCGCCGTTGGGTATCTCGGGGCCATGCTGATCGGCGGCGGGCCGGAGGAAGAGGCCGGGCGGCAGACCCAGGCACCGGCCGCGTCCGGCGCCTGGTACAAGTCGCAGCCGCCGCCGCCCGCCATGGTCCGCGACGACTTGCCCCCAATCCTTCCCGAACCGAACGGCGCGTCATCGCCGGAACACGGGCGGGCCTACGAGGAAGCCCTGCCGGTCGACGTCTACGTCTCGCAACATCCGGCGAGCGTTCCCGATACGGCGCATGACACGAACGGACAGGCGGCCTGGCGGCAGTTCGCCCTGGCCGCGCCGGAGACCGGCGGGCGGCCGATGATCGCCGTGGTCATCGACGATATGGGCCTCGACCGCAAGCGTTCGGCCCGCATCGTCGCCCTGGAGGGGCCGCTGACCCTGTCCTTCCTGACCTATGCCAAGGATCTCCGCGAACAGGGGCGGTCGGCGCGCGCCGCCGGGCATGAGCTGATGCTGCATGTCGGCATGGAACCGTCGAGCAAGGCGGTCGATCCCGGTCCCAACGTGCTGCTGACCAGCGACAGCCCGGAGGAGATCGACCGCAGGCTGGTCTGGGGGCTGGGCCGGCTTTCCGGTTTCGTCGGCATCAACAACCATATGGGCAGCAAGTTCACCGAGGACCGCCGGGGCATGCGGGTGGTCATGGCGGAACTCAGGAAGCGGGGGCTGCTGTTCCTCGATTCGCGGACCACCGCCCATTCGGTGGGCGCCGAGATGGCCCGCGAGTTCGGCGTCCCGGCGGTCGAACGCAATGTCTTCCTGGACAACGAGAACAAGGTCGAGGCGGTCCAGGCCCGGCTGGCCGAATTGGAGCGCATCGCCAAACATACCGGTTCGGCGATCGCCATCGGCCATCCCCGCGATGCGACCATCGCCGCGTTGAAGGCGTGGATCCCATCGCTCGAGGCCAAGGGGCTGGTGCTGGTGCCGCTGACCGCCATTGTCCGCGCCGCCGGGAAGCCGAAAGCCGGTTGACCCGGCCCGGAAAAGCGCTACCGTCGAACACGTAATACTGTTGCCGGGGAGGGTGCCATGGGCTCCATCGAGACGCGCCGGTTCGGGGAGGCCGGCGGACGCGACGTTTCCCTTTATACGCTGACCAACGCGAATGGCGTGACCGCGCGGATCACCGATTACGGCGGAATCCTGGTCGGCCTGGACGCGCCCGATCGCGACGGCAACCTGGCCGACGTGACCTTGGGGTTCGATGATTTCGCATCCTATCTCGGCCGTCATCCCTATTTCGGCGCGCTGGTCGGCCGGTTCGCCAACCGCATCGGCAACGCCCGCTTCGAACTGGATGGCGAGAGGTACGCGGTCGCCGCCAATGACGGTCCGAACCATTTGCACGGTGGATTGGCCGGGTTCGACAAGCGGATCTGGAACGCCGAGACGGCTGAGAGCGCGGAAGGGGCCCGCCTGACGCTGCGTTACGTCTCGGCCGGTGGCGAGGAGGGGTATCCGGGCGAACTGTCGGTGAGCGCGGTCTACACGCTTGCCGACGACAATTCCCTGACCCTCTCCTTCACCGCCGTCACCGACAAGCCGACCATCGTCAATCTGGTCAACCACGCCTACTGGAACCTCGCCGGGGCCGGGGGGGGCGGCATCGGCGACCATCGGCTCAAGCTGTTCGCCGAACGCTACACCCCGATGGGGCCGGGCAACATCCCGACCGGCGAGATCGCCGAGGTTGCGGGAACGCCTTACGATTTCCGGGATGAAAAGCCGATCGTCCGGGACGAGGGGGCGCTGCCGGACGGCTACGACATGAATTTCGCCGTCGACGGCGCGGCGGGAACATTGCGCCCGGCGGCCGAGGTTTACGAGCCGGAGTCCGGCCGGGTTCTCACGGTGCTGACCGACGCGCCGGGCGTGCAGTTCTATACCGCCTTCAAGCTGGACGGCTCGCTGACCGGCAAGGGGGGCAAGGCCTATGGATCGCGCGCCGGGCTCTGCCTGGAGACCCAGACCTTCCCGGATTCCCCCAACAAGCCGAATTTCCCCTCGCCGGTCCTGCGGCCGGGGGAAACCTACCGTCACACCCTCGTCTGGAGGTTCTCGGCCCGATGATCGACCGTTGCACCGATGCCGACTTCCAGGACATCTATCAGATCGTCAACGACGCGGCGGAGGCCTATCGCGGGATCATCCCGGCCGACCGCTGGCATGAGCCCTATATGCCGGAGGACGAACTGCGTCACGAAATCGACGCCGGCGTGGTGTTCTGGGGCTACCGGGACGGCGACGGCCGTCTGATGGGCGTCATGGGCCTGCAGGACCGGGGTGACGTGACCCTGGTCCGCCATGCCTATGTGCGCACGGCTGCACGGCGCGGCGGGATCGGCGGCAAGCTGATGGAAGCCCTCTATACGATGACCGGCAGGCCGGTCCTGATCGGCACCTGGGCGGCGGCGGACTGGGCGGTGCGCTTCTACGAGAAGAATGGCTTCCGCATGGTCGATCCGGCGACCAAGACACGGTTGCTCAAGACCTACTGGTCGATCCCCGAGCGCCAGGTCGAGACCTCGGTCGTCCTGGCCGATCCGCGCTGGTGGGCCGTCGCGGCCTGAAGCTCCGCTCGGGTCGAACCGGTGGATGCGGAAAGGAAAAGGGCCGCCGGATCACCGGCGTCCCTTAGCGTAAAAGACCGGATCCCTGCTTTTGACTTGGAAGGCCCGGACCCTCGACAATGGGGATTTCGATGGAAATCTCGACCCGGCGGTTCATCGACCGATGCTCCTCGGTGTCGTTCGGCGCCAGGGGCCGGGTGTCGGCGAAGCCCTGGGCAGTCATCCGGTAGGGCGGAATCCGTGGATCGTTCAGCAGTTCGTGGACGACCGAGACGGCGCGGGCGCTGGACAGGTCCCAGTTCGACCGGAACTGGCCGCTGTGGATCGGCTCGTTGTCGGTATGGCCGGCAACCAGGATATCGCCCTCGGTCCGGGTCAGGACGTCGGCGATCCGTTTCAGCGTCGGCATGAAGCTCTCGGAAATGTTCGAGCTGCCCGACGGGAAGGCGGCGGTGCCGGGGAAGCGGATGATCACGTAGTCGTCGGTGATGTCGAGGCTGATGATCGAGTTGGCGATTTCCGTCGCCAACTGCGTCTGCAGCATCCGGACGATGCGCATCTCGGGCCGGGACACCTTGAATGTCGGCTCCATGATGAAAGACTTGGTCGGCGACGAGGTCGGGTTCGGTGTCTCCGGCGTGGTCTTGGTTAGGCCGAAAGCATCGCTGATCGGGCCGGCGTTCTTCTTGAAGCTGTTACTGTCGATTTCGGAAAACGACAGCAACAGGACGAACAGGCACAAGAGAAGCGACATCAGGTCGGCGAAGGTGACCATCCATCTCGGCGTTCCCCCGACCTCGGGCCTTTTTTTGGCTGTGGCGCTCACGTCCGGGCCTTGACCGCCGGCCGCCGGCCGCCGTTTCCATTGCCGTTACCGTTTCCGCTGCCGTGCATGCGCTGTTTCTCCGGCAGATAGGCTTCCAGGATTTCCAGCACGACGGTCGGGTTCTGCTTCTCGTGGATCTGGGCGATGCTCTCGATGATCAGCAGCCTGTTTTCGCGTTCCTGGTCCGTCTTGGTCAGCAGCTTGTCGGCGATGGGCAGGGCGATCAGGTTGGCGATCAGCACGCCGTACAGGGTGGTCAGCAGGGCCACCGCCATGGCCATGCCGATCTTGGTCGGGTCGTTCATCTGGGCCAGCATCTGGACCAGGCCGACCAGGGTGCCGAACATGCCGAAGGCCGGAGCGGATTCCCCGATGGCCGCGAACACGCGCGATCCCATTTCCTGGCGCTGGATGGCCAGGTCCATTTCGCGGGTCAGCATCTTGCGGATGAAATCGACGTCGCGGCCGTCGGCGCACAGTTGCACGCCCTTGCGGAAGAAGGTGTTGGGAACCTTGGCGTTTTCCAGCTTCACCAGGCCGTGTTTGCGGGCGTGTTTGGTCAGCCGGATGGCCTGGTTGATCAGTTCGCGGGGCTCGTCGATCTCGTTGACGAACGCGGCCCGGATGCCGACCGTGCACGCGACCAGCACGTTATAGAGAGGGAACTTGATCAGCGTTGCGGCGAAGGTTCCGCCAATGACGATCAGAAAACCCGGAAGGTTGAGGAAAATTGTCAGATCCGACCCGGTCATGATCGCCAAGGTGACGACCACGATGCCGGTGATCAATCCAACGATTGTTGTTATGTCCACAAGTATTCTCCACTTCTCCGGAACGGGCCTCCGACGCTTCGCGCTCCCCCACCTACTGGGCGCTTGGCGTGTCGGCCGCTCCGGTCGAGACCATGGCGCGATCGGTCGTTGCCTTCGCGATCGCGTGCTGAACGTCAGCGGCCAATTGAATCAGCCGGCCGACCTCCTGGGTTGGCGGTGTTCCTCTCCTTCGTCCCAGCCGGGTCAGATGCTGGATGAGAGACTGGCAGTTCTCGGCGGCATCCGTGCTTATGCCGTCGGTTCCCAGCCGGCGGGCGACGTCCTCGCCGAGCCAGGTCATCTGGTCGAAATAGGCGCCCATGGCATCGTCCATGCCCCGGACCAGAAGGTCCGGACCGACCTTCTTGGCCAGGAACACCAGTTGGGCGCCTTGCCGTTCGAGTTTCTGGAAATTGATCGTCGCCATCATCGCGGCGATGGACCGGGCCGAGGTTTCCGGGTCGAAATCGCCCGCCACCTTGGCCCGCAACGAGTTCGGGACCTCCATCAGCGGATACTGGGTGACCCGCTTGCTGTCCTGCCGGCGGTCCGGGCCGACATAGTCGCTGGTGACGATGAACGGTTTCCGGTTTTCGACATGCAGTGCGATTTTTTCCTGCAGGTCTTCCGGTTGCGGCGGCGCGGCCAGCATCGCGTCGACCCCATAGCGCACCGGCCGCCAGGCGCCCGGCGTGTCGGGATCGCGGGCCAGGGCGAAAATGGCCATGAACGGGTTCGGCCCGGCCCGGCCGTGGCGGACGTCGACGATCAGGTCGCAGGGGTCGCCGCCCGGCCACCGGCCGTTGACGACAAGCAGATCCCAGAAACCTTCGGAAATTAGTCGATTGGCTTCCTCCAGCGACGGCGTCGTGCGCACATTGCCGAAGCCGAGATTCGTTAGGACGGTCTCGGTTGCGGCCAGCGTCTGCGGATTTGGTTCCGCGACCAACGCGTCGATATGTCGGAATCCTGGATTCATGGCCAAATTATTGGCCGGGAATCGTTACTTATTTCTTTACGGTTGAGTAACTTGGCGGGAATTTTAAATGATTTCCCGTCGGGAACGGCGAATCCGCGTTCCGGCGATACGGAACGCGGTCAGCCCGTTCTGGCGGCGAAGCGGACGGCCTCCTCGGCGGCGCGGACCAGGGCCCGCGCCTTGTTGCGGCTTTCCTGGAATTCGCCTTCCGGGCTGCTGTCGGCGACCACGCCGCCGCCGGCCTGCACGTACATCTTGCCGTCCTTGACCACGGCGGTGCGCAGCGCGATGCAGGTGTCCATCTCGCCGTTGGCGCCGAAATAGCCGATACAGCCGGCATAGACGCCGCGCCGGTCCGGCTCCAGTTCGTCGATGATCTCCATCGCCCGCACCTTGGGGGCGCCGGAAACGGTCCCGGCCGGGAAACCGGCGAACAGGGCGTCCATGGCGTCGGCCTTGGCGTCGTCCAACTGGCCTTCCACGTTCGACACGATGTGCATGACGTGGGAATAGCGCTCGATGATCATCTTCTCGGTGACCCGGACGGTGCCGATCTTCGACACCCGGCCGACGTCGTTGCGGCCCAGGTCCAGCAGCATCAGATGCTCGGCCAGTTCCTTGGGGTCGGCCAGCAGATCCTCGGCCAAGGCCGCGTCCTCGGCCCGGTCCTTGCCGCGCGGCCGCGTCCCGGCGATCGGCCGGATCGTCACCTGGCCGTCGCGGACCCGGACCAGGATTTCCGGGCTCGACCCGACGATCGAGAAGCCGCCGAAATCGAGGAAGTAGAGGAACGGCGAGGGGTTGAGGCGGCGCAGCGCGCGGTAAAGGGCGAACGGCGGCAGGGCGAACGGCACCTCGAAGCGCTGGGCCAGCACGACCTGAAAGATATCGCCGGCCAGGATGTATTCCTTGGCCTTCTCGACCATGCCGTGGAACTGCTCGCGGGTCATGTTGGACCGGGGCTCGGGAAGCTCCGTGCCGTCGCCGCCCGCGTCGCGGCGGTAGGGCAGGCCGCGCCCGAAATCGGCCACCACGTCGGCCAGCCGCTCGCGGGCCTGGTTGTAGGCGGCCTCGGCGCTCAGGTCCGGCACCGGGCGCACCGGCGTTACCACGGTCACCATGTCCTCGATGTTGTCGAAGATGGCGACCACCGTCGGGCGCAGGAAGATGCCATCGGGAACGCCGAGCACGTCGGGGTTCGCGTCGGGCAGCCGTTCGGCCAGCCGTACCATGTCGTAGGACATGTAGCCGACCAGCCCGGCGGCCATCGGCGGCAGCCCGGCCGGCAGGTCGATCCGGGATTCGGCGACCAGGGCGCGCAGCGAGTCGATGGCACCCGCCGGGCAGGGCTCGAAGGCCTCCGGGTCGAACCGGGCTTGCCGGTTGATCTCCGCCTTGTCGCCGAAACAGCGCCAGATCAGGTCCGGCTTGAGCCCGATGAACGAATAGCGGCCGCGGATGGCGCCGCCCTCGACGGATTCGAGCAGGAAGCTGTTGGGCTTGCCTTCGGCGAGCTTGAGCATCGCCGACACCGGCGTTTCCAGATCCGCCACGAGGGGGGTCCAGACGACCTGGGATTCCCCGGCGTTGTAGGTTTTCTCGAACGCGCTGAAATGGGGAAGAGGGGTCATGCCGGATGTCCGCCTTGTGTGTCTGTTAGGTCTTCGAGTGCCTCAGAAGATTTGCTCGAGGACGCTCGGATGGATTTCGACCGGGAACTCGTCGCGCAGGGCGGCGGAGAACTGGGCCTGTATGTCCCCCTTGAGCGTGTCGGTCAGGGACTCCTTGGCCGCCGCGACGCCGGTCGGGTCCGTCCCGGGATTGGCCGGCTGGATGTCGATCAGCTTGGCCACCACATAGCCGTCGCCACTGCGGCCGGAAACGGCTCCGCCCGTCTGGGCAGCGAACAGGTCGCGGACCAGGCCGGGGGTCAGGTCCGATCCGGCGGGGGCGCGGCCCCGGGTGAAGGCCTCGGTGGTCTCGACCTCGGCGCCCAACTCGGCGGCGAGATCGGCCATTTCGGCGGAACCGTCGCTCAGCCGTTTGGCCATGTCCTCGGCGGTTTCCTTGGCCTTGTCGGCACGCTGCTTCTGCTTCCAGGCGGAAGCGACCTGATCGCGGACCTCGTCGAGCGGCCGCACGGCGCTCGGCGTGACGGAATCCACGCGGAGCACGAAATAGGCGTCCGATCCGGCCTCGGTCAGCAGGCTGTCGGTGTTCTCCGCCGTGTCGAAGGCGGTGTTCAAGAAGGTGTTGCCCGGCGGCAGGTCGGCGACCGGATTGCCGTCCTTGTCATGGCCGGTCTGGCCGATGGCATCGATGTGCCGGAGCTTCAGGTCGAAGGTCTGCGCCGCTTCCTCCAGCGTCGCGCCGCCGCCCAAGGCGTCCTCGACCTTGTTGGCCAGGTCGAACAGGGCGTCGATGGATTTCTCATGGGCCAAATCGCTGTGCAGCTGTTCGCGGGCCTCTTCAAGCGGCATCTTATGGGCCGGGGCGATCGAATCGACCTTCAGGAGATGCCAGCCGAGCGGGCTCTTGACCGGCTTGCTGACGCCGTTCTGCGGCAGGGCGAAGGCCGCCTCGGCCAATTCGTTCAACAGCATGTTCTTGCTGACGTCGCCGATCTCGATGGCACTGTCGTCCATGCCGGCGAAGTTCTTGGCCACGGTGGTGAAGTCGGCGCCCTCCTGGATCTTGCCGTAGGCCTCCTGGGCCTTTTCCTCGCTGTCGACGACGATCTGGCTCAGCTTGCGGGTTTCCGGCCGGTCAAAATCGGCTTGGCGCTGGTCGTAGAGGTCCTGGATCTCCTCGTCGGTGATCGTGACCTCGTCCTCCAGTTCCTTGGCGTCCAACTGAACGTAGGTGACCTCCCGGTATTCCGGGGCGGTGAACTGGGCCGGATTGTCCTGGTGGAAGGCGGCCAGGTCGTCCTCGGTCGGTTCGGGCAGCCCGGTCATCGCGGAATCGGCGACCTTGAAGGTCTCGGCGACCCGCTTTTCCTGCAGCACGTTGTAGACCGCCTCGACCATGGTCTTCGGCGCGGCCACGCCGGCATCGACGCTGTTGGCGACCTGATAGCGGGCCATCCGCTGGCGGAGCAGGGCGACGTAGGACGCTTCGTTGTAGCCGTTCGACAGCAGGGTCTGCTCGAACTGCTGCTGATTGAACGAACCGGTCTGATCCATGAAGGCCCGGTCGGCGGCGATCCGCTGGCGGATCGTGTCGTCGCTCGTGGTCACCCCCATCGACTGGGCGCCGAGGCTCCACAGGGTGTCGTTGACCAACTGGCCCAGCGCCGCGTCGACCATCCCCATCGCCTTGGCCTGCTCGCGGTCGATGTTGGTGCCGAAAGCCTGTTCCATCCGGTTGAGCTGGCGCAGGAAGGCGTTGCTCACTTCCTCGGGACTGATGTCCACGCCGCCGACCTCGGCGACGCTCTGCGAAGAGGCGCGGCCCCGGATGAAGTCGCCGACTCCCCAACTGACGAAGCTGAGAATCAGCAGGGCGAACAAGGCCTTGACCAGGATGGACGCGGATCGTTTACGGATGAATTCGAGCATGCTTGACCCTCGGGGAGCGGTTGCCTTCCGGCCGGTCCGGCTAGGGGTTTGAAAACGGGCGGTTTCCCACGGTACGTCGCAATTTGCGCGGCATCATAAAAGGGGCGCCCATCGCCCGCAACATTGGAGTTCCCGAATGTTCTCGTTGGCGCCTATGTCCTTGGAGAGCGAGCGTGCCCTATGCTAAGAGTCGGTCCGGTACGCTTCCCGCGTGTATAGTTAGTTTTAGAGTCCATTCATATCGAGAGACTGGGGGATACAGACATGTCCAAGGCCCGCCGCTATCTGATTGCCGGCAACTGGAAAATGAACGGCTATAAGAAGGATGGCCGGGCCCTCGCCAAGGGCGTGGCGAAGAGCCTCGGGAAATACCTGAAGAAGGCCAAGGGCAAGAAGGCGCCCTTCGACATGCTGGTCTGTCCGCCCTATACGCTGCTCGCACCGGTCGCCGAGGAACTCAAGGGCTCCGGAGTCGCGCTCGGCGCGCAGAATTGCCATACGGCCGAAAAGGGCGCCCATACCGGCGACATCAGCCCGCAGATGCTCAAGGACATCGGCTGCAAGTACGTGATCCTCGGCCATTCCGAGCGCCGCGCCGACCACGGCGAGAAGGACGCACAGGTGAAGGCCAAGGCCGAGGCGGCCATCGCCGCCGGGCTGACCGCCATCGTTTGCATCGGCGAGACCCTGGCGCAGCGCGACAGGAACCTGACCCTGGCCACCAATCGCCGCCAACTCAAGGGATCGCTGCCCGAGGGGGCGACCGCCAAGAACACCGTCGTCGCCTACGAGCCGGTCTGGGCCATCGGCACCGGCCGGACCGCGACCCCGGAACAGGCGCAGGAAGTCCATGCCGCGATCCGCGCCGAACTGGTCAAGGCGCTGGGCGAGGAGGAGGGCAACAAGGTCCGCATCCTTTATGGCGGCTCGATGAACCCGAAAAACGCCAAGGAACTGATGGCCCAGCCGGACGTCGATGGCGGCCTGATTGGCGGTGCCGCCCTGAAACCGGAAGATTTCTGGGCCGTCGCCGAGGGCTGTCTTTAATTTCCAGTTCTCCACAAGGAGATGTGGCCGAGTCCGAAAAGGCTCTGGCCATGAGGGGCGCAACCGGTTAAAAAGCGGCAAGGCTCTCGCGCCGTGGCGCGGAGGTGCGTTCGTTTGAGAAACGGAAGGCGAAATGCTTACGGTTATCCTGGTCATTCATCTGCTGATTGCCATCGCCCTGGTCGGCACGGTTCTTCTGCAGCGTAGCGAAGGCGGCGCCCTCGGCATGGGCGGCGGTGGCGGCATGGGCGGGTTCATGACCGGCCGCGCGACGGCCAACCTACTGACCCGGGCCACCGGGATGCTGGCCGCGGGATTCATGGTGACCAGCATGGCGCTGGCGATTCTCGGCAATACGAGCACCGAATCGCGCTCGATCATGGACGCGCCCGGCGTGGGCGCGCCGGCGGCCGAGGCTCCGGCGGAGCCGGCCAAACCTGCGGAACCCGCGGCCCCATTGGCGCAGTAAGGGGCCTGGCGGTGGTAACCGACAGAAAATCGACGACAGAGGCGGCACCAGCCGCCTCTTCTCTTTGTGCAGGACTTTGATTGGGGTAGATTATCGGTCCATGACGCGGTTCATATTTTTCACCGGCGGCGTTGTTTCCTCTCTCGGCAAGGGGCTGGCCTCCGCGGCCCTGGGGGCGCTTCTTCAGTCTCGCGGCTTCAAGGTCAGGCTGCGTAAGCTCGATCCCTACATCAATGTCGACCCGGGGACGATGAGCCCCTACCAGCACGGCGAGGTCTACGTCACCGACGACGGGGCCGAGACCGATCTGGATCTGGGCCATTACGAGCGGTTCACCGCCGTCTCGACCCGCCAGAGCGACAACGTGACCACCGGGCGGATCTATTCCGACGTCATTGCCCGCGAGCGCCGCGGCGACTATCTGGGCGCCACCATCCAGGTCATTCCGCACATCACCGACGCGATCAAGGACTTCGTCCTCAGCGACATCGAGGACGAGGACTTCATCCTGTGCGAGATCGGCGGCACCATCGGCGACATCGAGGGGCTGCCGTTCATCGAGGCGATCCGGCAGTTGGGCAACGAACTGGGCCGCGAGCGGGCCATGTTCGTCCACGTCACGCTGCTGCCCTATATCCCGGCGGCACACGAGTTGAAGACCAAGCCGACCCAGCATTCGGTGAAGGAACTGCAGGGCGCCGGCATCCAGCCCGACGTGTTGTTGTGCCGGGCCGACCGCGATATCCCCGAGAGCGAGCGCAAGAAGATCGCCCTGTTCTGCAACGTCCGGCGCGAGGCGGTCATCCCGGCGCTCGACGTCGACAACATCTACCGGGTGCCGATCACCTATCACGAGGAAGGGCTCGACGAGCAGGTCCTCGACCATTTCGGCCTGAAGGCCCCGGCGCCCGACCTGTCGCGCTGGGAAAAGGTCGTCGAGCGGGTGACCAAGCCGGAAGGCGAGGTGACCATCGCCGTCGTCGGCAAGTACACCGGCCTGCTGGACGCCTACAAGTCGCTGGGCGAGGCGCTGACCCACGGCGGCATCGCCAACAACGTGAAGGTCAACCTCGACTGGATCGATTCGGAGATTTTCGAGCGCGAGGACGCGGTCGACCATCTGGAATCGGTGAACGGCATCCTGGTTCCCGGCGGCTTCGGCGAGCGCGGGGCCGAGGGCAAGATCGCCGCGGCCAAGTTCGCCCGCGAGCACAACGTTCCCTATTTCGGCATCTGTTTCGGCATGCAGATGGCGGTGCTGGAGACGGCGCGCAATCTCGCCGGCGTCGAGGGCGCGGGGTCGACCGAGTTCGGCCCTTGCGAACAGGAACTCGTCGGCCTGATGACCGAATGGGTGCGCGACGGCGTGGTCCAGCGCCGCACCGTGGACAGCGATCTGGGCGGTACCATGCGCCTCGGCGCCTACGAGGCGCATCTGGCGGAAGGCAGCCAGGTGGCCGGGATCTACGGCACCGACGTCATCCATGAGCGCCACCGGCACCGCTACGAGGTCAACCCGACCTTCGAGAAGGCCCTGGCCGACGCCGGGATGGTGGTCTGCGGCAAGTCGCCGGACGGCATCCTGCCCGAGGTGGTGGAGCGGCCGGACCATCCGTGGTTCATCGGCGTGCAGTTCCATCCGGAACTGAAGTCGCGGCCGTTCGATCCGCATCCGCTGTTCAAATCCTTCATCGAGGCCGCCGTCCGTCAGGCCCGCCTCGTCTAACTTCCTGTCCGGGAGCAGTCGATGCCTGAACCGCGTCATGTGTCCATCGGTTCCGTAACCGTCGGCAACGACCTGCCGCTTGGGCTGATCGCCGGTCCTTGCGCCATGGAAAGCCGCGACCACGCGCTGGAAACAGCCGGCGCGCTGGTCGAGATGGCGAAGAAGCTCGGCGTCGGCCTGGTCTACAAGTCGTCCTTCGACAAGGCCAACCGGACGTCGATCCAGGGCAAGCGCGGCGTCGGCCTGGAGGCCGCGCTCGATGTCTTCGCCGAAATCCGCGAGACATACGGTTGCCCGGTGATCACCGACATCCACGAGGCCGGGCAGTGCGCGCCGGTCGCCGAGGTGGTGGACATCCTGCAGATTCCGGCCTTCCTGTGCCGCCAGACCGACCTGCTGGTCGCCGCCGCCGAGACCGGCAGGCCGATCAACGTCAAGAAGGGGCAGTTCCTGGCGCCCTGGGACATGGCCCAGGTGGTCGCCAAGCTGGAGGCCGCCGGGAACCGTAACGTATTGGTCACCGAACGAGGTGCGAGCTTCGGCTACAATACGCTGGTGACCGACATGCGCGCGCTTCCCATTCTGGCCAAGACGGGGTGTCCCGTGGTATTCGATGCGACCCATTCGGTGCAGCAGCCGGGCGGACAGGGCACGGCCTCGGGCGGGCAGCGCGAATTCGCGCCGGTCCTGGCCCGTGCCGCCGTGGCCGTCGGGGTCGCCGCCGTCTTCATCGAGACGCATCCCGACCCGGACGCCGCGCTCAGCGATGGGCCGAACATGATTCCTTTAAACCAGCTTCCAGAATTGGTGGAAACCCTTCTGGACCTGGACCGGCTGGCCAAGGCCCGCCCGGTAGCGGTCTAGAAGAACAACCGGAGAAAACGCAATGACAGCCATCATTGATATCCAGCCCAGGCAGATTCTCGATTCCCGCGGCACCCCGACGGTCGAGGTGGAAGTAACTCTCGAGACCGGCATCGTTGGCCGCGCCGCCGTTCCGTCGGGCGCCTCGACGGGCGTGCACGAGGCCGTGGAACTGCGCGACGGCGACAAGTCGAAATTCGGCGGCAAGGGCGTGCTGAAGGCCTGCGAAGCGGTCAACGGCGAGATCTACGAGGCCCTCTCCGGCATGGATGCCGAGGACCAGATGCTGATCGACAAGACGATGATCGAGCTCGACGGCACCGAGAACAAGGGCCGCTTCGGCGCCAACGCCATCCTCGGCGTCAGCCTGGCCGTCGCCAAGGCCGCCGCGGCCGAGGCCGGTCTGCCGCTGTACCGCTACATCGGCGGCACCTCGGCCCATCTGCTGCCGGCGCCGATGATGAACATCGTCAACGGCGGCGCCCATGCCGACAATCCGATCGATATCCAGGAATTCATGATCATGCCGGTCGGCGCCGACACGGTGGCCAATGCCGTGCGCATGGGTTCCGAGGTCTTCCAGGCCCTGAAGAAGGAGCTGAAGGACGCCGGGCACAACACCAACGTCGGCGACGAGGGCGGCTTTGCCCCGAACCTGAGCAGCGCCGACGAGGCCCTTTCCTTCATTATGAAGGCGATCGAGGCAGCCGGTTACAAGCCGGGCGACGACGTCGTTCTGGCGCTCGACCCGGCCTCGTCCGAGTTCTACAAGGACGGCAAGTACGTGCTGGCCGGCGAGGGCAAGACGCTCGACGCCGAGGGCATGGCCAAGTACTACGAGGCCCTGGTTTCCAAGTACCCGATCATCTCGATCGAGGACGGCATGGCCGAGGACGACTGGGAAGGCTGGAAGGTCATCACCGAACTGCTCGGCGACAAGATCCAACTGGTCGGCGACGACCTGTTCGTCACCAACCCCGAGCGCCTGTCACAGGGCATCTCGAAGGGCATCGCCAACTCGATCCTCATCAAGGTCAACCAGATCGGTTCGCTGACCGAGACCCTGGCGGCCGTCGAGATGGCCCACAAGGCGGGTTACACCAACGTCATTTCGCACCGCTCGGGCGAGACCGAGGACTCGACCATCGCCGACATCGCCGTGGCGGTGAACGCCGGCCAGATCAAGACCGGGTCGCTGTCGCGTTCCGACCGGATCGCCAAGTACAACCAGCTCATCCGCATCGAGGAAGAGCTGGGCGAGGTCGCCCAATACGCCGGGAAGTCCATCCTGCGCTAAGCTTCGGCACCTTAGCGAACACCGAAAGGGCGGCCTCCGGGCCGCCTTTTTTGTTTTCGCTGTCAGTGGGACACGTTGACGAACGGAATAAACGTCAACCCGCGCAGATATGCGCTATCGCCGGATGCGATGAAGAAAAGAAGAAAACCGACGACTACATGGAACGCAATCACAGAGTAGATGGCGCTCCTTACGGAAAGGGCGAATTGCTTTTCCTCGTAATCGGGGGCCAAGAAGGAGATTTGCCGGTTTCCGGCCCAGGTTTCGTGGCCAAGAAGCAGGAGGTCCCTCAAAGTTTCGGCATTGAATGGCCAGCCGAACAAGACCGGGATAGTGACCCTCTTTCTTGCCTTGCCAACCGCTGTGATCTTTTCCAATAGGATGGGAAACACGCGAAGCGGCGGGACGAGGCTTATCTTGAGGAATTCTTGCGTAATGAAGGCCTGGGTAACCGTCTGTATCTCTATGTTGGAGAGGTTGGGCCAAGGAATGCGAACGGCACGCAGATGAGGAAAGATGAGGCCTTGAGAATCCAAAACCATAATCGGTAATTTTCTGCGTAAGGCGCCAGTTAAATAAAACACCATGTTCATCGCTAGAATGGATGCGACTGGGAGCATTACTAAGGCGATTATTTCAATGAAAATGTTTCCGATATTCCCTCGTAAAAAACTAAAAATAAAGAAGGCCCAAAAGGTTAGCAGCATTAGAACGACGAATACGAGGAAGGAGATATAAATAATTCTCTTCCTTCGGACCGGGTAGACACGCACCCCTGTTTTATCGACTTCCACATATTCCGGCGGCAGGTTCATCTCAGTTTGGGGGACTGTGATGTCGTGGGCGCATTCGGGGCAATGGGCCAACTGTGCGTAAGTCTCGCGGCCACAGCCCTTGCAGGTGGTAATGTCGAGCATGCCAAGTTTCCCCCATTTGGCGCGATGACGTACCGATGAGTATATCGGTGCGAGAGGAAACGGGGAACCGAAGTGGAAGCTGCTTCAGACCCCGCACAATTGATTCGCGGTTTTTATATGCGCATAATTATGCGCATATAAAAACGTATGCGAGGACAGCATGAACCGCTCTTTGCGGGAAGACGGCCAACCGTTCCGGAGGCCGACGAACGTTTCGCTGGACGCCGATCTGGTGCGCGAGGCGCGCGAACTCTCGATCAACATCTCGCGGGCCTGCGAGGAGGGGCTCGTCCGCAGCATCCGCGAGGTCCGCGCCCGGCAGTGGCGGGAGGCCAACCGCGAGGCGGTCGAGTCCTCCAACGCCTTCGTCGAGGCGCATGGTCTGCCGCTGGACCGCTTCCGCCGGTTCTGATGGCGCGCTTCGACACATACCGGTACGGGGACGGATATCTCCTCGACGTCCAGGCCGGTCTGCTGGACGGTCTGAACACCCGCATGGTCGTGCCCCTGATGCCGCTTGCCAAGGCGCCGCTTCCGGCGGAACGCCTCAATCCCGTCTTCGCCATCGAGGAGGGTGAATTCGTCATGGTCACCCAGTTCATGGCGGCGGTGCCGGTTAGCGAACTCGGGAACCCGGCTGGCTCGCTCGAACCCGCCTATGACGCTATCCGGGCCGCCTTGGATATGCTGTTCGACGGTTTTTGAAAAATCACCGGGTACGTTTCCGCCGGGCTGGTTGAAAATCCTATAAAATAGGTATATATTCAGATTATTGAGATTTGATCCGAAAAAAGGCGAGGGCAAGGCTGCCGCCAACCACCTAACATACTGAAAAATATGGATAAACCGGCAAAATGCCTATTTTTGTCTATAAATGTCTAGGTCTTCTTGGGAGATTCCGTTGTTTTTTCTTACTTTCCAATGAGTTGCTGTAAATTACCGGAACCTCATAATAGACATTTTTCATCGCCGCCGGATGACGTTCCAGGATCGTTGTTGCAACTATTGGGTCATAAAGTCTCATATTCGCTATCTAAATTGGAATTATTGTTACGGACAGAGGAGGGAAAAGTCGATACACCTATACAACCGGGGTATTGGTTTATAGGCGGGAGGGGAAAAATCGACATCTGCGGGAACTGAAATCCAAACGATTTCTGCGTGATCGTCGAGAAAGGCTAGGCGGAAAGCGTGTAGCTGGACTGCTTCTTATTCGCCGCTAGTTTAATTTTTGATACACAATACCGTCATAAAACGGAAACATAATTTTAACAGCCTTGTCGCAGGCGAGTTTTGGCCTGTCGGCGGAAGGCGTCAAGGCAGGGGAAACGCGCGCGTTTTGGTTCATCCCAGGGGGAGATTCTATGTTGAAAATCAAAGGATTATTGAGCTCGGTCATGGCCGCGGGTGCGGTCTTGGCTCTTGGTGCGACGATTTCCGCGCCGGCCAGCGCGCAGGAATGCCCGCATGGCACGCTGGACAAAATGTATTGCGACCGCGACAACGACCTGGTCGCCGACCTGCCGGCAGATTCCAAGGATTGGGTCGATCCCGACACCATCATCTTCTCGTACACGCCGGTCGAGGACCCGGCTGTTTATCAGAAGGTCTGGGACGGCTTCATCAACTACATGGCCGAAGTCACCGGCAAGAAGGTCGTGTTCTTCCCGGTTCAGTCCTATGCCGCGCAGTACGAAGCCATGCGGTCGGGCCGTCTGCACATCGCGGGTGTCAACACCGGCGGCAATCCGGTCGCCGTGAACTGCTCGGGGATGGTGCCCTTCGCCATGATGGCCAAGGCCGACGGCAGGTTCGGTTACGAGATGGAGATCATCGTCCCGGCCGACAGTCCGATCCAGTCGCCCGCCGACATCAAGGGCAAGACCATGGCCTTTACCTCGCCGACCTCCAACTCCGGCTTCAAGGCGCCCTCCGCGCTGCTGAAATCTGAGTTCGGCCTGGTCGCCGACAAGGACTTCAAGACGACCTTCTCCGGCAAGCACGACAACTCGATCCTCGGCGTCGCCAACGGCGATTACGAGGTCGCCGCCGTCGCCAATTCGGTTCTTGGCCGCATGCTCGACCGCGACGTGGTCAAGAAGGACCAGTACCGGACGATCTACAAGTCGCAGACCTTCCCGACCACCGGTTACGGCTATGCCCACAACCTGGCTCCGCAAGTGGTCGCCAAGATCAAGCAGGCGTTCTTCACCTTCCCCTGGAAGGGCTCGAAGCTGGAGGAGGAATTCGGCAAGCAGGCCGACCGTTTCATCTCCATCCACTACAAGTCCGATTGGGACGTCATCCGCAAGATCGACGCGGCCAACGGCGTCACCTACGACTGCAAGTAAGCTGAACGGGCGGTATCGCCCAAGCCCGGCTCTCCGGCCCGCCCACACGGCGGGGCGGGGGGCCGGACGCGTTCTTTTTAAGGCGGCCGGCAGTCCACGGCCGCGGAGAAATTCTTCATGTTGCGCCTGGAAAAACTCGTCAAAAGATACAAGACCGGCGACGAAGCCCTGAAGGGCATCGACCTGACCGTGCCGGACGGCCAGATCATGGCCCTGATCGGCCCCTCGGGGGCCGGAAAATCGACCCTGATCCGCTGCGTCAACCGGCTGGTGGAGCCCACCTCGGGCAAGATCTACCTGGGAGACCTGGAACTGACCTCGCTCGGCGCCGGGCAGCTCGGCAGGGCGCGGCGGCGCATGGGGATGATCTTCCAGGAATACGCCCTGGTCGAGCGGCTTTCGGTGATGGAGAACGTGCTCTCCGGGCGGCTTGGCTATGTCGGGTTCTGGCGCAGCTATTTCCGCAAGTTCCCGCAGAGCGATATCGACGAGGCGTTCCGTTTGCTGGAGCGCGTCGGGCTGGATCACATGGTCGACAAGCGGGCCGACGAACTGTCCGGCGGCCAGCGCCAGCGGGTCGGCATCTGCCGGGCGCTGATCCAGAACCCGGAACTGCTGCTGGTCGACGAGCCGACGGCCAGCCTCGATCCCAAGACCTCGCGCCAGATCATGCGGCTCATCTGCGAGCTTTGCGAGGAACGCGGGCTCGCCGCGATCATCAACATCCACGACGTGTTGCTGGCCCAGATGTTCGCCAAGCGCATCGTCGGCCTGGAACTCGGCTCCATCGTCTATGACGGGCCGCCGGAGGATATGACCCCGGATGTGCTGACCCAAATTTATGGCGAGGAGGACTGGTCGGCGACCATTCGCAAGGTCGAGGAGGGCGACGAGGAAGGCGAACCCCTCGACGAGGAATTGACCGAGGAAGAGATCGAGATCGCCAAGCGCATGGGGGTGAGCGAATGACGTCTTCCGACATCGCCGTGCGGCGCTGGCACAAGCCTCCGCTGATCAAGAATTCCCGCTTGCGCTGGGCGCTGGCCCTCGGCGCGGCGATCTACTTGGCCATCGGTTTCGGGACCCTGGACGTCAATTGGGTCCGGGTGATCGAGGGGATTCCGCGCGGGCAGAAGTTCCTCGCCTCGTTCTTCCCGCCGGATTTCGTTTCGCGCTGGGGGGACATCAGCGCCGGGCTTTACGAAAGCCTGTGGATGACCGTGGTGTCCACGGTCGTCGGCATCGCCATTTCGATCCCGGTCGGGTTGGGCGCGGCCAAGAATCTGGCCCCGGCGCCGGTCTACCTGTTCTGCCGGGGCGTCCTCGCCGTCAGCCGCAGTTTCCAGGAGGTCATCCTGGCGATCTTCTTCGTCAAGTTGTTCGGCTTCGGTCCGTTCGCCGGGTTCGTGACGCTCAGCGTCGCCACCGTCGGGTTCTACGGCAAGCTGCTGGCCGAGGACATCGAGGACATGGACCCCGGCCAGGCCGAAGCGGTCCGGGCGACCGGCGGCAGTTGGTTTCAGTGGCTCAACTATGCCGTCCAGCCGCAGGTGATGCCCCGGATGATCGGTTTGGGGCTGTACCGGTTCGACATCAATTTCCGGGAATCGGCCATTGTCGGAATCGTCGGCGGCGGCGGTATCGGGGCGACGCTCAATACCGCTTTCGACCGCTACGAATTCGATTCGGCGGCGGCGATCCTTTTGCTGATCATCGGGATCGTCATGATGGTCGAGTATACCTCCAGTTACGTCCGCAAGTGGGTGCAGTGATGGCCGTAAGCGACAAGAACGGAACCAAGGTCTGGCAGCGGCGCGAACCGGCCAAGCAGTTCGCCATCTGGGGCGGATGGTTCCTCACCGCGGTGATCTTCGTCTACTGCTGGCAGCTGATTTCCGAAAAGACCATTTGGATGTTCGTGCTCGATGCCCCGGCCCAGGCCGGCGATTTGGGAGAGCGGATGGTGCCGCCGGAATGGGGGTACATCAACGCCCTGTGGCGGGCCATTTGGGACACCGTCAACATCGCCACCCTGGGCACGGTTCTGGCGCTGATCCTGGCCGTGCCGACGGCCTTTTGCGCGGCCCGCAACACGACGCCGAGCGTTGCTTTCGTGCGGCCGATCGCCTTGTTCATCATCGTCTCGTCGCGCTCGATCAATTCGCTGATCTGGGCGCTGATCCTGGTCGCCATCGTCGGGCCGGGGATCTTCGCCGGGGTCATCGCCATCGGGCTGCGTTCCATCGGCTTCTGCGCCAAGCTGCTCTACGAGGCGATCGAGGAGATCGACGAGGTCCAGGTCGAGGCGATCACCGCGACCGGGGCCAGCGGCGCGCAGCGGCTGACCTACGGCATCGTGCCGCAAATCCTGCCCGCCTTTGCCGGGATATCGGTGTTCCGCTGGGACATCAACATCCGCGAGTCCACCGTGCTCGGCCTGGTCGGCGCGGGCGGAATCGGGTTGCAGCTCAACGCCTCGATCATGAACCTGCAATGGAGCCGCGTTTCGGTGATCCTGCTGGTCATCATCGCCACGGTGGTGCTCAGCGAATGGGTGTCGGCCAAGGTGCGCCACGCGATCATCTGACGGCAAAACAGATTGATTCGAAAACGCGGCCTCCTCACCTTCAGAAGGCAGAAATCGCACGGAATGAGGGGCGGCCGGTATTGGGCCGCCTCCCTGCCAGAGGGGGGCGAACATGGAAGAAACGGTTAACGTCTATTACGAAGAGGTCATGACCGCGATCTCGACCTACGGGTTGGACGTGATCGGCGCCATCGTCATTCTTATCGCCGGTTTTGTCGCGTCGGGCTGGGTGCGCTCGGCGATCGAGAACAGCCTGAAACGATTCCCCCGGGTCGACGACACGTTGCGCGGTTTCCTCGGGGCCGCCGGCAAGTATGCGGTGCTGGCCTTCACCATCATTGCCACCCTGCAGCGGTTCGGCTTCGAGACGACCAGTTTCATCGCGGTGCTCGGCGCCGCCGGCCTGGCCATCGGGCTTGCCTTGCAGGGCACGCTCAGCAACGTGGCGGCCGGGGTCATGCTGCTGCTGTTCCGGCCCTTCAAGACCGGCGACTACATCGACGGCGGCGGGGTCGCCGGGACGGTCAAGTCGATCACCCTGTTCACCACCGAACTGGCGACGCCGGACAACGTGCAGATCGTCGTCCCCAATGCCGACCTGTGGGGGACCGCGATCAAGAACTACAGCCATCATCCGGTCCGTCGGGTCGATCTGCTGATCGGCATCGGCTATGGCGACGACATGGACAAGGCCATGGGGATCATCCGCAAACTGGCCGCCGACGACGAACGCGTCCACGCCGAGCCGGAACCCTTTGTGGTGGTCGGCGAACTGGGCGACAGCTCGGTCAACCTGATCGTCCGGCTGTGGTGCGATTCGGCGAACTACTGGCCGCTCAAATTCGCCATGACCAAGGCGGTCAAGGAGGCCTTCGACCGGGAAGGCGTGTCGATCCCGTTCCCGCAGCGGGACGTGCATTTGCACGAGGTCAAGGACTGAGAGCCCCCTGCGTCTCAAGGGATGTGACCATTTCCGGGATTCAACCGATGGCGGTGACGGCCGAGAAAAGGCGTTGCCGATCATTCGAATTTCAATAAAATCCCCCCAGTTGCTCTACAGCATGTTCGGGCCGAAGAAACGCCAAGATAAGCTCGGACGAACCGTCATTCCGATGCTGGTAAACGGGGATCGGCGTTTGGCAGGGGCCAGCCGGGATTTCGGAGATAGGAGGGGGCATCCGTATGAAGAACCTGCCGGTTTTAGCCGTCCCGGTTGTCGTGGCGGCGGTTCCCGGCTGATCGGAAAGCCGCCGCTTCCCGGTCATGCCCGTTCCGCCGGACAAGCGGGGCTCGTCATCCCATGGGGAGAGGATCGGATCAGGAATTCATGCGACGTTTCCGCGACCTGTTTTCACCGGTGTTGACGCCGAACAAGTACCACGTCTGGTTTCTGGGCATCGTTTTCGCTGTTTCCTTCGTCGTGGGTGTCTACGCCGAATATCTCTCCAAAAAACATAGCGAGGCATCGCTCGAGTACCTGTGGGAATTCGAGCGGATTGCCACCTTCCAGGTCTTCGAGGCCCATACGGCGGCGCTGGAACTGATGAAGATCCTACCCTATGGGGTGGAAGGGAAGACGCTGCCCGATATCCGACGCGACGTTGCCGGCTTCGCCCATCCGATGACCGCCTATCTGGAAAACATCGTGACCTCGGGCCGGCTGCCCGAGCGCGTCTTGACCTACGGCGACCCCTTGCTGGTGAAGGACCGCTATCGGGCGTTGCTGGATGAAATCGAGGGCTACATCGGCCGGCTGAAGGCGCATCTGGCGGGTTTGCAGGCCGCCCCCGATATTCCGGCGGCTGCGGTGATCATCGAGGACGTCAAGCGGGATGTCGGAGATTTCCGGCAGATTCTGGGCCGGTTCAACGGTATCTTCACCCAGATCTTCAGCACGCATTACACGATCCTGCGCCGCGATGTCGAGGAGCGGCAGTGGTATTTCGACACGATCCGCCTGCTCAGCTTGGCCCTGGTTTTCGGTACCGCCGTCGTCGCCGGCATCATGTTCTGGGGGCTGCGGCGTTCGCAGGCGGCGTTACGGCAGGCGCGCGACGGCCTCGAGGCCACGGTCCGCGAGCGTACCGAGGAACTCAGCCAGATCAACCAGATGCTCCGCGACGAGATACAGGAACGCATCCAGGCCGAGGAGACCCTCCGGTCCAACGAGAAACGTCTGCGCCAGGTCCAGAAAATGGAGGCGGTCGGCCAGTTGACCGGCGGCATCTCGCACGATTTCAACAACCTGCTGCAGGTCATCCTGACCAGCCTCGAGGTCATCGATATCCGGGCGGGCGAGGACCAGGGTCTGCAGCCTTACATCGAGAAGGCCATTCTGGCCAGCCGGCGCGGGGCGGGCCTGACCCAGCAACTTCTGGCGTTTTCGCGGCGGCAGGCCCTCAGTCCGCAAACGGTCAAACCGGTGGAATTGGTGGCCGGCATGCTGGAGATCGTGGCGCGGACCCTGGGCGAGGACATCGTGATAGAGACCTCGGCGGAAGACGGTATTCCGGAAATCTCGATCGATCCCGTCGGTCTGGAAAGCGCCATCCTGAATATCGCGCTCAACGCCCGCGCGGCGATGCCGGGCGGCGGCAAGCTGACCGTTTCGATCAGGATGCGGGAAGCGGAAGGCAGACCCCGGAAACTGTCTCCGGGACTCCCGGAAACCTCGTTGGATTTCGTCGAGATTACCTTGACGGATACGGGCGGGGGGATGTCCGAGGAGACGCGCAACCATGCCTTCGAACCGTTCTTCACCACCAAGGAGGTGGGCGAGGGAAGTGGGTTGGGGCTGAGCATGGTCTATGGCTTCGTCAAGCAATCGGAAGGCTTCGTCGCGATCGACAGCGAAGAAGGATGCGGCACGTCGGTCTCCCTTTGGCTGCCGGTGTCGGGGCAACTTCCCGCCGGGAAGGCCGAGGAACAGCCAGCCATTGTCCCCCGCGCCGATGCCGGGGTCGTTCTGGTCGTCGAGGACGACAGGCACGTCCGGCAGTCCACCGTGCTTTTGTTGTCCTTCCTTGGCCATCGGGTGCGGGAAGCCGAGGACGGCCCCACGGCCCTGCGTTTGCTCGATGAGGGGGAAAGGGTCGATCTTCTGTTCTCCGACGTGGTCATGCCCAAGGGCATGAGCGGTTTCGATCTGGCCCGCGCGGCCCAGGAAAGGCGTCCGGGGCTCAAGGTGCTGCTGACCTCGGGGTATCCGGAGTCGGAACTGGCGAAGAACGGAATGTCGTCGGGCGATTACGTGCTTTTGCGAAAGCCGTTTTCGAAGGCCGAATTGATCAACGCGCTGGCGAAGATTTTCGGAGCGGACGGAGAGAAAAGAGTTGAAACGTAAAACGCCCCGAATCACATTTCTTCCGTGGGCGGCGGCTGCCGCCCTTTTTTAATGATTTTTTATTTGACGGCCGAATCGGGAAAGTGGATTCTGATTCGGCAATGGGCTGAATCAAAAGGGAGAATCGACGGCATATGGGGCTGATCGCCGAGTTCCGCTTGCGTGCAAAGCACGTCGTCGGTCCCATTTTGGGGATTTCGGCGGCGGTTTACTTTGCCTATCACGCGGTGGAAGGCGACCGGGGCTTGATCGCCTGGTGGAACCTGAGGCAGCAGGTGGTGGATGCCCAGGCGACCCTCGACGAACTGGCGGCGCAGCGCGCGGTGCTCGAACACCGGGTCAAGCTGCTGCACCCCGACAATCTCGATCCCGATATGCTGGACGAACGGGCCCGCCTGATGCTGAATTACGGCAAGCCCGGCGATATCGTCATCTTCGATAAGGACGCCGATAAGGGCATCGGAAAGCCCAATTCCTGATCAGCGGTCCTCCGGCTTCACCCCGCTCAACAGCGGGGATCTTTCCGTCTCCAGATCCGGTTCCCCCGAATGCCGCAGGATACGCCGCCGCGTCTCCGCGCGCAGATGAAGCGCCGTTTTCCAGGCGTCCGTCTCGTTGCCATCGGGGCGTAACGGTTCGGCGATGGCCACGCGAACATGGCCGCGCCTGGGAAACCAGCTGTCCGAGCGCAGGATATTGCGTGTTCCCCGGATGATCAGCGGAACCACCGGCAGTCCGGCGCCGGTGGCGGCCGAGAAGGCACCCATCTGAAACGGCAGCAGTCCGGGTGCGCGGGTAAATGTCCCTTCGGGGAAATAGACCAGCGGCCGATCCTTGGCCAGCCCGGCGATACGCTTGGCGTCATCGGTGCTTTTACGGGCGTCGAACCGTTCGACGAAAGCCGCCCCCAGGCGTTTAAGGAAGGTCCCGGCGACGAACTGGCTTTCCAGTTCCCCCTTGGCGACGAAGCCGGCCGGGCGCGGTAGGGCGGCGACCAGCACGCAGCCGTCCAGGTAGCTCATGTGGTTGGAGACCATGAGGAACGGTGTCTCCGCGCCGGGCAGGTTTTCGCTGCCCGATAGACGGGGCAGGGCGCCGACGAGACGCAGGAACATCCGCGCTCCGGCCCGCGCGACGGCCCAGCGCAATCTCGCGCCCGGCAGCAGAAGGACGAGCAGCCAGATCACGGGCCCGGTCAGGACCGCCAGCACGAACCAGAACCAGGCGGCATAGGCCCAATCGGCGATCCGTCCGGAAAGCCGCCGGACGAGCGGCCCGATCCCGGCGATGGCGGACTGGGCGATTTGTTTCCACACCGCTGGCCGCGGCTTGCCGATCTGCCCCTTGAGGTAGATGTCGCGGCTGGCGGCGCGGC
>Ga0207799_100290_pt1 | contig 28718 bp, 26 predicted proteins | sample TtanPargueraPR_4_FD_187742 | JGI IMG/M metagenome (GOLD analysis project Ga0207799, IMG submission 187742) | Aerobic enrichment media microbial communities from Bioluminiscent Bay, La Parguera, Puerto Rico - Tt and M2 (SPAdes) | ecosystem: Environmental > Aquatic > Marine > Unclassified ...
GGGGCGCAGCCCGGCCGAGCCATCGACGATGAATTCCACCGTGCCCGCGCCCTTGTAGCCGATGGCGCGCGCGGCGCGCACCGCGGCCTCGCCCATCGCATCGCGCATTTCCTCGGTCATGCCGGGGGCCGGGGCCTCTTCGATCACCTTCTGGTGGCGGCGCTGGAGCGAGCAGTCGCGCTCGAACAGATGCACCGCGTCCGTGCCGTCGCCGAAGACCTGAACCTCGATATGGCGCGGCTTTTCCACGAATTTCTCGATCAGTACCGCGTCGTTGCCGAAAGCGGTGCGCGCCTCGCCGCGGGCGCTTTCCAGCGCGGCGGCGAAATCCTGCGGAGCCGCCACCTTGCGCATGCCCTTGCCGCCGCCGCCCGCCACGGCCTTGATCAGCACCGGGTAGCCGATTGCATCGGCCGCGCCCGACAGATGCTCGGGGTCCTGGTTGTCGCCGTGATAGCCCGGCACCACCGGCACCCCGGCCTCCTCCATCAGCTTCTTGGCGGCGTCCTTCAGCCCCATGGCGCGGATCGCCTGCGCCGAGGGGCCGATGAAGGTCAGGCCGGCCTTCTCCACCGCCTCCACGAAATCGGGGTTTTCCGACAGGAAGCCATAGCCGGGATGGATCGCCTCGGCCCCCGCCTGCTGCGCCAGTGCGATCAGCAAATCGCCCTTGAGATAGCTCTCTGCGGGCTGCGGCGGGCCGATATGCAGCGCCTCGTCGGCCAGCGCCACGTGGCGGGCGCGGGCATCGGCGTCGGAATAGACGGCCACCGTCCGCACCCCCATGGCGCGGGCGGTTTCGATCACGCGGCAGGCAATCTCGCCGCGGTTCGCGATCAGGATCTTACGGAACATTTCCTCTCCTTGCTCTGCTTCACGGCCAGCTCTCCCCGCCCAGCGCCGCGCGATGGGCCTCGGCCGAGCGCTCGCTGAAACAGCACAGGATGACCTGTGCCGGGCGGTCATGCGCGGCCAGCCAGGCCTGCACCGTCTCGACCGCGATCCGCGCCGCCTGGTCGGCGGGATAGCCGTAGACCCCGGTCGAGATGGCCGGGAAGGCCACGCTGTCGCAGCCCGCCTCCTCGGCCAGGCGCAGCGAATTTTCATAGCCGGACCGCAACAGGTCGGCCTCGCTGGCGCCGCCGCCCTTCCAGACGGGGCCGACGGTGTGAATCACGTGGCGCGCAGGCAGGTCATATCCGCCGGTGATGCGCGCCTCGCCGGTGGGGCAGCCGCCCAGGGTGCGGCATTCGGCCAGCAGCCCCGGCCCTGCCGCCCGGTGGATGGCGCCATCGACGCCGCCGCCGCCCAGCAGCCTGGAATTGGCGGCGTTCACGATCGCATCCACCTCAAGCGTGGTGATGTCCGCCACGATGACCTCGATCCGTCCCGTCATGCGCGCCGCCCTCCCCTTGGCCCACCGTGATCCTGCCACGCCATGGTCACATCCGGAACACGCCGAAGCGCGTCGGCTCGAGCGGCGCGTTCAGCGCGGCGGACAGGCTGAGGCTGAGGACGTCGCGGCTCTTGCGCGGGTCGATGATGCCGTCGTCCCACAACCGCGCCGAGGCGTAGAGCGGATGCGACTGGCGCTCGAACATCTCGATGGTGGGGCGCTTGAACTCGGCCTCATCCTCGGCCGACCACGCCCCGCCCGACCGCTCGATCGCGTCGCGCTTCACCGTCGCCAGCACGCCCGCCGCCTGCTCGCCCCCCATCACCGAGATGCGGCTGTTGGGCCAAGTCCACAGGAAGCGCGGCTGATAGGCCCGCCCCGCCATGCCGTAGTTGCCCGCGCCGAAGGACCCGCCCACCAGCATGGTGATCTTGGGAACGGAGGTCGTGGCCACGGCGGTCACCATCTTGGCCCCGTGCCGGGCGATCCCCTCGTTTTCGTATTTCCGGCCCACCATGAAGCCGGTGATGTTCTGCAGGAAGACCAGCGGCGTGCCGCGCTGGCTGCACAGTTCGACGAAATGCGCGCCCTTCTGCGCGGCCTCGGAGAATAGCACGCCGTTGTTGGCGATGATCCCCACCGGGCAGCCCTTTACATGGGCGAAACCGGTGACCAGCGTCTCGCCGAAGCGCGGCTTGAACTCGTCAAAGCGGCTCCCGTCGACCACCCGCGCGATCACCTCGCGGATGTCATAGGGCGTGCGCAGGTCGGCGGGCACCACGCCGAGGATCTCCTCGGGGTCATAGGCGGGGTCCTCGGGGCTTTCCCATTTCACCGTGTGCGGTTTCTCGCGGTTGAGGTGGCTGACCGCCCGGCGGGCCAGCGCCAGCGCGTGGGCGTCATCCTCGGCCAGGTAATCGGCCACGCCCGACAGCCGCGTATGCACGTCGCCGCCGCCCAGATCCTCGGCGCTGACCACTTCGCCCGTGGCGGCCTTCACCAGCGGGGGACCCGCCAGGAAGATGGTGCCCTGTTCCTTCACGATGATGGTGACGTCCGACATGGCGGGCACATAGGCGCCGCCCGCGGTGCAGCTGCCCATGACCACCGCGATCTGCGGGATGCCCTTCGCGCTCATCCGCGCCTGGTTGTAGAAGATGCGGCCGAAATGGTCGCGGTCGGGGAAGACCTCGTCCTGCTGGGGCAGGTTCGCGCCGCCCGAGTCCACCAGGTAGATGCAGGGCAGGTTGCATTCCTCGGCGATCTCCTGCGCGCGCAGGTGTTTTTTCACCGTCATCGGGTAATAGGTGCCGCCCTTCACAGTGGCGTCGTTGCACACCACCATGACCTCCTGCCCCTCGACCCGGCCGATGCCCGCGATCACGCCCGCGCAGGGGGCCGCGCCGTCATACATGCCATGCGCGGCGGTCGCGCCGACCTCCAGGAACGGCGCGCCGGGGTCGAGCAGGTTCGCCACCCTCTCGCGCGGGGGCATCTTGCCGCGCCCGATATGGCGGGCCAGCGATTTCTCGCCCCCGCCCCGCGCCGCGGTGGCCGCGGCCTCGGAAACCTGCGCGAGCATCTCCAGATGCGCCGCGCGGTTGCTTTCAAACGTCGAAGAACTGGGAAGAACCGAGCTGCCGAGTTTCATTTCAAACCTGTCTCCCTGGGGTTCCGGCGGAGGCCAAAGCGGGCGCGGCCTTGACCCACATCAAGGCCCGAACGGGCGTTTTGACGCATGATTTCCGGGATCTTAGCAGAGTGAGCCACGCCATGCGCCACGCGACCATCGCCGCCACTGCCGCAACCGCCCTGGCGCTGGTTTCCGCGCCCGCGCTGGCGCAATCGGCGGGCGACTGGACGGTGGGCGTCGGCCTGGGCGTCCTCGCCCCCAAATCCAACAACGGCGCGCTGGCCGGGGGCACGCTGCCGATCAAGATCGACGAGAACGCCCAGGCGGCCCTCACCTTCGAATATTTCATCGCCGACAATCTGGGGGTCGAACTGCTGGCGGCCACGCCGTTCCAGCACAAAATCTCCCTCACCGGGATCGGCGAGATCGGGCGCGCCAGGCACCTGCCGCCCACCCTGTCTCTGCAATATCATTTCAACGGCGAGGGCGGCCTCTCGCCCTTCGTGGGGGCGGGCGTGACTTTCACCACCTTCTTCGACGACAAGGCCACCGGCGCTTTGGCCGGATCCAAGCTGCGCCTCGGCGACTCGGTGGGGGGCGCCGCCCATGCCGGCGTCGACGTCAGGCTGAGCGAGCGCGGCGCCATCCGCGCCGATCTGCGCTGGATGAACATCGACAGCACGATCAGGCTGAACGGCTTCAAGATCGGCGAGACCCATATCGACCCGATGGTCTACGGCCTGTCCTACGTGCTCAGTTTCTGAGCACGGCCCGGCCGGCACAGCTTGCAGGCCGCCGTTCCGGGCGGCCCCCTGAAGGTCTGCCCCGCGGGGGATCACCCCATCGCCCCCATCAGCTCGCGGCCCACCAGCATGCGGCGGATCTCGCTGGTCCCGGCCCCGATCTCCATCAGCTTGGCGTCGCGGAAGAACCGGCTGACCGGGGTTTCGTTCATGAAGCCTGTGCCGCCCATCGCCTGAACCGCCTGATGCGCCACCACCATCGCCTCTTCCGAGGCATAGAGCACGCAGGCCGCGGCGTCCTGGCGCGTGACCTGCCCCCGGTCACAGGCCTTGGCCACCTCGTAGGTATAGGCGCGGGCCGAGTTCATCTTGGTGTACATGTCGGCCACCTTGGCCTGCATCAGCTGGAAATTCCCGATCGGCTGGCCGAACTGCTTGCGCTCGGCGATATAGGGCATGACCTCGTCCAGGCAGGCGGCCATGATGCCGGTGCCGATGCCCGACAGAACCACGCGCTCGTAATCCAGCCCCGACATCAGCACACGCACGCCCTTGCCCTCTTCGCCGAGGACGTTCTCAAAGGGCACCTCGACATCCTCGAAGATCAGCTCGGCGGTGTTCGACCCGCGCATGCCCAGCTTGTCGAAATGCGGCGAGGTGGAGAAGCCCTTCATGGTCTTTTCCACGATGAAGGCGGTGATGCCCTTGGACCCGGCCTCGGGGTCGGTCTTGGCATAGACCACCAGGGTGTCAGCGTCAGGGCCGTTGGTGATCCAATATTTGGTGCCGTTCAGCTTGAAATAGCCGTTCTTCTTCTCGGCGCGCAGCTTCATGCCCACCACGTCCGAGCCGGCCCCGGCCTCGGACATGGCCAGCGCGCCGATATGCTCGCCCGAGATCAGCTTGGGCAGGTATTGGCTCTTCTGCTCCTCGGTGCCGTTCAGCTTGATCTGGTTGACGCAGAGGTTGGAATGCGCGCCGTAGCTGAGCGAAACGCTCGCCGAGGCCCGCGCGATTTCCTCCACCGCGACCACATGGGCGAGATAGGACATGCCCGCGCCGCCGTATTCCTCGGGCGAGGTGATGCCCAGCAGGCCCAGTTCGCCCATCTCGCGCCAAAGCTCGTTGGGAAACTGGTTGGTCTTGTCCACCTCGGCGGCGATCGGCTTGATGCGCTCCTGCGCCCAGCGATGCACCATGTCGCGCAGCGCCTCCACCTCTTCGCCCAGGTCGAACTTCATCGAGTGCATGAACATCGCGCCACTCCTCCCGCGATTATTGAACGCTTGTTCATTTCTAAGCGCAACCTCTGAGTCGGGTCAACAGCGCAGATGGGGGTTGCGCCGGTGTAGCCGGCCACGGATCGTTTCAGTGTTTGACGGAGAAAGTTGCAGCAGCGCCGTTTGGCCGCCGCCGAGACGCGAGACGGCTGCCAAACGTGCATACCCGCCTCGGTCGTGCCCGGTGCTCCTGACGTCTGCTTTCAACCCAATAAAATTTTACCTTTTCCTCCTATTTCGTATCAAATTTCCGCCACAATTACCCGCAATGGTTGTAAAATCATATGCAGTTGAGATCCGTTATGAGCATGACTGATTTTGGACAAGAGAGCCTGCGAATAACCCCGCACGACGTGAAATATCCCCAGCATGTCGGCTGGCAGACGCCGCCCAAGTTGAAGAATCCGGCCGCCACTTTGCCGGAGGGGGCCATCGTACTGACCCTGCGGGGTGCGCTGCCGGTGGAACATCTTCAGCGAGGGGATCGTGTCGTGACCAAATCGGGGGGGACCCCTCTGAAGCGCATCCACGCGCACGACAGGGGCTACTTCACGCTGGAATTCAACCAGCCGGAGGTCGTCTATGTTCTCGACGACCAGTATTGGCCGCGAAAAATGAGGGCGCGGACACGTCAGTAAAGGGCATGCACCTTGCGGCGCGCGAGCGGTGTTTGTGCGTCCTCGTTTGAAGGAGCGCCGCAACACCCTTGTCGAAAGGCGAATGACTGACACACCGCTTCTGTGTCCCGCCCGGTGTTTGCGCCGGGCAGCCCCCCTTGGCGGGCGCTGCCCTCCTTGCTGAATCTCAAACCCATGTCGGCGGCGGGTTCAGAGCCGTCGCCGGGCGCATCCGGTATCAAGGGAAAACCGCGCCCGCCAATAATGAAGGCGTGCGCGCGACAGCGCGCTCCTTTTGGCAAACAGTCAGCCGGCCTGGTGCACGGCGCCCACCTCGGCCCGGATGATGCGGGCGATCAGGGCACAGTCCCCGGGGCTGAAGGTCAGCGGCAGGCGCAGGTCCAGAAGGCCCGCCAGCACCGCCTCGGTCTGCGGCAGCGGCTCGGGGTCCGCATAGCGCCACTGGTCGTATTTCGAGGTAAAGCCCGCCGGTTCCCCCGCCCCGAACCATTTCAGCTCCACCCCGCGGGCGGCGCAGCGCGCGACCACCTCACGCACCGCCTCGGCCGTCCAGCCCGGCAGCAGGAACTGGAACGAAGAGCCGACATAGCGCTCGCTGCCGGGGCGCGGGATCAGGCGCAGGCCGGGGGTTTCGGCCAGCCCCTCCTCCATCGCGCGGTAAAGGCGGTTCCACCGCGCCACCTGCTCCGGCAGGATCTTCAGTTGCGGGCGCAGGATGGCAGCGCGCAAATTGTCCATCCGCCCCGAGACATTCGGTACCTCGTAGCGCAGCCCGGCGAAGACCTCGGGCGGCGGCGCGGCGCGGTGGCGGTCATAGAGCATGTAGGAGCCCGACAGCAGGATCGCGCGCGCCATCAGTTCGGCATCGTCCGAGATCAGCAGGCCGCCCTCGCCCGAGTTCATGTGCTTGTAGGTCTGGGTCGAATAGCAGGCCATCGCCCCATGCCGCCCAGAGGGCACGCCATTCCATTCCGCGCCCATGGTATGCGCGCAATCCTCGATCACCTGCACGCCTGCGCCATCGCACAGCGCCATCAGCTTTCCCATGTCGCAGATATGGCCGCGCATGTGGCTGAGCAGCAGCACCCGCGCGCCGGTCTCCGCGATCCGGCGCTCCAGGTGGGCCAGGTCGATGGTCAGGTCCTCGGTCACCTCGACGAAGACGGGGGTGGCGCCGAGGCTGGCGATCGCGCCGGGCACCGGGGCCAGGGTGAAGGCATTGGTCAGCACCCTGTCGCCCGGCCCCACGCCCAGCGCCCTGAGCGCGCAGCCCAGCGCGTAACCGCCCGAGGCCACCGCCAGGCAATAGCGCGCGCCGGTGAAGGCGGCGAACTCCTCCTCCAGAAGCGCGGTTTCCGCCACCTCGCCCGGGACGGTGTTGTAGCGGTGCAGGCGGCCGTGGCGCAGCACCTTCAATGCGGCCTCGATCCCCTCGTCGGGGATGGGTTCCTGCTGGGTGAAACTGCCGGTGAATGTCTCGCGCATGGGGCCTCCGTGCCGGTCAAATTGCGGCGGCGCGCGGACAAGGTCAATCCGGCGCGCCCCTGCCCCAACGTCACGCGGGACACCGCCCCACCGCGCGCGGCGCGAAAACCCGAGACTCACATCTCTACAATCCCAATGCCACTAAGGCCTTTGGCCCTTCTTCAGCAATGCCCCCGGAAAAGGCGAAAGGCAGAGGTCAGACACGGCCCTGGCCGGCAGCGGGGCCCGCTAGCCCGGCGGGCGGTGATGGCGCAGCTTCGCACGCAGGCGGGGCAGGACGCGCGCCACCAGGCGGCTGGCGCGCAGGTAGCGCCACAGGCCCAGCGGCCCCAGCCCCGCCAGCAGCGGCAACGTCCCGCGGCAGGCGCCGGGCACCTTGTGATACCGCCCGGCAAGGCAGACATTGACCGCGATCGAGGCCTCGGCCACCCGGTTTAGCCGGGGCGAGGCCGGGGCATGGCGCGCGCGCACCCGCTCCATCTGGTCGCGGAAATCCTCGATGTCGCGCGAACCGGTGATGGTCTGTGCGCCGCCATGCAGCCGAAACGCCACGCCGCGCTCCGGCGACCAGGCCAGCGGCCCCGCGCCCGCCAGCCGCAGCCACAGGTCCCAATCGGCGGTGTACCACAGCGTTTCATCCAGCCCGCCCGCCGCCAGCGCCTGCGCGCGCGGGAACATCACCGCGGGCATGGCGAGGGTGTTCTGCACGATCAGCGCCGACAGGGCCTCGCCCCCCGAAACCAGCCGCGGACGGTTGCCGAAGGGCGGTGCGAAGCGGCCATGCAGGCGGTCGCCCGCATCGGCGTAGCTGGCGGCGTGGCACCAGAGCGCGGCCTGCGGGTACTGTTTCAGCAGGTCCCGCAACAGCGCGGCCCGGCCGGGTTGCCAGAGGTCGTCCTGCGGCAGGATCGTGGCATGGGGCGCGCGGGCGACGCGCAGCGCGGCATTGGTGTTGGCCATCCAGTTGGTCTTGCCGGAGGTGTCGATGATCCGCAGCGGCAGAGCCTCGGCAAACGCCTCGGCCACGGCGCGGCTGCCATCGGACGAGCCCTGATCGGCCAGGACGATCTCGACCCCCTCGCACTGGCCCTGCAGCGAGCGCAGGCTGCGCCCCAGTGTTTCGGCACCGTTGTAGACGGGCACCAGAACGCTGAGCCAGGGCGCCATCACTCCACGCCCCTCTCGCGCGGGGGCATCCCACCCGCCAGGAACGGCACGGCGAGCAGAAGCGCCTGCGCCGCGGCGATCACAACATGGCCTGGCAGAGGAACCTGCCCAAGCGCTGCGCCCAGGTCCTCACGGGTGACACCGCCGACGATGGCCAGGCACGGGAACAGCCCCAGGGCCTGCTGCCGCCTCGCCCGCCGCCTGGCGCTGACGCGTTCTGCCGACCGCTGCATCACGCGGCCCTAGACAAGCACGCCATGGCGGGACCGGTGCTCGGCGAAAATCGAGAGCAGCAGCCCCGAGAAAAAGACCTGCGTTCCGATCACGATCAGGGTCGCCGCCGCGATCAGCCCCCGCATCTCGTCCAGTGCGCCGAAGTCGGAGTGGATCCAGCCGGCGGCGATATAGCCTGCCCAGAACAGCCCGCCGCCCGCCAGCGCCGCGCCCCCCAGCAGCCAGTATTGCAGCCGGGACCAGCGCAGGAACGCCGCGGCCAACGGGGTGGGTGTTCTCAGTCCTTCCCGCCAGTTGTAGACCAGCGCGAACAGGCCGATCGCCGCCGTCTGCACCGCCATGATCATCGCCGTGCTGGCGACCACCGCCCAGTGATTGCCGATTCCGAAATTTCCCAGGCGGACGATCTCGGCATCGCCCCCCATCAGCAGGACCGCCAGCACCGCCAGCCCGAAGGCGAACATCACCGTGGCGGGCAGCATGAACAGCCAACTCGGGCTGAGCAGCAGCATGTAGACCAGGTGCCTCAGCCCGTCCCGCCAGGGGTTGAGATGGGGCGGCCGCCCCCTGCCGTCGGGCGAGAGCGTGACGGGCACCTCGGCCAGGCGAAATCCCTTCAGCCCCGACTTCAGCACCATCTCGGAGGCGAATTCCATCCCCGACGAGGACAGGTTGAGGGCGGCGTAGGCGTCAGAGGTGATCGCCCGCAGGCCGCAATGGGCATCGCTGATCGACATGTCGAAAAGGACGCGCAGGATGCCGCTGAGAACAGGATTGCCGATATAGCGGTTCTTCCAGGGCATGGCCCCCGGTTTGATCTCGCCCTTGAACCGCGACCCCATGCACAAATCCGCCCCGTTGCGCAGTTCCAGCACCATCGGCACCGCCTCGACGAAGTCGTAGGAGCAGTCGCTGTCGCCCATGACCAGGTAACGGCCCGTGGCCGCGGCGAAGCCGCCGCGCAGCGCGGCGCCATAGCCCCGCTCGTCGACATCCACCACCCGCGCCCCGGCGGCGCGGGCCAGGTCCTGGCTGCCATCGGTGGAGCCGTTGTCGGCGACGATGACCTCGCCGGTCAGGCCGTGGCTGTCGCGCAGCTCGCTCAGCGCCTCGTGCACGCGCTCGACGCAACGGCGGATGGTCTCGCTTTCGTTGAGGCAAGGCAGGACGAAGGAAACATCGACCGGCACGCAGACCGCCCCGTCATCGCCCCGGGCGCCGGAAAACTGATGTTTTTTCTGCAGTGTCAAAACAATACGGCCGCCTGTGAACGCGCCTACGATAGCGCAGGCCCCGGCATTTTCAAAGCGTGTCGAGACCACGTCCGCGCCGGGCGGCCCAACCGGGAGCCGGGACAGAAATCAGTCGCCCAGAAGGGCCCCGGCGAGGTCGTAGAGATCTGCGAAATCGTCAAGCAGCGCCTCGGGGGAGAGATCGGCGACGGCGCGGCCCTCGGGGCCGAAGGTGACCAGCGCGCAGGGCACGCCGGCGGCGCGGGCGGTGTCGCGGTCGGTCGCCGTATCACCCAGCAGCATGGAGCGCGTGGCGCTGCCGCCCGCGCGCTCCACCGCGGCGCGGTAGGGGGCCGGGTTGGGCTTGCGCACCGGCAGCGTGTCGGCCCCCACCAGCGAGGCAAAGAGATCGCGCACGCCGAGCCGCGCCAGCAGGGTCTCGGCCAGCCCCTCGGGCTTGTTGGTGCAGATGCCCAGCGCGTAGCCGCCCGTGCGCAGCCGCTCCGCCGCCTCGGCCGCGCCGGGGTAAAGCGTGGTGTAGAGGTCGATATTGGCGCCGTAATAGTCCAGCAGCAGCGGGTATTGCGCGTCGACATCCGCCTCGGACCAGCCGGGGCGGACACGGTCAAAGCCCAGCCGAAGCATGGCGCGCCCGCCGTGGAAGGCCGTGCTCTGGTCGCGCGCGGGATCCAGCGGCGCGCCCAGGCCCAGACCTTCGAAACAGGCATTCGCCGCGGCGATCAGGTCGCCGCTGGTATCGGCCAGCGTGCCGTCGAGATCGAAGATAACCGTGCGCATGTATCCCCTCTTGGCGTCTTTCCGCCGATGGTTGAAACTTGGCGAAACGCCTTTTGATCTGTCCTGCCCTTGCAGATGGGCCCCACCCCGATAAAAGGTGCGGCGACGGAAGAAAAGGGGCGCGAATGCCGACAGCACTGATCATCCTGGCCGCGGGCCAGGGCACGCGGATGAACTCGGACCTGCCCAAGGTCCTGCACCAGATCGCCGGCGCGCCGCTGCTGGCGCATGCGATGCAGGCCGCCGGGGCGCTCGCGCCCGAGCGCGTGGTGGTGGTCGCCGGCCACGGCGCCGACGCGGTGGAGGCCGCCGCGCGGGACTATGACCCCGAGGCCGTCGTCGTGCAGCAGGAGGAACAGCTGGGCACCGCCCATGCGGTCGCGCAGGCGCGCGAGGCGCTGGCCGGGTTCGAGGGCGATGCCGTCGTCCTTTACGGCGACACGCCCTTCATCCGGCCCGAAACGCTGGAGGCGATGGCCGCGGCGCGCGAGACGCAGGACGTGGTCGTCCTGGGCTTCGAGGCCGCCGATCCCGGGCGCTACGGCCGGCTGGTGACCGAGGGCGACGCACTGACCCGGATCGTCGAGTTCAAGGAGGCCAGCGAGGCCGAGCGCGCCATCACCCTGTGCAACTCGGGCGTGGTGGCGGCCGACTGCGCCACGCTGTTTGCGCTGATCGACGCGGTGGGCAACGACAACGCCGCCGGCGAATACTACCTGACCGACATCGTCGAGATCGCCCGGGCCCGCGGCCTGTCCGCCGGCGTGGTGCGCTGCGAAGAGGCCGAGACGCTGGGCGTGAACACCCGCGCCGAACTGGCCGCGGCCGAGGCCGCCTTTCAGGCCCGCGCCCGCGCCGCGGCGATGGAGGACGGCGTGACCCTGGTCGCGCCCGACACGGTGCATTTCGCCTATGACACGGTGATCGGCCGCGACGCGCTGGTCGAGCAGAACGTCGTCTTCGGCCCCGGCGTGACGGTCGAGACCGGCGCGCGTATCCGGGCGTTCTCGCATCTCGAGGGCTGCCATGTCTCGCGCGGGGCCATCGTCGGCCCCTTTGCCCGCCTGCGCCCCGGCGCGGAGCTGGCCGAGGACGTGCATGTCGGCAATTTCGTCGAGATCAAGAACGCGGTTCTCGACCAGGGCGCCAAGGCCAACCACCTGACCTATATCGGCGACGCGCATGTGGGCGAGGCCACCAATATCGGCGCGGGCACCATCACCTGCAATTACGACGGCGTGTTCAAGCACCACACCGAGATCGGCGCGCGCGCCTTCATCGGCTCGAACACCATGCTGGTGGCCCCGGTGCGCGTGGGCGACGAGGCGATGACCGCCTCGGGGTCGGTCATCACGCAGGACGTGCCGGACGGGGCGATGGCGCTGGCGCGCGGCCGGCAGGAGGTCAAACCCGGCCTCGCGCGGCGTTTTTTTGAGAAATTGAAGGCCGCCAAGGCGCGGCAGCAGCAAGAGAGCGATTCATAATGTGCGGCATTGTCGGAGTCCTGGGCAGCCACGAGGTGGCGCCGATCATCCTCGAGGCGCTGAAGCGGCTGGAATACCGCGGCTATGACAGCGCGGGCATCGCCACGCTGAACAACGGCCGGCTGGACCGGCGCCGCGCGGTGGGCAAGCTGGTGAATCTCTCCGACCTGCTGGTGCATGACCCGTTGCCGGGCAAATCGGGCATCGGCCACACCCGCTGGGCCACCCACGGCGCGCCCACCGTGGTCAACGCACACCCGCATCAGGCCGGCGCGGTGGCCATCGTGCATAACGGCATCATCGAGAATTTCCGCGAACTGCGCGCGGAACTGGCCGCCGAAGGCCTCGATTTCCAGACCGACACCGATACCGAGACCGTCGCCCTGCTGGCGCAGCACTACATCTCGCAGGGCCTGTCCCCGCGCGAGGCCGCCAAGCGCACCATCGCCCGGCTGGAGGGCGCCTTTGCCCTGTGCTTCCTGTTCGAGGGCGAAGAGGACCTGCTGGTCGCCGCGCGCAAGGGCTCGCCGCTGGCCATCGGGCATGGCGAGGAGCAGAACGAGATGTATGTCGGCTCGGACGCCATCGCGCTGGCGCCGATGACCAGCCGGATCACCTATCTCGAAGAGGGCGACTGGGCCGTCATCACCCGCGCCGGCGCCCAGATCTTCGACGCCGAGGGCCAGCAGGTCAGCCGCGAAACCCGCACCATCCAGGCCGAGGCCACCCGCATCGAAAAGGCCGGGCACAAGCATTTCATGGCCAAGGAGATCGCCGAGCAGCCGGTGGTGCTGGCCGACGCCCTGACCCATTATGTCAGCGCCGACGGGCGCGCCATCGCCCTGCCGGAGGACGGCATCGACTTTTCCAAAGTTCAGCGCATCTCGATGGTGGCCTGCGGCACCGCCTACCTGGCCTGCCTGACGGCGAAATACTGGTTCGAGCAGATCGCCCGCCTGCCAGTGGACGTCGATATCGCCTCGGAGTTCCGCTACCGCGAGCCGCCGGTGCCCGCGGGCACGCTGGCCATCTTCGTCAGCCAGTCGGGCGAGACCGCCGACACCCTGGCCGCGCTGCGCTATGCGAAGGGCAAGGCCGACCGGATCGTCTCGGTGGTCAATGTGGACGAGAGCTCCATCGCGCGGGAAAGCGACCTGGCGCTGCCCATCCATGCCGGGGTGGAGATCGGCGTGGCCTCGACCAAGGCCTTCACCTGCCAGCTGACGGTGCTGGCGCTGATGGCGCTGAAGGCCGCGCAGGCGCGCGGCGAGATCACCGCGGACGACCTGGCCGACCGGCTGTCTGCGCTGCGCAACCTGCCGGGGCTGATGAACATCACGCTGGGCCTGGGCGCCGAGGTCGAGGCCGTAGCGCGGCGGCTGGCCGAAACGCGCGACGTGCTGTTCCTGGGCCGTGGCGAGATGTTCCCCCTGGCCCTTGAGGGCGCCCTTAAACTGAAAGAAATCAGCTATATCCACGCCGAAGGTTATGCATCGGGTGAACTGAAGCACGGCCCCATCGCGCTGATCGACAAACACGTCCCGGTGATCGTGATCGCCCCGCGCGACCGGCTGTTCGACAAGACCGTGTCGAACATGGAAGAGGTCATGGCCCGCGGCGGCAAGGTGGTGCTGATCACCGACGCCAAGGGCGCCGCGGCCGCCGGCGACGGGGTGTGGCGCACGGTGGTTCTGCCCGAGGTCGAGGACATGTTCGCCCCCATCCTCTACGCCCTGCCCGCGCAGCTCTTGGCCTATCACACGGCGGTGGCGAAAGGCACGGATGTCGACCAGCCGCGCAACCTGGCGAAGTCCGTGACGGTGGAGTAGGCATCATGGCCAAGCAGTTTCAGCACATCGAGGATACCCACCGCGCCTTTATCGAGGCGCAGCATATCTTCTTCGTGGGCAGCGCCGCGCCCGAGGGGCGGGTGAACGTCTCGCCCAAGGGGATGGACAGCCTGCGCGTGCTGGGGCCGAACCGCATCCTCTGGCTCAACTGGACAGGCAGCGGGAACGAAACCGCCGGCCACCTGCTGCAGGCCAACCGGATGACTTTGATGTGGTGCTCCTTCACCAAACGCCCGCTGATCCTGCGCTGCTACGGCACGGCGCGGACGATCCACCCGCGCAACGCGGAATGGGAGGAGATGCTGACGCATTTCCCCGACGCGCCCGGCGCGCGGCAGGTTTTCGACATGAGCGTCGATCTTGTGCAGACCTCCTGCGGCTACGCGGTGCCCTTCATGGACTATGCGGGCGAGCGCGACACGCTGGAGAAATGGACCGCGGATAAGGGCGCGAATGGAATTCACGCCTATTGGACGGATGTGAATGCCAATACCCTCGACGGGCAACCCACGGGCATCCATGACGCTTGACGAGGCCCTCTCTGCCCTGAAGGCCGAGGCCGAGCCGGGCAAGGCGGCGGAAATGGCCGCCTATCACAAGGTGGACCGCCCCTATCTGGGCGTGGCCAACCCGGTGATCGACCGGCTGGCGCGGGAATGGCGGCAGGCGATCACGCTGGAGGAGCGGCTGGCGCTGGCCAAGGGCCTGTGGGACACCAACATCCACGAGGCGCGCATCGCGGCGGCCAAGCTGCTGACGCAGGCCCGTATCCGCCCCGACGACAGCGCCGCCTGGGCGCTGATCAAGGCCTGGGTGCCGGAATTCGACGCCTGGGCGGTGGCCGATCACGCCTCCATCGCCGGGCAGAAGCGGCTGTTGGCCGATCCCTGCCGGGTGGACGAACTGGAGGACTGGACGCGCTCCGACCACCTCTGGACCCGCCGCGCGGCGCTGGTGATGACCCTGCCCTGGACCAAGCAGAACCACCCCAAGCCGCGCGATCTGGAGATCCGCGACCGCGTGCTGGGCTGGGCCGCCCGCTATGTCGACGACCCGGAATGGTTCATCCAGAAGGCGGTGGCCTGGTGGCTGCGGGAGCTGTCAAAGCACGACCCCGAGCGCACGCGCGCCTTTCTGGAAAAGCACGGCGACCGGATGAAGCCCTTTGCCCGCCGCGAAGCGGGGAAATATCTGCGCTAAGCTGCTCATTCACTTGCCCGCTCCGCACCAACAGAGGGCGGCGCCCGCCCCGTCGGGGGCGGGTCGGGCGCTGCCCGGGCCGCTACGCGCCCCGGGCGGAAATGGTTGGCAATGTCTGCGCCCCGACAAACCGCGCCTGAGCCCAAGACCTATTCCGGGCGCAGCGCCCGGCGCAGGATCTTGCCGGTGGCGGTCATGGGCAGGCTGTCGTGCCGGTCCACCCGGCGCGGGGCCAGATGCGGGCTGACATGGTCGCGCACCCGCTGGATCAGCGCCTCTTCCAGCCCCTCCCATTCCGCCCCCTCGCGCAGCACCACATGGGCGACGACCACCTCGGTGCGCAGCGGATCGGGCTCGCCCACCACGGCGGCCATCACCACGTCGGGATGGCCGACAAGGCAGTTCTCGATCTCCGAGGGGCCGATGCGGTAGCCGGCGGAGGTGATCACGTCGTCATCGCGGGCGACGTAGGTATAAAGGCCGCCCTCGTCGCAGACGCCCAGATCGCCGGTGCGCAGCCAGTCGTCGCCGTGGAATTTCTCGGCCGTCTTCTCGGGCAGGCCCCAGTATTCCAGGAACATCACCGGCGTGCCGCGCCGGATGCAGATCTCGCCCACCTCGCCGGGCGGCACCGGCCGGCCCTCGGCATCGAGGATCGCCACCTCGGACCCCGGCACCGGGCGGCCCATCGAGCCGGGGCGCGTCTCCATCAGCCCGGGCACCGAGATGATGAAGATGTTGCATTCGGTCTGGCCATAGATCTCGGAAATCTCGACGCCCAACGCCTGCCGCCCCCATTCCAGCAACTCCGCGCCCAGGCTCTCGCCGCCCGAACTGATGGAGCGGACCTCCACCCCCTCGGGCACCGGCGCGGGGCGCATCAGCTTCAGCGCGGTGGGCGGCAGGAAGAGGTTGCGGATCTTCAGCCGCTTGATCAGGCCCCAGGCCTCGGCCGGGTCGAACTTGCGCATGCGCAGGCTGACCAGGGGCACGCCGTGATAGAGGCAGGGCATGGCCAGGTCCATCAGCCCGCCGATCCAGGCCCAGTCCGCGGGCGTCCAGCCGCAATCGCCCTGTTGCGGGAAGAAACGGTGGTGCAGCTCGATCGAGGGCAGGTGGCCCAGCAGGAAGCGGTGCGCGTGCAGCACGCCCTTGGGCGGGCCGGTGGTGCCCGAGGTGTAGATCAGCACCGCCGGGTCGTCGGCGGCGGTGTCCTCGGGGCGCGGCAGCGGCTGGGCGGCGGCGATTTCGGCCCAGAAGTCGCGCGCGGCGCCATCGATGGACAGGACCTCGGCCAGGTCCGGCAGGTCGGCGCGGATGCCGTCGAGCTTGGCCACCCCGCCCGCATCGGTCACCACCAGCTTGGTGCCGCTGTCCGACAGGCGATAGCGCAGCGCGTCGTCGCCGAAGAGCGCGAAAAGCGGCAGCAGGACCGCGCCCAGCTTGTAGGCCGCGAAATGGGTGATCAGCACGGCCGGGCCCTGCGGCAGCAGCACCGCTACCCGGTCGCCCTTGCCCACGCCCGCCTCCGCCATCACGCTGGCCAGCCGGTCCGAGGCGTCCTTCAGCTCGGCATAGGTCCAGCGCCGGTCGCCGTCCGAGGCGTCGATCAGCGCCACCTTGTCGGGCGCCTCGCGCGCCCAGCTGTCGCAGCAGGCCTCGGCCATGTTGAAGCGCGCGGGGATTTCCCAGCGGAACGCGGCGCGCATCTCCTCCCACGTCCCGGGCTGCGCGATCAGGCGGCGGTTCATCCGTTTCCTCCCTTGGAAATGAACACGCGTTCAGTTGTCTGCGCGCGCGGCGCGACTGTCAAGCAACCGGCCTAGCGGCCCAGCACGATCAGCTCCGGCAGGCCGGTCAGCGGCGCGCCCAGCGCGCGGAACGCGGCCAGCGAGACCTGCGTGCCTGCCCCCGGATCGCCCGCCAGCGGGCGCAGTTCCACCTGCACGGAATTGCCGTTCGCGGGGTAGACCAGCCGCCCCGGCTGCGCCGCCGCCACCAGCGGCGTCTTGGCCCAGAGGCCCGGATCGGTCGCATCGCCCAGCGTGGCGATCGTGCGCCCCAATTCGCGCTCGGGGCCCCCGGACGGGGGCGCGGCGGCGGGCTCGACCCCGGTGGCCGCATCCGCCCCCTCCGCCGCGTCGGGCGCCAGCGCCGACAGCGGCGGGCCTGCCTCTGCGCCGTCGGCAGTCGACGTTTCGGCCGCAGGGGGCGTCTCGCGCGGTTGAAAAAGCCCGGCCACGCCGGTGCCGCACCCGGCCAGCGCCACGCACAGCGTCAGCCCCAAAACCACCCGCGCGCCCTGCCCTGCGATCCTCATCTGCCGCTCCTTTCGCTGACTGAAACCAGCCTAGCCCCGCGCCCCACCCCGTTCAACGACGGCAAATCAGGCTTGCCGAAGGGGCCTTGCGCGCCTACTTTCTGCCCTATGACACCGCAGCTTATCGATCCCTTCGCCCGCGCCATCACCTATCTGCGCGTATCGGTCACCGACCGGTGCGATTTCCGCTGCGTCTATTGCATGGCCGAAAACATGACCTTCCTGCCGAAGAAAGAGCTTCTGACGCTGGAAGAGTTGGACCGGATGTGCTCGACCTTCATCGGTCTGGGCGTGGAAAAGCTGCGGATCACCGGCGGCGAGCCGCTGGTGCGCAAGGGGATCATGACCTTCTTCGAGTCGATGTCCCGCCACCTGGAATCGGGCGCGCTGAAGGAACTGACGCTGACCACCAACGGCTCGCAGCTCGAACGCTTCGCCGATCAGCTTTATGCTGCGGGGGTGCGCCGGGTGAACGTGTCGCTGGACACGCTGGACGAAGATAAATTCGCCCGCGTCACCCGCTGGGGCCGCCTGCCGCAGGTGCTGCGCGGCATCGACGCGGCGCAAAAGGCGGGTCTGCGGGTCAAGATCAACGTGGTGGCGCTGAAGGGCTTCAACGAGGATGAGCTGTTCGACATCGTGCGCTGGTGCGCCGAGCGCGACATGGACCTGACCTTCATCGAGGTCATGCCGATGGGCGATCTCGGCAACGAGGACCGGGTCGGCCAGTTCTGGTCGGTGCGCGACGTGCGCGACCAGTTGGAGGAAGAATACACCGTCACCGATCTGGCCGAACGCTCGGGCGGCCCGGCGCGCTATGTGCGGCTGGAGGAGACGGGCCAGAAGATCGGTTTCATCACCCCGCTTTCCCACAATTTCTGCGAAAGCTGCAACCGGGTGCGGATGACCTGCACCGGCGAGCTCTACATGTGCCTCGGGCAAGAGGACAGGGCCGACCTGCGCGAAGCACTGCGCGCCCATCCCGACGACGACCAGCCGCTCGTCGAGGCCATCCACAAGGCGATCGGGCTGAAGCCCAAGGGCCACGATTTCGACTATTCGCGCCAGCGCGCCGACGGCCAGGTCTCGCGCCACATGAGCCACACCGGCGGCTGAGTCGCGCCCTCGACGGCATTTCATTGGAACAGAGGACAGCGCCCGCCTCTGGCGGCGGGCCGGGCGCTGCCCGGAACGCTGCGCGCCCCGGGCAGAGGGCAGCCCCACGGGCATAGGGCCCATTTCGGCGATCTGCCCGAGACCTCCCGCGACGACCCGAGCCGGCTTTCAGCCCGCAGAGTATCTATTCACGAAATTCCGCAGGATCGCCTCGGGGCTGTGCACATCCGCCGCGCGGCACATAGCGATCAGCCGGTCGGCGTCCTCGGGCGGGAAATAGCCCTTGTGGCGGTAGATCCGGATGCGGGTCTCGAACCCGTCGCTGTCGGCCTCGGGGTGGAACTGGGTGGCATAGACGTTCTGCCCGTGGCGGATCATCTGGTAGGGGCAGGCCTCGGACCTCAGCAACTGCACGCAGCCCGGCGGCAGCGCCTGCACCGCCTCCTTGTGGCCGACGAAGGCGTCGAATTCTGCCGGTTCGCCCGCCAGCAGCGGGTCGGCCGCGCCGGCATCCGTCAGGCGGCAGCGCGAGGTGCCCACCGGCTCGCCATAGCGGGCCTTGGAAACCTCGCCGCCCAGGTGATGGGCCAGAACGCCGATGCCGTAGCAGCAGCCCAGATAGGGGAAATCTCGCGCCGTGATCTCGGGCATCAGCCCCATCACCGCGGCCTCGATCCTGGCCTCCGCCGGCGATTTTTCCTCGGGCGCGTCGCTGACGCAGCCCGGGCCGCCGCCGACGATCACGCCGGAATAGGCGTCCAGCGACAGGCCGGCAGGGATACCCTGGATATCCAGCCTAATGCGGTGGGTCTGGTCGGGGGTCAGCCCGCCCTTGCGCAGGAAGGCCGCGTATTCGTCATCTGCGGCCTCGGCCTCGGGGCGGAGCTGGAGGATCAGGAAGGGTTTCATCGGGCGGCCCCGGCTGAGGAACGGTCACCCCCTCCCTGCCCCGGCGCCGCCCGCAGGTCAACGCGCACTCAGGCCGCGGGCATGCGGCGCTCGACGATCTCGGCCCACCAGGAACAGCCCGCCGGGATGGCATCGTCGTTGAAATTGTATTCCGGGTGATGCACGGGCGCGGTGTCGCCGTTGCCCACCAGGATATAGGCGCCCGGACGCTCCTCGAGCATATAGGCGAAGTCCTCGCCGCCCATGATCAGCGGCGCGTCCTCGTCGCAATCGCCCGAAACGGCGCGCGCCACCTCGGCGGCGAAATCGGTCTGCGCGTCGGAGTTGACCATCACCGGGTAGCCGCGCTGGTAATCCACCCGCGCCACCGCGCCGAACATGGCCGCCGTGCCCTCGACGATCTCGGTCAGGCGCTTTTCGGCCAGGTCGCGCACATCGGCGTTCAGCGTGCGCACGGTGCCGCGCAGCGTCACCTTCTGCGGGATCACGTTATGCGCCTTGGACGAGGTCTCGAACGAGGTGACCGAGACCACGACCTGTTCCACCGGGTCGACATTGCGGCTGGCGATAGTCTGCAGAGCGATCACGGTGTGGCTGGCGACCACGGTGCTGTCGATGGTCTCGTGCGGCTTGGCGGCGTGGCCGCCCTTGCCCTCGATCTCGATCTCGAACTGGTCGGCCGCGGCAAAGAACGGACCGGGGCGGATGGCGAAGCTGCCCGTGGGGCGGCCCGGCCAGTTGTGCATGCCGTAGACCTCCTGGATGCCGAAGCGTTCCATGATGCCTTCGTCGCACATCACCTTGCCGCCGCCGCCGCCTTCCTCGGCAGGCTGGAAGATGACGACGGCCGTGCCATCGAAATTGCGGGTCTCGGCCAGGTATTTCGCGGCCCCCAGCAGCATGGCGGTGTGGCCGTCGTGGCCGCAGGCATGCATCGCGCCGGCGTTCTTCGAGGCGTAGTCGAGGCCGGTCGCCTCGAGAATCGGCAGCGCGTCCATGTCGGCCCGCAGCCCCAGCACCTTGCCCGAGGTGTCGGTCTTGCCCTTGATCACGCCGACGACGCCGGTTTCTGCGATGCCTTCGACCACCTCGTCGCAGCCGAATTCGCGCAGCAGCTCGGCCACGCGGGCGCCGGTGCGCTTGGTGTCGAACAGGATCTCGGGATGTTCGTGGAAATCCCGCCGCCAGGCGGTGATCTCATCCTGCAATTCGGCGAAACGGTTTTTGACTGGCATCGGTAACTCCGTGATCTGGCGGCCCGGAAAACGGGCGCTGCATGGGTGGCTCTGGGACAGCCGCGAGGCGCGTTCCTGGCGAAGATCATTGCATTTCAATGAGTTGATGCAAACAGCGCACCGCGCGCGCCCGCGCTTTCGGGCAAAAGGTGATGCCGCATCGAGCAGAGGTCAAGCAGGAATGCCGCCAGACTAACCGTTTGGTCAAAATATTCGCGCTGCCCCCGAGTAAAGTCTTGCCGCCTGCGCGAATCTTGGTAACACTTCCCGAAATCGCGGCGTCGGGATCACCCTCGGCGTCACAAAACCGCGAATAAAAACAAAAGCTTGGGGAGTTCTCATGCCCGATGGGGGTGTGCCCGTCCTTGACGTCAAGGACCTCAAGACCGTGTTCCGCACACGGTCGGGCGAAGTTCATGCCGTCAATTCCGTCAGCTTTGATCTGCGTCCCGGAGAGCTTCTGGGCGTCGTCGGCGAAAGCGGCTCCGGCAAGTCCGTCACGATGATGTCCCTGATCGGGCTGCTGCCCTCGCCGCCGGCCGAGGTGCGGGCGGGCCAGGTGATGTTCGGGGGCGAGGATCTGCTCAAGGTCCGCGAAGAGCGGCTGCGCGCCCTGCGCGGCGCCAAGATCGGTTTCGTCTTCCAGGACCCGATGACCTCGCTCAACCCGGTCTTCACCGTCGGCTACCAGCTGATGGAGCCGCTGCGCAAACACATGGGGATGGACAAGCAGGCCGCCCGCAAGCGCGCCAAGGAGCTGCTGGAGCTGGTGGGCATCCCCGATCCCGAGCGCCGGCTGGGCGACTATCCGCACCAGTTCTCGGGCGGCATGCGCCAGCGGGTTATGATCGCCATCGCGCTGGCCTGCGACCCCGAGGTGCTGATCGCGGACGAGCCGACCACCGCGCTCGACGTGACCATCCAGGCCCAGATCCTGGAGCTGATGAAGGAGCTGCGCGAAAAGCTGGGCATGGCGGTGATCTGGATCACCCACGACCTGGGTGTGATCGCGGGCATCGCCGACCGGGTGATGGTGATGTATGGCGGCCAGGTCGTCGAACAGGCCCCCGTGCGCGAGCTGTTCGGCAACCCGCAGCACCCCTACACCCGCGCGCTGCTGAAAACCGTGCCCAGCGTTTCCGGCGAGCGCGAGGAAAAGCTGGCGGTGATCGAGGGACAGCCGCCGATCCTGTCGGCCGCGCCCGCCGCCTGCCCCTTCCGCGCCCGCTGCCCGCAGGCCTTCGAGCGCTGCGAGCGCGAAAACCCGGCGCGCGTGCCCGTGGGCCCGGCCCATGACGCCGCCTGTTTCGGGGACCCAGCCACCGGAGGGCCGCGCGATGTTTGACACACGAACGGGCCGCAAGCTGGTCGAGGTGCGCAACCTGAAAATGCACTTCCCCATCTACGCCGGGCTGTTGCGCCGCCGGGTGGGCGAGGTGAAGGCCGTCGACGACGTGAGCTTCGACATCTACGAGGGTGAGACGCTGGGCCTGGTGGGCGAATCCGGCTGCGGCAAGTCCACCTGCGGCCGCGCGGTGCTGCGGCTTTACGACATCACCTCGGGCTCGATCTGGATCAATGGCGAGGAGATCGGCGAGGCCGGGTTCCAGCGGCTGCGGCCGCTGCGCCCCACCATGCAGATGGTGTTCCAGGACCCGCAGGCCAGCCTGAACCCGCGCATGACCGTGTCGCGCATCATCTCCGAGCCGCTGGACGAACACACCAGGCTGTCGCGCGAGGAAAAGACCGAGCGCGTGTTCGAGCTGATGGATGCGGTCGGGCTGAACCGCGATTTCGCCAACCGCTACCCGCATGAATTCTCGGGCGGGCAGCGTCAGCGCATCGGCATCGCCCGCGCGCTGGCCCTGAACCCCAAGTTCATCGTCTGCGACGAACCGATCGCCGCGCTCGACGTGTCGATCCAGGCGCAGGTGGTGAACCTGCTGGAAGAGCTGCAGGACAGGCTGGGCCTGACCTACCTGTTCATCTCGCACGACCTGTCGATGGTGCGCCACATCGCGGACCGGGTGGCGGTGATGTATCTGGGCAAGGTGGTGGAGCTGGCCCCGCGCGACGCGCTCTATGCCACGCCCATGCATCCCTACACCGAGGCGCTGCTCTCGGCCGTGCCCGAACCCGACCCCACCATCGAAACCCGCAAGAAGCATATTCTTCTCAAGGGCGACGTGCCCTCGCCCGCGAACCCGCCCCAGGGCTGCAATTTCTGCACCCGCTGCCCCAAGGTGATGGATATCTGCCGCAAGGTGGAGCCGGCCGCCTTCGAGGTCGCGCCGGGCCATCAGGTGGCCTGCCATCTCTATTCCGAGACAACGCACGAGACCGCCGGTGAAACGGCGGCGATCGAGGCTCAAGAGAGCACCCAACAAGGAGAGTGACATGAATTTCAAGACAGCCCTTCTGGGCGCTGCCGCAGGGTCGTTGATGGCCACCGCGGGCTTGGCCGAGCGCGGCTCGGACGGCCAGGTGAACATCATCTACTGGCAGGCGCCCTCGATTATGACCCCTTACCTGTCGGGCGGCACCAAGGAGCTTGAGGCCGCGAGCCTCGTGCTGGAGCCGCTGGCGCGTTACGACGAAAAGGGCAACATGGTGCCCTACCTGGCCGAATCCGTGCCCACCGTGGAAAACGGCGGCGTCTCGGACGACCTGATGTCGATCACCTGGAAGCTGAAAGAGGGCCTGAAATGGTCCGACGGCTCGCCGCTGACCTCCGAGGACGTCAAGTTCACCTGGGAATACTGCACCGCCGAGGGCGGCGGCTGCGCCCAGTCGGAGAAATTCAACGACGTGGTGGCGGTCGAGACCCCGGACGAGCTGACCATCGTGGTCAAGTTCGGCGTGGCCAAGCCCTTCCCCTACGGCCCCTTCGTCGGCGCGCAGGCCCCGATCATCCAGAAGGCGCAATTCGCCGACTGCCTGGGCCCCAAGGCGCCTGAATGCACCGAGGCGAACTTTGCCCCCATCGGCACCGGCCCCTTCGTGGTGACCGAGTTCCGCCCGAACGACGTGATCCAGCTCAAGGCCAACGACAACTACCGCGACCCGGCCAAGCCCGCCTTCGCCAACGTGGTGTTCAAGGGCGGCGGCGACGCCACCGCCGCGGGCCGCTCGGTTCTGGAAACCGGCGAGTTCGACTACGCCTGGAACCTGCAACTCGCCCCCGACGTGCTGGCCAACATGCAGGCCGCCGGCAAGGGCAAGGTGGTCTCGTCCTTCGGCACGCTGGTCGAGCGGATCATGGTCAACCTGACCGATCCTTCGGCCGAGTTGGGCGAAGAGCGTGGCACCGCCAAGCACCCGCACCCGATCCTCAGCGACAAGGCCGTGCGCCAGGCGCTGTCCATGGCCATCGACCGCGAGCTGCTGGTCGAAATCGGCTATGGCGATGCCGGCCGCCCGACCTGCAACGTGCTGCCCGCGCCTGAAATCTACAAATCCACCGCCAACGACGGCTGCCTGGTGCAGGACATCGAGGGCGCGAAAAAGCTGCTGGACGAGGCGGGCTGGGTGCCCGGCGCCGACGGCGTGCGGGTGAAGGACGGCAAGCGCCTGTCGCTGCTCTACCAGACCTCGACCAACGCGGTGCGCCAGGACTTCCAGGCGCTGATCAAGCAGTGGTGGTCGGAGATCGGCGTGGAGACCGAGCTGAAGAACATCGACGCCTCGGTCTTCTTCGGCGGCGACCCGGGCAGCCCGGACACCTTCCAGAAGTTCTTTGCGGACGTGGAGATGTACGCCAACAACTTCGACGGCACCGACCCCGAGGCCTACATGGCCAACTGGGAATGCAAGCAGGCGCCGCGCCCCGAGACCCAGTGGCAGGGCAACAACATGCCGCGCTACTGCTCGGACGCGTATGACGCGCTGGTGGCCGAGATGGCACAGACCGGCGACATCGGCAAGCGGGCGGAACTGGCCAAGGCGATGAACGACATGCTGATGCAGGACTATGTCATCATCCCGCTGGTCGACCGCGGCCGCGTCTCGGCGCATTCGAACACGCTGGGCGGCGTTGTCCTGAACACCTGGGACAGCGAGCTGTGGAACGCGGCCGACTGGTACCGCATCAAGTAACCTGACACGCGCCCCGGCCTGCCGCGCGGGCCGGGGCGCATTCCCATCTGACGACAGACTTCTGACCCGAGGCATCGCATGTTCACCTTCACGCTCCGACGGCTCTTGCTGGCGATCCCGACGCTTCTGTTCATCAGTCTGATCATCTTCTTGCTGCTCGACTTCGCCCCGGGCGACCCGACCGCGCAGCTGCCGCTGACCATCCCGCCCGAGGTCAAGGCCAAGATCCGCGAAAGCCTCGGCCTGGGCGAGCCGATCCACATCCGCTACCTGCTGTGGCTCAAGCAATTCGCCGTGGCCGAGCCGCTGCACGCCTTCGACGCCACCTTCGGCACCAGTTTTGGCGAGGGCATGCAGCGCGTGATCTCGTGGCAGACGCGCAGCCCGGTGGGCGACATCATCGCCCAGCGGATGCCGCAGACCATGTGGGTGGTGGGCATGTCCTATGTGCTGGGCACGCTGATCGCGCTGCCCATCGGCGTGATCTCGGCCTACCGGCAATACAGCTGGTTCGACCAGCTGGGCACCTTCATCTCGATGGTGGGTTATTCGGTGCCCACCTTCTTTACCGGCGTGCTGCTGATCGTGGTCTTCGCGGTGAACCTGGGCTGGTTCCCCTCGATCTACGACACCACGCATGAGGTGACCGACTGGGACAGCTTCGTCTTCCAGGTACGCCAGATGGTGATGCCGGTGTCGGTGCTGGCGCTCTATAACGCCGCGCAGATCAGCCGCTTCATGCGCGCCTCGATGCTGGACAATCTGGGCCAGGACTATGTCCGCACCGCCCGCGCCAAGGGGATGAGCGAGAAGGTCGTGGTGCTGATCCACGTGCTGCGCAACTCGATGATCCCGGTGGTGACCGTGATCGCGCTGGGGGTGCCCACCATCTTCGGCGGCGCCATCATCACCGAGCAGGTGTTCAAGGTGAACGGCCTCGGCCAGCTGCTGATCACCGCCATCTACGCCAACGACATCCCGATGGTGCAGACGTTGACCTTCATCTTCGCCATCCTGATCGTGCTCTTCAACCTGATTGCCGACGTGCTTTACGGCATTCTCGACCCGAGGATCCGCTATGACTGACACCGCCCCCATGAAGGAAGAGGCCTATCGCCCGCCCCGCAGCCAGTGGTGGGACGTGTGGGACCAGTTCTCCACCCACCGCGGCGCGCTGATCGGAACGGTTGTCTTCCTCACCATCGTCTTCGCGGTGCTGATCGGCCCCTACCTGTGGACGATCGAACCCACCTTCATCGACATCCGCGCCCGCAACCAGGGGCCGAGCCTGGCGCATCCGCTGGGCACCGACCAGCTGGGCCGCGACATGCTCGCGCGGATGATGGCGGGCGGCAAGGTCTCCATCGCGGTGGGCTTTACCGCGATGCTGCTGTCGCTGATCCTGGGCACGCTGATCGGCGTGCTGGCGGGGTATTTCAAAAAGCTCGACGGCCCGCTGATGCGGCTGACCGACCTCTTTCTCGCCCTGCCCCTGCTGCCGCTGCTGCTGGTCATGGTGATGCTGTTCCGCGAGACGCTGTCGTCGCGGTTCGGCCCCGAGACGGGCGTGTTCATCCTGATCGTGGTGGCGATCGGCATCACCTCGTGGATGCAGACCGCGCGCATCGTGCGCGGCGACGTGCTGGCGCTGAAGGAGCGCGAGTTCGTCCTCGCCGCCCGTTCCATCGGCACGCCCAGCCGCCGCATGATCACCCGGCACGTGCTGCCCAACGTGCTGTCGCCGGTGATGGTCTCGGCCACGCTGGGCATCGCCAACGCGATCATCACAGAGTCGGCGCTGTCCTTCCTCGGCCTCGGCTTCCCGCCCGATTTCCCGACCTGGGGGCGACTGCTGTTCGACGCGGTGGACTACCTGCAGCAACATCCCGAGCGCGTGTTCTGGCCCGGCCTCGCCATCTCCTTCACCGTGCTGTCGGTGAACTACATGGGCGACGGCCTGCGCGACGCGCTGGACCCGAGGATCCGCGGCCGCTGATCCCGCTGGACCGGAGGGGCATGGCGGGGCTAGCCTTGGGCCAAGCCACAGGGAGGCCCGCCATGTTCCGCAGAACCTTTCTCACCCTCTCCCTCGGCGCCGCGCTCGCCGCCTGCGCGCCGGGCGGGCAGGTCCAGGTGCCCCGCGACACCGCGCTGATCCTGCTGCGCCACGCCGACCGCGAGGGCGACCAGCTGTCGGAAAAGGGCCGCGCGCGGGCGCAGGCCCTTGTCACCGCGCTGGAGGGGGTGGAGATCGACCGCATCTACAGCCCCGGCCTCGACCGCAACCTCGACACCGTGGCGCCGCTGGCCGCCGCGCGCGGGCTGGAGATCACCCGCATCCCGCCCACCGGCGTCGCGCAGCGCATCCTGTCCGAAAGCGCCGGGCTGACCGTGGTCTGGGTCGGCAACAAGGGCAACCTGACCGAGATATGGGAGGCCCTCGCCGCGCCGGGCGCGCCGCCGCTGGAGTACGGCGACCTGTTCTTCGTCGAGTCGGGGCGGCTGGGCGGGCCGGAAGTGACCCGCAGGCGCTTCGGCGCCGACCTCGACGGCTGAGCCGAAAAAAGAACGCCGGCGCCGCCGGGGCGGCAATGACCACCAGCCTGTTTGCCCACGTCGCGGCGGGCACGGAGCCTGCCCCCGCCCTGCGGCAGAAACCGGAACTTTGTCCCACGGGAACCGGGACATCCGGCCTGCCCCGCGTTTGATTCCGACCTCTTCCCCGCGCATATGGAACGAAATTCCTCAACCGCGGGAGTTCCCCATGTTCGAGACCTTCGGCTTCGAAACCCTCACCGCCCCGCAGGCGGCAATCTATTTCGGCCTCGCCCTCGGCCTCGCCTTCGGCGCGCTGGCCGAGGTCACGCGATTCTGCTTCCGCCGCGGCCTGGTCGGCCCGGCAGCCGAGCGCCGCCCGGCGCTGGCGGTGTGGCTGACGGCGCTGGCCGTGGCCATCCTGGGCACCCAGGGCGCGGTCGCCGCCGGCTGGATCAGTTTCGCCGAGCACCGCTTCCTGTCGCCCGATCTGCCCTGGGCGGCCGTCGCCCTCGGCGGGCTGCTGTTCGGCGCGGGCATGGTGCTGACCCGCGGCTGCGCCTCGCGGCTGACCGTGCTGGCGGGCTCGGGAAACCTGCGCGCGGCGCTGGTGCTGGTGGTCTTCGCCCTGACCGCCCATGCCACGCTGAAGGGCGTGCTCGCCCCCCTGCGCCAGGCGCTCGGCGCGCTCACCCTGCCGCTGGGCGAGGCCGCCGCCCTGCCCGCCCCCTGGGCCGTGGCGCTGGCCCTCCCCCTGCTGGGCTGGGCGGTGCTGTCGGGCGCGCGGCGCGGGCATCTGGCGGGTGCTGCGGCGCTGGGGCTGCTGGTGCCTCTGGGCTGGGTCGGCACCGGTTTCATCCTCTATGACGATTTCGACCCGATCGCGCTGGAAAGCCTGTCCTTCACGGCCCCCGCCGCCGACAGCCTGTTCTGGACCGTGGCCGCCAGCGCCGTGCCCGCGCGCTTTGGCGTGGGGCTGGTGGGCGGCGCGCTGGCCGGCGCGGCGGCTCTGGCGCTGATCTCGGGCCGGTTCCGCTGGCAGAGCTTCGAAAGCCCCGGCCAGACCGGCCGCTACCTTGCCGGCGCGGTGTTGATGGGGTTCGGCGGCGTGCTGGCGGGCGGCTGCACCGTGGGCGCGGGCCTGTCGGGCGTGCCCACCCTGGGCCTGTCGTCGCTGCTGGCGCTGGCGGCGATCGCGGCGGGCGGCATCGCCACCGACCGGGCGCTGGCCCGCCTCAGTGGAAGCTCTTCCGGATCCGCCGCACCATCAGCCACACGGCGAGCACCACAACGGGCGTAAGCCCCGCCGTCACCATCCCCTTGCTGAGCCCGATGGCATCGGCAAGGGGATAGGCCATGTAGCCGGCC
>Ga0207799_100291_pt1 | contig 28691 bp, 31 predicted proteins | sample TtanPargueraPR_4_FD_187742 | JGI IMG/M metagenome (GOLD analysis project Ga0207799, IMG submission 187742) | Aerobic enrichment media microbial communities from Bioluminiscent Bay, La Parguera, Puerto Rico - Tt and M2 (SPAdes) | ecosystem: Environmental > Aquatic > Marine > Unclassified ...
ACCCGCCGCACCCGGCTCTGGGCCGAGTTCATCGGGTTTTTCGTGCTCGCGCCGCTGGCGATGGCCCTGCTGCTGCCGCCGATGCTGATGTTTCCCATGCTGTTCCTGGTCTCGGCCATCGGGCTGGTCCTGCTGCATGTGACCGAGGGGTTCGACTGGCCCGAACTGCGCTACGGGCTGCGCGGCATCGACTGGCGCTTCGTCGCCGGCTTCAGCCTCGTCACTCTGGCCGTGTGCCTGTCGGTGATGCTGGCCACGCGCCCCGACGGGCTGTTTGCCCTGGCGCGCCAAAATCCTGTCCGGATGGCGATCATCATCGCGCTCTACCCGCTGGCCTCGGCGCTGCCGCAGGAACTGGTCTACCGGCCGCTCTTCTTCCGCCGCTACGGCGCGCTGCTGCCGGGGCTGAAGCCCGCGCTGGTGCTGAACGCGGCGCTGTTCTCGCTGGCCCACCTGATGTACTGGAGTTGGATCGTGGCCGCGATGACCTTCTTCGGCGGGCTGGCCTTCGCCTGGTCCTACGAGGCGCGGCGCAATTTCCCGCAGGCGGTGCTGCTGCACGCCATCGCGGGTTGGCTGATCTTCAGTTTCGGGCTGGGCATCTATTTCTATTCCGGCAACGTGCAGCGCCCGTTCTAGGAATAGAGATAGTCCCGCGTCAGCGGCACCGCGTCCTGCCGGCGCGCCAGCTGAAACTGGAACACCGTCTGGTTGTTGGCGCGGAAGGTCATCTCGGACGCCACCAGGTAGAACCGCCACATCCGGCAGAACCGGTCGTCATAGAGCGCCCGGGCCTCGTCCTCGCGCGCCACGAAACGGTCGAACCAGTGGCGCAGCGTCTCGGCGTAATGCAGGCGCCAGACCTCGACATCGGTGACCCAGAGCGGCTCTTTCTCGATGGCCCCCAGAACCTCGGACATCGCGGGCACATAGCCGCCGGGGAAGATGTATTTCAGGATCCACGGGCTGGTGGTGCCCGGCGGGTCCATCCGCCCGATGGTGTGGATCAGCGCCACGCCGTCCTCGGCCAGCTTGTCGCGGACATGGCCGAAATACTCGGGGTAATGGGGCGCGCCCACATGTTCGAACATGCCGACCGAGACGATGCGGTCGAACTGGCCGGTAACCTCGCGATAGTCGGTGAGGCGGAAGTCCACCTTGTCCGCCAGCCCCGCCGCCTCGGCCCGGGCCTGGGCGATCTTGTGCTGCTCCTCGGACAGGGTGACGCCCAGAACCTCGGCGCCGTAGTCGCGCGCCAGCGTCAGCCCCATGCCGCCCCATCCGCAGCCGATATCCAGCACCCGCATCCCCGGCTCGATCAGCAGCTTGTCGGCGATATGCGCCTTTTTCTGCGCCTGGGCCTGTTCCAGCGTGTCGTCGGGGCTGCGGAAATAGGCGCAGGAATATTGCCGGTCCTCGTCGAGGAAGAGGTCATAGAGCGCGCCCGACAGGTCATAGTGATGCGCGACGTTCCTCTGCGCCTTGCCCACGGGGTTGTACTGCTGGATCTTGCGCAGCCCGCGCCGCAGCGCGTGGTTGAATGCGATGGGCAGGCCGCTGGCGCCCTTGCCCCGATTGTGCAGGATCAGCCCGAGGAAACCGTGCAGGTCATCGCCCTCGATGGTCAGCGTGCCATCCATATAGCCCTCGCCCACCCCCATCTCGGGGCCGAGCACGATCCGCCGGGGCAGGGCAGGATCGCGCAGGTGAATGGCGATCTCGTCTCCGCCCGCGCCATAGCTGCGCGTCGATCCGTCGGGTAGGGTCACCCGCAACCTTCCCTCGCGGATCAGGCTGTTCAGCATCTGGTCCAGCAGCCGCTCCCACATCGGCATACTCCCTGTCTGCGCGCCCGCAACTTGTTGTTCTAACTGGACGCTTTTGCTGGCAGTCTGCCGCCGGTGAGACGATCTGTCTACCCTTCGGGTAACGCTTCCCTTGACTTCCCGGCGTGGAGCATGTGTATCGGCGCGGACCTTAGTTTTCAGCGCCAGAGAGGCCCCAGATGCACGCTTTCCGCAGCCACACCTGCGCCGAGTTGACCAAATCAGATGTCGGTGAGACCGTCCGCCTGTCGGGCTGGGTTCACCGGGTGCGCGACCACGGCGGGGTCCTGTTCATCGATCTGCGCGACCATTACGGCGTCACCCAGGTGCTCTGCGACAGCGATTCCGGCGCTTTCGAAGAGCTGGAAAAAGTGCGCAGCGAATGGTGCATCCGCATCGACGGCGAGGTGAAGGCGCGCCATACCGACCTGATCAACCCCAAGCTGCCCACCGGCGAGATCGAGGTCTATGTGCGCGAGCTGGAGGTGCTGGGCGCCGCCGACGAACTGCCCCTGATGGTCTTCGGCGATCAGGAATATCCCGAGGAAACCCGGCTGCGCTACCGCTATCTCGACCTGCGGCGCGAGGCGATGCAGAACAACATGAAGCTGCGCTCGGACGTGGTGGCCTCGGTCCGTCGCCGGATGTGGGATATCGGTTTCCGCGAATACCAGACGCCGATCATCACCGCGTCGAGCCCCGAGGGCGCGCGCGACTTCCTGGTGCCCTCGCGCCTGCACCCGGGCAAGTTCTACGCGCTGCCGCAGGCGCCGCAGCAGTTCAAGCAGCTGATCATGGTGTCGGGCTTCGACAAGTATTTCCAGATCGCGCCCTGCTTCCGCGACGAGGACCCGCGCGCCGACCGCTCGCCCACCGATTTCTACCAGCTCGACCTGGAGATGTCCTTCGTCGAGCAGCAGGACGTGTTCGACACCATCCAGCCGGTGATCGAGGGCGTGTTCGAAGAGTTCGGCGGCGGCCACAAGGTGGACAAGCACTGGCCGCAGATCGCCTTTGCCGACGCGATGCGCTGGTACGGCACCGACAAGCCCGACCTGCGCAACCCGATCAAGATGCAGGATGTCTCCGAGCATTTCCGCGGCTCGGGCTTCGCCATCTTCGCCAAGCTGCTGGAGCAGGAAGGCACCGAGGTGCGCGCCATCCCCGCGCCCGGCGGCGGCTCGCGCAAGTTCTGCGACCGGATGAACAAATACGCCCAGCAGGAAGGGCTGCCCGGCATGGGCTACATCTTCTGGCGCGAGGGCGAGGACGGCATGGAGGCCGCAGGCCCCCTGGCCAAGAACATCGGCCCCGAACGCACCGAGGCGATCCGCCAGCAGCTGGGCCTGGGCAAGGGCGACGCGGCCTTCTTCCTGGGCGGCAAGCCGCATGCCTTCGAGGCCGTGGCGGGGCGCGCGCGCAACGTGATCGGCGAAGAACTGAACCTCACCGAGCAAAACCGCTTTGCCTTCTGCTGGGTGGTCGACTTCCCGATGTACGAGAAGGACGACGAGACCGGCGAGATCGATTTCAGCCACAACCCCTTCTCGATGCCGCAGGGCGGGCTCGACGCCCTCAACGGCGATCCGCTGGAGGTTCTGGGCTATCAGTACGACCTGGCCTGCAATGGCTACGAGCTGGTCTCGGGCGCGATCCGGAACCACCGCCTCGACATCATGTTCAAGGCGTTCGAACTGGCGGGCTATCCGCCGGAAGAGGTGAGCAAGCGCTTCGGCGGCATGGTGAACGCCTTCAAATTCGGCGCCCCGCCGCATGGCGGCTGTGCCGCGGGCATCGACCGGATCGTGATGCTGCTGGCCGACCAGGCCAATATCCGCGAGGTCATCATGTTCCCGATGAACCAGCGCGCCGAGGACCTGATGATGGGCGCCCCCAGCCTGCCCACCAATGAACAGCTGCGCGAGCTGTCGCTGCGTGTGGTCGAGCAGGAATAGGCCGACCCCCGGCCGCGCCTGCCCGAATCCGGTGAAACGCCACGGGCAAGCTGTTATGCTGCACCGCAACGGGCCCGCCTGCCGGGCCCCTTTCGGCACCGGTGAACGGCCTGACCATGCGATACGACCCGATACTCGCCGCGATCCGGTTCGGCACCGGGCTGGGGCCACGATTTTCCCCGCCCGCCAGTGCCGCTGACCTGCTGCAGGAACTGATCGGCCCTGACCGCATGGCCGCCGCCTTCCCGCTGCCGCCCTACGACCAGTCGATTGCGCAGCATGGCCAGTTCGTGGCCGCGACGCGGGGCCGGCGCAAGGAGACCGACCCGACCCGCCGCAAGGCGTTCATGGCCGAGCAGAAGCGGCTGCGGCGCGTTGCGCAGGGGGTGTACCGGGCCGGCCTGCGCCACAATCTCGCCCGGGCGGTGGAGGCCGATTACGGCTTTCGCGAACGTCTGGCCCGGTTCTGGGCCGATCACTTCACCGTGGGCAAGCGCACGCCGATCCTGACCGAGGCCATCTCCTGCTACGCGGACGAGGCGATCCGCCCGAACCTCGCGGGCGATTTCGCGACCCTTCTCAAATCGGCCGTGACCCATGTGGCGATGCTGCTCTACCTTCAGCAGGCCTACTCCGCCGGACCGAACTCGCCCGTCATCAAGAAACGCCCCGACCGCGGGCTGAACGAAAACCTGGCGCGCGAGGTTCTGGAACTGCACACGCTGGGTGTCGAGGCGGGGTACAGCCAGACCGATGTGCGCCAGTTGGCCGAGCTGTTCACCGGATTGAGCTACCAGGCCGGCGAAGGCTTTCGCTTTCGCGGCCCCTTTGTCGAGCCGGGCGCGGAAACCGTTCTGGGGCGCAGCTACGAGGGCGGCCTGGCGGATATCCACGCCGCGCTTGACGATCTGGCCCGCCATCCCGCCACGGCGCGCCACCTGGCGCGCAAGCTGGCGGTGCATTTCGTCGATGACCGCCCGGACCCGGCGCTCGTGGACCATGTGGCCGCCGCCTACAGCGCCAGCGACGGCGATCTGACCGCCACCTATTCCGCGCTGCTGGACCACCCCGCGGCCTGGACGCCCGAGCGCCGCAAGGTGCGCCAGCCCTTCGATTTCATTGCCGCCGCGCTTAGGGCGCTCGACATGCCGGGGGCGCAGGTCGCGGCCCTGCCAACGCGCAAGACCAACGGGCGGTTGCTGGGCCCGATGGCCCTCATGGGCCAACCGTGGGAGCGGCCGGACGGCCCCGACGGCCTGCCCGAGGAGGCCGCGGCCTGGGTCACCCCGCAGGGCATGGCCGCGCGCATCCAGTGGGCGATGCATGCGCCGCAGGTCCTGATGGACGGGTTGCCCGATCCGCGGACCTTCGTGGTGAGTGCGCTGGGCGGTACCGCCAGCGCCGATCTGGCATTCGCGGCGGGCGCCGCCGCCACCCGGGCCGAGGGTATCGGCCTGGTGCTGGCCTCGCCCGAGTTTCAACGGAGGTGACCATGGCTGCCGACCTTTCCCGCCGCAGCTTCCTTGGCCGCAGCTTCGCGCTGGGCTGCTCGGCTGCGGCCAGCCCGCTGCTGACCCCGGTGACGCTGGCCTCGGCGCCCTGGGACACGCGCCTCGTGGTGATCATCCTGCGCGGCGCGATGGACGGGCTGGACGTGGTCCAGCCCTATGGCGACCCGCATCTGGCCGGGCTGCGCAACAAGCTGCCGGTGGGCGAGGCCGCGGGCGCGCATGACCTCGACGGCTTCTTCGCGCTGCATCCGGCGCTGGGCGATCTGATGCCGCTGTGGCGGGCGGGCGAACTGGGCTTCGCCCATGCCGTCTCCACCCCCTATCGCGACAAGCGCAGCCATTTCGACGGGCAGGACCTGCTGGAGGCCGGCACCGGCTTCACCCCCGGTCAGCCCATCGCTCAGGAGGGCTGGCTGAACCGCATGCTGCAGGTGGTCCCCGGCATAGAGGCCGAGACCGCCTTTGCCATCGGGCGCGAGTCGATGCGCGTGCTGCAGGGGCCGGCGCCGGTCGCGAACTGGTGGCCGCAGGTGCGGTTCCAACTGACGCCGCAGACCCGCCGCCTGCTGGAAATGGTCTACCACGACGATCCGCTGTTCCGGGACTCGCTGGTCCAGGCGGTCGAGATCGCGGGCAGCCTCGACCCCACGCTGCCGGACACCGAAGAGCCGGCAGGCATGATGCAGGGCGGCATGGCGCCCGCCAAGCGAGGCGCGCGCGGCAAGGCACATGTCGAGGTGGCCGAATTCGCCGCCGACCGGCTGCGCCGCGACACCCGCATCGCGGCCTTCTCGATCAGCGGCTGGGACACCCATGCCAACCAGAAGGCCGCCCTGAAAGGCCCGCTGTCGCAGCTGTCGGAAACCATCTTGGCCCTGCGCGCAGGCCTCGGCCCCGACTGGGACAGCACCGCGGTGGTCGCGATGACCGAGTTCGGGCGCACGGTGCGCGAGAACGGCACCGGCGGCACCGACCACGGCACCGCCGGGGCGATGCTGCTGGCCGGCGGCGCGCTGAAGGGCGGCCGGGTCTGGGGCAACTGGCCGGGGCTGGGCGAGGGCGACCTCTACCAGGGCCGCGACCTGATGCCGACGGCGGACGTGCGCGCCTATGCCGCCGCGACCATGCGGGGGCTGTTCGGGCTGGACCGCACGACCTTGGAAACCGCGATCTTCCCGGGGCTGGACATGGCCGGGCTGGACGGGCTGATCCGTTGAGGCCCGGCGCGGTTTCGCGCTAAGGCTGGGCCAGAGGCAGACGACGGAGCGTTCCCATGCCAGATCACAGCCCCCTCGGGCCGCCCGTGCCGGGCTGGACCCCGCCGCCGCCCCCGGGGCCCGAGGTGATGGAGGGCCGCTTCACCCGGCTGGAGCGGCTGCAGGCCGACCGCCACGCCGCCGACCTGCATCGCGCCAACAGCGCCGATGCGGCGATCTGGGATTACCTGCCGTACGGCCCGTTCTCGTCGGCCGCGCAATACCACCGCTGGGTGCGCGAGATCACCGCCGGCGACGACCCGTTCTTCTACGCCATCAAGGACAAGGCCACCGGCCATTTCGCGGGTGTCGCCAGCTACCTGCGCGTCACGCCTGCGGCCGGCAGCATCGAGGTCGGGCATATCAACCTCTCGCCCGAACTGCAGCGCCGCCCGGCGGCGACCGAGGCGATGTTCCTCTTGATGCAATGGGCCTTCGAGGCGGGCTATCGCCGCTACGAGTGGAAATGCAACGCGCTGAACCTCGGCTCGCGCCGGGCGGCGCAGCGGCTGGGCTTCAGCTATGAGGGCGTGTTCCGGCAGGCGGGCGTGGTCAAGGGGCGCAACCGCGACACCGCCTGGTTCGCGGCGATCGACGCCGAATGGCCGGCGTTGAAAGAGGCCTTCACCGCCTGGCTGTCGCCCTCGAATTTCGACGCCGAGGGGCGGCAGGTTGAGCGGCTGTCGGACCTCACCGGGCTGGTGCGGGTGGCCGACGACCCGGCGCTCTAGCCTGCTGGCGGGGCGCGGAACCTGCGCCAAAGGCCTTTGCCGGGCTTGCGGGCGGCGCGCCCGCGCCGCATAACCCGTTCAGCGAAGGAGAGAGGAGCAAACCCGATGATCGGCCGCCTGAACCATGTCGCCATTGCCGTGCCCGACCTCGAGGCCGCGGCCGCGCAATACCGCAACACGCTGGGCGCCAATGTCGGCGCGCCGCAGGACGAGCCCGACCACGGCGTGACCGTGGTGTTCATCGAACTGCCCAACACCAAGATCGAGCTGCTCTATCCGCTGGGCGAGAATTCCCCGATCGCGGGCTTTCTGGAAAAGAACCCCGCGGGCGGCATCCACCACATCTGTTACGAGGTTGAGGACATCCTCGCCGCGCGCGATCAGCTGAAAGCGTCGGGCGCCCGGGTGCTGGGCTCGGGCGAGCCCAAGATCGGGGCGCATGGCAAGCCGGTGCTGTTCCTGCACCCCAAGGATTTCAACGGCTGCCTGATCGAATTGGAGCAAGTCTGATGGGTATCACATCTGCCATCGTCCTCTTCGCCGTCATCTGGTTCCTGGTGCTGTTCATCTCGCTGCCAATCCGGCTGGAAACCCAGGGCGACCGCGGCGAGATCGAGCCCGGCACCCATGCCGGGGCGCCCGCGAATTTCAGCTTTAAGCGCAAGGCCAAGCTGGTGACGGCGATCACGGTGGTGATCTGGGTCGTGCTGGCCGGGATCATCACCTCGGGCGCGATCAAGGTGCGCGATTTCGACTGGTTCCACCGGATGGGCCCGGCATCGTCGCAAGACGCGGGCAAGTAAGCGGCGATCGGGTCCCTCTTTCAGAGCGAGGCCGATCAGATGTTCCGCCCGGCGTTTACGCCGGGCAGCGCCCGCCCGCCCCCCAAGGCGGGCGCTTTCGCGCCCACCGCGGGCGGACGCTGCCCTCTTCTCGTAAAGACTTACGCCGCAGGCGCCTTGGCGTTCAGCCGGTGGAACTGGTGCGTGAAGGTTGCCGCGCCCAGGATCGGGATCAGCAGGTTGACCAGCGGCACCGACAGCGGCACCGCCATCAGCGTGCCCGCCAGCCACACCCGGCCCCAGTAGCGGCGTCGCAGCGCCGTGGCGCCCTGCCGGCCCAGACGGCGCATGGCCACCATCTGGAAATACTCGCGCCCCAGAAGAAAGCCGTTCACCACCCAGAACATCACCGGCGCCAGCGGCCCAAGCGGGAAATACAGCAGCAGCGCCAGCGCGTTTACCGCCACCAGAACGCCGAAGAAATTCACGCTGTCCTTCAACACCTCGTAGAAGCCGAGGCGCGGCACCGGCGGCAGGCCGGGGTAATGCCGGTCCTCCACGGCCTGGGCCACGTCCTCGAGGAAGAACCCGGTGAAGGCCGAGGCCACCGGCACCATCAGGAACACCGACAGGACCATCATCGCCGCGACCACGGCAAAGGAAAAGGCGTCGCCGACCCAGGAGATCTCGCCGATCACCGGCAGGCTCAGCGTTTCGGGAAAGACCCACTGGACCAGGCCGATGAAGAGCACCGTCATGGCGAAGAGCAGCAGGAGCGTCAGCCCCAGCCCCAGCCACAGCACGCGGCGAAAGCGCCGGTCGGAAAACTGCGCCAGCGCCTTCAGGAAATCGCCGACGATCATGCCTCGACCCATTCGGTGATGGCGTCGAGATCCGGGCGGGGGCGTTCGGGCGGGGTGCTGGTCTCGGTGCCGATATGGATGATGCCGGCGACCTTTTCGGTCGGGGCGAGGCCAAGGCCCTGTTCGACGAAGGTACGGTCATGGGCGGGCCAGCCCGACAGCCAGTTCGCGCCCCAGCCCGCGGCATGCGCCGCGTTCAGCAGCGCCAGGCACACCGCGCCCGCGGAATACAGCTGCTCGATCTCGGGGATCTTCTCGGACGGTTTCGGCGCGGCGATCACGGCGACCGCCAGCGGCGCAGCGCGCCAGGAGGCCTGGGTCTTGGCCAGTTGCTCGGGCGCGATCCCCAGCGCCTCGGCGCGGGTGGCGGCGAAATCGGCCAGCCGGGCCATCGCCGTGGGCTGCAGCACGATGAAACGCCAGGGCTCCAGCTTGCCGTGATCGGGGCTGCGGGCGGCCGCGGTCAGGATCGGCATCAGTTCGTCGCGCGTGGGCGCGGGGGCGGTCAGGGTCTTGGACGGGCGGGAACGGCGGGTGAGGAGGAACTCCATCACCGGGCGGTTGGGGTCGGGCATGTGCGTCTCCTGTTTCGGGGCAAGATGTCGGTCAAAGCGCCGCCGGGTTCAAGGGCCGAGAGGGCAGGACCGGACTTTCAGGCCTCCGGTGGGGATATTTGAGGACAGAAGAAGGGGGCGGGCTTGCGCGCCGGGCGGCGGACGCGCTAGGCCGGGAGGGCCCGATGACGGAGGGAGCCCCGTGAAACTGCCAGACCTGTCCGATCTAGCCGCCCCCGGCACCGAGATCGCCCTGCGCGTGACGCCCAAGGCCTCGCGCAACGCGATCACGCGGGAGGAGGGCGAGATCCGGGTCTATGTGACCACGGTGCCCGAAGGCGGCAAGGCCAACGCGGCGGTGGTCAAGCTCCTGGCCAAGGCGGTGGGCGTGCCGAAATCGCGGCTGGAACTGGTGCGCGGCCAGAGCGGGCGGGACAAGCTGTTCCGGGTGCTGGGCTAGGCCTCGTCCCCGGGGCGCGACAGCCGGTAGACGCCCTCGGGCAAATCCAGCGCGACGGCGAGTTCCCTGAGCTGCACCTGCGACAGCGTGATCTTCTGCACCGTGTCGGTGCGCGGATCGAATTGCTCGACGGTCACGCAATCCTCGAAGGCGTGGATGGTGACATCCTCCTGCAGGTGGCCGGCGCCCTCGTCCACGAGGGTCACGACGGTCGAGTCGAATTCATGCTCGATGGTAAACATGGGGTCAGGCTAGCGCCTGCGCGCGCCGCTGTGAACCGCAAAGGCGCGCGGGGCCGGTTTGATGCGTATCAATGCGGCGCGGCGCGTTTGCTGGTTTCCTAGGGGCAAGGCTGAAGAGAGAGCGGAACCAAGCGAAGGAGGCCGTGCGATGTCCGTCTGCCGCAGATATGACGACCACGAAGACCTGTTCGGCCGGATGGCCGATACGCTGGGGGTGGATCTGGACCTGGAGGTCCAGGCGGGGCGCCTGCCCCCCGTTGAGATGACGGCTGGCATCTATCGCTGCATGAGCTGCGAGGAGCCCGAGGCATGCCGGCTGTGGCTGCGGGGGCATGAGGGGCAGGGGGCCGAGGCGCCGCCGTCCTATTGCCGCAACCAAGATCGCCTGGAGGCGATGCGCGGGAGCTGACCGCCGATGGAGGACAGGATGGAAGAGACCGGAAGGCTTTCGCGCCATTTCTGGATGACCCAGGGCATGGCGCGCGCGGTGGGGGTGAACCTGAACACCGCGTTGCAGGAGGGGCGGATCAGCCGCTCCGACTATGGCCAGGCGATCGCGGAATGCTGTCATTGCGCCTATCACCAGCGTTGCCTCGACTGGCTGGCCGTCAACGGTGCGGGGGCCGAGAGGCAGCCCGCCTTCTGCGCCATCGGCCCGATGCTGGACCGGCTGCGCGAGGTGGAGTGAGCGAATCGGTTGCATTTGCAACGATTTGATCTGGATCATGTTGTGCAGGCGATTTGTGCTGCAGGTTTCCCGGGACTGGATCGGAGGATGAGATGATCGGCTTTTTCAAGAAGATCGACCGCCACTCGGAACTGATGAGCGGCATGGCGGAGCGTCTTGGCGTGGACCTGGGCGAGGAAGTGGCGGAGCGTCATATCAGGGCGCAGGATTACCGGGACGCCTTGGTTCGCTGCACGCATTGCGATAATGTCGAGGCCTGCGTGGAGTGGCAGAAGGAAAATGAGCACGCCGACGTGGCGCCGCCCTACTGCCGCAACCGCGACCTGTTTTCGCAACTGGCTGAGTAAGATTGCTCCAAATCGAGAACGTGATCACCGACCGCGGATCGAAATACGCGGTGTCGGGCGGGCCTGCGGCGTCGCGCGAGGCGGTGGAGGCGTTTCTCAAGGATCTGAAACGAAAGAAGAAATTCGCGCGGGCCACGCATAACAGCTGGGCCGCGCTGCTGCCCGAGGGGCCGGCCAAATCCGATGACGGCGAGGGTGGCGCGGGCGCCATCATCCTGCGCATGCTGGAGAGTGAGGGGCTGGAGAACCACGTCATCGTGGTCACCCGCTGGTATGGCGGCAAGCATCTGGGTGGCGACCGCTTCCGCCACGTGGCCGAGGCGGTGCGGGTCTATCTCGAGGCGTTGGAGAGGCGCTGAACCCGAATATGAATTCCATATGACCCGCATATGAACCGGATATGAGGATTGCGCCCGTCGCGGGTGCGCTAATCGCCGAGTTCCATCCGCAGCCAGTCGGCCGCGGCGCGGGTCGTGCCGACCTCTTCCCAGGTGATGACGGGCAGGTCGTAGGGGTGGTCGGCCTCGATCAGGGCGACGAGGGCCTCGCGAAGGGTCTCGGTGGTCTTGAAGATGACCTGCACCTCGGGTTGCTCGTCGATCTCGCCTTCCCAGTGGAACAGGCTGATCACGTCGGGGAGGATGTTGACGCATGCAGCGAGGCGCTTGGTGAGGGCCTCGTCCGCCAGGTCGCGGGCGGTGTCGAGATCGGGGCAGGTGGTGGTGAGATGCAGCATGGAGGCCGGTCCGGTTTGCGTCATGCCGTCATTGTCGGGGCAAATGCGGCGGCCGTCCAGAGCGGCCGGGCAGGGCGCGGCGGGAGAGGATCAGACCAGCCGGGCCCTTGGCCCGGCCAGCGCCCGACCCGCCCCCCAGGGGCGGGCGCTTCTCGCCCACCCCTCGGGCCGGGCGCTGGCCTCTCGTGGTGCTATTTGCCCCTGTTCACATTGTCGGACTTGGACCGATCAGGGTTGTCCCTTGCGTACTCTCGCCCGTTTATGCGCACTACATGCGCATCAGGATGCTCGCCGCGTTTGATTTCGGCTACAACATTGCGCCTGGGTACATTTTTTCGAACGCCTATATCATAGTGTTCATTGCGCCCGCCGGGTCCGTCGTTCTTGCCCTTGATCTTAGTCATTTGAGTTCCACCCCTCGAATTTTTTGGGTGACACATCGGCAAACCGGCGTCCGTTCACGACCTCAGAAACACGCCCTTGGTTGATCGCTCCCAGCGCTGCCGAAATCTGCGCTTGGTTGAGCGGTGTATTGAGCCACATCCATTTAATGAAAGCTGCCAGTTTTGCAGTCAGTTGCGGACTGCGGTTCTTCGTAGGCATGGGACCATCCCTCTTCGCCATTAGGAGCAGCCATTGAACTCCGCGGGCGAGAGGCATATCCTGAAAAGTGCAAAGGGAGGACACACCGTTGCTCTGGATCGGCCAGTCGGCTGCTCTTGAGACGTGGCCTCTTCAAAGGTGGGGAGGTTTGGCGACTTCCTCACCTTTTTTGTTCCAAGGCAGTATATTGGGGAAATGGGCAAGGCTCAACCGTTCCACATTTTGTGACGTTGGTCTATGCCTACTGCCGTAATTCCAAGAAAAAAAGGGCTTGTCAATCCCTAACTGAAAAATAGCGTCATAATGCCTTACGCTCTTTCTGCGTCGCAGCGCTAAGTGTTGTGGTTAGTTTTTCGCGCCACACCGCATGGTGATTCGCATCAAAAAGACTGTCTGGCAGGACCGAGACGCATTCCGCCAATCTGGTTCCAGATGTCGTAAATGGGGGACTTCCCCATTCTTGACTGAAACGATGCTTAGGAGTGCTTCCTAGTCCGTTCTCCCCCCCCACAAATCATACTCCCCGGCCTCGTCCACCTCGACGGTGACGATATCCCCGGGTTTCAGCCCCTCGAAGCCCTCGTCGATGAACAGGTTCCCGTCGATCTCGGGCGCATCCGCCTTGGTCCGGCAGGTGGCGGCCTCACCGTCCACCTCGTCGACGATCACCTCCAGCCGCTGGCCGAGTTTGGCCGCCAGCTTGGCCTCGGAAATCGCCTGCGCCTTTTCCATGAACCGTTCCCACCGCTCCTGCTTCACCTCGGCGGGCACGTGATCGGGCAGGGCATTGGAACGCGCGCCCTCGACATCCTCGTACTGGAAGCAGCCCACGCGGTCGAGCTGGGCCTCGTCGAGCCAGTCGAGCAGGGTCTGGAACTCTTCCTCCGTCTCGCCCGGGTAGCCCACGATGAAGGTCGAACGCAGGGTGATCTCGGGGCAGATGTCGCGCCAGGCGGCGATCTCGTCCAGCGTGCGCGCGGCGGCGGCGGGGCGGGCCATGCGTTTCAAGGTATCCGGGTGGGCGTGCTGGAAGGGGATGTCGAGATAGGGCAGGATCAGCCCCTCGGCCATCATCGGGATCAGCTCGCGCACATGCGGGTAGGGGTAGACGTAATGCAGCCGCACCCAGGCGCCCAGAGACCCGAGGTCGCGGGCGAGCGGCAGGATGGGGAACTTGTCGTCGCGGTCGGGCCAGTCGGTGCCGTAGGCGGAGGTGTCCTGCGAGATGACCAGCAGTTCCTTGACCCCGGCCTCGACCAGTTTCTCGGCCTCGCGCAGCACGGCCTTGGCCGGGCGCGAGGCGAGGCGGCCGCGCATGTCGGGGATGATGCAGAACTTGCACTTGTGGTTACAGCCCTCGGAGATCTTGAGATAGCTGTAATGGCGCGGGGTGAGCTTGACCCCCGCGGGCGGCAGCAGGTCCACGAACGGGTCGGGCGCGGGCGGCACGGCGGCGTGCACGGCGTCGAGCACCTGTTCGTATTGATGCGGGCCGGTGACGGCCAAAACCTGCGGGTGCGCGCCGGTGATGTATTCGGGCTCGGCGCCCAGGCAGCCGGTGACGATGACCTTGCCGTTCTCGGCCAGCGCCTCGCCGATCGCCTCGAGGGATTCTGCCTTGGCGGAATCGAGGAAGCCGCAGGTGTTCACGATCACCGCGTCGGCTCCGGCGTAATCGGGCGAGATGGCATATCCCTCGGCCCGCAGGCGGGTGAGGATGCGTTCGCTGTCGACCAGCGCCTTGGGGCAGCCGAGGCTAACCATGCCGATGGTCGGCTGGCCGGGGCGGCGCGGTTCGCTGATGCGAGGGGCCGGGGCGAGGTCGGGGCGCAGATTGGGCGGGTTGGTGCTCATGCGCGCTCATATAGGCGCTGACGGGGGGCTGTGAAAGCGGGGAAAGCGCGCAGGGCGGCGTTGTGGCGCTTGCGCAGGACGGGGGCGGGCTGGTTTAAGCGGGGCATCCCCCTGGCTGCCCCGGCAGGTGCCCCATGTCAAAACCCGACCGTCCCGAGATCACGCTCGCCACGCTGCGCCGGTTGCCGCGGGGGATCTGGGCGCTGGGGCTGGTGTCGCTGTGGATGGATGTCTCGTCCGAGATGATCCATGCGCTCTTGCCGGTCTACCTGGTTTCGGCGATGGGGGCATCCATGGTCGCGGTGGGCTTCATCGAGGGGCTGGCCGAGGCGACGGCGGCGATCACCAAGGTGTTTTCCGGCGCGCTGAGCGACTGGCTGGGCAAGCGCAAGGTGCTGGCGGTGGTCGGCTACGGGCTGGCGGCGCTGACCAAGCCGGTGTTTCCGCTGGCGCCGACCATCGGCTGGCTGGTGGGCGCGCGGTTCATCGACCGGGTGGGCAAGGGCATCCGCGGCGCGCCGCGCGACGCTCTGGTCGCCGATATCGCGCCGCCCGAGATGCGCGGGGCGAGTTTCGGGCTGCGCCAGTCGCTGGACACGGTGGGGGCGTTCCTGGGGCCGCTGACCGCGGTCGCGCTGATGTGGCTGACGGCCGGGAACATCCCGCTGGTGTTCTGGGCGGCGGTGGCGCCGGCCTTCGTCTCGGTGCTGCTGCTGGTGACGCTGGTCCCCGAGCCCGAGCGGCCCGCGGGGATACAGCCGGTGAAATCGCCGCTCAGCCTGCGCGAGCTGCGGCGGATGGGCGGGGCGTTCTGGTGGGTGGTGGCCGTCGCCTCGGTCTTCACGCTGGCGCGGTTCAGCGAGGCCTTCCTGGTGCTGAAGGCCCATGACGAGGGGGTGCCGGCCACGCTGATCCCCTTCGTGCTGGTGATTATGAATGTCAGCTACGCGCTGTCGGCCTTTCCCGCCGGGGTGCTGTCGGACAACGGCTCTCGCCTGCGGATCCTGGCGGTGGGGACGGTGCTGCTGCTGGCGGCCGATCTGGTCTTTGCGCTGGTGCCGGGGCTGGGGGGCGTGATGGTCGGGCTGGTGCTGTGGGGCGTGCACATGGGGTTCACGCAGGGCATCTTTTCCAGCCTCGTCGCCGATACAGCCCCGCCCGCGCTGCGCGGCACCGGGTTCGGGATGCTGAACCTGATGACCGGTGGAATGATCCTGCTGGCCAGCGTCATCGCCGGGCTGCTGTGGGACAGCGTGGGGCCCCAGGGCACCTTTCTGGCCGGGGGCGCGCTGTCGGTGCTGGCGCTGGCCGGGCTGATGCCGCTGCGCCGGGCGCTGCACGGCCCCGCGGCCGTGCGGGCCGAGGGCGGGGAGAGCGGGCCGCGCGGCTGACGGCCGCCGCCGCGCTCAGGGCCCGAAGGAGAGGCTGTCGAGGGTCTGCTTCAGGTAGGAGACGTCCAGATCGTCGCGGCCGCAGTTCGGGTGGACGCAAAGGGCCAGGAAGAACATCTTGTAGAAGATGCGCTTCTGCGCGTAGTCCGGCGGGAAGACGAGGTAGAGCTCCTGCCGCCCCTCGGACCAGCCGGAGACTGCGGGGTCCCTTGAAATCTGGAAGAATTTCAGGAAGTAGAAGGTACGCTCCGCCTGAACCTCTTCGCCGAATTCGACGGCGTCGAGGTCGAAGGGCGCGTTCGCGCGCATGTCCGAGACTTCCCATTCCCGGTAGCTCATCGCGATTTCCTCGGCGATCCAGTCGTCAAAGACCTCCGGGTAGCTGTGGGGAACGACGAGGACGGACAGGATCCGCTGCCGCGCGCCGTAGGGCAGGAAGTCGGCCTTGCCCACCAGCAGCGAGGCCTCGTCCTGCTTGACCGTCCAGTTGGCGCCGGACGGGAGGGACAACTCCAAGTCGCCGACCTGGTATGTCGTCCATCCGCCGGTGTCCTGCGCGAGGCCGGCGCCCGCCGCGGCGATCAGGGCGGCGGACAGGATCGCCAGTAGTCGTCTCATTCGTTCCCTCCCTTGGAAAGGGCCGTCTGGATATCGTCCGCGATGGCGTCGGGAAATGCAAAGAGCGGGTCCCCCACGCGGCTCGGCTGATGCTGGGGGCCGCCCAGCCTCCGCAGATCCAGGATGCCGTTTGTCGGGGCGATGGTCTGCACCCGGCCGTCGATGATCAGCTCGGCCCGGTCCAGCAGGCCGTCGGCATCGTCGTCATACATCCACGCCGTATCGGAGGCCGAGGCCTGCCCGTTGCCGTCGAAATCGACGTCGTTGACGATGTAGGTGTCGAAGGCCCCGTCGGAGTTGCGGTCGATGAACTGGTGGTTCAGCCAGAAGAAGACCATTTCTCCCGAGGCGGTCATCTCAAGGCTCGGGCCGCCGTTGAAAAGCAGCCAGAACGGCCGGGTCTTTCCCTGCTCGGCAAAGAAGGCGCCGAATTCCAGCGTGTCCTCGCTGCGGCGTTCATCGTAATAGGCGTAGAAATCGGCCGTCCCGTTGCCGTCCTCGTCGGTGAGGACCAGCAGGGGGAAGCCGGGAAAGGTGCCGGTCCGGGCGGTGGCGATTTCGGCGCCGTAGTTGTCGGTGTGCCACAGCGCCTCGGCGATCTTGGTCACGGTCTGGAAGGCGTCGGTGCGGCGCGCGGGATCCCAGGGCCAGACCGAGGCCAGTTTGCGCTGCACATACATGGACAGGCCGGTTTTCTGCTCGGCCCGGGCATCGTCAATGCCCGGCAGCGCGGACAGCAGAACGCCCCAGCCCAACAGGATCGACAATTTGCGCCACGCGACCAAATCTCGCTCCTCCCCGGATAGATTTTGCCCAGAGTAGCAGGGAAACGGCTGTCGCGAATGATGTGGATCAATCCGCGGCCCCGGGGCAGCGGGGTGGGTTTGCGGGCCGGGCAGAAACGCGGACGCCCCGCAAGACAAGGTCTCGCGGGGCGTCCGTTTGGTTTATGCGCGTGCGCTCAGCGCCTGCGGTCGCGGCGCGAGCTCATGGGCTGGAAGGCCACGCCCACATGCGCCTCGCAATAGGGTTTGCCGGGCTGCACGGAGAGGCCGCAGAACCAGAAATCCTCGGTCGCGGGGTCGCCGATCGGCCATTTGCAGGTGCGCTCGGTCAGTTCCATCAGCGTCAGCTTGCGGGCCTTCTTTTCAACCTCGCGGACCGAGGCCATGGCCTCGGGGCTGATCTCGTTGGCCGAGGGCTGCGGCGGCAGCGGCTGGCCGGCGGGGATGATCTGCTTGCGCGCAGGCACGGGCGCCGCCGCGGCGGGGGCCGGTTCGGGCGCGGGCTGGGGCGCGGGTTGCGCCTTGGGCTCGGCCTTGGCCTTGGCCTTGGGCTTGGCCGCGGGGGCCTCGGCCTTCGGGCTGGTCTTTTCCTTGGTGGTCTTGCCGCTGGCGCCGGCCCGGTTCGACAGGCCCAGCCGGTGCACCTTGCCGATCACCGCGTTGCGGGTGACCCCGCCCAGTTCCTTGGCGATCTGGCTGGCCGACTGGCCTTCGGCCCACATCTTTTTCAGCGTCTCAACGCGTTCTTCGGTCCAGGACATCTGTCTTCCTTGGTTGGGCAGGCGCTCTGGCGGGTGGAAAAACGCCGGCGGCCTGCCAAAAATCTCGGGTAGCCCTATTCTAATCGGGCTGCGCATCGGGATACAAGCGCGATACCGGCGCGGGGCCGGTGGCAGATAGATGGGGATCGGCATGGCGAATTCAACCGGAATGGGCGTGCGCCGCTTCGGGCGGGTGAACTGGCTGGGCCTTTATACCCTGGCCGGGCGCGAGATCCGGCGGTTCATGGCGGTCTGGACGCAGACGCTGGCCGCGCCGCTGGTCACCGCGGGGCTGTTCCTGGGGGTGTTCTCGCTGGCGCTGGGCGAGGGGCGGGGCGACGTGATGGGCGTGCCCTTCATCCAGTTCCTGGCGCCGGGCATCCTGATGATGACGGTGATCCAGAACGCCTTTGCCAACACCTCGTCCTCGATCGTGATCTCCAAGGTGCAGGGCAATATCGTGGACACGCTGATGCCGCCCTTGTCGCCGCTGGAACTGGTGCTGGGCTACATGGCCGGGGGCGTGGCGCGCGGGCTGCTGGTGGCGCTGGCCATCGGCGCGGTGATGGCAGGCGCGCTGGGCATCGGCGTGGCGCATCCGCTCTGGGCACTGGTCTTTGTCCTGCTGGGCGCCGCGCTGTTGAGCGTGATCGGCATCGTGGCGGCGATCTTTGCCAACAAGTTCGACCAGATGGCGGCGGTGACCAATTTCATCATCACGCCGCTGAGCTTCCTTTCCGGCACCTTCTATTCGATCGAGCGGCTGCCCGAGACCATGCAGACGATCACCCATTTCAACCCGGTCTTCTACCTGATCGACGGGGTGCGCTTCGGCGTGATCGGGCAATCCGACAGCTCGCCCTGGCTGGGGCTGGTGGTCTGCTCGGCGGTGACGCTGGGGGTGGCGACCCTGTGCTGGCACTGGTTCAAGCGCGGCTACCGGATGAAGGCCTGAGGCCGGGCGCGGCTTTCCGGCAACAGCCCGGGGGTGCCGCGCTGCCGCGCTGGACAGGGGCGCAATTCCGGGCTATTCGGCCTGCCATGATCACGCGCCCCCATATCGCCGCTTCGCGACGTCGACGTTAACCCCGTCTGCGCCTGATCCCGCGTGCCTGCACGCACCCCCTCTTCAAATCGTTGACTTGCCCCGGTGCCTGAGGCACCAATCGGGCTTCCATTTGCAAGGACTCTCAACATGATCCCGTCCATCCTGCCGACCTATAACCGTGCGCCCCTCAGCTTTGAGAAGGGCGAAGGCGCCTGGCTGGAGGCAACGGACGGCCGCCGATATCTCGACCTGGGCGCGGGTATCGCGGTGAACGCGCTGGGCCACGCCAACCCCGAGCTGGTGGCGGCCCTGACCGAGCAGGCGGGCAAGATCTGGCATCTGTCGAACCTCTACCAGATTCCGCAGCAGCAGGCGCTGGCCGACGCGCTGGTCGACAAGACCTTCGCCGACACCGCCTTCTTCACCAATTCCGGCACCGAGGCCTGCGAGCTGGCGGTCAAGATGGCCCGGAAATACTGGTACGATAAGGGCCAGCCGGAGCGGGTGAAGATCATCACCTTCTCGGGCTCTTTCCACGGCCGGTCCTCGGCGGGCATCGCGGCGGCGGGCTCGGAGAAGATGACCAAGGGCTTCGGCCCGCTGCTGCCCGGCTTCGTCCATCTCGAATTCGGCGACCACGACGCGCTGCAGGACGCGATGCGCGACCCCGAGGTGGGCGCGGTTCTGCTGGAGCCCGTGCAGGGCGAGGGCGGCATCCGCCCCGTGCCCGACCAGTGCCTCAAGGGTCTGCGCGATCTCTGCGACGATACCGGCGTTCTGATGATCCTCGACGAGGTGCAGTGCGGCGTGGGCCGCACCGGCAAGCTCTTCGCGCATGAATGGGCGGGCATCACTCCCGATATCATGATGGTGGCCAAGGGCATCGGCGGCGGCTTCCCGCTGGGCGCGGTGCTGGCCACCGAGGACGCGGCGAGCGGCATGACCGCGGGCACCCACGGCTCCACCTATGGCGGAAACCCGCTGGGCTGCGCGGTGGGGCTGAAGGTGATGGAGATCGTCGCCGATGACGATTTCCTGGCCGAGGTCAGCCGCAAGGCGGGCCTCCTCCGGCAGAAGCTGGAGGGGCTGGTCGCCGCCCACCCGGAGGTTTTCGAGTCCGTCCGCGGATCGGGCCTGATGCTGGGGCTGAAATGCAAGATCACGAACACCGATGTGGTGAACGCGGGCTACGAGCAACAGGTGCTCACCGTGCCCGCCGCCGACAACGTGGTGCGCCTGCTGCCGCCGCTGAACCTGACCGACGCGGACATCGCCGAGGCGCTGGCCCGGCTCGACCGCGCCGCCGCTGCGCTTGTCGGTTCCTCGGCCTGATCTTCTTCTTGGAAAAAATACTCCGGGGGCGTGGGGGCTGGCCCCCACTCGCACCGAAACCGAAAGAGACGACATGAAGCATTTTCTCGATATCAACCTGACGGATAAAGCCGAGTTGCGGGCCATGATCGACCAGGCCGCCGCGATGAAATCCGCGCGCGACGGGCTGCCCAAGGGCACGCCCGACGCCGAGCAGCCGCTGGCCAACCACATGGTCGCGCTGATCTTCGAAAAGCCCTCGACCCGGACGCGCGTCAGCTTTGACGTGGGCGTGCGCCAGATGGGCGGGCAGACCATGGTGCTGTCGGGCGCGGACATGCAGCTCGGCCATGGCGAGACCATTGCCGACACCGCCCGCGTGCTCAGCCGCTATGTGGACCTGATCATGATCCGCACCTTCGAGGAGCAGACGCTGATGGAGATGGCCGAATACGCCTCGGTCCCGGTCATCAACGGGCTGACCGACCGCACCCACCCCTGCCAGATCATGGCCGACATCCTGACCTTCGAAGAGCATCGTGGCCCGATCGCGGGCAAGAAGGTGGTCTGGTCGGGCGACGGCAACAACGTCTTTGCCAGCTTCGCCCATGCCGCGGGGCAGTTCGGCTTCGACCTGACCTTCACCGGGCCCGAGACGCTGGACCCGACGCCGCGGGCGCTGCAGGAGGCGCGCGATCTGGGCGCCCGGATCACCATCGAGCGTGATCCGGCCAAGGCGGTCGAGGGCGCCGATCTGGTGGTGACCGACACCTGGGTTTCCATGCACGACCCGCAATCGGCGCGCGAGCGGCGGCACAACCAGCTGCGCCCCTACCAGGTGAACGAAGAGCTGATGGCCAAGGCCAAGCCGGATTCGCTGTTCATGCACTGCCTGCCCGCGCATCGCGATGACGAGGCGACCAGCGCGGTGATGGACGGGCCGCATTCGGTGATCTTCGACGAGGCCGAGAACCGCCTGCACGCGCAGAAGGCCGTCATGCGCTGGTGCCTGGGCAAGTGAGGGGCTGAAAGGGTCGCGTTCCGGTCTGGAAGGCGGAGAGCCTTTGCCCCTGGCCATGCGGCGATCCGAGCGCCCGCCATCTGGCGGGCGTTCTTGCGCTTGGCTGAACATGTCGGGTACTGCCGCTCCAGCCTTCCGCCCGGCGTTCACGCCGGGCAGCGCCCGCCCGTCCCCCAGGCGGGCGCTACCGCGCCCACCACGGGCGCGCGCTGCCCTCGCTTCTCTGATCGTGCGTCACACGGGCGGCCGGTTCTCCCGTCAAACCGGGCCTGCGCGGGGTCACCCTGCGCCGCCCTCGGCCCGCTCCAGCATCTTGCGCAGCAGGCCGCTGAGCGTTTCCATCTCCTCCGGCGTCAGCCCCGCGGTCAGGCGCGTCTGGGTGGCGACATGGTCGCCCACGGCGGCGTCGATCAGGGCAAAGCCCTTGTCCGTCAGCGCGATCAGCACACCGCGCCCGTCCTCGGGGTTGGGCACACGTTCCACCAGCCCGGCCTGCTCCAGCCGGTCGATCCGGTTGGTCATGGTGCCCGAGCTGACCATGGTGTTCTGCATCAGCTCGCCCGCCGACAGGCGGTAGGGCGGGCCCGAGCGGCGCAGCGTGGCCAGCACGTCGAACCCCGCCGCGCTGAGCCCATGCGCGGCAAAGGTCTTGTCCATTTCCCGGCCCAGATGCTGCGACAGCCGCTTGACCCGCCCGATCAGCGCCATCGGCGCAAGCTCCAGGTCCGGCCGCTCGGCCCGCCATTGGGCGATAATTCCGTCTACGTGATCCATGCACAGACGTTGTGCCGAAATTTATCTTGAGGTCAAGATAATTCCGAGTATCTTGATGTCGAGATAAATTGAAGGAGGCCGCGATGACCCGCCGCCATGATCTTTTTCTAACCGCGCTCGCCCCCGCCGTGTGGGGCAGCACCTATCTGGTGACGACCGAGTTTCTGCCGCAGGGCTACCCGCTGACCATGGCCATGCTGCGCGCGCTGCCGGCGGGGCTGCTGCTGCTGGCCTTCGCGCGGCAATGGCCGCGGGGTATCTGGCTGGGCCGGGTGCTGCTGCTGGGGGCGCTGAACTTCTCGGTGTTCTGGGCGCTCTTGTTCGTGGCGGCCTACCGGCTGCCGGGGGGCGTGGCGGCGACGGTGGGCGCGGTGCAGGCGCTGATCGTGATCGGGCTGGCGCGGCTCCTGTTGCGCAGCCCGGTGCATGCGCTGTCGGTCCTGGCCGCGCTGGCCGGGCTGGGGGGGGTGGCGCTGCTGATCCTGACGCCCGAGGCGGCGCTCGACCCGCTGGGCATCGCCGCCGGGCTGGGCGGCGCGGCCTCGATGGCCGCGGGCACGGTGCTGACGCGCAAATGGCAGCCGCCGGTGCCGCTGCTGACCTTCACCGCCTGGCAGTTGACCGCGGGCGGGCTGCTGTTGCTGCCCGTGGCGCTGTGGCTGGAACCCGCCTTGCCGTCCCTGACGACCAGGAACCTGATGGGCCTGGTCTACCTGGGGCTGATCGGGGCCGCGCTGACCTATGCGCTGTGGTTCCGCGGCGTGGCGCGGATCGCGCCGGCGGCGGTCTCGACCCTGGGGTTTCTCAGCCCGCTGACGGCGGTGGTGCTGGGCTGGGCGGTGCTCGGCCAGACGCTGTCGCCGCTGCAATCGGCGGGCGCGCTGACCGTATTGGCCAGTGTCTGGCTGGGCCAGCAGGCCGGCCGGCTGCGGCCGCTTCCTTTCCTGAAACCTGGAGATTGATCCGATGAAACTCATTCTTTTCGGCGCGGCCGGCGATGTCGGCCGCCGCATCCTGAACGAGGCGCTGTCGCGCGGCCACGAGGTGACGGCCGTGCTGCGACGGCCCGAACAGGCGGGGACCCTGCCGTCCGGTGCCGTGGTCGCGATCGCCGATGCCGGGCGTCCCGGCGCCGCGGCGGCCCTGATCCCCGGACACGACATGGCCATCAGCGCCCTGCGCCCGCCCGCCGGGCAGGAGGAACAACTGGTCCCGCTGACCCGCGCGGTGCTGGAGGGCGCGGCGGCGGCGGGCATCCCGGCGCTGGTCGTGGGCGGGGCGGCGACGCTGCACCTGGCCGACGACAGTTCCCACACGGTGCTGAGCGCGCCGGGCTTCCTGCCGCCCGCCGTCGTGCCCATCGCCGAGGCCTGCGCCGCCCAGCACGACATGATCCGGGCCGAGGCGCGCGGTGACTGGGCCTATCTCTGCCCGCCCGCGATGCTGGAGCCGGGCGCGCGTACCGGCCGCTACCGCACCGGCCGCGACACGCTGGTGACGGGGTCGGACGGGCAGTCGCGCATCTCGATGGAGGATTTCGCCGTGGCGCTGATCGACGAGGCCGAGGCGCGCCGCCATACCGGCGCCCGGTTCACCGTCGGCTGGTAGGGTTCACCCCCGGCGCTTGGCTCTCAGTGTGGGCTCGGCCTCGGTCGGGTCCTCGGGCCAGGGGTGCTTGGGGTAGCGTCCGCGCATGTCCTTGCGCACATCGGCATAGGAACTGGCCCAGAAGCCCGGCAGGTCCATCGTGGTCTGCACCGGGCGCTGGGCGGGCGAGAGCAGGGTGATGCGCAGGGGCAGGCGGCGGGGGCCGATCACGGGGTGCTGGGTCACGCCGAACATCTCTTGCAGGCGCACGGCGATCCCGGGCGCCTCGCCGGAATAGTCGATGGGCACCTTGCGGCCCATCGGCGTCGTGAAATGCGCGGGCGCGAGGCGGTCGAGGAGCTGTTGCTCGTCCCAGCTCAGCGCGGTGCGCAGCGCAGCCGTCAGGTCCAGCCGCTTCAGACCCTCGGCGGTCTTGACGCCGGTGAGGTGCGGCAGCAGCCACGCCTCGGCCCGCGCCATCAGCCTCTCGTCGCTGAAATCCGGGAGATCGGCACCTTCGGTGCGCAGCAGTTCCACCCGCGCCTGCAGGCGGCGCGCGGCGTCGGTCCAGGGCAGGCCCAGCTCGCGCACGCCGTCGAGCATGGTGCGGGCGATGGCCTCGGGCGGGGCGTCCTTCCAGATGCGGTCGTCGAGGACCAGCGCGCCGAACATCTCGCGCCGCCGCGCGATGACCCGGCGCTCGCGCTTCGACCATTCGCAGACCTCGTGCCAGCCGATCTGATCGGCATAGAGGCCGCGCAGCTCGGATTCGGCGATCTGGGCGGCGAGCCGCACCTTGGCCTCGCGCGCATGGCCGTCGAGGTCGAGCGCCACGATCAGCCGGCTGCCGGCCAGCGGGTCGCCCTCGTCCATCACCGCGCCCTTGCCGCCCGACAGCACCCAGCGCGGGGCATCGCCCTTGCGGCGCAGGCCGATGCGGTCGGGATAGGCGAGCGCGGCCATCTCGGCGGGGCTCAGGCGCGGCCGCGGCTCCGCCTTTGCACGCAGGCGCTTGGCCTCGGCCCGGATACGCTCCACGGCGCCGCGGTCGGGGGCGAAGGGATGCGCGGCGGCGAAACGCTTGGGATCGGCGATGGCGTCGAGCCTGAGCGTCAGGTCGGCCCCCGCGCCGCGCAGCGGGTCGCGCTCGGCCAGCAGGGCGGCGAGTGCGGCGGCCTGCGCGCCGGCAACCGCCAGCATGTGGCCCAGCCGCGGATGCAGGGGCAGCGCGGCGAGCTGGCGGCCGTGATCGGTGATCCGCCCGTCCTTCAACGCGCCGAGTTGCGTCAGTAGCGCCTGCGCCTCGGCATGGCTGCCCGGCGGCGGGGGCGTGAGGAAGGCCAGATCGCCGGGCCCCGCGCCCCAGAGCGCCAGCTCCAGCACCAGCCCGGTCAGGTCGGCGGCCTCGATCTCGGCGGGCGGGAAGGGCAGCAGGCCGCCTTCCTCACCCTTGGTCCAGAGCCGATAGCACGTGCCCTCGGCCACCCGGCCCGCGCGGCCGCGGCGCTGCTCGGCCTCGGCCTTGGTCACGCGCTCGGTCACCAGCCGGGACATGCCGGAATTGGGGTCGAAGCGCGCCCGCCGCGCCCGACCGCCATCCACCACCACCCGGATGTCCTGAATGGTCAGCGAGGTCTCGGCGATGGAGGTCGAAAGCACCACCTTGCGCCCGCTCTCGGCCGGACGGATCGCGGCGCGCTGGGCGGCAAAGGGCATGGCGCCGTAAAGCGGCCTGACGGCGCAATCACCGGACAGGCGGCCCGACAGCAGGCTTTCGACGCGCCGGATCTCACCCTCGCCGGGCAGGAAGACCAGCACGCCGCCCTCGGTCTCGGCCACGGCCTGTTCGACCAGCGCGGCCACGGCCTGTTCATAGCGCTGGGCCTTGGGCCGGGGGCGGTCGAGCCATCGGGTCTCCACCGGGTAGGCGCGGCCCTGGGAGGTGATGACCGGGGCGCCGTCCAGCATCTCGGCCACCGGCTCGGCATCCAGCGTGGCGGACATCACCAGCAGGATCAGGTCCTCGCGCAGCGCGCCGCGCAGCTCCCAGGCCAGCGCGAGGCCGAGATCGGCGTTGAGAGAGCGTTCGTGGAACTCGTCGAAGATCACAGCGCCGATCCCGGTCAGCTCCGGGTCGGACTGGATCATGCGGGTGAGGATGCCCTCGGTGACGACCTCGATCTTCGTGGATTTCGACACCTTGGCCTCGCCCCGGATGCGGTAGCCCACGGTTTCGCCGGGTTTTTCGCCCAGCGTCTCGGCCATGCGCTCGGCCGCGGCGCGGGCGGCCAGGCGCCGCGGTTCCAGCATCACGATGCGGCCCTGGGTCAGCCCGGCCTCCAGCATGGCCAGCGGCACCCGGGTGGTCTTGCCCGCGCCGGGCGGGGCCTGCAGCACGCCGCGCCCCGCCGAGCGGAGCGCCTCGGTCAGTTCGGGCAGGGCATCATCGATGGGCAGGCGAAAGGCGGACATGGCGTCCTTATCCGCGATTTGGGCGGCCGGGGCCAGAGGCCGGGTTTTCCGCCTGCCCCCTCTGGACAGGCGCCGCCCCGGCGGGGCAAATGGACCCCCGACGACCCCAGCAAGGACGCGCGCGATGGACATCACCGACCTGGCCACACGGATCCGCAACGGCGAGCGCCGGGCGCTGGCGCGCGCCATCACGCTGGTCGAAAGCGGGCGCGCCGATCACCGCGCCAAGGCGGCGGAGCTGCTGGACGAGCTGGCGAAAACGGGACGGCAGGCGCTGCGCATCGGCCTGTCGGGCACGCCCGGCGTGGGCAAATCCACCTTCATCGAAAGCTTCGGCATGATGCTGACGGGGCAGGGGCTGAAGGTGGCGGTGCTGGCGGTGGACCCGTCGAGCGCGCGCTCGGGCGGCTCGATCCTGGGCGACAAGACCCGGATGGAACGGCTCAGCCGCGACCCCAGCGCCTTCATCCGCCCCTCGCCCTCGCAGTCGGAACTGGGCGGCGTGGCACGCCGCACCCGCGACGCGGTGGCCCTGTGCGAGGCGGCGGGCTTCGACGTGGTGCTGATCGAGACGGTGGGCGTGGGCCAGTCGGAAACCGTGGTGGCCGAGATGTCGGACCTGTTCATCCTGCTGCTGGCGCCTGCCGGCGGCGACGAGCTGCAGGGCGTGAAGCGCGGCATCATGGAGATGGCCGACATCATCCTGGTCAACAAGGCCGATGGCGATCTGAAACCGGCCGCGATCCGCACCTGCGCCGATTATGCCGGCGCCCTGCGCCTGCTGCGCAAGCGCCCGCAGGACCCGGAGGGCTTCCCCAAGGCCATGACCGTCTCGGCGCTGGAAGAAGAGGGGCTGAAGACCGCCTGGACAGAGATGCAGGCGCTGGCCGAGTGGCGCCGCGAGGCCGGCCATTTCGATGCCCGCCGTGCCCAGCAGGCGCGCCACTGGTTCGAGGAGGAGGTCCGCCACGGCCTGCTCGCGCGGCTGGACAGCGATCCCGAGATGCGCGCCCGGCTGTCCGAACTGGGCGAGAAGGTCGCGCAGGGCGAGGCCAGCATCGCAGGGGCAGCGCGCGACATGCTCTCCGCGCTGCGGCAATAACGCCGCCTTCTTCTTGGCGAAATGCTCCCGCCGGAGGCCCGATTTTTCGTCGAAAAATCGCCTCAGCGTTCGGGCGTGTGCCACTTGGCCCGCGGCACCTCGCGCCGGCGCAGCCGCAGCGCAAGGCCGACCGCCACGCCGACGCCGATCGCCACCGTCAGGTCGGTCAGCACCGTCAGCACCAGCGTCAGCAGCAACAGGATCCGGTCCGAGATCCGGCCCGTGGTCATGTAGCCGCGCCAATTCTGCGGTTCGCTCATGTTCCAGGCGGTCAGCATCAGCAGGGCCGCCAGCGCCGGCATCGCCAGGTAGCCGGCGAGCGGGGCCGCCAACATCATCGCGGCGAGAATGGTCAGCGCATGGACGAGCCCGGCCACCGGTGTGCGGCCGCCCGCGCGCACATTGGTCGCGGTGCGGGCGATGGCACCGGTCGCGGGCATGCCGCCGAAGACCGACGAGCCGAGATTGGCCCAGCCCTGGGCCAGGATCTCGGCATTGGGGCGGTGGCTGCCGCCGATCATGCGGTCGGCCACCAGCGCCGAGAGCAGCGATTCCACCCCCGCCAGGAAGGCGATGACCAGCGCCGAGGGCAGCAGCTCGATCAGCCGCGCGGGCGACAGGTCGGGCAGGGCGGGGCGGGGCAGGTGGTCGGGCAGCGCGCCGAAGCGCCCGGCGATGGTGTCCACCGGCAGCGCCAGCAGGGCGGCCAGCGCCGAGCCGGCCGCGACGGCCACGATCAGCCCGGGGAAACGCGGCGCCAGCCGGCGCAGCAGGATGATCAGCACCATCGTGCCCAGCCCGATCCCCAGCGAGGCCGGCGAGAGGCCCGCGCGCGCCTCCCACAGGGCGGCCAGCTTGGGCAGGAAATCGGCCGGCACCTCCGCCATCTGCAGGCCGAGGAAATCCTTGAGCTGGCTCGCGCCGATGATCACCGCGATGCCGATGGTAAAGCCGTTCACGACCGCCTCGGGCACATGCTCGATCAGCGCGCCGACCTTGAAATAGCCCGCTACCACCAGGATCAACCCGGCCATGAAGGTTGCCAGCACCAGCCCGTCATAGCCATGCTCGGCGATCACGCCCGCCACGACCACGATGAAGGCGCCGGTCGGTCCGCCGATCTGCACCCGGCTGCCGCCGAGCGCCGAGATCAGGAACCCCGCCACGATCGCCGTGACCAGTCCCTTCTCGGGCCCCGCGCCCGAGGCGATGGCGATGGCAAGGCTCAGCGGCAGGGCCACCATGGCGACGGTGACGCCGGCGAGGAAATCGGCGGAGAACCCCGCCAGCGTATAGCCGCGCAGGGTGGTCAGGATCTTGGGTTTCATCTCAGGACAGGATAGTCAGAGGAAAAAATGAGTATGCGCGCATTCTTTGCATCCCGGCGCGGGAATTTCCATGGGGTCTTTGCCG
>Ga0207799_100292_pt1 | contig 28537 bp, 25 predicted proteins | sample TtanPargueraPR_4_FD_187742 | JGI IMG/M metagenome (GOLD analysis project Ga0207799, IMG submission 187742) | Aerobic enrichment media microbial communities from Bioluminiscent Bay, La Parguera, Puerto Rico - Tt and M2 (SPAdes) | ecosystem: Environmental > Aquatic > Marine > Unclassified ...
GGCCCCCCCTTATTCCGCTCTCCGCTCAAAAATCCAGGTCCGCGTAATGCGGCGGCGGCGGAAAGCCCGGAACCTGATCGGCCAGGATTCCGCGGAAGGCCGGGCGCGACTTGATCTTGGCGTACCAGTCCTTGACGTTGGCATTGCGGTTCCAGTCCACGTCGCTGATGTAGTCGAGGCAGGACAGATGCGCCGCGGCCGCGAAATCCGCCAGGCTCATGCTGTCGCCCGCCAGCCAGCGCCGCTGATCCAGCAGCCACCCCATGTAATCGAGGTGATACTTGATCTGCGTCGCCCCCGCCTTGACGTTGCGGCTTTCCGGATAGCCCAGCCCCATCACCTTCTTATTCACCCGCTCATAGAGCAGTTTCGAGGTCACCTCGTGGTGGAACTTGTCGTCGAACCAGAACACCAGCCGGCGCACCTCGCAGCGCTCCGCGGGGATGACGGGCATCAGCGCCGGGGTCGGATTGGTCTCCTCGATATATTCGCAGATGGCTTGGCTTTCGCTCATCAGCCGGTTGTCCATCTTCAGCACCGGCACCTTGCCCGCCGGGTTGCGGCGCAGGAAGTCGCTGTCGCGCTCCCAGTACCGCTCCTCGACCAGCTCCACCTCGATCTTCTTCTCGGCGAGCACCAGCCGGACCTTGCGCGAAAACGGGGAGAGGGGGACGTGGAACAGACGGTTCATGACGCAGGCGATATCCTTGGAGAGTGTCCCCTCTATTGCCGCGTGCGGGCCGTCATTTCAACTCTCGAAACAGGATGAGCGGCCATCCGCCCTGATCGTCGCCGCCCCGTCCAGGATTCCGGCCGCGCGCTGGCGCAGCCCGGCCGGCAGGTTGGCCGCGTCGCGCGCCTTGGGGTTGGGCAGCACCGCCGCCAGCCGCGCCGCCTGCGCCGGGCTCAGCTTGTCCGGCGTCACCCCGAAATAGCGATGCGCCGCCGCCTCGATGCCAAAGACGCCCTCGTCGAACTCGGCCACGTTGACATAGACCTCCAGGATGCGCCGCTTGGGCCAGAGCGCCTCCATCAGCGGCGTTAGCAGCGCCTCCAGCGCCTTGCGCGGCCAGCTCCGCCCCTGCCAGAGAAAGACGTTCTTCACCGTCTGCTGGCTGATCGTGGAGCCGCCCCGCCGCGCGCCCGCCTCGATCGCATCGCGGATGGCGCCCATGTCAAATCCCCAATGGGTGCAGAAATTGGCGTCCTCGGCGGCGACGACGGCGCGCAGGGCCACCGGGGCGATCTCCTCGATCGGCACCCATTGCCGGTCGACCGCGCCCAGCCGGCGCTGCTCGGCCCAAATGGTGTGGGTGATCGGCGGATTGACGAAGCGGAACAGCCCCATCACCGCCACAACCAGCAGGAACAGTGCCGCGATCGCACGCAACAGCCAGCGCCGCGCAACGCGCAGCGGCTGCACCCGCTGCACCGACGGCTTCGCCTTGCGCGGTCTGGAGGATTTCGCCTTTTTCGCCATTGGCCCTGCTTTGCCCGCCCCGCCGGGCCCGGTCAAGCGCCTTGCACCTGCCGCGCGGATATCCGCATCCCCCCGGATATGCTACACTTCCGACCGGAGGACTTGCCCATGCAGACCAACGCGCTTCCCCATTACGACACCAGCGTCAACACCACCGGCTGCTGCCCGCGATTCAACCCCGAGGGGTGGGACGGGCAGGAGCTGCAGTTCGACGACAAGCTCTTCCTGCGCGCCACCACCCGCTCGGTGATGCATGTGCCGGTGGACATGGGCCGGGTCTTTACCCGCGTGCAGACCCGGATGGAGGAGAGCGGCGCGATGGACATGAACGACATCATCGTGCTCAGCCGCGATCTCTCGTCCTGGCAGGCCGAGCACCTGTTTTCGGCCGCCAAGCCCGTCCCCGGTGAAGAGATGGTCACCCTCTCGGGCACCTTCCTGACCAAGGTCTTCGAAGGGCCCTATCGCGAGGCCAAGCACTGGTATGACGAGATGCAGGCCTTGGCCCGCGCCAAGGGACACGAGCCCAAGGCGGTCTATTTCTTCTACACCACCTGCCCGCGCTGCGCGAAAGCCTATGGCAAGAACTACGTGGTCGGGGTGGTTCAGGTCTGAGCACATCGCGCCAGATGGCCAGGCCCAATTTTGTCTCGGTCAGGCCAGAGCCCATTGCAGGCCATGGCTGGAGATTCGGCATGGAGGGCAGCGACCGCACGTGGTGGGCGCGATAGCGCCCGCCTTGGGGGCGGGCGGGCGCTGCCCGGCGTAAACGCCGGGCGGGACATACGATCAGCGTGCCGCTCAGGCGAATGCTCGCCCCGTCCGCAAGACCGGCCAACCCGGCCCGCCCGCATCGCCCAAAGAAAAAGGCCCCGCCGAAGCGGAGCCTTTGATCCTTTTCGCTGGGCGGATTACTCGGCCGGGACGGCCGTCTCTTCCAGGCTCAGCGGATGCGGCAGCTTGTTCAGCATCTCCTTCGGGCAGACCTGGATGAAGTTGCCCTTCTCCAGATCCCAGTGCTGCAGGATGTCCAGCGCCTTGCGGCTCTTGGTTTCCTCGGCGTGACGCTCGATCAGGCCCTTCAGCTGCTCTTCCCAGGCGTCCACCGTCACCGGGCAGGTGACCAGCGTCTCCAGGTTCAGCAGGTCCATCGCCGTGCCGTCCGGGTCATGCAGATAGGCCATGCCCCCGGTCATGCCCGCGCCGAAGTTCGCCCCGATCGAGCCGAGGATCACCGCCACCCCGCCGGTCATGTATTCACAACCGTTGGAGCCGCAGCCCTCGATCACCACCTTGGCGCCCGAGTTGCGCACGGCGAAACGCTCGCCCGCGCGGCCCGCGGCGAAGAGGTAGCCGTCGGTCGCGCCGTACAGCACGGTGTTGCCGATGATGGTGTTCTCGGCCGCCACCAGCGGGCTCGCCATCGGCGGGCGCACCACCACGGTGCCGCCCGACAGGCCCTTGCCGACATAGTCGTTGGCATCGCCCGAGACCTCCAGCTTCAGCCCCGGCGCCGCGAAGGCACCCAGCGACTGGCCGGCGCTGCCGGTCAGCTTCACCGTCAGGTGATCGGGCTGCAGGCTGTTGCGCATGCCGAACCGCTTCACGATATGGCTCGAGGTGCGGGTGCCGATGGTGCGCAGCGTGTTGCGCACCGCGTAGCTCAGCTGCATCTTCTCGCCATCCTCGAGGAAGCGATGCGCGTCGCGCACGATCTCGGCGTCCAGCGTGTCGTCCACCGGGTTGCGCGGCTTGTTGCGGTCATAGGTGATCCGGTCCGCGCCATCGACGGTGATCAGCAGCGGGTTCAGGTCCAGATCGTCCAGATGCGCCGAGCCGCGGCTGACTTGGGTCAGCAGGTCGGCCCGCCCGATCACCTCGTCGAGGCTGCGTGCGCCGATCGAGGCCAGGATCTCGCGCACTTCCTGCGCGTAGAAGGTGATCAGGTTCACCACCTTGTCGGCGCTGCCGGTGAACTTGGCGCGCAGACGCTCGTCCTGCGTGCAGACGCCCACCGGGCAGGTGTTGGACTGGCACTGGCGCACCATGATGCAGCCCATCGCGATTAGCGCGGCGGTGCCGATGCCGTATTCCTCGGCCCCCATCATCGCCGCCATCACGATGTCGCGCCCGGTGCGCAGGCCCCCGTCGGTGCGCAGCGTGATCCGGTCGCGCAAGTCGTTCATGGCCAGAACCTGATGCGCCTCGGTCAGGCCCATCTCCCACGGCAGGCCCGCGAACTTGATCGAGGTCGCCGGCGAGGCGCCGGTGCCGCCGTTGTGGCCCGAGATCAGGATCACGTCGGCCTTGGCCTTGGCCACGCCGGCCGCGATGGTGCCGACGCCGCTGGCGGCCACCAGCTTTACCGTCACCTTGGCGCGCGGGTTGATCTGCTTGAGGTCATAGATCAGCTGCGCGAGGTCCTCGATCGAGTAGATGTCGTGGTGCGGCGGGGGCGAGATCAGGGTCACGCCCTTGGTCGAATGCCGCAGCCGCGCGATCAGGTCGGTCACCTTCAGGCCGGGTAACTGGCCGCCCTCGCCGGGCTTGGCGCCCTGGGCCACCTTGATCTCCAGCTCTTCGCACTGGTTCAGGTACTCGGCGGTCACGCCGAACCGACCCGAGGCCACCTGCTTGATCTTGGCCGAGGGGTTGTCGCCGTTGGGTTCGGGGTGGAAATGCGCCGGATCCTCGCCGCCCTCGCCCGAGTCGGACTTGGCGCCGATGCGGTTCATGGCCACGTTCAGCGTCTTGTGCGCCTCGGGGCTCAGCGCGCCGAGGCTCATGCCCGGCGTGACGAAGCGCTTGCGGATCGAGGTGATCGATTCCACCTCCTCGATCGGGATCGGCTTGCCCAGCGGCTTGACGTCCAAGAGGTCGCGCAGATGGATCGGCGGGTTCGCCCGCATCGCGGACGAGAACTTCTTCCACATCTCGTAGGAGGCGGTGTTGCAGGCCATCTGCAGCATATGCATGGTCTGCGCTTCCCAAGCGTGCTTCTCACCCGAGCGCCGCGCCTTGTAGAAGCCGCCCACGGGCAAGACGTTGGTGCCGCCCTTCCAGCCCTGGGCATGGACCTGCTCCAGCTTACGCTGGATGCCGCCCACGCCGATGCCCGAGATCCGCGAGGGCATGCCGGGGAAATACTCGGCGCACATGGCGCGGCTCAGGCCCACGGCCTCGAAGTTCAGGCCACCGCGATAGGAGGAGATCACCGAGATCCCCATCTTGGACATGATCTTCAGCAGGCCCGCGTCCACCGCACTGCGGTAACGCGCCACGGCCTCGGTCAGGGTGCAGTCCAGCAGGCCCCGCTCGATCCGGTCGGCCAGGCTATCCTCGGCCAGGTAGGCGTTGACCGTGGTCGCGCCGCAGCCGATCAGCACGGCGAAATAATGCGGATCGATGCATTCAGCCGAGCGCACGTTCAGCGAAGTGAAGGTGCGCAGGCCCTTGCGGGTCAGCCAGCTGTGCACGGCAGAGGTGGCCAGGATCATCGGCATGGGCACGCGATCCTCGCCCTGCGCCATGTCGCTCAGCACGATGTGCCCCGCGCCCGAGCGCACGGCATCCTCGGCCTCGGCCCGGATGCGGGCCAGGCCTTCGTGCAGCGCATCCGGCCCCGCGCCGGCGGGGAAGGTGCAGTCGATCTCGGTCATCGGCGCGTTGAACTGCTTGACCAGTTCCTCGAACTGCGCGTTGGCCACGAAGGGGCTTTCCAGCGTCAGGATCTCGGTCTGGCTGCTGTTCTCGTCCAGCACGTTCTTGAGGTTACCGAACCGCGTCTTGAGGCTCATCACCCGGTACTCGCGGAGCGAGTCGATCGGCGGGTTGGTCACCTGGCTGAAGTTCTGGCGGAAGAAATGGCTGAGCGGGCGGTATTTCTCCGACAGCACCGCGCTCGGCGTGTCGTCGCCCATCGAGGCGATCGCCTCTTTGGCGTCCTCGGCCATCGGCGCCAGGATCTGCTCCAGCTCTTCGATCGAGTAGCCGGCCGCGATCTGCCGCTGGCGCAGCTCGGCGCCCGAATGGATCGCCTTCTCGGTGATGCCGGCCAGGTCCTCGTCGAGGTCGTTGATCTTGCCGACCCACTCGCCAAAGGGCTGGGCATTGGCCAGCTTGTCCTTGATCTCGGTGTCGTGGAACAGCGCGCCTTCGGCCATGTCGACGGCGATCAGCTGGCCCGGGCCCAGTGCGCCCTTTTCGCGCACCGTGGCCTCGTCGGTGGGCACCATGCCCGCCTCGGAGCCCGCGATCAGCATGCCGTCGCCGGTCACCACGTAGCGCATCGGGCGCAGGCCGTTGCGGTCAAGGCCCGCGCAGACCCAGCGGCCGTCGGTCATGGCCAGCGCGGCGGGGCCGTCCCAGGGCTCCATCACGCTGTTGCAGTAGGAATACATGTCGCGCCAGGCCTGCGGCAGTTCCACCGCCTGCTTGGACCAGCTCTCGGGCACCAGCATGGTCTTGGCCATGGGCGCGTTGCGGCCCGCGCGCACCAGAACCTCGAACACCGCGTCCAGCGCCGCCGAGTCCGAGCTGCCGCCCGGCACGATCGGCTTGATGTCCTCGGCCATCTCGCCGAAGGCGGTGGAGGCCATGCGGATCTCGTGGCTCTTCATCCAGTTCAGGTTGCCCTTCAGCGTGTTGATCTCGCCGTTATGGGCGAGCATGCGGAAGGGCTGTGCCAGCCACCATTGCGGGAAGGTGTTGGTCGAATAGCGCTGGTGATAGATGGCGAAGGCCGATTCGAAACGCTCGTCCTTCAGGTCGGGGTAGAACTCGGCCACCTGCTCGGCCAGCATCATCCCCTTGTAGATGATCGAGCGGCACGACAGCGAGCACAGGTAAAGCCCCGAGATGCCCTCGGCCGCGACCGCCTTCTCGATGCGGCGGCGGATGACGTAGAGCTCGCGCTCAAAGGTTTCCTCGTCCACGCCCTTGGAGTTCGAGATCAGGATCTGCTCGATCTCCGGCCGGGTGGCGTTGGCCTTCTCGCCCAGCACGTCGATATTCACCGGCACGTGGCGCCAGCCATAGATGTAATAGCCCATCCGAAGCACCTCGGCCTCGACGATGGTGCGGCACTTCTCCTGCGCGCCGAAATCGGTGCGCGGCAGGAAGACCTGGCCGACCGCGATCAGCTGGTCCATCTTCGGCTCGTGGCCGGTGCGGCGGATCTGGTCGTAGAAGAAGGGCGCCGGGATCTGCACATGGATGCCCGCGCCGTCGCCGGTCTTGCCGTCGGCGGCCACCGCGCCGCGGTGCCAGATCGCCTTCAGCGCGTTGATGCCGTTCTCCACCACCTGGCGCGAGGGCTTGCCGTCGAGCGAAACCACCAGCCCCACGCCGCAGGACGAATGCTCGTCCTCGTCGCGGTAGAGGCTGTTCTCGGCCATCCACTTGCGCTTGGCTTCCTCGGCAGCGGCCCAGTTGGCGTCGTATTTGGTCATGGTCTTAACCCTTCCTTCTGCAGACGGGTCAGGGGCGTTCCCCTATTCACCTGCGTTAATCTCGGCGGGTCCGGCCGGGCCCATATGAGACTCATATCCGAGTCACATGGTTTTCATATTGCCCGGCGCGGCCCGGTGAATGTCTTACTCGGCCGCCACCTGCGCGGGCTGCGCCAGGTAGCTCAGGATGCTGTCGGCCGCCTCGCGCCCGTCGCGGATGGCCCAGACCACCAGCGATGCGCCGCGCACGATGTCGCCCACGGCAAAGACGCCCGGCAGGCTGGTTTCGTGGCTGCGGAAATCGGCCTTGATGGTGCCCCAGCGGGTCACCTCCAGCGCCTTTTCGCCCCAGAGCGTCGGCAGGTCCTCGGGCTCAAAGCCCAGCGCCTTGACCACCAGGTCGGCGTCCTCGACGTAATCCGCGCCCTCGATCACCTCGGGGGTCTGGCGGCCGCTGGCGTCCGGGGTGCCCAGGCGCATCTTCTGCACCATCACGCCGCTCACCGGGTCGCCGGCAAAGCCCTTGGGCGCCGAGAGCCAGACGAATTCGACGCCTTCCTCCTCGGCGTTCTGCACCTCGCGCTGCGAGCCGGGCATGTTGGCGCGGTCGCGGCGGTAGAGGCATTTCACGCTGTCCGCGCCCTGGCGGATCGCGGTGCGCACACAGTCCATCGCGGTGTCGCCGCCGCCGATCACCACCACGCGTTTGCCGTGGGCGTTCAGCTCGCCGTTCTCGTATTCCGGCACCTCGTCGCCAAAGCTGACGCGGTTGGAGGCGGTCAGGTAGTCGATCGCGCGCACGATGCCCGCGGCGCCCGCACCGGGGCCCTTCAGGTCGCGCGTCTTGTAGACGCCGGTGGCGATCAGCACCGCGTCATGCTTGCCGCGGATCGCGTCAAAGCTGATGTCCTCGCCCACGGTGCAGTTCAGCACGAACTCCACGCCGGCCTTTTCCAGCTGCTCGACGCGGCGCATGACCACGTCCTTCTCCAGCTTGAAGCCGGGGATGCCGTAGGTCAGCAGGCCGCCGGCGCGGTCGTAACGGTCGTAGACCGTGACCTGCAGCCCGGCGCGGCGCAGCGCGTCCGCCGCCGCCAGCCCGCCCGGGCCCGCGCCGATGATGGCCACGCTTTCGCTGCGCTCCTCGGCGGGCGCGATGGGCTGGACCCAGCCGTTTTCCCAGGCGGTGTCGGTGATGTATTTCTCGACCGCGCCGATGGTCACGGTGCCGTGCCCCGACTGTTCGATCACGCAATTGCCTTCGCACAGGCGGTCCTGCGGGCAGATCCGACCGCAGATCTCGGGGAAGGTGTTGGTGGCCTGGCTCAGCTGATAGGCCTCTTCCAGCCGGCCCTCTGCGGTCAGGCGCAGCCAGTCGGGGATGTTGTTGTGCAGCGGGCAATGGGCCTGGCAATAGGGCACGCCGCACTGGCTGCAGCGGCTGGCCTGGGTCTTGGCCTTTTCGTCGGCAAATTCCGCGTAGATTTCGTGAAAGTCCTGCGCACGCAGATTCGGGGGACGCTTTTCCGGCATCTCCTTCTCGACTGTCACGAACTGGAGCATTTTCTGCTTCGACATGGCGGAATTCTCCTGGTTATCCGAATCCGAGCCCCCTCATACGGGGGGTGTGAACAAAATAAAAGTCAGCCGTGCTGACCTATTTGCACTGAAAGCAGCCCGATGCGCCATCCAAATTGCCGCATCAGCGAAATTTTAGGTAAAGGATACTTACCTATTTACCTGCTTTCCATTGAGAATCACCTCGCTACGATGCGCCCAGTTTGACCGATCCGGGCGCCCATGTCTCTGTTCCATCTTTTCCTCGTCGCCGTGATCCAGGGCCTGACCGAGTTTCTGCCGGTCTCGTCCTCGGGCCATCTGATCCTGCTGCCCAATCTCACCGGGCTGGACGATCAGGGGCTGGTGATCGACGTGGCCGTGCATGTGGGCACGCTGCTGGCGGTGGTGCTGTATTTCCATCGCGACGTCGCGGCCGCCTTCCTCGGGCTCGGCCGGCTGCTGCGCGGTCGGATGGATACCGAGGGCGCGCGGCTCGCCTTCCTGCTGATCATCGCGACCGTGCCGGTGGTGCTGATCGGTCTGGCGCTGAACCTCACCGGGCTGGAGGACGCCATGCGCTCCACCACGGTGATCGGCTGGACCATGCTGATCTTCGGCCTCGTCCTCTACTGGGCCGACCAGAAGGGCCCCGCCACCCGCCGCGCCGAGGGCTGGACCCTGCGCGACGCGGTCATCATGGGGCTGTGGCAGGCGGTGGCGCTGATCCCCGGTACCTCGCGCTCGGGCATCACCATCACCGGCGCGCGGCTGTTGGGGTTCGAGCGCAGCGATGCCGCCAAGATCGCCATGCTGATGTCGATCCCCACCATCGCCGCCTCGGGCGTGCTGCTGGGGGCCGAGGTCGCGGTCACCGCCAATGCCGCCGCCGCCCGCGACGGGGCGATCGCGGCGGGCTTTGCCTTTGTCGCCGCGCTTTTGGCGCTGAGCTTGATGATGCGGCTGCTGCGCAGCGTCAGCTTCACGCCCTACGTGATCTACCGGGTGATCCTGGGCGTGGTGCTGCTGGCGATCGCCTACGCCTGAGCCCTCAGGTTCTGGGCAGGTTCCTGGCCGATGCGGTGATGTCGTAATACTGGCCCTGCGGGCGGAACCGCCACAGATAGGCCGGCAGAACCGCGCTCACCGCCGTGGGGGTGATTCCCAGATCGGCAAAGCCCTTGGCGCCCTCGGAGACCACGTTGTCGCGGGCCAGGTTTTTCACCTGATCGCGGGTCAGCACCCCGTTGGAGATCAGCCCCAGCGACACCGCCTGCACCATGTCAAAGCCGAAGGCCATGATCCGGGCCACGAAAAACGGCAGGTTCACAACCGCGCGCTTGCGGCGAATCACCCCGCACATCCGCTGCATCAATTCGCGGAGCGTCGCCACGTCGGGGCCGCCCAGCTCATAGGTGCCGGGCGCGACCTCGCGCTGCGCGGCCTTGGCCGCCACCGCCGCCACGTCGTCGACATAGACCGGCTGGAACTTGGTCTCGGCGCCCACCACGGGCAGGAAATACCCCCAGCGGGCCATGCCGGCGAAGCGGTTGAAGAACTGGTCCTCGGTCCCGAAGATCACCGAGGGGCGCAGGATCACCGCGCCGGGATAGGCCGCCAGGACGCCCTGCTCGCCCAGCGCCTTGCTGCGTGCATAGGCACTGTCGGCCTCGGCATCGGCCCCGATGGCCGAGATGTGCACCAGCCGCGCCACGCCCTGCTCGGCCGCGATGCGCGCGATTCGCTCGGCGCCCTCGTGCTGCACGGCGTCGAAACTCTGCTTGCCCAGCTCGTTCAGGATGCCCACGCAGTTGACCACCGCGTCGGCCCCCTGCATCACCGCGGCCACCGAGGCATCGTCACGGATGTTGCAGAACACCGGCTCCACCTGGCCGACCGCGCCATAGGGTTTCACGAACAGCGCCTCGTTGGGGCGGCGCACCGCGACGCGCACCCGCCAACCCGCCTTGGCCATGCGCTGTGCGACATAGCGTCCGACAAACCCCGAACCGCCGTAAATCGTGACGAGCTTGGACATCGAGACCTCTCCCATGGCTGAAAATCCGTTGTCTGAATAGCTTTCCCGCCCCTTTCGAACAAGCCGTTATCGCCAATCTGCATTTTCTGCGAGAAATGCCGTTGACACCACCTTCCAGCCCCATTACATCCCCGCTCCACGACACCTGCCCAGGTGGCGGAATTGGTAGACGCGCTAGCTTCAGGTGCTAGTGTCCGTATGGACGTGGAGGTTCGAGTCCTCTCCTGGGCACCATCCCCATACAAGCGGGGCACCGCGTGGCGAGCACTCTCTACAAACGTGATCTTCCTGACGGGCTGGACCTGGGTCCGGTCGTGGCCATCGACTGCGAAACCATGGGCCTGAACCCGCATCGCGACCGGCTCTGCGTGGTGCAGATGTCGGGCGGCGACGGGCATGCCCACCTGGTGCAGATCGAGCAGGGCCAGACCGAGGCGCCGAATCTCTGCCGCATGCTGGCCAATCCGGACGTGCTGAAGCTGTTCCATTTCGGCCGATTCGACATCGCGGCGCTGCTGAACACCTTCGGCGTGGTCACCGCCCCCGTCTATTGCACCAAGATCGCCTCGAAACTGGTGCGCACCTATACCGACCGGCACGGGCTGAAATTCCTGCTGCAGGAAATGCTGGGCGTCGACATCTCGAAGCAGCAGCAAAGCTCGGACTGGGGCGCGGCAGAACTGACCGATGCGCAGATCGCCTATGCGGCCTCGGACGTCCTGCACCTGCACCAACTTAAGGCCGAGCTGGACAAGATTCTGGCCCGCGAGGGGCGCAGCGAGGTCGCGCAGGCCTGCTTCGATTTCCTGCCCACCCGTGCCAAGCTCGACCTGGCCGGCTGGCCCGAGATTGACATTTTCGCCCACTAAGCAAAGCGGCATGGACAAGGACAAACTTCTGAACACCGGCCGTCGCGTCATCACCCGCGAGGCCGCGGCGCTGAGCCTTCTGGCAGACAGCCTGAACGGCGGCTTCACCGAGGCCGTCGAGCTGATTCTGGCGGCCAAGGGCCGGGTCATCGTTTCGGGCATGGGCAAGTCGGGCCATGTCGGGCGCAAGATCGCGGCGACGCTGGCCTCGACCGGCACGCCCGCGCATTTCGTCCACCCCGCCGAGGCCAGCCACGGCGACCTCGGCATGCTGGCGCGCGGCGACGTGGCGCTGGTCCTGTCGAACTCGGGCGAGACGCCGGAACTGGCCGATATCATCGCCTATACCCGCCGCTTCGGCATTCCGCTGATCGGCGTCGCCGGGCGCGCCGGGTCGACATTGCTGCGCGAATCCGATGTCGAGATCCTGCTGCCGCCCGCGCCCGAGGCCTGCGAGACCGGCATCGTGCCCACCACCTCGACCACCATGACCCTGGCGCTGGGCGACGCGATCGCCGTGGCCCTGATGGAGCACCGCCGCTTCACGCCTGAGCATTTCCGCGAGTTCCACCCCGGCGGCAAGCTGGGCGCGCAGCTCAGCAAGGTGCGCGACCTGATGCACGAAGAGGTCCCCGTGGTGCGCACCGGCACCCCGATGAGCGAAGCCCTGCTGACCATCAGCCAAAAGGGATTCGGCGTTGTCGGCGTGACCGATGCGGATGGTAAGCTGCTGGGCATCGTGACCGACGGCGACCTGCGCCGTCACATGGAAGGGCTGCTGGACAAGACCGCCGATCAGGTGATGACCGAGAACCCGCTGACCATAGAGCCCGACGCGCTGGCCGAAGAGGCGCTGGCGCTGATGAACGCCCGCAAGGTGACCTGCCTGTTCGTGGTCTCGCCCGACGGCGACGGCCGGGCCGAGGGCATCCTGCACATCCACGACTGCCTGCGCGCAGGCGTGGTCTGAGGGGCGGCATGCCCTCGCGCGACAACGCCTACACCCGCTTTATCACGCTGGCCAAGATCGTCCTGCCGTTGGCCGCACTCGCGCTGCTGTCCACGCTGTTCCTGCTGTCGCGCAATATCGACCCGACCGAGTCGATCCCCTACGCCACCGTGGATGTCGAAGAGCTGGTGCGCGAGCCCCGCGTCACCGCGCCCAACTATTCCGGCGTCACCTCGGACGGCACCGCCATCGCCGTGCAGGCCGAAACCGCCCGCCCCGACCCCGAGGAGGCCGACCGCGCCTCGGCCGACAGGCTGACCGCGCGGCTGGATTTCGCCGATGGCAACTCGGCCGACATCACCTCGGCCGAAGGAACGGTGGATACCAAGGCGGGGCTTGCCTATCTGGAAGGGGGCGTGGTCATCGACACCTCGACCGGCTACCACATCACCACCGAGGCGCTGACCACGGCGCTGGAATACACCTCGGTCGTCACCGAAACGACGGTCGAGGCGACCGGCCCGCTGGGCAGGCTGACCGCCGGGCGGATGCAATTGGACGAAGACCCGGACGCCCCCGGCCAGTATCTTCTGGTTTTCAAGGACGGGGTGAAGCTGATATATGACCCCGTGAAGTAAAGAGGGCATGACGTGACCATTCTGAGAACCGGCCTTGCGGCCCTGACGCTGTTGCTCTTGCCCGCACTGGCCCAGGCCCAGGGCGCAAACGTCGCCTTCGGCGGGCTGAAACACGACAGCACGCTTCCGGTCGAGGTCACCTCGGATCAACTCAATGTCAGCCAGGCCGACGGCACCGCCGTCTTCTCGGGCAACGTCCTGGTGGTGCAGGGCGAGATGCGCCTGTCCTCGGACAAGGTGCGCGTCGAATACGGCGCCAAGGGCAGCGAGAACGCGGGCCGCATCGCCCGGATGCACGCCTCGGGCAACGTGGTCATGGTCACCCCGCAGGAGGCCGCCGAGGCGGACGAGGCCGTCTACAGCATCGACGCCGGCAGCGTCGTGCTGTCCGGCAACGTGATCCTGACCCAAGAGCGCAACGCGCTGTCGGGCGAGCGGCTGGTGGTCGATCTGAATGCCGGCACCGGCGTCATGGAAGGGCGGGTGAAGACCATTTTCCAACCCGCGCCCAAGGAATGAGCCGCCGTCCCGACCTGACCGTCGCCCAGGGCGACTCGGGCCTCAAGGTCACGCATCTGCGCAAGAGCTACCGCAAGCGCCCGGTGATCCGCGACGTCAGCCTCGAGCTCGGCCGCGGCGAGGTGGTGGCGCTGCTGGGCCCCAACGGCTCGGGCAAGACGACCTGCTTTTACTGCGTGGCGGGGCTGATCAACCCCGAGGGCGGCTCGGTCACAATCGACGGGCGCGACGTGACCAACTTCCCGATGTATCGCCGCGCCAAGCTGGGCATCGGCTACCTGCCGCAGGAGGTCAGCATCTTTCGCGGCCTCAGCGTCGAGGACAACATCCTCGCCATCCTGGAAATCGCCGAGGCCGACCGCCACAAGCGCCGCGAGCGGCTCGAAGAGCTGCTGTCGGAATTCTCGATCGGCCACCTGCGCCGCGCCCCCGCCCTGTCGCTGTCGGGCGGCGAGCGGCGCCGGGCGGAGATCGCCCGCTGCCTGGCCGCCAACCCGAAATACCTGCTGCTGGACGAGCCCTTTGCCGGGGTCGACCCGATCGCCGTGGGCGAGATCCGCACGCTGGTCGCCGATCTGAAGAACCGCGGCATCGGCGTGCTGATCACCGACCACAACGTCCGCGAGACGCTGGAGATCGTCGACCGCGCCTACATCCTGCATGAGGGCACGGTGCTGATGAGCGGCACCGCCGACGAGGTGGTCCGCGACGAGAACGTGCGCCGCGTCTATCTCGGCCAGAGTTTCCGAATCTCCTGAGGCCCGGCATGGCCCTGACCCCCGGCCTCAACCTTCGGCAGACGCAGCGCCTGGCGCTGACGCCGGGGCTGCGGCAGGGGCTGGCGGTGCTGCAGCTGTCCACCCTCGACCTCCGGGACGAGCTGCGCCGGCTGGCCGAGGAAAACCCCCTGCTGGAACTGGACGAGCCGGCCGCCGGACCCCGTGGCTTCGATTTCGAGGCCGCGGCGCATCCCGAGACGCTGGCCGAAAACCTCGCAGCGCAGATCGCGCTGATGGCCCTTCCGCCGGACACCTCGGCCCTGGCGCGGTTCCTGACCGGCGACCTGACCGAGGATGGCTATCTCGCCAGCTCGGCCGCGGAACTGTCCGAGGCGCTGGCCCTGCCCGTGGCGCAGATCGAGGCGGCGATCGCCGCGCTGCAATCCTGCGAGCCGGCCGGGGTCGCCGCCCGCGACCTGCCCGACTGCCTGGCGCTGCAACTGATCGACCGGGGCGAGGCGCCGGAAACCGCCCGCGCCGCCTGCGCGCATCTGGAACTGCTGATGGAGGGGCGCTGGCCGCGCGCCGCGCGGCTGACCGGCCTGCCCCGTCCCGAGCTGGAGCGCCTGGCCGACCTGATCCGCACCCTGCCGCCCCGCCCGGCCGCGCATCTGTCCGAAGCCGCACCGCCGGTGATTCCCGAGATCGCGGTCGAGGCAGATGGCCAGGGCGGGTTTCTTGCAGTCCCGCTGGGCGACGCGCTGCCCGGGCTGCGCCTTGACGCGGCGCTCGCCGATCAGGCTGGCGCCAGTCCGGCCCTGCGCCCCCAGCTTGCCGGTGCCGAGGCCGCCCTGCGCGCCCTGCGCCACCGCGCCGACACCCTGCACGGCGTCGCGCAGGTCCTCATCCGCCGCCAGCACCGATTCTTCGCCGAGGGCCCCGACCACATGGCCCCGCTGACCCGCGTTGAAATCGCGGCCGATCTGGGCCTGCATCCCTCGACCGTGGGCCGCGCCATCGCCGGCAAGGCGCTGCTGTTTCAGGGCGCGGTGCATCCGCTGTCGATGTTCCTGTCCAAGGCCCTGCCCGGCGCGGTTTCGGCCCATAGCGCGCAGCGGCGGCTGCGCCGGCTGGTGGCCGAGGAACCCGCCGACCAGCCGCTCTCGGACGAACAGCTCGCGGCGCTTTTGCAGCGCGAAGGCGTTGACATCGCCCGCCGAACTGTCGCCAAATACAGGGGATGCATGAACATACCTTCATCGTTCGAACGCAAGCGGCGAAAGGCCAGGCGGCGGACGGGTCCGGCCCCCAAGGGCCTCGGACCGCCCGAGATCCCATAACATGGCGAGGAGCTTGCATGACGCGGGCACACCAACCATGTCAGTATTCTGCCTAAGGAGGAGCGATGCGTTACCAAATCAGTGGCAAGCAAATCGACATCGGCGATGCTCTGCAAACCCATGTGAAGGAAGAGCTGGGCACGGTGATCGAGAAATACGCCCAGCGCCCGACCGACGCCCAGATCGTCTTTTCGCGCAATGCGCATGAATATGTCTGCGAGGCAACCATCCACCTGTCGACCGGCCTGACCGCCCAGGCCAAGGCGCATGCGACCGAGATCTACGCGGCCTTCGATGCCTGCCGGGACAAGATGGACAAGCAGCTGCGCCGCTACAAGCGCCGCCTGAAGGACCATCACCGCGAGCGGACTCAGCCGGTTGAACTTACCGGCGGTTCCTCGTATATCCTCGCCAGCGTGGAAAACGCAGAGGATTCAGAGCCCGACACGCTCCAGCCCATGATCATCGCCGAGATGGAAACGAAGGTGCCTTCGCTTTCCGTGGGCGAGGCCGTGATGCAGATGGAGCTGGCGGGCTCGGATCTTTTGGTGTTCCGCAATGAGAAAACCGGGGGCGTGAATGTCGTGCACCGCCGCGATGACGGCAATATCGGCTGGATCGATCCCCTAGCGGCGACGCATTAACACCGCCCCGACGGGCCTGAAATCGACAAAAGGTTTATGGAACTTTCTAGAATCCTGAAGCCCGAAGCCGTGAAGGCCATCGGCACAATGTCCAGTAAGAAACGCCTCTTCCAGCATCTGGGAGAGGTGGCCGCATCCGCCTATGGCCTTTCGGCCAGCGACGCGGTCGATGCCCTGCAGGAACGCGAAAGCCTCGGGCCCACCGGCGTGGGCCACGGCGTCGCGCTGCCCCACGCCCGGCTCGAAGGGCTGACCGAGGTGGTCGGCGCCTTCCTGAAACTGGAAAAGCCGCTCGATTTCGAGGCGGTGGACCGGCAGCCGGTGGACCTGGTCTTTGCCCTGTTCGCGCCGATGGATTCGGGCGTGGATCACCTCAAGGCGCTGGCGCTGGTGTCGCGCACCATGCGCGATTCCGCCATCTGCGCCAAGCTGCGCGCCAACGAGGACCCGGCCGCGCTGCACGCCGTGCTGACCGAGGAACAGGCCACCCAGGCGGCCTGATCCCTAGCGCCAGGCGCGATAGCCAAACCCCATGTAGTCGCGCTGATAGACGGCGCGGGCGGCCTCTTCGACCTCCTCGTCATAGATGGCCTCCAGCGGCACGGGCTGCGCGCCCGCCGCGGGCAGCGGCGGCGCCTCGCGCCCGACCAGCCCCGCGATCATCGACAGTTCCTGCTGCAGCGTCTCGGCCCGCATCACCATGTCCGGGGCCTGGAACCGGGCGAACCCCTGCAGCACGGCGCTTTGCGTGGCCCAGGCGGCGCGGGTGCGGATGCTGGTCTGGCCGGCGACATTCCCCTTCAGAAAGCGCAGGAAGGCCAGGAACGCCGCGCGCTGCGACCCGGCACCATCCTCCGGCCCCGGCAGTTCCAGCCCGTAGGCGCGCCTCAGCGTGCCCTGCAGGGCCTCGTCGCCCCCTGCGGCCAGCTCGCAAAAGGCGGAATAGGCGCGCGCCACCGGGTGGGTGACAACGCTAAAGCCGCGGTGGCGCGGATGACGGCGTTTCCACTGGCGCAGTTCTTTCTGTGAAAACCCGCCCTGCGGCGCGGCCCCGCCGTCCAGCGCGGCCAGCCAGCCGGTAACCTGCGCCACCGGCCCGCCCGGAAGGGGCATGAACAGCAGCGGCGCCTCCGCCGCGGCCAGGTAGCCCGGCACCGAGGGGCCGCGGCGCGGCTCGAAATTCGGGGTGCGGGACAGGTCGAACCAGTCGATCCGCGCCAGCGCCCCGGCCATCTCGTCATAATTCACCACCTTGTCCGACAGCGGCGCGGGGTTCTGCTTCTTCAGCTTGCCCGAGAGCGCCTCCAGCCGCCCCGCGACGCCCAGCCAGGCCGCCAGCCCGTTCAGCACGTCGAGGTCGTTGATATCCTCGTAGGCCAGGTAATAGGCGCTCTGCCCCGTGGTCTGCAGCCCGTGCTGCAGATCCACCTGAAAACGGTGCAGCCGCCCAAGATGATCCTCGAATTCCGCCGCGTCGAACCGCACCCGGGCCGATTTCTGGTGCTTCATGTCGGTCAGTTTCCACTGCCCGGTTTCGCCCGCGATCTTCAGCGACACGTAACTGTCCAGCGGGTTGCGCGTCAGCACGACCTTGGCGCAGCGCGGATCGGCCAGCACATGTTCCAGCACCCGCGGGTCGTGGTCGTGGAAGAAGCGGAACCCGGCCAACCCCTCGGTGTTTTCGCGCAGCGCCGCCAGCAGGCGCAGCGGGTCGGCCTCGCGCGCGGCCAGGGTGACGCCGAACATCTCATGCACCTTGTGGTGGCCGATGAAATGCGGATTGAACGCCTCGCCATGGCAGGTGAGGCCCGGGATGGCGTTGAGATTGGCCTCGAGATAGTTCGAGCCGGTGCGCATCTCGGCCAGCAGGACGAAAGAGTCGAACGTGTCAGCCATGGCCCATCACTTCTTCACCAGGTAGGGTTTGCGCCGCCCGCGGGACGGCAGGGTCTCGGGGTCGTCCCCGACGGGAAAATCGCCCATCACGTGGGGCTTCATTCCCTGGTTCTTGAGGTCCTGCAGGAACTGGCCAAAACCGTGCAGATCGGCCATCACCGGCGCCTCGGTCAGCCGGCGCTGCCCGCGCGGGGCGATCTCGTCGATCAAGAGCTGCAGGGGCTCCATCGGGTTCTGCACGAAATCCGCCATGCTCCAGATCCGCACCCTTGCCCGCGTATGGGGCGAACGCAGGATGTCGAGATGCTCCATCTCTCTTTTCTGCAGCAGGGCCGCGCGGCGGCGGATGTCGAGGAAATTGGCGTTGGAGTGGAACAGCGGCACCGCCCAGGCCCCGGTGATGACCGAGATCCGCGCGTTGGGGTCAGTGGCCATGAACCAGGAGATCTCCTGCGTGTCGCCCGGGCCGAACTGAAAGCACTGCCTCTCGCCCCTTGTGTTCCAGATCAGGCCGGTGAGAAAGGATTTCGGCGCATGGTCGCGCAGCGCCGCGCTGTCGCTGAGCGCACCGTTATAGATCGTCTCACCGCCCGCGAACTCCACCCGGTCGGGGTGGAACAGGTGACCGTGCACACGGCTGCCCACTGCCTTGGACAGCCAGGCCTCGAAATTCTCGAACAGCTCGGAAAACCCTTCGAACACCGAATAGGGCGCGCAGGTCTTGCCGTTCTCCCAGCCCTCGTTGGGAAAGCGGCTCTGAATGTAAAGGCCAGGGCGCCCGCGGGTGCGTTGTTCTACCGCCTTGGCGAACAGCCGGTCGATCTTGCCGGGGTTCGGCTCGGCGTTCTTGGTCACCGCCGGGTCGTTGGACAGGAAGCTGTTATAAAGCCGGTCGGCCCGCGGCCAGATCTTGCGCGCGACAAAACAATCCGAGCGCCGCAATAGCTGCAGGTGATCGTCGTAGAAGATATGCGGCTTGCCCTGGAAATCGAATTTCGACAGGGTCAGCGAGCGGCTCTCGATCTGCGAACTGTAAAGCCGCGCCAACGTCTGGAAATAGCTTTCGTCCGGGATCCAGACGCGGCGGAAATAGCGCTCGTATTCCTTGCGGTCCGGGTCTTCCAGGATGGCCGAGAGGGTCTGCCGCGTCAGGCACCACCATTGCGAGCCCAGATGCGGTACGATGCCCACCGGAATCTTGCGCCGGTAGCCCAGCCGCCGCTGCAGGGCCACATAGTCGTCGAAAAGCCGCCGGTGGCGCTTCCACGAAAAGGGGAAGCGCAGGGTGAAGCGTTCCTGATCCAGCCCGCCCACCGTCCAGGGCACGTCCATCGTGGTCACCGATTCGATGAAATCGGTACGCGGGTGACTGGCCAGATAGGCGACCAGCTCCTGCACCGGGCGCAGCGGCAGGCAGGAACCGGAGGCGAGGTAGACATGGCCGAGGGTGGTGAACTCCTCCAGCATCAGCTCTGCGGCGCGTTGGGTGGCGTCGACGATCGACCAGGTGCCCCAGTCCACCCGCACCCGCGAGGAAAACCGCACCTTGTCGAGATCGGAGAGCCGCTGCACCAGCCCGTCGTAATCGGCGCGCGTCACCCGCTTGTCGGCATGGATCACCACCGGGCAGCCGCTGGTCGCCCAGTGCCGCGCCACCGCCGCCGCGCGGTCCAGCGCCGTATGCACCAGCATGATGAAGCCCACGCTCATGCCCAGTTCCCCTTGGACATCAGCCCCAGGATCTCAAGCTGGCGCCAGTTGATGTATTTCTCCGACCATTTGCACCACAGATCGGGGTCGTCCTTCAGCCCGGCATGGTAGGCCTTGTATTCGTGGCTGTTGGCGTAGTGCTGCTTGCGCTTCAACTCCTCTGCCGACTTGGCCGAGAAGGTGTCCAGGAACTTGGCATGCAGCAGCGCGCCGCTGGCTTTCTCGCCGCCCCATTCGTCGTAGACGAGGTTCAGCCCCCGCGGCAGCAGCATGTGGGTCGAGCTGACATAGGCGTAGGAGCGGTGCCATTTCACCAGCGGGATCTTGTTCAGCGCAGGCGCGCGTTGGGGATCGTCGCGGAAAAACGTCCGCGCCCGGGGACCGCCCTGAATCCACAGGTTTCCGTAACGGTCGTTCTTGCGGATGGTGTAATTGCCGCTGTCGAAATACTGCGCGATTTCGAACGGGTCCTGCCCCTCGCGATAGGGCACCGCATCCAGCGGCCCGCGCGGATACATATCGATCAGCATCGCCCCGAACGACTTGATCGACGAGGCATCCAGCCAGTCGGTCAGCGCCCCGATCGGCCGGGTGTCGCAGAACGGGTAGATGAAGAACTCATCCACATCGACGACCAGGCTCCAGTGGCCGTGGGCGTATTTGCGCTGCAGCCAGTTCAGCCAGTCCACCCCGAAGCGCGCGCGCTTGTAGCTCTTGTCCGTGGTCCACAGCGACACGTCGGGCTGGTTGACGAGAAACTCGCGCGTGCCGTCGTCCGAGCCGTTATCGACCATCAGGAAATGGTCGATGCCCAGCGCGCGGTAATAGTCAAAGAAATAGGGCAGGCGCACGCGTTCGTTGCGCAGGGTGATGAAGGCCAGGACATCGCCGCGCCGGATCTCGGCGGTGCGGTTGGCGACCGGCTTCAGCTCCCGCCGCTTGCGGAAGGCACGGATGAGCGACCGCCGCCTGCGCAGCCTCATCCGATAGGATTGCCAGATGCTCACCGCCCCTACCTCTTTCGCATCGCCGCGATTGATCGCGGCGGGTCACGCAGCGCCCTTCAACGCCCGGATCGGGAAGGCCTGCCCGCACATTCCCCCTCCGCGCTGCGGCTCCTTCGGTCCTGCTGGACCGCCGCGGCATTTGGCGCGAAGGATAGTCACGGATCCGTTACAGGTAAACTGCTCATCTGGACCGCGGGCCGCGGGCCAGGCTCAGCGCCAGGCGCCGCGCGTCATCAGGCCCAGCTCTTCCAGCCGCTTCCAGCCGTCGTACCGGACAGCGCCCGGATGCCACAGATCCGGGTCGGCGATGATCTCATCGTAGTAGCGGTCATAGCGCTCGGAATGGGTGAAATGCTGGCGCCGCTGCTTCTCTTCGCGGGACTTGTCGATGACCACTTCCAAGAACTTGCTGTGCAGAAGCACGCCCGTCGGCAGGTCCCGCCGGGCATCGAAGCCGCCATTCAGGCGGCGCGGCAGGGCGATATGGGTGGAGCTGGCATAGGCGTAGGCGCGGCGCCAACGGATCAGCGGGGTCTTGTGCAGGTGGGGCCCAAGCTCCGGCCTGTCGCTGAAGAAGGCACGCTTGCGCACGCCGCCGCGGATCGAGATGTTGCGGAACCGCGGCTGCCATTCCCAGCTGTAACCATGAGCATCGAACCAGGGCAGCGCCGCGGCGGGATCGCCGCCGGTCGGGCAGGAGGCGCCCGAAAGCGGCCCCTGCGGATAGAGGTCCAGCATCAGCGCCGCCATCATCGGCACCCCGCGCCGGTCGAGCCAGGCGGTCAACTCCGCCAGCGGGCGCGTGTCATGTTCGGGATAGACGAGGATCTCATCGGCATCGACCGTCAGGCACCAATGCCCATGGCCATGGCGGAACAGCAGCCAGGTGAGCCAGTCCATGCCGAAACGCGACTGGCGGTAACTGTGCGCGCTGCGCCAGAGCGAAACGTCCGGCTGCCCGGCCAGGAATTCCGCCGTGCCATCGTCGCTGGCGTTGTCCACCACCAGGAAATGGTCCACGCCCAGCTTGCGGTAATGGTCGAGGAAGAAGGGCAGCCGCGCCATCTCGTTGCGGACGGTGGCGAAGGCCAGGATGTCACCGGGCCTGATCTGCGCGCTGCGATCGGCGACGGCGCTCAGTTCCCGCCGCTTGCGGAAGGCGCGCCAAAGCAGGCGGCGGCGCTTGATCCGCAGCTTGTAGGCCAACCAGAGCTCGCGGCCCGTTGCCATGCGAAACTGCCCCCTTCCCGGCCGACACGCCCCGGCGCCGGTTAGCCCACGTACTCTCCCGTGCGGTGCCAGCGCCAGGCATCGGCGATCATGGTCGCCATGTCCGAGCGCGTGGGTCTCCAGCCCAACTCCGCCTCAGCCCTTGTCGAGCCCGACACCAGACGCACCGCGTCGCCCGGCCGGCGCGGGCCGGTTTCGTAGGGCACGGCGCGGTTGGTCACGGCGCGGCTGGCCTCGATCACCTCGTAAACCGAAAAACCCGTGCCGGTGCCGAGGTTGAACACCCGGCTGTCCTTGCCCGCCTCCAGCCATTTCACGCCCAGCACATGGGCGTCGACCAGATCCATCACATGCACGTAGTCGCGGATGCAGGTGCCGTCGGGCGTGTCGTAGTCGGTGCCAAAGACGGTCAGCGCCGGGCGCTTGCCGTCGATCGCGTCCAACATCAGCGGGATCAGGTGGGTCTCGGGGCGGTGAAACTCGCCCACCTCGCCCTCGGGGTCGGCCCCGGCCACGTTGAAATAGCGGAAGATCACCGATTTCAGCCCGTGGCTGGCCTCGAAATCGGCCAGCATGTCCTCGATCGCGCGCTTGGACTTGCCATAGGCGTTCAGCGGCATCTGGGCGCTGCTTTCGTCCAGCACCACGCCGTCCTGGTCGCCATAGGTGGCGCAGGTCGAGGAAAAGACGAAGTTCAGGCAACCCGCCGCCACCGCCGCCTCGATCAGGCCGAGCGAGCCGGTGACGTTGTTGTGCCAGTACTTGCCCGGCTCGCGCATCGCCTCGCCGACCTGGCTGAGGGCGGCGAAATGCATCACCGCCACGGGCTGATAGCGGGCAAAGACCTCATCCAGCCGATCGCGGTCGGTCAGTTCGCCCTGCTCCAGCGGGCCGAACTTGACCGCATCCGACCAGCCGGTGGACAGGTTGTCATAGGTGACGGGCACATAGCCCGCCGCGCGCAGAACCTTGCAGGCGTGCGACCCGATATAGCCTGCACCCCCGGTGACCAGAACATGCTTCACTGGAATATCCCGTCTCTTACTGTGCGGCGTTTTTCACCGAGACCATTTCCTCGAGGAAATCGCCGAATTCCTCGCGCAGATCCTCGCGCGCCAGGCCGAAGGCCACGGTGGCCTGCAGGAACCCGGCCTTGGAGCCGCAGTCGAAGCGCTGCCCGCGGAAGCGGAAGCCGTAGACGCCCTCCTTGGTGCCGATCTGGTCGGCGATGGCGTCGGTAAGCTGGATCTCGCCGCCCGCGCCCTGCTTGGTGCGGCTGATGCTCTTCAGCACCGAGGGCGTCAGGATGTAGCGCCCGATCACCGCCAGGTTCGACGGCGCCTCGGCGGGGTCGGGCTTTTCGACCATGGCCTTGACCGAGACCATGCTGCCCATGTCCTCGTCCACGTCGAGCACACCGTAGGCCTTGGTCTTTTCCTGCGGCACTTCCATCGCGGCGACCATGTTGCCACCGGTCTCTTCATAGGCCTCGACCATCTGCTGCAGGCAGGGCTTTTCGGCGGCGATCACGTCGTCTGGCAGGATGACGGCAAAGGGTTCATCGTGGATCAGGCGGCGGGCGCACCACACGGCGTGACCCAGGCCCATCGCCTTTTGCTGGCGGATATAGGCAATCGCGCCGCTTTCCATATTCGTGGCCTTCAACGCCTCGAGCTGTTCAAGCTTGTTCTTCTTGCGCAGCTCGGCCTCGAGAATCGGGTTGCAGTCGAAGTAATCCTCAAGCGCGCTCTTGCCGCGCGAGGTGACGAAGATGAAGTCGCGGATACCGGCGGCACGGGCCTCCTCGATCGCGTATTGGATCAGGGGTCGGTCGACCAGCGTCATGATTTCCTTGGGGATAGATTTCGTCGCCGGCAGGAAGCGCGTTCCCAGACCCGCGACCGGGAAAATGGCCTTGGTAACCTTGCGTTTCATCTATCTGACTTCGCCTCCGGCTTTATCCAGTCGTCATCGTGACATTAAAATACTGTCTGCCCGCACTCACCGTACCCGGCGCGATAATGGAACCGTATCCCTTCTAGAGGGAATCCCCCGTGTCTTGCAACGGTGCGCAGCCCGGCTTGGTTTCCTCGTTGCATGCAGGACGCACCGGGGAAAGGCGGGGAAGTCCGGCTGCAACCCGTGTGGAAAAGCGCTGCGCCGCGATCAACCGTGCCGTGCGGTCGGAGCGGCCGAACAGACCGCCGCGCTGCTCCTACCAACCGCCGGGGGTGGAGCACATGCGGTGAAAACGCGCCGTGGGGCTGAACAGGAACAGCGTCGCCCGCTGACCGCCGGCCGCCATCTCGGCCGCGCAGCGCCGCGGGCCGTTCGTGGCGGACAACCACGACACTGACCCGCGGCGCGGGGTCATTCCACCCCCATCTGCGCCAGCATTGCCTCGATACGCGGCACGTCCTCGGGGTTGTTCAGCTCCCAGAACTGCCGCCCGCGCGCCTCGACTTCGACGCAGAGCACCGGGTGCTCGCGTTCGAGGAAGCGCAGCTGCTCCAGCCCTTCCAGCCGTTCCAGCGGGCCGGCCTCCCAGCGGGGATAGGCGGCCAGGGCCGAGGGCCGGTAGGCATAGCAGCCGACATGGTGGAAGACCGGCGTTTCGTCGTCATCGGCGTAGGTCTGCCCGGTATAGGGGATGACCTCTTTCGAAAAATAGAGCGCCTTGCGGTCCCAGCCGAAGACGGCGGTGGTGCCGCCCACGCGGCCCGCGCGGCGGTCGGCCAGCAGCGCGTTCAGCGCCGCGCCGTCGCAGCGCAGCACGGGCGTGGCGACCTCGGCCACCGGGTCGGCCTCCAGCCCGGCGATCAGCTCTTCGACGAACCACGCGGGCGTCAGCGGCGCGTCGCCCTGCAGGTTGACCACGATGTCATAGCCCCCGCCCAGCGCATCGAAGGCCTCGGCGCAACGCTCGGTTCCGTTGGCGCAGGTTTCCGAGGTCATCACCACCTCGGCGCCGAAATCGCGCGCCGCGTCGGCGATGCGGTCGTCGTCGGTGGCCACCACCACGTGGTGCCCGCCGGGCACGGCCGCGGCCGCCTCCCACGAGCGGCGGATCAGGCTCTTTTCCTGCCCGCCGGCCCCTTTCAGGCCCACCAGCGGCTTGCCCGGGTAACGGGTCGAGGCATAGCGGGCCGGGATGACGATCAGCGCGGGCATCAGGCCTCCTTCAGGTCGACGCCGGGGGCGTAGGCGATGAAGAAGGGATTCCGGTAGCCCGGCTTGCCATAGGTCAGTTCGCTGTGGTCGTCGAAGCGGATCACCCGTCCGCCCGCGCCCAGCAGCACGGCGTGGCCGGCGGCGGTGTCCCATTCCATCGTGGGGCCCAGCCGCGGGTAGAGATCGGCCTCGCCGGTGGCCACCAGGCAGAATTTCAGCGACGAGCCGGCGCTGGTCATGTCCTTGGTGTTGTACTTGGCGATGTAGTCGTCGGTGGCCTGGTCGCGGTGCGATTTCGAGGCCACGACCACCAGCCCGCCGTTGTCGGGGGCGGAGACATGGATCGGCTTCACCTCGCCCACCGTGTCGAGGTCGAGCGCGCCGCTCTCCTCGACGGCCGTGCCGTCGGGCTGGGTGTAGAACAGCCGGCCCTTGGCGGGCGCGTAGACCACGCCGCGCACCGGCACGCCGTTTTCCACATAGGCGATGTTCACCGTGAACTCGCCCCGGCGCTTGACGAATTCCTTGGTGCCGTCCAGCGGATCGACGATCAGGAAATTCTCGGCGCTCTCGGCGTGGCTGGCGGCCTGTTCCTCGGTCACGATCAGTGTGTCGGGGAAGGCCGCCTTCAGCGCGGCCGAGATCAGGGCATCGGCGGCCTCGTCGGCCTCGGTCACCGGGCTTTCGTCGGATTTCGTCTTCACCTCGAAATCATCAGCGTCGTAGATCTCCATGATCCTGGCGCCCGCTTCCAACGCCGTCCGGCGGATGACCCGCGCGAGTTCCTGATGATCCAATTCCCATCTCCTCATGTGCACATATGCCCGGCCGAAGGCCCCGGCACATTGTCAGAATTCCGCAACTCCCTTATGCTCGGGCCGGACAAGAACAGCAACCCGCGCCGGCCGCGCGGCGCAGCGGTGGTCGAGCATGTTTGAACCCAGCAGACCCAAGACCCATGTGGGCGGCGCGGGTGAGCTTTTGTCGCTCATCTACCACGCCACCGTGCGCGATATCCGCAAGAGCCACGGCAATGCGCTGATCGGGCTGTTGCTGAACATGATGCAGACCGTGATCTTCGTGCTGGCCTTCTACGTCATGTTCACGGTGCTGGGACTGCGCACCAACGCGGTGCGCGGGGATTTCCTGCTGTATATCATGTCGGGGGTCTTCCTGTTCCTGACCCACACCAAGGCGCTGAGCGCGGTGGTGAAATCCGAAGGCCCGGCCTCGCCCATGATGCAGCACGCGCCGATGAACACGATCATCGCCATCAGCGCGGCGGCGCTGGGGTCGCTGTATATCCAGATCCTGTCGATGGTCTTCGTGATGTTCGTCTACCACGCCGCGGTGACCCCCATCCATATCCACGATCCGGTGGGCGCGATGGGGATGCTGCTGCTGGCGTGGTTCTCGGGCGTGACGATCGGGCTGGTATTCCTGGCGGTGAAGCCTTGGTTCCCGGGCTTCGTCGGCATCGCCTCGACCATCTACGCGCGCGCCAACATGATCGCCTCGGGCAAGATGTTCCTGGCCAACACCCTGCCCTCGACCATGCTAGCGATGTTTTCGTGGAACCCGCTGTTCCACTCCATCGACCAGGCGCGCGGCTACGCCTTCATCAACTACAACCCGCATTTCACCTCGGTCAGCTATCCGCTCTACCTGTCGATCGCGCTGCTGATGATCGGCCTGATGGGCGAGTTCTACACCCGCAAGCGCGCCTCGATCAGCTGGCAGGCCAAGCGCTGAGGGGTCCCGCCCGGGGTTAGTGGGTCTTTCGTACCTCTCCCTCACATTTCCGTCAGCGGCCCCGCTTGCAGGCCCCCGAACCCCCTCCTATATACGCCCGAGAGCCCGGACGGGAACGCACCCGGCCGGTTTTGGGATCGGAGAACGGAAGCCTTTTCAGGGTCCGTGCTCCAAAACATCGCCGAAAGAAGAGGTAGAGTAATATGGCCAAAGTCATCGGGATCGACCTCGGGACGACCAACTCCTGCGTTGCCATCATGGACGGCGCGCAGCCCCGGGTTATCGAAAACGCCGAAGGCGCGCGCACGACGCCCTCGATCGTCGCATTCACCGACGACGAGAAACTGGTCGGCCAGCCGGCGAAACGCCAGGCGGTCACCAACGCAGAGAACACCATTTTCGCCGTCAAACGCCTGATCGGCCGCCGCGCCGACGATGCCGAAGTCACGAAGGACAAGGAGCACGTCTCCTACAAGATCGTCGATGGCGGCAACGGCGACGCCTGGGTCGAGGTGAAGGGCGACAAGTACAGCCCCGCCCAGATCTCGGCCTTCATCCTGCAGAAGATGAAGGAAACCGCCGAAAGCTACCTGGGCGAGGACGTGACCCAGGCCGTGATCACCGTTCCGGCCTATTTCAACGACGCCCAGCGCCAGGCCACCAAGGACGCCGGCAAGATCGCCGGCCTCGAAGTGCTGCGCATCATCAACGAGCCGACCGCGGCTGCCCTGGCCTACGGCCTGGACAAGAAGGAAACCCGCACCATCGCGGTCTATGACCTCGGCGGCGGCACCTTCGACATCACCATCCTGGAAATCGACGACGGCCTGTTCGAGGTGAAGTCGACCAACGGCGACACCTTCCTGGGCGGCGAAGACTTCGACATGCGGATCGTCCGCTACCTGGCCGACGAGTTCAAGAAAGAGAACGGCGTCGACCTGACCAAGGACAAGATGGCCCTGCAGCGCCTGAAAGAGGCCGCCGAGAAGGCCAAGATCGAACTGTCCTCGAGCCAGCAGACCGAGATCAACCAGCCCTTCATCGCCATGGACCCCAGCAGCGGCACGCCCCTGCACATGGTCATGAAGCTGACCCGCGCCAAGCTGGAAAGCCTGGTCGGCGACCTGATCAAGGCCTCGATCAAGCCCTGCCAGGCCGCGCTGAAGGATGCGGGCCTGTCGACCTCGGACATCGACGAGGTGGTCTTGGTCGGCGGCATGACCCGGATGCCGCGGGTCGTGGAAGAGGTCACCAAGTTCTTCGGCAAGGAGCCGCACAAGGGCGTGAACCCCGACGAGGTGGTCGCCATGGGCGCCGCCATCCAGGCCGGCGTTCTGCAGGGTGACGTGAAGGACGTGGTGCTGCTCGACGTGACCCCGCTCAGCTTGGGCATCGAGACCCTGGGCGGCGTGTTCACCCGCCTGATCGACCGCAACACCACCATCCCGACCAAGAAGAGCCAGATCTTCTCGACCGCCGAGGACAACCAGAACGCGGTGACCATCCGCGTGTTCCAGGGCGAGCGTGAAATGGCAGCAGACAACAAGCTGCTGGGCCAGTTCAACCTC
>Ga0207799_100293_pt1 | contig 28103 bp, 30 predicted proteins | sample TtanPargueraPR_4_FD_187742 | JGI IMG/M metagenome (GOLD analysis project Ga0207799, IMG submission 187742) | Aerobic enrichment media microbial communities from Bioluminiscent Bay, La Parguera, Puerto Rico - Tt and M2 (SPAdes) | ecosystem: Environmental > Aquatic > Marine > Unclassified ...
GTGGCGAGGCCCTTCTTGGCCTCGCGGCGCTTCATCTCGAACAGCAGGGTGTTGAGGATCCGGCAGCCCGAGGCGCCGATCGGGTGGCCGATGGCGATGGCGCCGCCGTTCACGTTCACGATCGCCGGGTCCCAGCCCATGTCCTTGTTCACCGCGCAGGCCTGGGCGGCGAAGGCCTCGTTTGCTTCGACCAGGTCCAGGCTCTCGGCTTTCCAGCCGGCCTTTTCCAGCGCCTTGCGCGAGGCGGGGATGGGGCCGGTGCCCATGATCGACGGGTCGACCCCCGCCGTGGCGTAGGAGGCGATGCGCGCCAGCGGCTCCAGCCCGCGCTTTTCGGCCTCTTCGGCGGTCATCAGCAGAACGGCGGCGGCGCCGTCATTGATGCCGCTGGCGTTGGCCGCGGTGACCGAGCCGTCCTTGGTGAAGGCCGGGCGCAGTTTCTGCATGGCCTCGATCGTGGCGCCATGACGGATGTATTCGTCCTGGTCGACCACGATGTCGCCCTTGCGGGTCTTGACGGTGAAGGCGGCGATCTCGTCGGCGAACTTGCCGGCCTTCTGGGCGGCCTCGGCCTTGTTCTGGCTGGCCACGGCGAATTCGTCCTGCATGTCGCGGCTGATCTGCCACTGCTGGGCCACGTTCTCGGCCGTCTGGCCCATGTGGTAGCCGTTGAAGGCATCCCACAAGCCGTCGCGGATCATGGTGTCGATCATCTTCATGTCGCCCATCTTGTAGCCGGCGCGCAGCGGCGCGGCATGGGGGCTGAGCGACATGTTCTCCTGCCCGCCGGCGGCCACGATTCCGGCATCGCCCAGCTGGATATGCTGCGCGCCCAGCGCGACCGCGCGCAGGCCCGAACCGCAGACCTGGTTGATGCTCCAGGCCGCCGCTTCGATCGGCAGGCCGGCATTCACATGCGCCTGGCGGGCGGGGTTCTGGCCCTGAGCGGCCGTCAGCACCTGGCCCAGGATCGTCTCCGAAACCTCGGATTTGTCGATGCCGGCGCGCTCCACCACGGCTTCGAGAACGGCCGCGCCCAGCTCATGGGCGGGGGTGTTGGCGAAGGCGCCGTTGAAGCTGCCGACGGGCGTACGCGCCGCCGAAACGATCACTACATTGGTCATGGGTCAGTCCTTTCCCCTTTGAATAGCGGAGGGCCCATAGGACAGCTGAAATCAGTCTCGACGCCCTACGCGCCCGGTATATCCGTCCAAAGTCGTAAGGTGAGAAATGCTGCACTGCAACAGTGCAGGGGGATGTTAGCGCAAATGCTGGGGGCCGGCGCCCCGAATGCCGCCTCTACAGCGTCGCCCAGGCCGGAGAGACGCTGGGCGCCCCGAAAAAATGGCCCTGCATACAGTCGATTCCCGCCGCCTGCAGGAACTCCGCATCCTCGGCGGTCTCGACGCTTTCGGCCACGGTGAACATGTCGAAATGCTGCCCGATCGAGATCAGCGCGCGCGTCAGCACCTGGTTGTCGGGATCGGCGTGGATGCCGCGGATGAACTGCCCGTCGATCTTGACGATGTCGAAAACGAAGTCGCGTAGGTAGCGGAACGCGGTGTAGCCTGAGCCGAAATCGTCCAGTGCAAAGGTGATTCCGCGACTTTGCAGGTCGTTCATGAAAACGGTCACCAGGTCCGGCATCAGCATGGCCGAGCTTTCGGTGATCTCCAGGATCAGTCGCTCCGCAAGGCCAGGGTCGCCGGCCAACCCGTCATTCAGTGTCTTCTGCCAGGCTGAGTAGCCGATGGAGCGCGCCGACATATTGACTGCCAGTCGCAGCGCGGGATGCTCGGCAAGCGCCCGAAGCCCCATCTGCAGGGCCTTGCAGTCGATGATCCGCCCGGTTTCCGTGGTCTCCACCGCGTTCATGAAGTCGCGCGCGGGAATCAGGCGCCCGGTGTCATCCACGATGCGGATCAGCCCTTCGTAGAAGGCGGGCGCCTGGCCCGGCGCGGCCAGCACCACCGGTTGATAGGCCAGCGCCACATCGTTGCGCCGCAGGGCATCCCGGACCTGCGCCAATGCGCCGTTGCCGCCCGGGGACGCGCCGCCGCCAAGCGCGGGCGAGGCGGCTAGGAGCGGTCCTGCAGCAGGCACCAGGCCCAGCCTCGCCTGTTCCGTATTTGCATTGCCGAGCATCCCGTCGCCCTCCGATTCAGCCATAGCGAGACTGCCGCCGAACTTGTTAACGAGCGATGAATATTCTCACTTTGTTCCAAATTCGCCGGGCGCCGCGGCGCTGGCCCGGGGCCGTCGGTCGAACCGGCACGGACCAGCGCTGCCCCGGCCCCTTCTTCTGTTTCCAAATATCCCCGCCGGAGGCACCGCCGCGCGCCAGCGCGGCAAAACGGCGTCGCGCCGCAGGCGCGTCCACTAACGCGGATGGCGGCGGCGATGCACCCGGTGGTGGCTGGGCGTGTTCATCGCCGCCTCGAACCAGCGGGGCATCCGGCCGATGGCCTCGGTATGGATCCAGAACCGGTAGGTCAGGTTCGGCGCGCCCGCGAACAGCACCATCGCCGAGTGGAACCACAACAGGATCAGCAGGCCCGCGGTTCCCAGCGCCACCAGCGGCAACAGGATGTGCAGCGGCATGTTGTCCTCCCTGCCGCCCAGAATGGCGGTCAGGGCAGGGCACCTGTCAACGGGGGCGTGGCGTCAGCCCTCGGCCACCAGCGCCTGCACGATGGCCTTGGCGCTGTCGCTGTCCCACTCGGCATCGCCGCGCAGCCGGGCGATCTCGTTGCCCTCGCGGTCGAGGATCACGGTGATGGGCAGGCCCAGCACCGCCATCTCGCGCGCCAGCGCCTGCTGCGGGTCGCGCAGCACGGTCAGGCTTGCGACGCCGGTTTCCTCAAAGAACTTTCGGATCGCGGCGACCGAGTTGCGCCCCGTGGCCACCGTCACCACCGCGAAGTCGTCGCCGCCCAGCTCTGCCTGCAGCCGGTCGAGCGAGGGCATCTCCTTGCGGCAGGGGGCGCACCAGGTCGCCCAGAAGTTCAGAACCACCACCTTGCCGCGATACTGTTCCAGGCTCTGCGCGCCGCCCTCGGCGTCCAGCAGTTCGATTTCGGGGACGGGTTTGGCCTCGGCGTGGAAGGTGAGTTTCTTCATGTCGCCGTCGCGCAGCGCCTCCAGCGCGGCGTTGTCCGCAAAGGCGGCATTTGCACCAAGCGCAAGGGCCGTGTAGAGGACGGCAGACCTGAACAAGCTCATATGTTTCCCTCCAGGGATGATCCGATGACCAAAGATACCTCGAACGCCATGTGGGGCGGCCGCTTTGCCGCCGGGCCGGACGCGATCATGGAGGCAATTAATGCCTCCATCGGCTTTGACAAGCGGCTGGCCGCACAAGACATCCAGGGCTCCCGCGCCCATGCCGCGATGCTGGCGAGTGCGGGTATCCTTACGGATAGCGACGCCGAGGCCATTCGGGAAGGGCTGCTCACGGTCTTGTCAGAGATCGAGGGCGGCACGTTCGAGTTTTCCACCGCGCTGGAAGACATCCACATGAATGTCGAGGCCCGGCTGAAAGAGATCATCGGAGAGCCCGCCGGCCGCCTGCACACCGCGCGCTCGCGCAACGACCAGGTGGCGACCGATTTCAAGCTCTGGGTGCGCGACCAGATGGATGCCGCCATCGCCGGACTTGAGGCGCTGATCCAGGCCCTGCTGGTGCAGGCCGAGGCCGGGGCCGAGTGGGTGATGCCCGGCTTTACCCATCTGCAGACCGCCCAGCCGGTGACCTGGGGCCATCACATGATGGCCTATGTCGAGATGTTCGGCCGCGACATGAGCCGCTTCCGCGACGCCCGCGCGCGGATGAACGAATGCCCGCTGGGCGCCGCGGCGCTGGCCGGCACCTCCTTCCCCATCGACCGGCACATGACGGCCGAGGCGCTGGGTTTCGACCGCCCCGCCGCCAACTCGCTCGACGCCGTGTCGGACCGCGATTTCGCGCTGGAGTTCCTCTCCGCCGCCTCGATCTGCGCCATGCACCTGTCGCGTTTCGCCGAAGAGCTGGTGATCTGGTCCTCGGCCCAGTTCCGCTTTGTCGTGCTGTCCGACCGTTTTTCCACCGGCTCCTCGATCATGCCGCAGAAGAAGAACCCCGACGCGGCCGAGCTGATCCGGGCCAAGATCGGCCGGATCATGGGCGCGATGGTGGCGCTGTTCACGGTGATGAAGGGCCTGCCGCTGGCCTATTCCAAGGACATGCAGGAGGACAAGGAGCAGGTCTTTGACGCCGCCGACAGCCTGATGCTGGCGCTTGCCGCGATGGAGGGCATGGTCAAGGACATGTCCGCCAACCGCGACGCGCTGGAGACCGCCGCCGCCTCGGGCTTCTCCACCGCGACCGACCTGGCCGACTGGCTGGTGCGCGCGCTGAACATGCCCTTCCGCGAGGCGCACCACGTCACCGGCTCGCTCGTCGCGATGGCCGAGCAGAAGGGCTGCGACCTGCCCGAACTGACGCTCGATGACATGCAGTCGGTTTGCGATAAGATCACAGGTGAGGTGTTCGGCGTTCTCGGCGTGCACAACTCGGTGGCCAGCCGCATGAGCTATGGTGGCACGGCGCCCGAACAGGTGCGCGCCCAGATCGCCCGTTGGAAAGAGGTGCTGGGATGAAACCGTTCGCCCTGATTGCTTTGCTGTCCCTGCTGGCAGCCTGCGGCGCCGATGGCGCGCCGGAACGGCCCGGCGAACCCGCGCCCAAGCCGGGTATCACCATCTCGGGCACGGCCGAGATCGGCATCACCGGGGGCGGCGGCTGATGTCCGGCCTGCGGCTGGCCTATCTGGCGCTGGCCGTCTGGGGCGCGGTCCACCCGATGAGCTATTTCATCGGCTGGTTTACCGAACATGGCTGGCAGCTTGGCCCGATGATCGAGGCCTGGCATGCCAATGCCGCCACCTCCGGGCTGGTCTGGGACCTGACCATCGCCGCGCTGGCCCTGACGCTCTGGATAGTCGCCGAGACCGCGGTGCGCAAGAACCGGACCGCGCTGCTCGCCGTCCCCGCAAGCTTTTTCATCGGCGTGTCCTGCGGACTGCCGCTCTATCTCTTCCTCCGTTCAAGGCCGATCGACTGATGGACCATTTCCTCTACCGCAACGGCGTGCTCCACGCCGAAGACGTGCCCGTCCCGCAAATCGCCGAGGCCGTGGGCACGCCCTTCTACTGCTATTCCACCGCCACGCTTACCCGGCACTACAAGCTGTTCGAGGAGGCGCTGGAGGGGCTCGACCACGTGGTCTGCTTCGCCGTGAAGTCGAACTCCAACCAGGCGGTTCTCCGGACCCTGGCCAATCTGGGCGCGGGCATGGACGTGGTCTCGGGCGGCGAATACCGGCGGGCGCGGGCCGCCGGCGTGCCGGGCGACAAGATCGTCTTTTCCGGCGTCGGCAAGACCCGCGAAGAGATGCGCACCGCGCTTGAAGGCGGCATCCGCCAGTTCAACGTCGAAAGCGAGCCGGAGATGCGGGCGCTCTCCGAGGTTGCGGTCAGCCTGGGCGTGACCGCCCCCATCGCCATCCGCATCAACCCCGATGTGGACGCCAAGACGCACGAAAAAATCGCCACCGGCAAATCCGAGAACAAGTTCGGCATCCCCATCTCCCGCGCGCGCGAGGTCTATGCCGAGGCCGCCGCCCTGCCGGGGATCGAGGTGATGGGCATAGACGTGCATATCGGCAGCCAGCTGACCGATCTGGAACCGTTCGAGGCCGCCTATCTGAAGGTGGCCGAGCTGACCCGCGCGCTGCGCGAGGACGGGCACGACATCCGCCGGCTCGACCTCGGCGGGGGGCTGGGCATTCCCTATACCCAGTCCAACGAGGTGCCGCCGCTGCCCATGCAATATGGCGAGTTGATCAAGCGCACGGTGGGCGATCTGGGCTGCGAGGTTGAGATCGAGCCGGGCCGGCTGATCTCGGGCAATGCCGGGATCCTGGTTTCCCAGGTGATCTACCTGAAATCGGGCGAGGGGCGCGATTTCCTGATCGTGGACGCGGCGATGAACGATCTGCTGCGGCCCTCCCTCTATGCCGCGCATCACGACATCGTGCCGGTGGCCGAACCCGCCCCGGGGGCCGAGCAGGCCCCCTATGACATCGTGGGCCCGGTCTGCGAGACCGGCGACACCTTCGCCAAGCAGCGCAACCTGCCCGCCCTGGACGCGGGCGACCTGATCGCCTTCCGCTCGGCCGGGGCCTATGGCGCGGTGATGGCCTCGGAGTACAATACGCGGCCGCTGGTGCCCGAGGTTCTGGTGAACGGGGATCAATTCGCCGTCATTCGCGCCCGGCCGAGCTTTGACGAGATCATAAACCGCGATACCATTCCAGAGTGGCTGTAAAGGGGGCTATCCCGCTCCCGGCCCGCTGGAACGGAGCATGACCGACCTGACCCGCACCCCCGAGATGGCGCTGAAGCGGCTGAAATGGCCGCTGCGGCTGACCCTGTGGGGGATGCTGGCCGAGCGCGCCACCCGCGCCTTCTGGCCGCTGTGGACCATCGTCTTCGCGGCGCTGGTGCCGCTGCTTTTCGGCTGGCACGAAGGCGCCGGGCGCGGGGCGGTGATCGGCGCCGCCGCGGGGGTGGGGCTGGCCGCGCTCTGGGCGCTGGTCGCGGGGGTGCGTCGGTTCCGGCTCCCCTCGCGGGACGAGGCGCTGGCCCGGCTCGACGAAACGCTGCCCGGTCGGCCGATCACGGCGCTGGGCGATGCGCAGGCCATCGGCGCGGGCGATGCGGGCTCCGAATATGTCTGGCACGCCCATGTCGCCCGCATGGCCGAGCGCGTGCAGCAGGCGCGCGCGGTAAAACCCGACCTGCGCCTGTCCTCGCGCGACCGCTACGGGCTGCGCTACGTTGCGGTGACCGGGCTGGCGGTGGCGCTGATCTTTGGCGCGCTGGGCCGGGTGGCCACGGTGGGTGAAAGCCTGAGCGCCCCCGGCGCGGCGCTGGCCGGCGGCCCGGCCTGGGAGGGCTGGGTCGAACCCCCGGCCTATACCGGCAAGCCCGGCCTCTATCTCAACGACATCACCGAGGCGCGGCTGCGCGTGCCGCAAGGCAGCCGGGTCACCCTGCGTCTCTACGGCCAGCCCGGCGCGCTGGCGGTGCAGGAGACGGTCTCGGACGCTCCCCTGCCGGCCGGCGAGGACGAGATGACCCGGCGCTTCGACGTGGCCCAGAGCGGCACGCTGGAGGTCACCGGCCCCGGCGGCCGCGCCTGGGACGTGGTCATGGAACCCGACAGCGCCCCCACCGTCACCGTCGCCGCCAAGATGGAGCGTGGACGCGGCGGCGAGATCCAGCAGAAATTCCTGGCCAAGGACGACCACGGCGTGGTCGCGGGCCGGGTGACCATCACACTCGACCTCGACGCGGTGGAGCGGCGTCATGGCCTTGCCGCCGCGCCCGAGCCGCGCGCGCCGATCGTGGTCGACCTGCCCATGCCCATCAGCGGCGACCGCGCCAAGTTCGAGGAAACGCTGGTCGAAAACTTCTCGGAACACCCCTGGGCGCGGCTGCCGGTGAGGATGTTGTTCGAGGTCGAGGACGCGCTGGGCCAGACCGGGCAGAGCAGCCCCATCAAGGCCGATCTCGGCGGGCGGCGCTTCTTCGATCCGATGGCGGCGTCGCTGATCGAGATGCGGCGCGACCTGCTCTGGACGCGCGAGAACGCCCCGCGCGTGGTGCAGATCCTGCGCGCGCTCACCCACCGCCCGGACGAGGTGTTCCGCAACGGCGCGGCCTATCTGCCGCTGCGCGTGGCCATGCGCCGGCTGGCGGTCGCGCAGGACGGTCTGGATGCCGAGACGCGGGACGAGATCGCGCAGGTCCTGTGGGACATCGCGGTGATGCTGGAGGATGGCGACCTGTCGGATGCGCTGGAACGTCTGCGCCGCGCGCAGGACCGGCTGTCCGAGGCCATGCGCCGCGGCGCCGACGACCAGGAAATCGCCGAGCTGATGGACGAGCTGCAGCAGGCCATGCGCGACTACATGCGCCAGCTGGCCGAGCAGTCGCAGCAGGAGGGCCAGCAGACCGACCAGGCCCAGACCCAGGACATGCAGGAGGTCACGCCGGACCAGCTCCAGCAGATGCTCGACCGCATCCAGGAGCTGATGGAGCAGGGCCGCATGGCCGAGGCACAGCAGCTGCTCGACCAGCTCCGCCAGATGATGGAGAACATGCAGGTCACGCAGGGGCAGGGCCAGCAAAGCCCCGGCCAGCAGGCCATGGAGGGGCTGGCCGAGACCCTGCGCGACCAGCAGGGTCTGTCCGACGACGCCTTCCGCGAGTTGCAGGAACAGTTCAACCCCGGCGCCAATGCCGGCCAGAGCGGCGAGAACGAGGGCCAGTCCGGCCAGGATGGGCGCGGCCAGTCCCACGAGGGGCAGGGCCAGGGCGAGGGCCAGCAGCAGCCGGGCGCGGGCGGCCAGCCCGGCGAACAGAGCCTCGCCGACCGCCAGCGCGCCCTGCGCCAGGAACTGGAGCGCCAGCAGCGCCAGTTGCCCGGCCTCGGCGGCGAGCAGGGCCGCGCCACGCGCGAGGCACTGGACCGCGCCGGCCGCGCCATGGACGACGCCGAACAGGCGCTGCGCGACGAGGATATCGCCGGCGCGCTGGACAACCAGGCCGAGGCGATGGAGGCGCTGCGCGACGGTATGCGCAATCTCGGCGAGGCGCTGGCCGAGCAGCAGATGCAGCAGGGCCAGCAGGGCGACGCGATGGGCGAGGCCTTCTCGGACGCAGAGCGCGACCCGCTGGGGCGCGAGCGCGGCGCGCAGGGCCAGGTCGGCACCGACGAGAACCTGCTGCAGGGCGAGGATGTCTACGGCCGCGCGCGCGAGCTGCTGGACGAGATCCGCCGCCGCTCGTCCGAGCAGGATCGCCCGGAGGCAGAGCTCGACTACCTGCGCCGGCTGCTCGACCGGTTCTGATCAGCTGCTCAGGTTGCTGATCTTCTGGATCAGGGTGGCGGTCATGGATTCCAGACCGATGCGCATGCGGTCGACCGCCGCGACATAGCCCTTCAGGGCTGGCTCCAGCTGCGGCATCTGCTCGGCGATCTGCGGCGCCAGCACATAGGCCGCCAACGCGATCCCCGCCAGGATCAGCACCAAGGCAAAGCCCAGGCGGAAGCCGCCGCGCTGCGGCACCTCCTCCGCCTCCGCGGTGCTCGGCGCGGCGGTGGAGCGCTTGCGCTCGGAGGTCGAGCGCAGCGTGTAGTTGATCTCTTCGATATCCGGCAGCAGGTCGCGCCGCGATCCGGCGGCCTCGTCGGTGGCGGGCTCGATCCCGCGCAGCCGGGCCACGTGTTCCGGCTCCTCCGGTTCGGGCTCGGCTTCGGGTTGCCGGCGCCCCGGGGCGGGCATGGCCTCGTCAAGGCCCAGGTCCTGCTGCTCTTCCCAGGTGCTACCCAGCGACTCGGCCTCGCGGGCGCGGCGCTCGCGCTCGGCCTCTTCGCGCAGCACCTCGGCCAGCGATTCGTCCAGCGACCGGCGGCGCGGGGCCGGTTCTTCTTCCTCGGGTTCGGGTTCCGCCTCGGCCGCAATCTCTTCCGGTTTCGGCATCTCGGCCTCGGTCTCTTCGGGGTGGTCCACTTCGGGCAGGGGGGCCTCCGCGCCGATCTCTTCCTCGGCCTGTTCCTCGACCTCCGGTTCCGGTTCCGGCTCGCCCGCGGCGCGCTGGAACCAGGTATGTCCGCAATTGGAGCACTGAACGTCCCGTCCGCCGGCCGGGATCAGCGCGTCATCCACCTCATACTGCGCGTCGCAATTCGGGCAAACCAGCCGCATCTCGTCCCCTTCGTCCGGGTCTGTCCCGGGCCTTTGGCCCCACCGTTGTTCCGACCATGTTGTATCAGAAATGCCGGGGATTCAAAGGATTTGCACGCGCGCGCGATGGAAACCGTGATTGAAACCGCGCCCCGGAACGGGCAAAACGGCTGCAAACGGGATCGGAGGCGCAGGTGATCGAGCTGGAAAACGTCGCCCACAGCTATGGCGGGGGAGAGCTGCTCTCCGGCGTGTCGCTCAAGCTCGCGCCGGGGTCGTTCCATTTTCTTACCGGCCCGTCAGGGGCGGGCAAGACCACGCTGCTGAAGCTTTGCTACGGGGAACTGGTGCCGACCACGGGCCATGTCGGCCTGTTCGGCCGCGAGCTGCGCGAGATGAGCCGCGACGACATCGCCCGCACCCGCCGCCGGATCGGGGTTGTGCACCAGGACTGCCAGTTCCTCGACCACCTGCCGCTGGACGAGAACGTCGCCCTGCCGCTGACCGTCTCGGGCCGTGCCGGGCTGGCCGAGGAGGGCAACCTGCGCGAACTCATGGCTTGGGTCGGGCTGACCGACCGCGCCAAGGCCCTGCCGCCCGAGCTGTCGGGGGGCGAGCGTCAGCGCGCCGCGCTGGCCCGCGCCGTGATCACCTCGCCCGAGGTGATCATCGCCGACGAACCCACCGGCAATGTCGACTGGGAGATGTCGCAGCGCCTGTTGGCCCTGCTGGTGGAGTTGAACCGGATGGGCAAGGCGGTGCTGATCGCCACCCACGACCTGGCGCTGATCCGCGCCGCCAAGGCCCAGGTGGCGGCCCGCGTGCTGCGCATCAAGGACCGGCGGCTGCAGCTTGCGGGGGCGGACCTGTGAGCGCGCTGTCGCGCCTGCGCGTCCTGCTGATGGGCGACCGGCAGGCCAGCCGGGTGGTGCCGCCCACAGGCTTCACCGTCTGGCTGACCGTGTTCACCGCCGGCGCGATGGCCTTTCTCGCGGTCTTCGCGCTGGCGCTGTCGCTGGCCACTGGGCGCCTGGCCGACCGCTGGAGCGAGGCGTTGGCGCGCACCGCCACCGTGCGCATCTCGGCCCCCGAGGGCCAGATGCAGGCCCAGGTCGACGCGGTGATGGAGATCCTGCGCACCACGCCCGGCATCGCCTCGGCCCGCGTGCTGCCCGAGGCCGAACAGCGCGCCCTGCTGGAGCCCTGGCTCGGCCCCGACCTGCCGGTCGAGGACCTGCCCGTGCCCCAGCTCATCGAGGTGACCGAAAACGGCGAAGGCTACGACGCCACCGGCCTGCGCCTGCGGCTGGCGGGCGAGGCGCCGGGGGCGGTGTTCGACGACCACACCCGCTGGCGCCGCCCGCTGGTGCGGGCCGCCGCCCGGCTGCGGGCGCTGGGGATGATTTCGCTGGGGCTGATCGCGCTGGCCACGGCGGCGATGATCACGCTCTCGGCCAAGGCGGCGCTGGCCGCCAATGCCCGTGTGATCGCCGTGCTGCGGCTGGTCGGCGCGCGGGACGTTTACATCGCGCGCGCCTTCGTGCGCCGCTTCACCGGCCGCGCGCTGGAAGGGGCGGGGGCGGGCACCGCGCTGGGGATGCTGGCCATCGCCTTCCTGCCCGAGGCCGACGCGGCGGGCGGCTTCCTGACCGGCCTCGGCTTCCGCGGGCTCGACTGGGCGCTGCCGCTCTTGATCCCGCCCGCCGCCGCCTTCGTCGCCTTCTGGGCCACCCGTGCCGCATCGCTGCGCGTGCTGAGGGAGATCACCTGATGAAACACGCCGTGCAATGGCTGCGCTCGCTGCTTTTCGTGGGGCAGATGTACCTGATGATGGCGGTCCTCGCCCTGATCTTCACGCCCTTTGCGCTGGTCTCGCGCAAATGGGTATTCCACGCCGTGCATGCCTATTGCCACTGGGTGCGCTGGACGGCGCGCTGGATGGTCGGCCTGCGGTCCGAGGTCCGGGGAGAGGTCCCGCAGGACGAGGTGCTGATCGCGTCGAAGCACCAGAGCTTCTTCGACATCATCCTGATCGTCAGCGAAACGCCGCGGCCCAAGTTCATCATGAAGAGCTCGCTGAAATGGGCGCCGATCCTGGGCTGGTACGCGCTGCGCATCGGCTGCATCCCGGTCGACCGCGGCCGTCGGGCCGAGGCGATCCGCCAGATGATGAAGGGCGTGAAGGAGGGCCGCCAGCAGCCCGGGCAGCTGATCATCTATCCGCAGGGCACGCGCGTCGCGCCGGGGGTGGACAAACCCTACAAGATCGGCGCGGGCGTCCTCTATGGCGAACTGGGGCAGGATTGCGTGCCCGCGGCCACCAATGTGGGCGTGTTCTGGCCGCGCACCGGCATCTACCGCGAGCCGGGGCTCGCGGTGGTGGAGTTCCTGCCGCGCATCCCCGCGGGGATGGAAACCGGCGCCTTCATGGCGAAACTGGAAGACGAGATCGAGAGCGCCTCCGACGCGCTGTTGGACGAGGCCGGGTTCCGGGCGAAGGGATGAGCATGGATTTCATCGAGGATATCGCCACGCTGGAGGCGCTCTATGGTCAGCCCGCCCAGCCCTCGCTGCGCAAGGTGGCGCGCCACATGACGCCCGCCTACCGCAAATGGATCATGACCTCGCGGTTCTGCGTGCTGAGCACCGTCGGCCCCGAGGGCACCGATGGCAGCCCGCGCGGCGATGACGGCCCGGTGGTGCAGGAACTCGATCCGCAGACGCTGCTGCTGCCCGACTGGCGCGGCAACAACCGGATCGATTCCTTGCGCAACATCGTGGCTGACGGGCGCGTGTCGCTGATGTTCATGGTGCCCGGCTCCACCACCGTGGTGCGGGTGAACGGCACCGCCAGGGTGACGCCCGACGCGGATCTGCGGGCACGGTTCGAGCATAACGGCAAACAGCCCCGCTCGGTCATCGTGATCCGTATCGGCGAGATCTACATGCAATGCGCCCGCGCGGTGCTGCGCGCCGGTCTGTGGAGGGCGGGCGACGAAAGCGCCGATCTGCCAAGCATGGGGGACATCCTGCACGAGATGACGCAGGGCGCCATCGACGGCAAAGCCTATGATGAGGACTGGCCGGGCCGCGCCGCGAAAACCATGTGGTAAAGCGAATTTTCGCAGAAAATTCGGGTCGGCGGGCGGCGCTTAGGCCGCCAGCCCCTTGGCGCCCATGTTCAGGAACTTCTGGCGGCGGTCCTTGATCAGCGCCTTGCGGTCCTTGCCGTCGAACTCGCCCAACATCTGCTCCAGCGCCTTGCCGACGCTGGCGATCGCCTCGTCCCGGCCGCGCTGCGCGCCGCCCAGCGGCTCGTCGATGATGCGGTCGATCACGCCCAGCTTCATCAGGTCCTGCGCCGTCAGCCGCATCGCCTCGGCCGCCTCGCGCATCTTCTCGGCGTCCTTCCACAGGATCGAGGCGCAGCCCTCGGGCGTGATCACCGAATAGACCGAATGCTCCAGCATCGCCACGCGGTTGGCGGAGGCAAAGGCCACGGCGCCGCCCGAGCCGCCCTCGCCGATGATGACCGAGATCAGCGGCACGCCGATCTCCAGGCATTTCTGGGTCGAGCGCGCGATCGCCTCGGACTGGCCGCGTTCCTCGGCGCCCTTGCCGGGATAGGCGCCGGGCGTGTCGACCAGCGTGATCACCGGCAGGTTGAACTTGTCGGCCATTTCCATCAGGCGGATCGCCTTGCGGTAGCCCTCGGGCCGGGCCATGCCGAAATTCCGCTCGATCCGGGACTTGGTGTCGTTGCCCTTTTCCTGGCCGATCACCATGACCGGGCGGTCGCCCAGCCGGGCCAGCCCGCCCATCACCGCGTGGTCGTCGGCGAAGTTCCGGTCGCCGGCCAGCGGCGTGAATTCGGTGAACAGCGCCTCGATATAGTCCTGGCAATGCGGCCGGTCGGGGTGGCGCGCGACCTGGCATTTGCGCCAGGCCGAAAGATCCTTGTAGAGGTCGCGCAGCAGGTCGGCGGCCTTCTTGTCCAGCGCCGCGGCCTCCTGCTCCACGTCCATCTCTTCATTCGAGCGCGCAAGGGCACGCAGTTCCTCGGCCTTGCCTTCGATCTCGGCCAGGGGTTTTTCGAACTCGAGATAGTTCATCGCGGCGCTCCAATCTGTGGTCGCTGGCTATATGACGTCGCAGAGCCGGATTTGCAATGATGGGTGAAACGGCCCCGGCCCAAGGGACGAACAGGGACGGGCCGGGGCCGCGGGCGCATAGACGGCGCTTTCGGGATGTTCAGCGGCCCCCCACGGTGTCCGGGCGGCTGGGCTGAACGCCGGCGATCCCCGCGGCCGGGCCGCATCATCCCCGGTTTGATCTTCCGCGCGGCGGCCTTGCGGCCAGCGCCACACACCCCGGGACAGGGGCGTTGCGGCCAACATTCCAGCGCTGGAAGGTCGGTGCTTTGATCCGGATCAAATTGCGCTGTCTTGGTCTGGGACGCCGAACGAAAAAAAACGGAGCCGCGCGGGCCCCGTTTGCTGTCTGCGAGATGCATATGGGTTTCATATGGAACTCATATGCGGATCATATGCCGTTTTCCGGCCTCAACTCGCGGCGATCATCTCGGCCTGGCGCACGATCACCTCGGCCTGCTTGATCGAGGCGATATCGACCAGCCGGCCCTTGTAGACGGTCGCGCCCTCGCCCTTGGCCTTGGCCTCTTCCATCGCGGCCAGGATCTCGCGCGCCTCGGCCACGGCCTCGTCCGAGGGGGTGAAGACCTGGTTGGCCAGCGCGATCTGCTTGGGGTGGATGGCCCATTTGCCGACCATGCCCAGCGTGGCCGAGCGCTTGGCCTGCGCGATATAGCCCTCGTCGTCGCTGAAATCGCCGAAGGGCCCGTCGACCGGCAGCACGCCATGGGTGCGGCAGGCGGCGACGATGGCGGCCTGCACCCAGTGCCAGGGGTCCGACCAGTGCTTCTGGCCCGCGTGCAGCATGTAGTAGTTTTCCTGCGTGCCGCCGATGCCGGTGGTCTGCATGCCCATCGAGGCCGCGAAATCCGCCGCGCCCAGCGACATCGCCTGCAGGCGCGGGCTGGAGGCGGCGATCTCCTCGACATGGGCGATGCCGGCGGCTGATTCGATGATCACCTCGAAGCCGATCTTCTTGCTGCGCCCCTTGGCAGCCTCGATGGCGGTGACCAGCGCGTCCACGGCGTAGACATCGGCCGCGCAGCCCACCTTGGGGATCATGATCTGGTCCAGCCGCTCGCCGGCCTGTTCCAGCAGGTCCACCACGTCGCGGTACCAGTAGGGGGTGTCCAGCCCGTTGATCCGCACCGACATGGTCTTGTTGCCCCAGTCGACGCTGTTCAGCGCCTCGATCACGTTGGCGCGGGCCATGTCCTTGTCGGTGGGCGCAACGGAATCCTCGAGGTCGAGGTTGATGACATCCGCAGCGCTGGCGGCCATCTTGGGGAAGAGCTTGGTGTTGGAGCCGGGGCCGAACAGCTGGCAGCGGTTCGGGCGGGCAGGGGGCTGGGGCTGGATGCGGAAGCTCATGTCTGGCCTCTTGGTAATGATGTTTCGCCTTGGATCGGCGGATTGGTAGAATATTGCGTCTATGCCTTCAAGCGGTCTTTTGCGTCCGCAGCATTCGCTGCCGCATCGCGGCGTGATGGCGGATTCGGGCGCGGATTCAGAGCGTCGCGCAAAATCTTTCAAGAAATAACGCACGATTTCGAATTTTCTACGAAAATTCGCCCTGCCTGCGCCCGGTTTCAATAAGACATCCCGGGTCTCTGGGCTAATCTTGTTGAAACGCATGAAACAGCAATCCAAGGGCCCTGCGATGATCAAGACCCCCTACCTGCTTTTCCTGGGCGACGCGCCCGACCAACTGGCCGCCAAGGTGGCCCAGGGCATCAAGGATTGGCGTCCCGACAATGCCGTGGGCCAGTTCCGCATGGAGGGCTGCAAGGCCGATCTGGGGCTGACCGACATGACCCTGGCCGAGGCCCGCGCGGCAGGCGCCCGGACGCTTGTCGTGGGTGTGGCCAACCGCGGCGGCGTGATTTCCAAGGACTGGAAGAAGGTTCTGGTGGCCGCGCTGGAAGAGGGCTTCGACCTGGCCTCCGGCCTGCACAACCTTTTGCGCGACGAGCCCGACCTGGTGGCCGTGGCCGAGGCCTGCGGGCGCGAGCTGCACGACGTGCGGGTGCCCGAGGTCGACTACCCCATCGCCAACGGGGTCAAGCGCAGCGGCAAGCGGGTGCTGGCGGTTGGCACCGACTGCTCGGTGGGCAAGATGTACACCGGGCTGGCGCTGGATGCCGAGATGCGCGCGCGGGGGATGAAATCCACCTTCCGCGCCACCGGGCAGACCGGCATCCTGATCACCGGCGACGGCGTGCCGCTGGACGCGGTGGTGGCCGATTTCATGGCCGGGTCGGTCGAGTGGCTGACCCCGGACAACGACCCTGACCATTGGGATGTCATCGAGGGGCAGGGCTCGCTCTTCCACGCGTCCTATTCGGGGGTGACCATGGCGCTGATCCATGGCGGCCAGCCCGATGCGCTGATCCTGAGCCATGAACCCACGCGTGCCCATATGCGCGGCCTGCCGGGTTATGCGTTGCCCGGCCTGGAAGAGCTGCGCGACCTGTCGCTGACGCTGGCCCGGGTGGTGAACCCGGAGGTGCAGGCGGTGGGGATCTCCGTGAACACGGCCGCGCTCGACGACGCCGCGGCGGAGGCCTGCCTGAAAGAGATCGAGGACCGGACGGGCCTGCCCACCGTGGACCCGTTCCGGCAAGGGGCCGGGCGGCTGGTGGACGCGCTGGCGGCGATCTGATCATACTGGCCCGGCGGGGCGCGCGCGGTGAGGGCGGGTGCCTCCGGCGGGGATATTTGGGGCCAGAAGAAAAGGAGCGGTGCAATGCAGATCAGCGTGACGCCGGATGTGTTCCGCCTGGCGCAGGTCTTTACCATTTCGCGCGGGTCGCGGAGCGAGGCGAAGGTCCTGACCGTGCGGGTGAGCGACGGTGGGATCGAGGGCTGGGGCGAATGCGTTCCCTATGCCCGTTACGGCGAGACGCTGGAGAGCGTGACTGAGCAGATCGAGGGGCTGGAACTGCCGCTGGACCGCGCCGGCCTGCAACAGGCGCTGCCCGCGGGTGCCGCGCGCAACGCGGTAGATTGCGCGCTGTGGGACCTGGAGGCCAAGCGCGCGGGCAAGCGCGTGTGGGAGCTGGCGGGCCTGCCCGCGCCGGGGCCCGAGATCACCGCCTACACCCTGTCGCTGGACGCGCCCGAGAAGATGCGCGCGGCGGCGGCGGAGCATGCGCAACGGCCGCTGCTGAAGATCAAGCTGGGCGGCGAGGGCGACATGGCGCGGCTGGAGGCCGTGCGCGAAGGCGCCCCGAAATCGCGCATCATCGTCGATGCCAACGAGGGCTGGAGCGCCGATGTCTATGCCGAGCTGGCGCCGCACCTGGTGCGGCTGGGCGTGGAGCTGGTGGAACAGCCCCTGCCCGCCGGCGCCGACGACATGCTGGCCGAGATCGAGCGCCCCGTGCCGGTCTGCGCCGACGAAAGCTGCCATGACCGCGCCTCGCTGCCCGGGCTCAAGGGCAAGTATGACCTGGTCAACATCAAGCTGGACAAGACCGGCGGGCTGACCGAGGCGCTGGCGCTGCGTCAGGCGGCGCGGGCCGAAGGCTATGGCATCATGGTGGGCTGCATGGTGGGATCGAGCCTGGCCATGGCGCCGGCGGTGCTGGTGGCGCAGGGCGCGGCGGTGACGGATCTTGACGCCCCGCTGCTTCTGGCCGAAGACCGGGCGGAACCTTTGCATTATGACGCGGCCGGCGTGCACCCTTCGGAACCCGGCCTCTGGGGATAGGAGACGACCATGAGCCGCACTGTTTATGTGAACGGGGACTACCTGCCGGAAGAGGAGGCCAAGGTCTCGATCTTTGACCGCGCCTTCCTGATGGCCGACGGCGTGTACGAGGTGACCTCGGTCCTCGACGGCAAGCTGCTGGATTTCGACGGCCACATGGCGCGGCTGGAGCGTTCGCTGAGCGAGCTGGATATCGAGAAACCGGCTGAGTTCGATAACCTGCTGGAGATCCACCGCGAACTGGTGCGGGTCAACGATGTTCAGGAGGGCGGCGTTTATCTGCAGGTCACGCGCGGCTCGGCCGGCGATCGCGATTTCGTCTTCCCCGATCCCGAGGTGGTCAAGCCCACGCTGGTTCTGTTCACCCAGTCCAAGCCCGGACTCGTCGACAGCCCCGCCGCCAAGACCGGGATCAAGGTGATCTCGATCGACGATATCCGCTGGGGCCGGCGCGACATCAAGACGGTGCAGCTGCTCTACCCGTCGATGGGCAAGATGATGGCCAAGGCCGCGGGCTGCGACGATGCCTGGATGGTCGAGGACGGCCATGTGACCGAGGGCACCAGCAACAACGCCTATATCGTGAAAGGCGGCAAGATCATCACCCGCGACCTGTCGAACGACATCCTGCACGGGATCACCCGCGCCGCGGTGCTGCGCTTTGCCCGCGAGGCGCAGATGGAGGTCGAGGAGCGCGCCTTCACCATCGAAGAGGCGCAGGGCGCGGACGAGGCCTTCATCACCTCGGCCTCGACCTTCGTGATGCCGGTGGTCGAGATCGACGGCGCCAAGGTGGGCGCGGGCGCACCGGGGCCGGTCGCGGCGCGGCTGCGCGAGATCTATATCGAGGAAAGCCGCAAATCGGCGATCTGACGCGCGCGTCTCAGGGCGTGTAGGTGAACTGTACGCAGCCCGTGGCAAGGTCGAGATCGGCGATCAGGCCTTCGCTCACCCACGCCGGGTCCTCGAACCCGGCGCAGAGGCGGTAGGCCGTGTCCGAGACGCGCTCGTACCGGTAGGGCGCGTCGGTGAAGGGATCGGCCAGCCGCAACTCGCGCTGGCAGGTCTGCACGGGTGCGAGGCTGTCGGGCAGGGTCTTGTCCTGCGTGTTCGCCACGCAGCGGACGTATTGGGAAAGGTCCCGCAGGTCGGACAGGCGCGTTTGGTCGCGCTTTTCCATCCGGCCCTTGCCGGGGCCGCCCACCGTCAGCAGCCCGAACACCACCAGCCCGGCCACCAGCGCGGCCAGCGCCACCTGGGCCAGTTTGTCAGCGCGCATCCTGCACCTCCTCCATCTCGCCGCGGAAATACAGGAAGATCAGCCCCGCGGTCAGCGCCACCAGCGCAGCCTTGGCGATGAAGCGTGCGGTCAGATCGCCGCTGAGCAGCGCGTAGATCACCGCGATCAGGTCGCCGAGCAGGGCGATGGCGGCGAGAAACAGCGTGATATAACCGAACCACTTGCGCACGGCCGAGCGGCGTTGCCCGGGGTCGGCCCTCGCCGCGCGCTGGGCGCGGGTGTTCATCACCAAGAACAGCGGGAAGAACACCACCAGCACGGAGACCGACCAGCGCACCGACTGGGCGCTGTAGCGGGTGTATTTGTCGGTCGCGTCGGGCAGCCAGAGCTCGATCAGTTCAAAGCCCAGCGTGGTGATGTTCCACGCCGTCATGGCCAGCGCCAGGAACATCAGCGCATAAAGGAAAGCCTCGCGGGCCGAGACATAGGGGCGGGGGCGCGGCACCGGCGGGGTGAAGCCGGTCTCGGCCCAGGCGCCAAGTGCGCCGGAGACCTCGTTCTGCGTCCAGCCGGCCTCTTGCAGGGCGTCGGCGATTTCCTGGCGCGAGCGCCCTGATTTCAGGGCTTCGGCCACGAATTGGGCTAGCTGATCTGCCGGGCGCATGGTTTCTCCCTCGCCTGTCCTGCGTTCAGGATAGCAGGGGAAGGGGCACCCGCGTTGATCCAGGTCAGATGGGGATTACCCCTTGTCCTCGCCCACGTTTTCGCGGAATGCGACCTCGAAGGCGGCCTGTTTCTCGGCGCTGGCCTCGGTCTGGTTTTTCTCTTTCCATTCCGAATATGGCATGCCGTAATAGATCTCGCGTGCCTCGTCCTTGCCCATCTCGATACCGCGCTCGTTTGCGGCCTCCTGATACCAGCGGCTCAGGCAGTTGCGGCAGAAACCGGCGAGGTTCATCAGGTCGATGTTCTGCACATCGGGGCGGTCTTCCAGCAGGTGCTTCCGCAGCCGGCGGAAGGCGGCGGCCTCGATCTCGATGCGGGTCTGGTCGTCCATGATAGCCTCCGTTCAAAGGGTGCGCTTGGCATAGGTTGCACGCGCCATGTCGTGGATGTCCACACTCAGCGAGCCCACGGTGGGCAGGTTCGCCTCCATCGCCTTGAGCACGGCATGGGTTACGCTGGCCTTCTGCTCGTCGCTGCGCCCGTCGAGCAGGTATACCTCGGCATGGGCAAAGCTCTGAGGGTCGGTGCCCAGCATGAAATAGGGGCAGGGATGGGCGCGCACCTTGATGGCCGAGAGGTCGGGGAAGACCCCGGTCGCCACGGCGGCCTCGAAGACCGAGCGGCAGAGCGCGTGCAGGTCGTGGGTGTCGTCCAGACCCTCGGAATAGTCGATCACGATATGCGGCATCGGGTCCTCCCTATAGGCCGGTGGTCTCGAGGACCTCTTGCAGGATCGGCGCCAGGCGCTCGGCCCAGGCGTTTTGCCCCGTCTCGTCCTCGATCAGGTCGTTGCGCAGTTCGATCAGCGCGTTGTTGCGGCCCGAGGCGATGGCGTGCCGGTCGACCGAGTCGCCGGGCAGGTGGCCGCCATAGGGCTCATTCTCGCCGACGCAGAGGTCGGGTTCTTCGCGCAGGCGGTAGATCAGCGGCCGCGCCAGCCGCTGGTCGGAGGCGTGCAGGATGCCGATATGCCAGGGTCGCGGCGGGCGGCCGCGAAGCTGCTTGGTGTAGGAATGGATCGACAGCAGGATGCTGTCCTCGCGCGCTGCCAGCAGCCGCTCCTGCGCCTCGTGATAGGGGCGGTAGCAGCGCTCGAGCCGCTTTTCGCGCTCGCCCGCGTCGGCATGGCGGTTGGAAGGGATGATGGTGCCATCATAAAGGCGCATCAGCAGCGTCGGGTCGTCCTCGCCCCGGTTGGGGTCGATCACCAGGCGCGAGAAGTTGGACAGGATGACGGGGCCGTTCAGCAGCTCGCCCAGCCGCCTGGCCACGCCCGCGGCGCCGACGTCATAGGCGATGTGGCGCGCCATGTCCTCGTCATGGATGCCCAGGCTTCCGCCGCCGACGAAATCGGGCACGGTGTTGGCGGCGTGGTCGCAGGTGACGGCCCAGCGTGCGGGGCGGTCCTCTCCGATGATGTGATAGGGCTGATAGGTCATGGCGTTGTCATGTTTTTCGGTCAGACCATCGTCTACGCCAAGCGCCGGGAAAGCGCCAGTTGTCACCTTGCCGGAATTCGTCCATTAAGAAGGTGGTTTGGCCCACCGCGAACAGAAACGAAAAGAGACGCGAGAGTATGAGACGACTTCGCAACGTAAAAATCGTGGCCACGCTGGGGCCATCTTCCAATGATTACAAGATGATACGCGCGCTGTTCGAGGCCGGGGCCGATGTGTTCCGCCTGAACATGAGCCACGGTTCGCATGACGAGATCCGCGCGCGCCACCAAACCATCCGCCAGATCGAGCAGGATCTGGAGCGCCCCATCGCCATTCTGGCCGATTTGCAGGGCCCGAAGCTGAGGTGCGGCGTTTTTTCCGGAGACAGCGAAGAGCTGGTCGAAGGCCAGAAATTCCGCTTCGATCTGGACGAGGCCGAGGGCGACGCCGCGCGCGTGAACCTGCCCCATCCCGAGATTTTCGCGGCGCTCGAACCGGGTGCGTCGCTGCTGGTCAACGACGGCAAGATCCGCCTGACCGTCGACGACTGCAGTGCCGATTTCGCGAATTGCACCGTGGTCGTGGGCGGGACGATCTCCAACCGCAAGGGCGTGAACGTGCCCGACGTGGTGCTGCCGCTGGCCGCGCTGACCGAGAAGGACCGGCGCGACCTGGAATTCGTCTGCGAGCTGGGCGTGGACTGGCTGGCGCTGTCCTTCGTGCAGCGCGCGCAGGACGTGACCGAGGCGCGCGAACTGGTGGCCGGCCGCGCCGCGGTTCTGGCCAAGATCGAAAAACCCGCCGCGGTGAAATCCTTCGAGGAAATCCTCGAGGCCTCGGACGGGATCATGGTCGCCCGGGGCGACCTGGGGGTCGAGCTGCCGGTGCAGAACCTGCCGCCGATCCAGAAGCGCCTGGTGCGCCGCTGCCGCGCCGCCGCCAAGCCGGTGATCGTGGCGACCCAGATGCTGGAAAGCATGATCGAAAGCCCGGTGCCCACCCGCGCCGAGGTTTCCGACGTCGCCACCGCGATCTACGAGGGCGCGGACGCGGTGATGCTGTCGGCGGAATCCGCGGCCGGCGACTACCCGGTCGAGGCGGTGACCACCATGAACAACGTGGCCATCGAGGTCGAAAGCGACCCGACCTACCGCCAGATCCTCGACGCCGCGCGCCCCGCGGCCCAGCCGACGGTGGCCGACGGCATCGTCGCCGCGGCCCGCGAGATCGCCGAGACCGCCGACATCAAGGCGATCTGCTGCTTCACCCATTCCGGCACCACCGCGCAGAAGACCGCGCGCGAACGGCCCCGCGTGCCGATCCTGGCGCTGACGCCCTTTGCCCATGCCGCGCGGCGGCTGTGCCTGACCTGGGGCGTGAACTGCTTTTTCTCGGGGGACGTGCAGCGCTTCAAGATGGCCGTGGTCGGGGCCGCGCGGGCGGCGCGGGCCGGCGGCTTTGCCACCGAGAAGGACCAGATCGTCGTGGTGGCCGGCATCCCCTTCAACGTGCCCGGCACCACCAACATCCTGCGGGTCGCCCCCTGCGAGGAGCGGTTGATTTTCAGCACCGATCCTGAATAATCGCTCCCCAGTGTGGGTTTGGCCGCGGAGGCCAAAATGAACAGTGATTATTTCCTCGTCGCGGGGGTCGTGGTCGGTGGCTTTGCCTTTGCCAGCCTAGTCAGCGCCTGGACGGATGGGCGCGTCCCGCGCGGGGGGGCGTTGCTGCTGCTGGTCTCCGGCGGGCTGATCGCGGCCGCGATCATGACCAGCCCCACGGGCTATGTGATCGAGGATATTCCCGGCGCTTTCTACAGGGTGATCGGCGCGATCATCAACTGACCCCTTGCCATCTGCCCGCACCGGGCTTATACGGCGCCTCTCGAACCGCGCGACCGGCCGGAGTGGCATGCCGAGTCGCGTTTACAACCGTTCATCTTCAAGGAGACGGAAATGCCCAAGATGAAGACCAAGTCGAGCTGCAAGAAGCGGTTCAAGGTGACGGCCAAGGGCCGGGTCAAGGCCGGCCAGGCGGGTAAGCGCCACGGCATGATCAAGCGCACCAACAAGTTCATCCGCAACGCACGCGGCACCACCACGCTGTCGGCCCCTGACGAGAAGATCGTCAAGTCGATGATGCCGTATTCGCGCTAAGGAGGGTTTGATCAATGGCACGAGTTAAAGGCGGTACCACCACCCACGCCCGTCACAAGAAGGTCATCAAGGCCGCCAAGGGCTACTATGGCCGCCGCGGCAATGCCTTCCGCACCGCGACGCAGGCTGTCGACAAGGCCAACCAGTACGCGACCCGCGACCGCAAGCAGCGCAAGCGCAACTTCCGCGCGCTGTGGATCCAGCGGATCAACGCGGCCGTCCGCGCCCATGACGAGGCGCTGACCTATTCGCGCTTCATCAACGGCCTGAACAACGCCGGGATCGTCGTGGACCGCAAGGTTCTGGCCGACCTGGCCGTGAACGAGCCCGAAGCCTTCGGCGCGATCGTCGAAAAAGCGAAGGCCGCGCTGGCCTAAGCGCCGGACGTCTGAGAATTCGAAAAGCCGCGGGTGCTGGTCGCCCGCGGCTTTTTCATGTCCGGGGTCCGTCTTGTGCAGAGTCGAGGGGCATGAACAGGTCGGCCCAGATCTGCCAGCCCTCGTGCCAGGCGATGAAATCCCGTGGGTCGCGGGCAAAGTCCTGGTGGCGGGTCAGGTAGGTGCCGAAGCCCATCGCGTAGGCGCGGCATTCGCGGCAGTCGATATTCGGGCTGCAGCACTTGCCGTCGTTCAGCGACGTGTCCGCGGCGTAGTGCCGGTGCGTGCGGGTCAGGCGGTTCCCGCAGTTTATGGCAATGTTGTCGGCGCCGAGATCCCACAGCGCCTCGGTCGGTTGCGAGACCCAGTCGTTGTAATGCAGCGAATATTTGATCGTGCCGGGATAGAACTCCGTCGCGCGGACGATCTCTGCCCGTGCCCGCGCAAGCGAGGCGGGGGTGTGGCGCGGGTCGTATTCGGGCCGGCCCAGACGGAGATAGTCGCTTTCCGCCCCGCCGCCTGCCTCGATGAAGGCGTTATAGGTCTCGGTGGGGGAGAAAAAGCTGAAGGTCAGCGTGACCCCGGCCTCGGCGCAGCGCCGCGTGACCTCGACGATCTCGTCCGTGTTCCGGGCGTTGATGGTGAAGACGAAGACGGCCCGCGGGTCGCCGCGGTAGTTGCGGAAGGCCTTGTCGTTCACATCCGCGCCGCGCAGCCGCCCGCTGTTGTCGTCGAGCCCCCAGAGCGAGACATGGATGCGGAAGCGGATGTCGTCGTCGATGCGCCGGGTCCCGTTGGTGAATACGACCCCGTTCGGGATATGCGCCTGCGCCGCGCGGATGCGTTGCGGCACGAGCGACGGTTCGGCCCCGGCGAGATAGGCAAAGTTGACGCCCCGCGCCGCCTCGTGCCGGAACAGCTCTTCCCAGTCGCGGTCGGTCTCCCGGGTTTCCGTGGGCAGCGCGGTGTCGCGGGCGAAATAGAGGCAGCCCTCGCAGGTCAGGTTGCAGGTGTTGGAAATGTCATAGCTGCTGCCGCGCAGCCGGCCGATGCGCCTGCGCAGGGCATGGAAGGCCTTTTTCTGGGCCCGGCTCATGTCCGGGGCGCGCGCGGCGTCCTGAACCTGCACATTCATGACGCGCCCCCCGGTTCCGGAAGTTGCCCGAGTGCCGCGGTATTGCCGGCAAGCATGTCGAGAAACGCACCCCGCAGGATGACGTCGGTCAGCGAGGCGTGGCGGTCGCTGCCGCCCAGACCATACAGCCGCACCCCGGGAAGACCGCGCAGCCGTTCGGCGTGCGGCCTGTCCAGCGGGTGGTTCTGGCCATAGACCAGATCGACGCGCACCGGGTCGCTCTGCGCCTCGAGCCGGGCGCGGGGGTCGAGGAGGTGTTGCGGCACCAGCTTGTTCAGGCGGGCCAGCACCAGCCGTCCGCGGCGGTCGTTGATATCGTCCAGAAAGGGCTGGCCGATGGTCGTCGGCGTCGAGAAGCAGAGGACGCGGTCGGCGGGCAGCGCCAGGCCGAAATTGAGCGCGCCGGTCCCGCCGGCGGAATTGCCGATCGTGGTCACATGCCCGATCCCGCCGATCCGGTCGATGACCCGGCGCAGCCCCGCCACCCCGGAGCTGAAGTCGCCCCCCATCGACTGCACGCCGTTGCAGAAAAGCAGCCGATTGAAATCCCTCAGGTAAACTGCGGTGATCCCGGCGGCCGACAGATAGGCGTCGAGTGTTTCCAGCGGCAACGCGGTGCGGTCCATCAGGCCCGTGAAGACGACGGCGAGGCGGTCGCCGGGGGCGCGGGGACTGATGAGGACATCGCGCTCCGGATCGACCTCGACCAGGGGGCGCTGCAGGTCGCGGGGTGAGATCTGGTTTTCGATGGCTTTCACCAGGCGGTGCAGCAGTTCCGGCGGCGCGGCCTGGTTTTTTTCCAGCACCACCCGCCGGGCGTTTGCCAGCTGGGCCTCGGGGGTCTCGTGCCGCGTCGCGGGCGGGGCCGGGGGCGCGCCGCCTGGGGCCGCCGCGATGCCCGCCTCCCGGCACAGGGCGATCACGCCGGGGTCGTCCGGCCAGGTGTCCCGCGCCCTGCGCAGAAGGCTCAGCATGCCGTCGGACCGGCCGCTGACGTAGCGGTACATCAGCTGTATGCCTTCGAGAAAGGTGTCCGCCTCCGCGCTGCGGAAAAGCTGGTCGTCGAACGCCGCGTCCCAGCCGGAGGGATCGGTCCTTTCAAAGAAGGCCTCCAGTTTCATCTGGACCGCTGCTTGCGACGGGGCGCGGTCGATCAGGGCCTCGGCGGTCTGCTCGGCCTTGTCCCAGGCCCCGAGCGCCAGGTAGGCGCGGGCCAGTTGCCTGAGCAGGGCCGGTGTCTCGCGGTCGGGCAGGCGGCGCAGTTGTTCCGCGCATTCCGCGAAACGGGCCATGTCGCCGCCCTGCCACAGCAGGCCCGCCCGGCGGGCGATGTAGCGCCCTTCGGGCAGCCCGTTTTCCCGCGCGGCCGAAAGCGCCCGCTCCGCCAGCCGGAGCTGCCCGGTTCGTGAATAGGCCGCGGCAAGCTTGGCCAGAAGCGCGGCGCTTTTCTTGAACTGCTTGCCCTTCTGAAGGCAGAGGCGAAGCGCCGCGTCATTCTCGCCGGCGTCCCAAAGGCGGTCTATTCGACCTGAAATTTCACTCCAACTCGGTTTCTCGTCTATGCCCGTCTTGGATTCCGGTGGCACGCGGGTTTCCACTTATTTATGAAAATATGTTCCAAAATTCGAGACTTACTTACCAGATTGCCGCGGCAGAACCAAAGGGGATTCGCAGCCTGCTTCAGGCGGTACCCGCCGCATGGCCTTGCGTCTTTCGGCGCGTATGATAGCAGGTGGCCACGGAACTGGAGGCACCTATGGACGAATTGCGCGAAAAGTATCTCGGGGCGATTGCCGCGGCCGCGGATGAGGCCGCGCTTGAGGCTCTGCGCGTGCAGGCCATCGGCAAGAAGGGCGAGATCAGCCTGAAGATGCGCGAACTGGGCAAGATGAGCCCCGAGGAGCGCCAGGTCATGGGCCCGGCGCTGAACGCGCTGAAGAACGAGATCACCTCGGCCCTGGCCGCCAAGAAAGAGGCGCTGGCCGACGCCGCCCTGGACGAACGTCTGCGTGGCGAATGGCTGGACGTGACCCTGCCAGGCCGCCCGCGCCGCGCCGGCACCGTGCACCCGGTCAGCCAGGTCACCGAAGAGGTGACGGCAATTTTCGCCGACATGGGGTTCGCCGTGGCCGAGGGGCCGCAGATCGAAAGCGACTGGTACAATTTCGACGCGCTGAACATCCCGCCCGAGCATCCCGCCCGGCAGGAACACGACACGTTCTTCATGTCGCGCGCCGCAGGCGACGACCGCCCGCCGCATGTGCTGCGCACCCACACCTCGCCGGTGCAGATCCGCGCCATGCAGGCCCAGGGCGCGCCGATCCGGGTGATCGCGCCGGGCCGCGTCTATCGCTGCGACTATGACCAGACCCACACGCCGATGTTCCACCAGGTCGAGGCGCTGGCCATCGACAAGGACATCTCCATGGCCAACCTGAAATGGGTGCTGGAGGAATTCTGCCGCGCCTTCTTCGAGGTGGACGAGGTGGAGCTGCGCTTCCGCGCCTCGCATTTCCCCTTCACCGAGCCTTCGGCCGAGGTCGACCTGCGCTGTTCGTGGGAGGGCGGCCAGCTCAAGGTGGGCGAGGGCGACGATTGGATGGAGATCCTGGGCTCCGGCATGGTGCATCCGAAGGTGCTGCAGGCCGGCGGGATCGACCCCAGCGAATGGCAGGGCTTTGCCTTTGGCATCGGCATCGACCGTCTGGCGATGCTGAAATACGGCATCCCGGACCTGCGCGCCTTCTTCGATTCCGACCTGCGCTGGCTGCGACACTATGGGTTCGCCGCGCTCGACGTGCCGACGCTGCATGGCGGGTTGTCGCGGTAATAGTAGGGTGGGTGCAACCCACCATTCCGAATTCTGGTGGGTTTCACCCACCCTACGAGATGGGACAGTGATATGAAATTCACCCTCTCCTGGCTGAAGGATCACCTCGACACGCAGGCCTCGCTGGACGAGATCCTCTACGCCCTGACCGATCTCGGGCTGGAAGTGGAAGGCGTGGAGGACCCCGCCGCCAGACTGGCCCCCTTCACCCTCGCCAAGGTGAAATCGGCCGAGCAGCACCCCGATGCCGACCGGCTGCGCGTCTGCGTGGTGGAAACCGACGAGGGCGACAGGCAGATCGTCTGCGGCGCGCCCAACGCGCGGGCCGGCATCACCGTGGTTCTGGCCAAGCCCGGCGACTATGTGCCCGGCATCGACATGACCCTGTCGGTGGGCACGATCCGCGGCGTGGAAAGCCACGGCATGATGGCCTCAGAGCGCGAACTGGAGCTCAGCGACGAGCATAGCGGCATCATCGAGTTGCCGTCCGGCGAGGTGGGGCAGAAATTCACCGACTGGCTGGCCGAGAACGATCCCGCCAAGG
>Ga0207799_100294_pt1 | contig 28031 bp, 26 predicted proteins | sample TtanPargueraPR_4_FD_187742 | JGI IMG/M metagenome (GOLD analysis project Ga0207799, IMG submission 187742) | Aerobic enrichment media microbial communities from Bioluminiscent Bay, La Parguera, Puerto Rico - Tt and M2 (SPAdes) | ecosystem: Environmental > Aquatic > Marine > Unclassified ...
GATAATAACCGGTGGTGCATAGCGCTGTAAAAACAACGCCGGATCGCTTTTTGCCAAATAGCGCGCATCCGGATCGTCCAGCGTTACATATCCGCGCTCGTCCTTAGCCATTTTCTGCAGCAATGTTGTTTTACCGACCTGGCGCGGTCCGGTCAAAAGCAGGACGGGAAATGTTTTCGACACCGACCGTACCGTATCTTCTATCGCACGCGGGATGTACATGTGCGCTACCTCCCATCAAAAAGTATTGATGCTTTGAAACAGAGTGATACGTCTATTCCAAATTATAATTTTAGTTTAGTCGGTAGCTTTTCAATTGTCAAGTGATCCTCCATATGAATAAGCAAAAAAAAATATTGCCGAACGCATTTAACAAAGTACTGATGGCCTTACTCTTTTTGAGATCGCGATAAAAATAGCGAGCCAGGCAGTGCCGGCTGAAAAACCTGCGATCACGTCGCTCGCATAGTGGACACCAAGATATATCCGGCTGACCCCGATTGCCAGAACCAACACAATCAACAAGCCTGAAATAAAGTATTTTTGAGGGGGTCTTATATATTTGATACATAGATATATAATCAGCCCGTAAAAACTGATCGATGTCATTGAATGCCCGCTGGGAAAGCTGTATCCGCTGATTGGTACCAAGCGGAGTATATCAGGTCGGGGTCTCTGAAAAATGAGCTTGAATACCTCATCGAGCAAAGAGGTTACAGTAAGATTCAATACAACCATCCAGCCCCAAAATCGCGGCGCCTTTCTGACCCAAAGGAATAGCCCCAAGCACAGGGAAAAGAATATCAAGGCGGGTGCTGACCCCATAAAGGTAAATACTTTCATCAAAATGGTCATACCCGGCGAGATAAATAATGAAATAAAGTCGTAGATAATGCTATCTATCCGTGATAGTTCCCTTTCGAGCAGTTCCGCAGAAAGCTTAATAAAGATCAAGGCTGGAAAAGCGACGGCAAAGATAGCCCATCTGCTTTTCTTATAATAATGATTTACTATGAATATAAGTAAGCTTATCCCAGCAGATAACACTATTATTTCGGGCCATTCTATATTGTCAAACATCTATGTCTCCCCAATAAACCATCATGCGTGAAATACTCCCCTGTTCTGACTTCGAGTCCATCCATTGAAGCTCATCTCCAGATGGTATGGTTGTTTCACTGTTTTGCTACCTATTCCGGGTTTATTATAACGTGATAAGCCCGCATTAACGTTTGGGTACTTTCTAAAAAAGAGACCGGCTAATGCCGGTCTCAGGCGATTGCTATTTCCTAGTCTTCGTGTCCCGCGGGGTCTTCGTTGTCGTTCTCATGCTCGACAGTATCGTTATCCTTGTCTTTTGTTCCGTTTTCGTCGCTCCCCTGCTCTTCCGCGTCATTGTCCTGGTCTGATTTGAGTATGGCCCCGGTATTGGCATCCACTTTTACGTCACTGATATTGTTACCCGACTGGATTTCGACGCCGAATACCACGACACCGTTCTCGTCTTCGAGCGAGACAGACTTATACGTACCGTTGGTTATTGAAGCCATTGCGATCTGAATAGCCTGGTCCTGGCTGACAACGGTAGTGGTATTTACCGGATCCAGATCCTTTTCATCGGCTTCCGTCTTCTCGGCAGCATCCGCCGTTTCCGGCTGTTCGACATCTACCGCTTCTTGCGGCTGCGCGGTATCTACTTGGGCCGTATCGGTCGTATTAGCGGGAGCCGTGGTATTAGTCGCGGCATAGGCGACGGCAGTACCTCCGAGCGCCAATACACCTACCAAGAGCATTGTGATTAGTTTTTTGTTCATACGGTTCATCTCCTTTTCTTTTTATGGGATTGCGGATTGCTTGTTTGCGCTGTCCATGTCTCACCTCCCTTGACTGTATCCTAAATCATGGAGATGAGATTCCCATAAAATGAAACTGAAAATCAACTGAAAATATCCTAAGAGAGGGGCAGATGTATCGTGAACCGAGTTCCTTCGCCTTTTTTACTGTCAGCCGTGATCGTTCCCCCATGGATCTCAACGATCCATTTCACAATCGACAGTCCGAGTCCCGCCCCCCCTATCATTCGGGATCTGGCTTTGTCCGCCCGATAAAAACGGTCAAAAATATACGGCAGATCAGCCTTTGGTATCCCTATGCCCGTATCGGACATGGTGATCGCAGCGTTTTGCCCTTCGGCATTGGTTTCAACCGTGATGGTTCCGCCGGGAGGCGTATATTTGATGCTGTTGTCAATGATCGCTCGCAGCATTTGTTTGATCATCCTGTGGTCACCGGTAAAATGCAAGGACCCTTTGGTATCATAGACAATAGTATGGTTGTCTGTCACCAGTCTGCTCTCTCTGACGACCTCAGCGATCAAATCACGCAGATCAAACTCATTCTTTTCCAGCGTTAGGACTTCATTGTCCCCTTTTGCGATAAAGAGCAGAGTATCGAGGAGTCTCGTCATATTGGCCAATTCATTTTGTATGGACTGTATGCCTTCGTTTAGTATGGCCGGATCATTCTTTCCCCAGCGGTCCATGATATCGATATATCCCTTTATCACCGCCAGGGGCGTCGCCAACTCATGGGAGGCGTCCAGTGTAAACTGGTTCTGCCTTTCATAGGCTACCTGTATCCTGGCGATCATGTCATTGAATGTGTCCGACAATCTCTTCAGCTCATCGTCGGGACCGTCGATTTGGAGACGCTTGGTCAGGTCACTGGCGCTGATCTGCTTGGCTTGACTGGTTATCTTATCGATCGGACTTAATGCGTTCTTGCTGATGATATAGCCAACCACGATGGATACCAGAAAAACAAATACATCGATCAGAAGCATGATCCCAGACAGTACGTGCAGGTAATTCTGCTCATAATTCATGTCCTTGATGATTTGGATGCCCAGTACGGTTTGATCGGTCAGTATCAGCGTATCATTGAGATACTGGATCCTGGCATCCCCATATTTGGTTTTCACGACCGTTTTGATATTGCCGCTGTCCGGCGGGGGCAGGACGTACTGCTCCCCGGTATTGTAGATCACCGTATCGCCAACCAGAAGATTGATATCAATGTTGTTCGTCATCTGAGAGATATCCCGGAAATCCACGTCCTTGATATCCTGAAGGGAATGGATCTCATCCTTGGCGGCTTGATCAATCAACGTCAACTGCTGGGCAGAGGTTTGATTCATGTAATAATTGATACTCAACAATGTCGCGGCGTTCACAAGAATAATCCCGACAAAGAAAAGCAACGCGTACACGCTCGTCAGCCGATGGGATATCTTCTTCAATACAAACGGAAATTTCACTGCTTCTCCTTCAGAGTGTACCCCACACCCCTGATTGTCTGGATCAGGCCTGTATCATACGGATAGTCAATCTTATTCCGCAGGTACCGGATATACACGTCCAACACGTTGGTGTTTCCCACGAAATCATAACCCCATACCTGCTCGATGATCTTATCCCGGGTCAGCACCATACCCTTATTGGTGATCAGATATTCGAGCAGATCATACTCAGTTTTGGTGAGATCGATACGATCGCCCTGTTTGATCACTTCCCTTGTCAGTGGATTGACGCTCAGATCGCCCGCTTCGAGTATTTTCGCTCCCGCTCCGGTCTGACCCCGCCTGATCCCGGCCCGGATCCTGGCCAGCAGTTCCTCCATCTCAAAGGGTTTGGTGACATAGTCGTCCGCGCCCAGGTCTAGCCCGATGACCTTGTCGCTGATATCCCGCCGCGCCGTGAGCATGATGATCGGTACATCCGAAACCTTCCGCACCTTCCGGCATACCTCGATACCGCTGATCTCCGGCAGCATCAGATCCAATAGGATAAGCGAGTACGCTCCGTCCTGGAATTTCTCCAATCCCTCCCGGCCATCGTATGCCGTATCAAAGGAATACTCTTCATACTTCAATTCCAGTTCCAGTATTCTGACGATGGATTTGTCGTCTTCTATGATCAAGATGTCTTTGCTCACGTGTATCCTCCCTCCAATGAGAGGAATTAGCGGTTATACGCGCTAATCCCTCTATATTGTAACACTTTCTGCGAAACACCTAATCCGCCACTTCGGCAGTGCCCACCGCTTTCTCCACTGTGAACGCCATAGGCGCGAAACCTTTCGCGTGGAGCTGGATGTCAAAGACCAGGCCGTTTGCCGAAGTCCCGTACAGTCCGTTCATATTGCCGTAGTAATGCCCGGCCTGAGAAGTATCGTTGTCAAAATGGATCGTCTTCTTCTCTCCAGGATTCAAAGACAGCCCTGTCAGCACCTGATAGTAGGATTCCTGGTCGCTGGTGCCTTTGTCCGTGATCGTGTAATAAATATCGAACTGGGAAAGCACCGTGTCTCCCGTATTGGTCATGGTGATCTCCAGATGGTCGGCTGTGGCGTTATCCTCCACCCGTACATCGTCGATATTGACAGACAATGGCGTCGTACTTGTCTCATTGATCAGATTGTCCGTTTGGACAGGCGCCTGATCTTCCTTGTCATTGACGCCGTCGCCATCCGTGTCCGCCGCATAGGGATTGGTCCCGTATACGGCCTCCACATCGTCGGGAATACCGTCTCCGTCTGTGTCGCCGGGAGTCGGCGTACCGGTGGATGGCGTCGTATCATTCCCGGGAGATGCCGCCGGGCTCTCTGTGGCTGCCTGTTGATTTTCTGATGGTGGCTGTGTATTTGCCCCGCTGTTAGCCGAGCATCCGATTGCCAGAGACAATATGGATACCATCACCATACCCAACAATACTTTTTTTAGTGTTTTCATTTTGTTTACCTCCTCTAGTGTGTTTGATAGATATTTTCACGCTTAAGAAAAGCGATATAGCATAGTAGCCACAATATGGCGCTGGGGACTGTCAATCCCAGTAGATTGATCCACTTGAGCCCGACCACCTGCCAAGGTGTATTGGATTCAAAGCCAGGCTTGACATTTAGCAGCGCAAAGCTGACCCTCTCGTAATGTTTGGTGGGCGACATTTCCTCGATACCATCCCGCAGTGTCTCATAAAACTTGAACTGGGATAGTACCTGCTGCTCTTGATCTTTGGTCATCCCCATCTGGGCAAAGAATCCGCCTGGCAGCTGATTGTCCATATCCATCGTGTCCCCGATCTGGGGGAAGATGAAGGATAAGGTCAGCCAAACGATGATCGTAAGCAGCAAGGCCCGGCTGCCCTTCGCGGAGATGGACGTGATACCCATGCTCAAGATCATAAAAAACGTCATGTACAGAAACGACATCAGAAAGAACAGGCACATCCGGACCACCTCGTCGCCCGACAGGGGCACGCCGCCGATCACCAGGACCGAAGCAAATGTGATGATCCCGGTCAGGATGGTGATCCCCCCCAGTATCGCTAGATTGCCCAGTAGTTTACCGTTCATGAACGTGTCCCTAAACACGCCTCTGGATAGGATCAGGCGCAGGGTATTCTGCTTACGCTCCTTGGTGATCGCTGCGTTCCCGAGAACGATGGCGAGCAGCGCCCCCACCATCCCTACATAATTCACAAATCCTTTGGACGCCGAGATCGGGTTCAGGTTTGGCATGGGCGGAAGCTCGGTCTTCCCCAGCGACTTCAAAAAGTCAATCGATTGATTGTAGGTGTCCAGCGCGGCCCTGATCTGAAACGATCCCAGTATGATGGATACGACTGTCAGTACCAGCAGCAAGCACAGTATGATCAAAAACAGTTTGTTTCGCAGCGCATCCTTGATCTCTTTTTTCGCGATTTCTATCATCATGTTCCTCACCTTCTTCCATGCCTTGCAAATTGAACGACCGTTATGATGGCTGCCAGGAGTAACGCTCCGATCATCACATACCCGATACTGGACCGGGTCTTTACCGTGACCGGGAGGCTGATCTGCCCGCTCGTCGTCTCATCGCTCACCGCCGTGCACTTGAGCGTGAAATTTCCAGCGGTCTGGGAGGCGGGCACCTCCACCGCCACCTGCAGCGTCCCCGTTTCACCCGGTTTTAGGTCAATCGTTGACGTATTGCCGGCGATCCACTTGTACGGCAGTTCCGGCTCCAGCCGGACCGCTTTCAGCTCTTTCGCGCCGCCGTTATGGACCGAAAAGGACAGCTCCATGGATTTACCGTTCATGACTTCCGCCGTACTGAGCATGCTGCTGATCGTCAATACGTAATCCTGGCTGATCAGAATAGATATACTGATCGTCTCCCCCTGTCCGTCCTCCCGCAGCGCCGTGACCGTGACGGTATCGGTATGTACAGAGGGTTCCCCTTTCAGCGTCAGGACCAGGTCGACCCGGGCGCTTTCCCCCGCGGACAATTGAACAGATTTCGTCGGGACTCCGTCGGCGGCACAGTACGCTTCATATCCGTTTATCCCATTTGCAAAATTCAGTGTATAGCTGTGCTCCGCCGTATCACTGTTTTGGATCAACAACAGGATCGTCTTTGTCTCTCCCGGCGATATACTGCAGGCGGTAGAGAGCTCCGTCCCGGTCTGCGCGGCGAACGCCGGAGAAACCGATAGGAACAATGCAGATACCGACAGGATCATGAGTAGCAACGCTTTTCTATACCTCATAGCGCATCCTCCCGCTGGGCCGCCCTGTATGACAGGAACAGCAACACTAGTCCGGGGAGCAGTATGTTGACCAGCGCGCCTATCTGCCGCTGAATCACCCTGAACACACCCTGGACGGCTGTCTCGGGGACAACCTGGAGCAGGTCCTTACCCACATTCTGAAACTGGGCCGCGGGGGAGAATATCTCGATGGTCTTGGATACCACCGTATCGGACGGCACCTGGGTCACGGTCTGGGCCGTCGTGTTCAGCGCGTATGCAAAATTCCTCTGGCTGTCCGCCAACTGGGGCAGCACATAAGAAATACTGATCCAAATGATCATCATGAGCATGAACCCAAAGGCACTGTCATCAGTCCGGATTGATACATACAGCGTCGTCACATAGAAACTGCTCATGTACAGGAACGCCAGGATGAAAAAGACGATCAGCCTGCCCATCTCATTGGCGTTCGGACTCAACCCCGATACGACCATGAAGAGGGCGAGATTGAAGACCAATATGACTGCAAGTAATAACCCTATAACCATGCCCCCGCCCAGCAGTTTCCCTGTCACGATCTGGTCCCGGTACACGGGTCTCACCGCGATCAACCGGAGTGTGCCTGCGTTTCGTTCCCCGCTGAAGGATTCAAACCCAAGGAATATGGCGACCACGGCTCCGATCATGCACACGTAATTAATGATGTTTGATAGGATCGCCAGCGGATAGATCGCGGGCGCCGGAGGCAGTGACGCAGCTACCTGGGATTTGAGCATCTGGACGATATCCTGATAGGCACGCATCTCCGCGTTTTTGGTGCTGGAGCCAATATACACGGATATGATCGAAAGTACGACAAAGAGCCCCGTAATGATCAAGAACACATTGTCCCGAAAGGCGGCTTTTACTTCCTTGCGCGCCAGTGTCCATACCCCGCTCATCGTTTACCGACCTCGATTCTGAAATAGATTTCCTCCAGGGATTTCTCTTCCGGGAATTTCTTTTTGATAGTATCCAGGGAATCCGCCAAGAGGAGCCGGCCCTTGCTGATGATACCTATATCGGTACAGACCTTTGTCACTTCCGATAATAGATGGGTATTCATGAAGATCGTCGTACCCCACTCGGCGTTAAGTTTGAGGAGAATATCACGCATATCCTTGGTCCCCCGGGGGTCAAGTCCCGATGTGGGTTCATCGAGGAACAATATCCTGGGTCTATGCAGGATCGCCTGGGCGATCCCGATCCGCTGCCGCATGCCTTTTGAGTAGGTCTTGACCTTGCGGTCTTTCCATCCAGTGAAGTCAAGCAGCTTCAGTACCTCTTCGATATTGGCATCCAGATGCTCTACCCCGGAGAGCCTGCCAAAGAATCTCAGATTCTCGGTGGCGGTCAGATCCCCGTACAGAGTGACGCTCTCGGGCAGATACCCAATCATGCTCCTGACCTTTAGATTGTCCTTCACCACGTCAAAGCCTCCTATGGATGCCCTGCCCGATGTAGGCAGGATCAGCGTGGTCAGCATCGAGATCGTAGTGGTCTTCCCGGCTCCATTATGGCCCAGAAAACCGAAGATCGAGCCCTCCGCCACTTCCAGCGAGAGATCCTCCACGGCGGAAAACTCACCGTACTTCTTTCCGAGTTTTTCAGTGACTAACACGATTTACACCTCGTTTCGTTGATTTCATGTTCTTATGCAGTGGGTTCATTTATGTATCCATGTGCAAGTATATCGATGCAATCTGAGACGGCGATAAATTGAATCTGAAAATTCTCTTATTTGCGGCTTTATATTTTAAGCAGTTTATATAGCTGATCCCGAAAAAAATACGCCAGGGATAGGACAAAGATCGCAAAGGCCCCCATGACGGCAAATCCAAGGATATTGTTCATCCCCAATTGGGCTCCCATATAACTCGCCATGACAATGGCAGGCAACCGTGCTACAAAGTAAATACCGAAGAGGATCCGGAACCGGATCGGAGTCAGACCGGCAGCATACATGAACACATCTTTTGGAAGTCCTGGAATCAGGAAAAGAATAAAGAGAACTGCCAATCCTTTTCTGCTCTCCATTTTCTCTTTGTAATATAAAAGCTTTTCTTCTTTGACAAATAGTTTTGAGAATGATAGCCCGAATTTTCTTGATATCAAAAGAACAATCAGTGACCCAATCATAATCCCAATGGTGGAAAGTGCTGAACCGAGAAAAGTCCCATATATATATCCGCCCGCGAGCTGGATCGGCTCACCAGGAATAACGGCCACGATGATCTGGAGTATCTGCAGCGCGATGTACACAAGGAAACCGTAAACCCCTTGGCCTTCGATATAGTTTTTTATACTCTCTGGTTTGTGAAGTAGATCATTCAAAGATTGTCCGAACATAACCATGAACGCTATCATGATGATAATGAAAACAATCAATGGCGCGATGATCTTAATCAATTGATTAAGCTTTAATTCAATTCGTTTTTCTTTCATACTTCAGCCTCTTTTTCAAGTGTTGTCATTAATCCACTATAGGAGAAGAAGCTGATATGAAGATGAGATATATCTGAGGCTTTTCTCAGAATTGCGTTCGCTTATTGAATGTCAAGCGAGGAAGAAATGAATAATTCAATATATTATCCATAGTACTAATAGTTGGGCACGAAAGTACTAATTCGGACAATATTTTTCGCAATCAATGAAAAACACTTGTATTTCAATACTTTTCGGGTGCTAACCCCCAAAAAACCCTTATTTCATGCGGGGAACAGACCAATACAAACAGGTAAGCAACAAACCATTTGGGGACAGAACGGGACGCCTCGCGCTTGAATGGGGTTCAAGAGGCCGGAGGTTCGAATCCTCTCACCCAGACCAAAAACCCTTGTATATCAAGGGTTTTTTGCTTTTTGGGGGTTATTTGGGATTAGTACTTGCTGAAAAACTATTAGTACTTTTGATAGAATTGGTTCTGTATTAATGAGAAAATCCTTGAAATATAACGGTTTTGGTGCGGACCGGCATGGGTGCGTGCTTGAACGGGATGCAAGCGATTAAAACAATAGTTTTATATTTTCAAAGGCATTTTCTGTGAACGTCCCATATCAAGCTATTGAAGATTGGTTTCTCTAATATCTTCTTAAGGTTTTGCCTTTTGTTGAGATGCATGGTTTTTATAACATTTTTAGCAGCACAATAACATGTTTTTGAGACTCTTCGGGTTATGATTCATCTTAATGAATTTACCAGCATATCTTGCCGGGATTGAGAATGCCATTTGGGTCAAACGCTTTTTTAATGCGTTGCATTAGCTCTATCTGCGCGGGGCCGTATTGTTCCTTCATATAACCCTTCTTGGCATAACCTATTCCATGTTCGCCCGAAACAAGGCCACCCATCTCGCAGGATTTTTTATACATAAGATCGAAGGCTCTGTTCCTTTTTTCATTCCATACAGCTTCATCCAGGGAATCGCGGCATACATATATGTGAAGATTTCCATCGCCAGCATGTCCAAAGCTGGGTATGCGTATATTAAGCTGTGTTGCGAGGGCATGGGTGTATTTTATATAGTCGGATATACGGTTGCACGGCACCACCACATCGCACTCGTCCATCTCGGTAGTAGAAGCCTTGATAGCCTCAAGGAACGCACCTCTCGCCGACCAGACCGATTTCTTGCGCTCATCGGTATTGATTATGTAGACGTCCAGTGCGTCATGCTCAAGGCACAGGTCCGCAACCTTCTGGTACTCGGTCTCTATAGCTTTGGAAGAGTTACCATCGAAGGTCAGTAGGATATATGCGTCGCTTTTCGTGTCAGGAAATTTTTTACCAAGATAATCTTCTGCGAAAAGTATTGTTTCACGGCACATATACTCTATAGCCGTGGGAATGGCCTTGGATTTGATTATCCTCGGCACTATGTCCAGCGCATCGTCCATAGTGGCAAAGGGTACGAGAAGGCTTATAGAATAAGCTGGCAGCGGCAAGAGTTTGAGTACTGCCTTTGTGATTATTCCTAGAGTACCCTCAGCACCGATAATGAGATCCTTTATGGAATAGCCCGAACTGTTTTTTGCAATCTTTCCACCCAGTTCTATTATATTGCCCGTTGGTAGTACAACCGTAAGTCCCCGCACATAGTCACGAGTAACGCCGTATTTTACAGCCCGCATACCGCCGGCGTTAGTGCTGATGTTACCACCTATTGTCGCTGATTTCTCACCGGGGTCGGGCGGATATAAAAGGTCATGGGCTTCAGAAAAAGCCGCAAGCTCCATAAGGAGCACACCCGGCTCTACTGTTACTGTCAGGTTATCCTCATCCAATTCAAGAATACAGTTCATCTGGGTGGTTTCAAGCATGATGCCGCCTTCTATTGCGACGGCTGCACCAACAAGGCCGGTACCCGAACCTCGAACTACCACTGGTATGTTGTGGGAGTTTGCATAAGTCATGATAGCTGCAGTTTCCTCTGTAGAAGTCACCTTTATCAGGACTTCAGGTAAATTTGATACACCGCCCAATTCGTCGTGGCTATAATCCTCGCTTATCCCACAGCCTATAAATACACGTTTGGGATCAGTAATTTTTTTCAAAAACTCTATGTCAGCATGAGTAATTCTATTATAATCCATTTGCCCTACCCTCCCTGATATGCTGTGTGAGTTTTGGCACTATTTCGTAAAGATCACCGCAAATACCGTAATGTGCTATATCGAAAATAGATGCAGCGGGATCGCAGTTTATAGCTATGATGCAGTCCGATCCCTGCATACCCGCGGCGAACTGAACAGAACCGGAAATGCCGACCGTAATTATCAATTTTGGCTTGACTGTGCGCCCCGAGAGGCCTATCTGCTGTTTCGGTCCAAACCAGCTGCACTCAATAAGCGGACGGGTACAGGCCAATTGGGCGCCTAAAAGTCCTGCCAGCTCTTCAATCATCGAAAGATCGGCCTTGCTTTTTAGACCCCTACCCACAGCTACTATCACATCGGCATCAGATATATCCCCTTCTTTCATCTTTTCTTCGGTGTTTACAATCTCATATACGCTTTTAAGCCGTTTCTCATTGATTCTCATGTAAATAATGTCGCCGGCGGGAGTTTTTGTAGGTGTCGGTGCCGAAAAAATCTTGTAACGCACCGTACAGAACTGCGGACGATGTCGCGGAGTGACAATTTGGGCCATTATATTGCCGCCAAAGGCCGGGCGTATCTGTACAAGGTCGGTATTATTACGCATCTCGAGCTTTGTACAATCGGCAGTAAGTCCTGTATGGAATCGGGCCGCTAAACGCGGCGCCAATGTACGTCCGAGGTTGGTTGCCCCCACCAATATGCTGGACGGTTTCACTTTGATAATAAAATCCTCAAACACATTTGTATAAATATCTATTTTAAATTCGGCAAGCTCCGGATAGTCATATACGAAAACTTTGTCTACACCATAATAAAGCAGTTTTCTGGCAGCAGCCTTTATATCGCTGCCCGCCATCAGGGCGTATACCGGAACGCCACATACATCCGCCAGTTCTCTCGCCTTACCAATAAGTTCATATGTCACGTTGTGTATATGCCCTGAACGGTGGTCGGCATATACCGCTATTCCCTTCCATTCAGATTTATCTACCGACTTCTTTTGTGCTTCCTCAATATACTCTATGATTCCCGGGGGACCCTTCTTCACGCATAATTTACACATGCGGCAGCTCGAGTCGATGTATAGTTTGCCACCCTCTGCGCCAATCGCACCAAAAGGACAAACGTCGATAAGCTGTTTTAAGGCCTGTTCGGTGATCCGATCCTGCTTTATATGTAAATAGGGCATTCCACATTCCCTCCCCTCTATATAAACTTGTGCTCGCGCAGAAGCTCGTAAAGTTTATCCGAAAGTTCCTTCGAACTACCTGAGAGCATCTTCTTTTCTTCATGCCGCTCGGGCGGAAAGATGCGTTCGACGTTGGTGGGGGACCCCGTGAGTCCGTAGTTCATTTCGTCTTTGTCTGAAAAGTCATCAAGCATTATCGTAGATATCATTCCATCCCCCAGTTCTTTCTTACGCTTGTATGAGGGTAGGCGCGGGGTGTTAATATCACCGTCAACGCAAAGAAGGCAGGGCAACGGCAACCGCTCTGTAACTACTGAATCATCGAGATTTACTATAAAGGTCACCTTGCCGTCCGAAATATCGGTTGCGGCTAATACATTTCCTGCATGCGGTAGCTTCATGAATTCGGCTACCTCAGCCCCCACCTGTGCCGTATCACCATCGGTGGTCTGCTTACCGCAGATGATCATATCGTATTTGCCCATTTTCACTATGCCCTGGGAAAGGGTATATCCGGTCGCCAGCACGTCTGCCCCGGCAAAACGCTTGTCACTCACAACCACACCACTCTCCGCTCCCATCCAGAGAGCTTCACAAGCGGCTTGTTTGGCTTGTGGAGGCCCCATAGTTATTACATCCACCCCACCGCCGTATTTTGCGGTAAGTTCGAAGGCCATCTCCAGGGCATATAGATCGTATGGATTGAGCTTACTTTCCACGCTATCGCGTATCAGTACGCCTGTTACCGGGTTGACTTGTACATCGCTTGTGCCCGGCACCTGCTTTATGCATACAAGTATTTTCACTGTCTTCCCCCTCATTGGTCAGTGTCCAGCCAGTTATTATAAAGAATTTGATTTATTTACTGAAACCTCTTTGATATTTTCTTTCTTAAATATCGAGTGCTTCCCGGCTATCGCCAAGGGTGTCGCCTAATGTTATATATTATGTAATCATCTGCCTGCTTTAGGTGCCCTTGATCCTATGAACGGTTCCCTTCTTTAATGGAAATGCGAAGCTGCTTTCTCATCTGAAGATACCGTATGATCCCTATGACCAGTATTACGGGTGAAATCGCAATGAGTATATATCCCGAGGCCTGAGCAATGTATGTCTCAAAAAACTTAAGCAACCCGCCACCTGTCGCAAGGAACCCAAGAAACGTGCGTATATATGAGAGCAACGTCCGCTCATTCGCAAGTACCGTCCTGTCCCGCGCTAGATAGTCGCGCAATATCATGTCGTCGAAATACATCCTGTAGTTATGTAGTTCGTCTGAAAGACTCATGTTCGCCTCCCTGGATGATGCCCGTCTAAGAGCAGATAATAAGCCACAACAACCCCCAAGAATAGGGTTAAGCTATGTTTTATTCTTCAAAATACCGCATATAGGTTTCATTCAATGTACTTAGGTTCTCCCGAAGCTCTATGACCTGCTGAGTCGTAAGCGGGGCAACCGGTGAGTTGCTTAACGATGTTTCGCTATTTTCCACAACGATAACTGCGGAATCCGGGAACCGTATACAAGCGTGCCAAACCGAACGTTTTACGTTATATAGTTTTTGGCTTTCCATCCTAATAAGCGTTATATTCTCTGGCGCGTCTTCTCCGTCCGCGATGGCAAGCACACACTTTCCTTTTATCAATATAAAAGCCTCATCTGTGAGATCGTGCTTTTGCATCTCTATCACCGGATCCGGAATCAGCTCTTCGCCATTGTTGATAACGGCCACACGCCAGGATTGAAACTGAGTCAAAATATTGTAACCAATCTTTTTTGACTCGCATATTTCTATGAAAGCGTTGTCAGGCGTCATGTCCATTAAAAAATGCCCCCTTAATAAAATTAACGCATTGACCTACTTGTTTAAAAATACCCGCCCTTTTTCGTAATCTCATCAATTGATTCGCCATTATGAACCCATCCGAATATTTTCTTCTCATTGGAACGAATCTTTTCCGCCCTGAGCAAGACATCGTATGCGATATCCCTGGGCACCGCGAGCACGCCATCGACATCGCCCAATACTACGTCTCCGGGTTTTATAAGCGCGTCCCCGATCATAATAGGTGTTTGATAGTGGGTAATAAGGCACCGCCCGAGACTGCCGTTGGAAACACGGTATTTATAAAACACCGGAAAGTCCGCTTCCAGAATCTGATGGGTATCCCTGATGCCGCCATCAATACAGGCAGCCTTGAGCTTTTTCCCCTTTGCGGTTGCGGTCATGACGCCTCCCCATAAAGTCGCCTTTTCATCATGGCTTGTATCCCAGACCACAAAATCGTCTTCGTTCATGGAATCAAGCATTTTCGTCCTAAAATCCATTTCACCGCGGATCATGACATTCGGGGAGCTTTTCACTGTAAAAGCAAACCCGGCGACCGTCCTGTACTCCCGCAGCGGAAGTATATACCCCGGAAGAGCCTGATCCAATAAACAAAACTCCCGGAGAACATCGTTAATAGCACCCAAGTACAACGATTCAAACCTTTGCAGCAACTCCTTATCTGGTATGGGAAAAGTTTTCTTCGAAACGCTCTCCCGGGTTTCAATCAACTTGTCTAATTTCATCATACCGACTTCTTTTTCGTATTGATCGATGCTCATGTCCTTTTTTCCCTTCCTTGATGTATTAAGCAGATTATATTATTACAGGCTCAGCTCCAAAGCCTGTCTCTCGAAAAGCAATGATCCCATTCCTCGGTCGGCGCCCATAATACGGGGTAGCTGGGGTCCAAGTGTTCACGCAATACTTCATCATTGAAATCATCAACGCCAAGGCCGGGCTTGTCCGGTAATGTAATGTGACCATCTGTCACCAGTGGTTTGGGTATATCGGATACAATCATATCGTCCCACCATAAAACGCTGTCATCATGATATTCAAGGGCCATGAAATTCTCTGTCGCAGCCGCCGCCTGGACGGCGGCAAGATAGGTAACCGGTGTTTCGGCCGAATGGATGACCATCGGAACACCATATTCCTGGGCCATATCCCCTATTTTTTTAAGCTCCATAATGCCGCCGCAGGTCAATAAGTCGGGATTGAGTACGGATATACCATTCGCCTGCAGCAAGGTCCGGAAACTTTCTTTCAGGTACATATCCTCGCCGGTGGCAATCGGTACCGAAACGGCATGAGAGAGTCTAGCATACTGAGTGGTCTGATACCACGGGAACGGGTCTTCCAGCCATGCCAGATCATATTTCTCCAACCTTTTGGCTAGCTTAAAAACGCTGTCATAGGTGATATGCCCTATATGATCAATGGCAAATGGAATCTCATCGCCAATCTCCCTCCTGATATTCGCTACGTATTCCTCGAGCAGATCTAATCCCTTTTCCGTAATCCGGATACCAGTCAAATTCCCTTCCTTATTCATAATTTCGTGGTTCCGGTTTTGCCAGAATCGCTTTTCCTCCGGAGATTTCGCTTGCTTCAGGTTTCGGGCGGTGTACGCAAACTCTTCCAGCATCCCGGCAGGCCACGACAGCGCCCCAGGGGTATCCTGTATCAAATCAATAGGCAGATTTATTTTTAAAAATGTAAATCCCTTTTCCAGCTTTTCTTTTAATGTCTGCACTATATTGGCGCTTGTGTTTTCAACGCCCGCAGGAACATGGGCCGTGCAATATGTGAGGATTTTGTCCCTGAATCTGCCCCCCAGCATCTGATACACAGGAATACCGTATGCCTTTCCCACGATGTCCCACAGGGCAATCTCGGCACCACATACACCCCCCGCCTGTCGGGAAGGCCCACCAAATTGTTTGATTCTGCGAAAGAGTTTGTCCACGTTACAGGGATTTTCACCCAGCAGTATATGCTTGAGCATCAATACATAATTGCGGCTGGCAGAATCCCGCACCTCTCCAAACCCGGTTAGTCCCTGGTTGGTCTCAATCTTGACCAAGGTTGTGGGTTTCGGCGCGCCCACAATGCTCGTCACCCGCAGATCGGTGATTTTCAACCTCGCGGGCGAGGAATAAGTATTCACCGCAGATAATACAATGTCGATCTTATCATAATCCGACATACAGCAAACGCCTCCTAACGCGTTTCCGCCATCCGAACAAGGCCATTCAAATAACCCAGTGCGTAGGCTCTTGATGGAAACTGATACGTATCGCCCTCTGTCATGACCGGTGTATGATCCTCGATGATGAAGCCGTCAAATCCGACCGACTGCAAACGCAAAACGGCTTCCGCAGGATTGTAATTACCCTCGTCGATGAAACACTCCTTAAAGACCGGTACACAGCCCTGCACATTCCGCATATGGACGTAGAAGATTTTCTGCATAGCACCAAATGTTTCAATGGCTTTGAAAACCTGGTTCCGGCCGTCCTGCATTTCACTGATCGTTCCCAAACAAAGATCAAATCCGAAATAATCGCTATCGGCAAGCTGAACCCCTTTGCGGAGGCGCTCGATAGAATTGAACAACCGCGGAATCCCTCCCACCTCATCGACCGGAGGATCATCCGGATGTAGGGCAATGCGCACACCAGCCTTTTCCGCCTCTGGGATGACGGCATCGATAAAGTACTTGAAATTGTCCCACATGGTTTCCAGGTCCGGTTTTGCGTCGGATAAACAGACGGCGGTTTTATGCTTATTCCCCATCGGCATCAAAGAATGATCATAAGAGGTCATGACCGCATTTCCCCTGCCGGGATCGTTAACGGAGGTCCGCCATACCATTGATGGCATAAACGCTGTACCAAGAATAGGAATTCCGACTTTTCCTAAATTTCGTACTGTCTTTATGTAGTTCTCAATCTGTTCATCTCGACCGTCCAACCCGAAAAATACCTTGTATATCTGGCCTATAGGTACGTTTTCTATGGCCTCAATATTCAGTCCGTGCTCCTTGAGCTTATGCTTTACCTCAAACAATTTATCCTCTTCATAGTAATCTTCGCCAAGGTAAAGACAGCTGCCAAGCAGGATACTTTTCATACCCAACTGCTTTGCAAAGGCAATGACTTTTTCATCATAATGCCGCAGCATTCTCAGCGTTATACGCATAATTATCTCTCTCCTTTCTTGGATTCTTTATATCGTAGCCGGGATCACACAAACCGGGCTGTCGATAGGATATCTGCGGCCTGTATCTATCAGACGACCGTTATTGTCTAAATGGAAAGCGCATATTTCGTCCGAATCCTGATTGGCACATAAAACAAAATGGCTTTTGTCGTCAAAACAAAGATCCATAGGCCATCTGCCCCCGGAAGATACTTTTTCGGAAAGAAGAAGCCTGCCATTTTGCAGTGTGAAATGCGCGACGGCATCATATCCCCGGTCAGTCGTTAAAATGTGCCTCCCATCAGTCGATTGCTTTATAGCGGCACTGCCGGCCCTCTCGCTGTTATACCGTACCACTTCCGGGGTTATTTCTACGGTTTGCAGGAGCCTCCATCCCTCAGGGAGGCACTCTATCTCTGATACACTGCACTGAATTTCATTCACCACATAAGCCTTCTTCCCAAATCGCCCAAATAGTAAATGCCGGGGCCCGCAGCCATCAGGCATAGCAAAATACGATATCTGATCAGTCCGTATCCCCTCCAAAGGGGAAAATGGATATCCCACGATCTGGTTTGCACCCAGGTCTGTGACATACAGCCGGCTTTCATGCGGAGCGAAGCATACATGATGAGGATGAGGCTCCCTTTGCCGAAAATGGCTACCATGCCCTGTGTGCCTGAAAATATCAACCTTTCTCATTTTTCGTCCGGCATGGATGCAGCATTGTCCAAAGCTGCCGCTCATATAATTAGTCCAATACAGCCAACGCCCGCTTGTATCAATCGCCAAATAGCAAGGTATCAACCCACCTGAGGAGATTTCTGCTGCAGGGCATATGTGCTCATCTGATACCTCAAATGCCGCAACACCCCCTTCTCCATCTTCCCCGCGGTAATAGCGCCGGGTAGCATAAAGCATTTTGCTATCGGACGATACTGCCAGATAATTTACCCATTTCACAGGGCAAACTGCCAGCGTTTTCATTTCTCCCGAACTCCGGTCCATCGCCAAAGTATATATGCCATTGTTGCAGTCTGATCCAAAAGATGCCGCAAAAAACAACGAATATTTACTGCCCATCATTCTTTGCATACTTGGTACTATCTGCTCCTAACAGCGAGCAGACTCCACCGTCCATCAGTACCTCGGAGCCGGTCATATTGCCCGACATTGAGCTGGCAAGGAAGTAGGTACCATTTGCGACATCCTCGACACTTGACCATTCCCCGCCTTTGAGGGGAGAACGGCGACGTATCAAATCAAGGCGTTCTTTTGGAAATGCCGCGATACGGTCGTTAAAAATTACACCGGGCAGAAGACAATTAACCCTTATTGAGTATTTACCCAAATCTACAGCCATAGCCCTCATAAGTGAATTTATACCTCCCTTGGATGCTATGTAGTTACTACGGTTGTATATTGCTCCCTTCGCGGTATTGGAGCTAATAAAGACGATGGAGCCGCCTCCATTCTCACACATGATCTTCGCCGCTTCCCGTGCCAGCATAAAATTGCCGGTTATGTTTGACTGGATGACATCGTGCCAGTCAGCAATACTGCAGGTAAGCGGATCAACGATTTTTTCCTTTCCCATGTTTACGGCATTGAGTACAATCGCATCAATGACAGTGTGCTGATCCGATAGAGTTCGGTACATGTCTGCGATCGATCTCTCTGATTGCAAATCCATATAGAGACCTCCCGCCTCGACATTGTACTCGGCGGCGATATCCCCGGCAACGGCAACCGCATGGGGCAGGGAACGGCTGGTCACAAAAACAGACCATCCCTCCGAGGCAAACTTTCGTGTTATAGCCAACCCAGTACCCTCTGCACCACCGGTTATAATCACATTTTTCGTTCCCATCGTGTTTCCTCGTTTCCTAATTATTTGATGCCGGACATGGCAAGGCTTGCAATGATCTTCTTCTGAAAGATGAAAAATATCACAAGTAACGGGAATGTAACCAGGGTGGCTGCTGCCATCACCAGATGCCAATCCGTACCGACCTCGTTGGTAAAAAGAGTTAACGCAACCGGTATAGTGTACTTTTCTGTACTGCTTAGGAAAACAAAGGGTGTGAAATAATCATTCCAAGCTTGAAAAAAGGTATAGATGATAAGGGCGAAGATCGTGGACGACGCAATGGGTACCATGATCTGCCACAATATCCTGAGGTGGTTGCATCCGTCAATTTTCGCCGCCTCCATTAATTCATTCGGCACCGTAATAAAGGTCTGGCGCATGAGGAAGATGCCAAACACTCCCGCCAACCCAAACATCTGCGGTACGATGACCGCCAAATGTGAATCAACCATGCTAATCTTAGCAAAACCCAAATAAAGCGGTACTGTGATGACTTCGATCGGGATCATCAATGCCCCAAGGAAAATAATAAAGATAATGTCCCGGCCCGGAAAACGAATCTTGGCAAATGCGTACGCCGACATGCAGGCAAGAAACACCACGCCTCCTGTCCGCAGCACGGCTACTTTCAGGCTATTGAACATATATAGAAAAATGTGTGAATGGGCGATCATCTCCGTATAATTGCTCCACTGCGGGGGAATGGGTATCCACTGGGGAGGAAATACAAATATTTTAGAGTACGGCTTCAAAGAGGTCGTTACCATCCACAAAAAGGGTAAAACGATCACTGCTGATAGAGCGATTATCACGATATATTTAAGAATAAGAGATACATATTTTCTTTTAATTTTCATAGTAAACCCATCTCTTTCGCATCTTCCATTGAACAATCGTCAGAATCATGATCAATACGAATAAAAACACCGATATTGCAGAAGCATATCCAAACTGTAGCTTCTTAAAGGCCATCTGATATATGTAGTAGACAAACACATATGAACTTGTACCCGGTCCACCTTCTGTCATGATTTGAATTATGCCGAAAACTTTCAACGAATTAATAACACTAACTACCATATTAAGAAATAGAGTTGGTGAAATACTTGGCAGCGTTACATATATGAACCTCTTTAAACCCGTAGCACCATCCAGTTCAGCTGCTTCATAATACATCTTAGGAACGGACTTTAGGGCGGTCAGAAAGATGATCATGTTCATACCCATACTTTTTAGCATGGCGGTAACGACTACGACGGGAATCGCTAGATGTTCATTGTATAACCACATTGGTCCCGTCACATTGAATACTTGTCTTAAAAGCAGGTTGATAGCACCGTTATCAGTTTGAAAAACAAATTTCCACACAATTCCCCATACGGCGATGGTAGTGACATACGGTGTAAATACGATAGTCCTGAACAACCCTACCCCTGGAATGTTTTTATTGAGCATTACCGCAAGTCCCAATGACAGGAAGATACTGCTCGGTACAAACAGGACGGAAAAAAACAATGTATTCCACATCGTGCGGACAAAGGTCGGGTCATCCGTAAGCATGGTTTTATAATTTTCCAGGCCAACATATTGACTACCGTTTATCAATGAGTAGTTTGTCAAACTGAGTCCGAAAGTAGAGATCAACGGTATGATCAAAAATACAATATAACCAACCAGCATTATTGAAATAAATAAAAACCCATACTTATACTCGTTTCTTTCCAGCCTGGAAATTTTACCTTTTCGGGTTCGCTTTTGTTGTTTCATCTCGCCTATCCCCTTTAAAAAATGCCTCCGGAACAACTTCCTTAACATCGTCATTTCGGAGGCATTTCAATGCTTATTGCTTGTCAGCCTTGAAATCGACTATTTCCCTAGAAGAGGAGTAACTTCTTCTTCCATCTTAGCAACGGTGTCTGATGCTGAAAGCGATCCCGCATAGAAGTAATCCATTATTTCCTTCATCTTTGTATTTATATCGTTCATATTGGGAGCACTAGGAAATGCTCTAAGGTTTTCCAAGCTGTCTATGCAAGCGGCTTTTCTTCCTTCCGGAGACGGCTTGGATTCGGAGGCATTGAGAAACGCGTCAGAGTTCAATACAGATTCTCTGGTGGGAGCAAATAAATCCATAAGTTCGGACTGTTGCTCAGTATTGGTGATGAATTTGACAGCTTCAATAGCCTCATCTACATGTTTGCAACCCTTTAACACCGAATAACCTGCAACGCCGGTCCCAACAGGGGCATCCTTAACAGGTCCAGCGGGAAGCGGGGCGATATCCCAGTCAAAATCAACATCCTGGATGCTCTTTGAAAAGCTAAATTGGTTACGGCACATGGCTACCTGTCCAGACTCAAAGGTAATCTGGTCACCGGGCTTGACATGTGCTCCGTCCGTATAGATCAAATCGTAATAACGCTGCAGACAGGATATCATTTCGGGTGAGTTCATTTCGGCTTTCGTCATATCCTTACTGAAAAAATCAGCTCCATAAGCCCAAACAAAATCGTATAGGACTGTCCAGTCTTTAGGATTACCATAATTCAGCAACGACAGCCCATAGGTTCCGGTAGATTTATCAGTAAGATTGACAGCGAGATCAAACAACTTGTCCCAAGTCCATTCTCCCTCATTGTATAGGGTCAGAGGATCTTCGAATCCAGCGGCACCAAAAATATCCTTGTTGAAATAAATACAACGAGCTCCTGCAGTAAACGGAATGAGATATACCTTTCCGTCATACTGACCGAGTTTTGAAACAGCTGGGAAAATATCGTTATATTTATAGTCGGCATCGTCCTTAACGGCACTAATATCGATTAGATTCCCATTTGCCATGAAGTCCATCATAAAGGAGTCCATAAACCATCCGATATCGGGTGCAGTTCCAGCTGCAATTTCGGTGGCATATTTTGTAGGCAGTTCTGATGCAGCTGAAAGACTGACTTCGACGGAAATATTAGTTTCATCCGCCAATTTTTGAAATATTGAAGCAAAACGGTCAGCGCGGGCAGTATCTCCGGTCATCAATAACTTCAATGTCACCGGGTCATACGACTGTGTATCACCCTCGTTGTTGTCGGAAGAAGCCGCTGAAGATGGCGCCGTGGATGGCACGGAAGAAGATGGTGATTTTGATTGCTGGGTGCATCCCGAAAAAGCTACAAATACAAGTAATATTGTAAGTACCATCGACAAGATCTTTTTCATTAAGTAAATCCCCCTTTTGTTTTTTTACACGTCAAAAGCTCTTGACTTCATAAATATTATATCAACTATTTTTTCTCGAAAAAATTGCTTATATCTATTATTTAGTACACATATCTATGGTAGAGTCCTTAAAAAATCTCACAGAGCAAATTTGCAAATAAATGCACATATCTGCTCTTCAAGATTTAATATGATATTATAAGCAGGTACTATTTCTATATTGTTGAGGTGTCATACCTACCAATTTCTTAAAGCAAAGGTCGAAATGTTTCGGATTGGAATAACCACAAGAATCAGAAATCTCATATATTTTAAGATGGGATTGAAGCAGAAGATTTTTTGCTTTATTAATTCGAGTATCAGCTACAAATGTTGTAAAATTCATTCCGGTTTCCGATTTGAACAGTGTTGATAAATAATTAGGAGTCAATTCCATTTTTAACGCAATGGTGTTAAGAGATATGTCCTCTGTAAGATGATCGCTCACATACGTCATGATTTCCTTGATAATTTGATTACTGTAAGTTATTTCACTCTTATTTCCTTCCCTCTTTTCATCAATGATACCCTTTATTTTTATAAGGGTGTTAATAAAAGCACCCGCGTCAATAGGTTTCAAGATATATTCGTACACTTTATACTTTAGCGCCTTTTGCGCATATTCAAATTCTGAATATCCACTTATAATAATGATATAAATATCCTTATTGATTAGCCGAAGCTTCTCTATCAATTCCAGTCCATCCATTCGACGCATTCGAATATCGGTAATCACGATATCTGGCTGTTTTTTTTGAAAACTTTCCCATGCAATCTGACCATTTTCGCATTCACTAATAACACAAAAGTCATTACCGAGCCGATTAATAATTGCCCGTATACCCTCACGGATTATGTCTTCATCCTCAACGATCATTATTTTGTACAATTTCCTCTTCCTCCTTTTCCACCTTCTGCAGAAGCTTGAGCCTTAACGTGAAGCCAACGCCGGCATCATATGTTTCATCAAGTGTTACGCCATATTCTTCGCCAAACAGTAGTTTTATACGCTTCTGTACATTTGTAAGACCATAACTTTTCTTCTTAATAAAGTCATTGTCGTTATTTCCTTTTGCGAGGAGCCTCTTTATTTTTGCTTTGGTCCTCTTATCAATGGGGCGACCATTATCATATATGCCGATCACCATGGTATTTTCGAAAATTTGTATATCTATCTTTATTAATAATCTGTCATTATAATCAGCATGCTCTATAATATTTTCAATAAATGGCTGTAAAATCAACTTTGGTATATAAAACTTTATAGCTTTTTGTGGCATCTGAATATTAAGGGGTTCTACCGCCTTATTCCTCAACTGCTGTATTTTTATATAGGTTTGAGTGTGAGTAAGCTCCTCTCCCAGCGGCATATAACGCTGCTCATTATCCACACAATACCGTAGTAATGCTCCAAGTTTACTTACTGCTTCGGATATATCATTATTGCTTTTCAAAATAGCCATCATATTTATTGCTTCTAAAGTGTTATATAAAAAATGGGGATTTATCTGGCTTTGTAAAGCCGAAAGCTCCGCCTCCTTTTCGCTGATAGTTACCCTGTATACTTCATTTATCAAATGGTCAAGCCGAGATACCATTTCATTAAACATTAATTGCAGTTGTCCGATCTCATCTTCCGACCTCACGCTGACACGTGTGTCTAATTGCCCTTGGCCGACAAGTATCATTTTGTTCCTGAGCTCGATTATTGGTTTAGTTAATAATTTCGAGGATACAATGGTAAGGATAATCGCTATAAACAGTGTAATTATAGATACAGTTGTCAATGTGGACATAATCTTTATAGTATCGTGCTGAAGGTCATTTTCTGAGATAAGGGCGTATATTTTTAGCCCAATGTTATCACAATATGATATCTTGCCTATATATCTTTCCCCATCAACTTTGGTTTCTCCGTTAATAGGTTCGGGGATGGATATAGTATCCATGGGATAAATCATTTCATCATATTGATTCAGGATATATAATTTACTGTTAGGAGTAAAATGGATCTGAGATAAGATTCTATTTAATGTTTCAGGGTATAAATCAATTTTTATATATCCGATCTGGTCGAGCTTAAGGGGAAGTCTCAATTGTCTTACGACAGAAAGATATGGGGTCTTATCATCATCTGTATAATAGGTGCATTTATTGGGGGGAATTACAATACAATTGGTTGAATCTTTATCGGCCACAGACATCCAACTACGATTACTATTATCCCATGTTTTCGCTATGCCCATGATTTGATTGGATAGAATCCTGCCATCGAGCGAAAAAAGCAATGCATTCTTTATTTCGCTACGATCATATTGTATTGAGCTAAAAAAATTAGCTACGGTATGTTCTTCTGTACTGGTAATATAATCAGCTACATCTTGGTTTTTATGAGAAGTAAGTATATTTAAAATATTATCATCGTATAGAGGATATATAGTCAAGCGATTTAGTTCCTGGAATTGGCTTTCAAGATTCATTACCAATTGATTGACAATTTGTTGGGCAGAATTCTCAGTTCTTTCTTCTATGTAATTCTGAAAATTACCGAATGTAAATAGTATAACTATTATCAACGGTATCATGACCAATAGTAAAGAAATGATTATCATTTTTATAAGAAATGATCTATTTAACCATTGCACCTTCTAGCCCCCTTATTAATGAACTTAGATGTTTTGTAATCTTTTTAGACGCTATTATAATTATTATATAACATATTATCGCATTTGGTTGCTACCAATTATCAGCAGCTTAGCCATTCGTACAATAGTAGGAAGCTTGAGTATGGGAATGCCTGACCCAGTATCTTTTATGTGTTACAATGCATATATCTATTTTCGATCAACCTAGTCAGCAACGGAGAAACTATGCACAACGATCATAACGTAGAAAACAACATCCAGTACCTCGAGCTGCTTAGTCAGACTTTCGGCACCATCGCCTCTGCCAGCGCTGAGATCATCAATTTGAACGCCATATTGAATCTACCCAAAGGAACCGAACATTTTATCACCGACATCCATGGGGAATATGAGGCGTTCAATCACGTGCTGCGCAATGGCTCGGGTGTCATTAAACAAAAGCTAAACACGCTGTTCGCCAATACGATGCTACGGCGTGAGATCGACGACCTAGCGGTTTTGATCTATTACCCCCGGGAGAAACTCGAAATCGTGAAGGCGCAGGAACCCGATATGGAGGGGTGGTACACCCAGACACTGCACCGCCTCATCCGGCTGGCAAAAGTAGCTTCCAGTAAATACACACGTTCCAAGGTCAGAAAGGCGCTCCCTGAGGATTTCGCCTATATCATCAACGAGCTTCTCAATCAAGAAGATGATTTCAATGGGAATAAAAAAGAGTACTACCGCCAGATCATCGCAAGCATCGTCCGGCTCGGGCGGGCTGACGATTTCATCGAGAGCATCTCCTATCTGATCCATCGCCTGACTATCGATCATCTGCACATCATCGGGGATATATACGACCGAGGACCCGGCGCGCACATCGTGATGGATACATTGATGCGTCACCACTCGGTGGATATTCAATGGGGAAACCACGACATCCTCTGGATGGGAGCAGCGGCGGGCAGTGCGTCCTGCGTCGCCAATGTGGTGCGCATCTGCCTGCGGTACGGGCACATCGATATCCTGGAGGATGGTTACGGGATCAACCTCAGACGGCTCGCAACCTTTGCGAGCGAGACGTATACCGATCGTTCTATGGATCACTTCGCGCCCCGTATCACCAAAGAGGTCTCCGCCATGGAGCAGGTGCTGCTGAGCAAGATGCACAAAGCCATATCCATCATCCAGTTCAAGGTGGAGAGTGCGCTGATGAAACAGCATCCCGAATACGGGATGGAAGGCAGGCGCATCCTCGATACGCTGGAGGACGGCTGCGTCACCATTGACGGTCAGACGTATCCCATCAATGATACGGACCTGCCCACCGTCAATCCCACCAACCCTATCCGGCTTTCCCCGGAGGAAGAGGGCATCATACGGGGGCTGACCCATTGCTTCACGAATAGCACCGCGTTGCAGCGCCATGTACGGTTCCTGCTATCCAAGGGGAGCGTTCACCTTACATACAATGGTAATCTGCTGTTCCATGCGTCGGTACCAATGAATGCTGATGGGACGTTTCAGGAAGTAGAGCTGGACGGTAAGCGTCTTTCGGGGAAGGCGTTACTTGCAGAGACGGATAGGCTCGCCCGGGAGTCTTACTACCAGGGCGGGGATTTTCTGTGGTATCTATGGTGCGGGCCGGAATCGCCTCTTTTTTGCAAGGACAAGATGGCGACATTTGAGCGGTATTTCATAGACGAACCCGCCACACATACCGAGACCTACGCGTCGTATTTCACCCTCGTGGATAGCAGAGACATCGCGAATACGGTGCTTATGGAATTCGGACTCGACCCCGGCATCGCCCACATCATTAACGGCCATGTCCCCGTCCGCTCCAAGAAGGGGGAAAATCCCGTAAAGGCCGAGGGGAAGGTCATCATGATCGACGGGGGATTCTCCAAGGCGTATCATGAGAAGACCGGGATCGCGGGGTACACTCTTGTGTACAATTCCTATGGGTTCACGCTCATCGCCCACGAACCTTTCGAGTCGGTGGAGAAGGCGATTCAAGAGGGGATCGACATCCGCTCCACTGTCCAGCTAGTGAAAACAGTAAGTGTGCGCAAGCGTGTTGCTGACACGGATATAGGCAAGACACTGCAGAAGCAATGCGATAAGCTTGAGATGCTCATTGAGGGGTATCGAAGCGGACTCATCAAGGAAAAGCTATAAAAGCAGATTTATATTAGGAAATGCTACGGGGTATGGTAAACAAGAAACCAAGAGGCACAAGTACTAATAGTTACGCCAAAAGTACTAATATGAACTGGATTTTTCGGGATCTATAAAAAAGCCTTATATCTCAGTACTTTCCGGGTTTCAAGCCCCCAAAGCCCCTTATTTCATGCGGGGTACAGACCAATACAAACAGGTAAGCAACAAACCATTTGGGGACAGAACGGGACGCCTCGCACTTGAATGGGGTTCAAGAGGCCGGAGGTTCGAATCCTCTCACCCAGACCAAAAGGGAACGGATGCTATGCGATAGCATCCGTTTTCTTTTAGTATTGAGTAAGTATTTGACCTCCGGCCATCGCAGAACCCCACCGGGGTGAAAGGGGACGCGCCTGAGCGTTGCCAGTGGCAGGTAGAGCGAGGGCGCCAGTCCAATGAGCAAAGGAGCCTGCGCGATAGCGTAGCAGGCGACTATTGCGAATTGAGGGCAACGGAGGTTCGTTTCCTTAACCCAGACCAAAAACCCTTGTGTATCAAGGGTTTTTTCTTTTTGGGGGCTTCATTGGCATTTGAACTCCTTGAAAAACTATTAGTACTGTAGGTACAAAACGGTCTATTCTAGCACTGACAGGCACAGAATAGACCATTTAGGGATGGATAGGGATGG
>Ga0207799_100295_pt1 | contig 27918 bp, 26 predicted proteins | sample TtanPargueraPR_4_FD_187742 | JGI IMG/M metagenome (GOLD analysis project Ga0207799, IMG submission 187742) | Aerobic enrichment media microbial communities from Bioluminiscent Bay, La Parguera, Puerto Rico - Tt and M2 (SPAdes) | ecosystem: Environmental > Aquatic > Marine > Unclassified ...
CACCGGCGCCATCGCCCTTTGGGAAAGCCTCGGCTTCGCCGTGGCCGGGCGCGTGCCGGGCGCTTTCCGCCACGCCGAACGGGGCCCGACCGACACCCTGGTGATGCACCGCGTCCTGTGAGACCTGCTCGCGGGGAGAGAGATTTGTTTAAAAAAAACAAGGCAATTCCCAAATCTTCCCCGCATAATGAACAATCGGGAACCTCAAGCGGACAGAACGGAGAATGATGTTCGCACGGGATAGGATTTGGCGGGCCCTCGCCGCATGTGTGCTCGCCGCCGGCCTGATGACCGGAGGGAGCGCCCATGCGGTGGATCCTCCCGTACGGATCGGCCTCGATGCCGACATGACGGCGGACTCGGCGTTGTCCGGCGAGGCGATCCGCCGCGGCGCGGCCTTGGCCGTGGTCGAGCTCAACCAGGCGGGCGGCATCCTCGGCCGGCCGGTGGAGATGCTGGTGCTCGACCACCGGGGCGTCCCCTCGCGCGGGCTCGACAACATCGAGATCATGGCCACCATGACCGGGCTGGTGGCGGTGCTCGGCGGCGTCCATACGCCGGTCGCGCTTCACGAACTGCCGGCCCTGCACGAGAACCGCATCATCTACCTGGACGTCTGGGCGTCCGGCACCCCGATCATCGAGAACGGCTACGATCCGAACTACGCCTTCCGGGTCGCGATCAGCGATTCCCTGGCCGGCGACTTCCTGGTCACGTCCGCCCTCGAACGCGGTTACCGCCGCCCGGCGCTGCTGCTCATGGAAACCGGCTGGGGCCGGTCCAACGAAAAGGCGATGACCGCCGCCCTGGCCGAACGGGACATGAAGCCCGCCGCCGTCGAATGGTTCCGCTGGGGAACCAAGTCGCTGGCGCCGCAGATCGAGCGGATCGCCCGTTCCGGGGCCGACGTCATCCTCATGGTCGCCGGAATCCGCGAGGGCCCGGTCGCGGTGCGCGACATGGCGGCCCGGCCGGAATACGCGCGGCTTCCCATCATCTCGCATTCGGGGATCACCAGCGGGGACTTCTTCGCCGCCACCAAGGACAGCCTCGGCAAGGTCGACCTCAGCTTTCTGCAAAGCTATTCCTTCGTCGATCCGCCCCATCCCGGCCGGGCGAAACGCTTCCTGGCGAATTTTAGCAAGCTGTACCCCGAAGGCGCGGTGCCGGAAAAGATCGCCGCCCCGCCGGCCGTCGCCCATGCCTACGACGCCGTCAACCTGCTGGCCCGGGCGATCGAGAAGGCCGGCACCCTGGACCGGCCGGCCGTGCGCGACGCCCTGGAACATCTCGGCCCCTATGAAGGCCTGGTGCGCGATTACGACCCGCCGTTCACCCCGCAACGCCACGACGCCCTGACGGACGCGGATTACTTCCTCGCCCGTTTCGACGCCGACGGCACGATCGTTCCGGACCGGCAATGATGGGCAAGCGGCGCAAGAATCGGTCCCTGTTCTCGCACGTCTTCTGGCGGGTGATCCCGATCGCCGGGCTGATCATGGCGATCTTCGGCTATTTCGCCTACATGTCCCTGCACCGGGCCGACATGGACGAGGTCGAGAAATGGCTCGAACAGCAGAGCCGGCACGCCCGCGATCTGATCGAGATGCCGGTCGCGACCCTCGTCATCGAGGCCCAGGCGCTGGCCGAACACGAACTGGTCATCAGCGGTTTCGTCGACATCGGCAACCGCGACACCTATCTGAAACCGTTCTTCCGGACCGTCCGGGTCCATGGCCCGCCGGGAGTCGAGGTCACGCTGGTCGACCATCGGGGCCGGCTGATCGTCTCCAACCGCGAAGACCCGGCGATCGGCTATCACTGGATCGAGGCGATCAAGAACCGCAAGCCGGAAGTCGGACTCGACGAAACGGGCCTGACCGTCGCCGCGCCGATCGAGATCAGCTTCCGGCCGGAGGGCGCGGTCCTTCTGCGCTATCCCCCGGCCACCCTGCCGAAACTGTTCGGGCTGCAGAACTATCCGCTGTCCACCGCGCTGATCGACGAGGAAGGCACGGTCCTGTTCTCCACCGACGAGCGGCTGGCGGTGGCCGGGCAGCCTCTCGGCGACGTCGACCCCGCGTCCTGGATGACGAGCCGGCAGCCCCTGCCCAGTATCCCCGGGATCACGATGACCGCCGCCAGGATGACCGACGAGGCGCTCGAGGGGGTCTACGAGGTCCGCGACATCCTGATCATCACCCTGGTCGGCAGCTTGCTGATGATCGTCGCGTCGACCGGCGTCACCGCCCTGCTGGCGGGACGCGAAACCCGCCTCCTCGGCCAGCGCATGCGGGGCATCGAGGGGGCCCGGGACATGCACCGGCGGATCGACGCGAGCGGGCCACGCGAACTCCAGACGCTCGGCGAGACCTTCAACGCCATGCTGGAGACCCTGGAGAAGGAAACCACGTCGCGCGACTACTTCGACAGCATCATCAACTCGCTGTCGGAAATCCTCATCGTCTCCTCGCTGGACGGCGAGATCCGCACCGTCAACCCGGCGGCGCGGCGCTTCCTGAAGAAGATCGGCACGCCGTCGGAAAACGCCTTCGTCAACGTAATGTTCGCCGCCGAAAGCTACGGCAGCCACTGCAACCCGCCGGAATTCGTCGACTGGCGCAGCGACATCATCACCCTGGAAGCCACCTATGCCCTGCCCGACAGGGACCGGATGACCATCCAATGGCTGCGCTCCATCCAGCTCGACCAGCGCGGCGCGGCCATGGGCATCATCTTCATCGGCCAGGACATCACCGAGCGGGCCCGCATCGAGAAGCTGAAGAACGAATTCATCTCGACCGTCAATCACGAGCTGCGCACCCCGCTGACCGCGATTTCCGGCACGCTCGGCCTGCTCAAGGGCGGCGTCGCCGGCAAGATCCCGAAGAAGGCGCAGGACCTGATCGCCATCGGGCTGAGCAACAGCGACCGGCTGATCCACCTGATCAACGACCTGCTGGACATCCAGAAGATCGAGGCCGACGGCATGGAATTCCGCCTGCAGCCCGTCGACCTGGTGAAGATCGCCGAGGAATCGATCCGCCACAACGCCTCGCTGGGCGTGCCGCGCGGCGTCACCCTGACCCTCGATAACCGGATCGGCGACATCCCGCTGACCGGCGATCCCGACCGGCTCGCCCAGGTGATGACCAACCTGCTGTCCAACGCGGTGAAGTATTCGCCCGACGGCGGGGTCGTCACGGTGACGCTGGCCGGCGGCGACGGCGGGCCGGTCGTATCCGTCGCCGACCAGGGCCCCGGCATCCCCGAGGAGTTCCGCGACCGCATCTTCGGCCGCTTCGCCCAGGCCGATTCCTCGGACAGCCGCAAGAAGGGCGGCACCGGCCTCGGCCTCGCCATCGCCCAGGCCATCGTCCGCCGGCACGACGGCCAGATCTGGTATCAAAGCAAGGTCGGCAAGGGCACGACCTTCTATTTCTGGCTGCCGTCCGACGAACCGCTGGAAACCTGATTCCTCTCAGAGAGCCACCCCGACCCCGACCCTCCCCCATCAAGGGGGAGGGAGGAAATGGCGAGCGTCATAAAAAAGCCCCTCCCTCCTTGATGGGAGGAGGTTGGGAGGGGGGTGATCCCCGCGAACGCTTACCCCATCCCGCCGATGCGCAGATGGGTCAGCTTCTCGGGATTGCGCATGATGTAGATGGCGGCGATCCTGCCGTCGCGGATATCCAGCGCCGTGGTCTGCAGGCCGCCGTCCGGCTCGGTGCTGACGAAGCCCGGCAGGCCGTTGATCGGCCCGCGATGGACGACCCGGCGCGCCTCCAGGAGCCCCTTGCGGAACAGCCCGGTCCAGAACCGGATCGTCTTGGCCTGCCCGGCGATGGGATTGAGCGCGGCGATGCGCCGGCCGCCGCCGTCGGTGTAGACGGTCACGTCCTCGGCCAGCAGCCCGCGCAGGGCGCCGACATCGCCGCTGCTGACCGCCCCCAGGAAGGCCTCGGCGATCCGCGCCCCCTCCTCGCGCGACACGGCGTAGCGCGGCCGGGCCGATTGGACGTGCCGCCGCGCCCGGCTGGCCAACTGGCGGCAGGCGGCCTCGTTGCGGCCGACCGTCTCGGCGACCTCGGCGAAATCCATGTCGAACACGTCGTGCAGCAGGAAGGCGGCGCGCTCCAGGGGCGACAGCCGCTCCAGGGCAAGCAGCAGGGCGACCGACAGGTCGGCCGCCAGTTCACCGGCATCGGGCTCCTCGTCCCCGCCGACCACCGGTTCCGGCAGCCACGGGCCGACGTAGGTCTCGCGGCGCACGCGGGCCGATTTCAGATGGTCGAGGCACAGCCGCGTCACCGTCTTCGACAGGAAGGCACGCGGCGCCGAGACCGCCGTCCGGTCCGCCGCGTGCCAGCGCAGATAGGCGTCCTGGACGATGTCCTCGGCCTCCGACACCGAACCCAGCATCCGGTAGGCCAGCCCGGTGAGGTAGCGCCGGTGCGGCTCGAACGCCCCGGCGCTTTCCTCTCGCTTCGATGTTTCCTCAGGCCGCATCGGCCGCCGCTTCCGCCGTCGGATGGACCAGCCGGAAACCGACGCCGAAGAGGTTCCAGGCGTTGATGGTGGAAATCAGCAGGGTCAGCTGGACCAGTTCCTCCTCGGAAAACTGTTCGCGCGCCAAGTCGTAGTCGGCGTCCGGCGCGCCGGTCCCGGCGAGGTCGGTCAGCGCCTCGGTCCAGGCCAGGGCGGCCCGTTCGCGCGCGCTGTAGAGCGGCGATTCCCGCCAGGCGTCCAGCAGGTACAGCCTTTCCTCGGTCTCCCCCCGGGCACGGGCGTCGCGGGTATGCATGTGGATGCAGAAGGCGCAGCCGTTGATCTGCGAGGCGCGGGTCTTGACCAGTTCGAACAGGCTGGGCTCCAGGCCCAGGGCGCGGACCTTCATCTCCAGGTCCATCATCGCCCGGTAGGACTCGGGCGAGGCTTCGGCGGGGTTCAGTCGCGGGGTCATGGCATTCTCCTGTTGTCGGAAAAAAACGGCTTTCCGAGAACAGACGAGACATGGGGCTTTCCTGTGACACGAAAAAGCAAAACCGCCGGGAAATTCCCGGCGGCTTCGCCTTGAAGATCGGATTGGAGCGGTCCCTAGCTGGAACGCTTGACCATCATCTGCTTGAGTTCGCCGATCGCCCGGCCCGGGTTCAGATCCTTCGGGCAGGTCACCGTGCAGTTCATGATGGTGTGGCAGCGGAACAGGCGCATCTCGTCTTCCAGCTCGTTCAGCCGGTCGCCGGTCGCCTCGTCGCGCGAATCGTCGATCCAGCGCAGCGCCTGCATCAGGGTCGCCGGGCCGAGATAGCCGCGCTGCCCGTTCCACCAGTAGCTCGGACAGCTGGTCGAGCAGCAGAAGCACAGCACGCATTCCCACATGCCGTCGAGCTTCTTGCGCTCCTCGGGACTCTGCAGGCGCTCGCCGGTCGGCGGCGCCGGGGAATCGGCCTTCAGCCAGGGTTCGATCGATTCGTACTGGGCGAAGGCGTGCGACAGGTCGACCACCAGGTCCTTGATCACCGACATGTGCGGCAGCGGATAGATGGTGATGTCGCCCTTGTACTCGTCGATCGGCTTGATGCAGGCCAGCGTGTTGGTGCCGCCGATGTTCATCGAGCACGACCCGCAGATACCCTCGCGGCAGGACCGGCGGAAGGTCAGCGTGGAATCGATCTCGTCCTTGATCTTGATCAGCGCGTCCAGGACCATCGGCCCGCAGGCGTCGAGATCGACCTCGTAGGAATCGAGGCGGGGATTGTCATCCGTGTCCGGATCCCAGCGGTAGATATGGAAGGTCTTGATCCGCTTGGCGTCGGCCGGCGCCTTGAAGGTCTTTCCCTTCGTAACCTTGGAGTTGGCGGGAAGAACGAACTTCCCCAGGGGCATCAACGCTACCATGTACCTGACCTCTCCGGTTATCCGCTTCTTAGGTTGGCCTCATCGGCCCGATTTCAATCGCTTCTCGAGGATGCGCGCCTAATAGACGCGCTCCTGCGGCGGAATGTAGTCGACGTCGTCCGACAGCGGCTTGGTGTGCACCGGCCGGAAGCTGACGTCGAACCCGCCGTCCGCCTTCAGGGCGGCCAGCGTGTGCTTCATCCACTTTTCGTCGTCGCGCTTCGGGAAGTCCTCGCGGGCATGCGCGCCCCGGCTCTCCTCGCGGATGCCGGCGCAGTACATGATCGCCTTGGCGCTGACCATGAGGTTCTCGAGTTCCAGCGCCTCGACCAGGTCGGTGTTCCAGATCATCGAACGGTCGGCCAGTCCGATGTCGGCCAGCGAGGCGTCGACCTTGCGGATGTTGTCCCAACCCTCGGCCAGCGATTCCTTGGTCCGGAAGACCGAGGCGTCGGCCTGCATGGTGCGCTGCATGTCGAGCCGGATCTCGCTGGTCCGCCGCGATCCGGCGGCGGTGCGCAGCCGCTCCAGGCGGGCGATCGCCGGGTCGGCCGAATCCTTGGCCAGCGGCTCCTGCTTGCCGTTCGGGGTGACGATCTCGGCGGCCCGCAGGGCGGCGGCCCGGCCGAACACCACCAGATCGGTCAGCGAATTGGTGCCAAGGCGGTTGGCGCCGTGCACGCTGGCGCAGGCCGCCTCGCCGACGGCCATCAGGCCGGGACAGACGGCGTCCGGGTCGCTCTCGGTCGGCCGCAGCACCTCGCCCATGTAGTTGGTCGGGATGCCGCCCATGCTGTAGTGGCAGGTCGGCAGCACCGGGATCGGCTCCTTGGTCGCGTCGACGCCGGCGAAGATGGCGGCGGTCTCGACGATGCCGGGCAGCTTCTCGTGCAGGAACTCGGCCCCGAGATGCTCCACGTGCAGCAGCATGTAGTCCTTGTTCGGGCCGACGCCGCGGCCCTCGCGCATCTCGATGGTCATGGCGCGCGACACCACGTCGCGCGACGCCAGGTCCTTGGTGTTCGGCGCGTAGCGCTCCATGAAGCGCTCGCCCTCGCTGTTGGTCAGGTATCCGCCCTCGCCGCGGCAGGCCTCGGTGATCAGGCAGCCGGCGCCGTAGATGCCGGTCGGATGGAACTGGACGAACTCCATGTCCTGCAGCGGCAGGCCGGCGCGGGCCACCATGCCGTTGCCGTCGCCGGTACAGATGTGGGCCAGCGTGCTGGAGAAGAAGGTCCGTCCGGCGCCGCCGGTGGCGAGCACCACCATCTGGCCCTGGAAGCGGTGGAGGGTGCCGTCCTCCAGGCACAGCGCCACCACGCCCTTGCAGGCGCCGTCGGCGTCCATGATCAGGTCGATGGCGAAGTACTCGTTGAAGAACGCCGCCTTGTGCTTCAGGCACTGCTGGTACAGCGTGTGCAGCATGGCGTGGCCGGTGCGGTCGGCCGCGGCGACCGAACGGGGCACCGGCTTCTCGCCGAAGTTCGAGGTATGGCCGCCGAACGGGCGCTGGTACATCTTGCCGTTGTCCAGCCGCGAGAACGGCAGGCCGAAGTGCTCCAGCTCGTAGACGGCGGGCACCGCGTTGCGGCACATGTATTCGATGGCGTCCTGGTCGCCCAGCCAGTCCGACCCCTTGACGGTGTCGTACATGTGCCAGCGCCAGTCGTCCTCGGTGACGTTGCCGATCGCCGCGCCGATGCCGCCCTGGGCGGCGATGGTGTGGCTGCGGGTCGGGTAGACCTTGGTCACGCAAGCGGTGGACAGGCCGGCCGCCGACATGCCCAGGGTGGCGCGCAGCCCGGCGCCGCCGGCGCCGACGACGATGACGTCGTAAACGTGATCGGTGATCTCATATCCAGACATCGGCGCTTAACCTCCCAGGCCAACGAGAACGATCGACACGATGGCAATGGCCCCGAACAGGAAGCAGGCCATCTTGAGGACGATCAGGCCGCCGATGTTGGTGGCCTCGTGATGGACGTAGTCCTCGATGACCACGCCGATGGCGATCCAGGCGTGCCAGAAGTAGAAGAAGGCGAGCAGGCCGAGCAGCGCCATGTTCAGCGGGGTGCCGATCCAGGCCCGCATGCTTTCGTAGTCGGCGGCGACGCCGGACAGCAGCGAGACGATGAACCAGATGGTCAGCGGCGTCAGGGCGACGGCGGTCAGCCGCTCCCAGTACCAGTGCTCGGTGCCGCGTCCGGTGGAGCCCAGGCCGCGGGCATGGCCCAGCGACGAACGGCGGGTGCCCGGCTTCGGGCCGAGTGCGCTACGGAACGTCATCAGAACACCCCCAGTTTCGCGGCGACGATGATCCAGGTGATGACGGTGAACAGCGCCGTGCCGGTCAGCACCAGGATGCCCCCGATGGTCACCTGATGGATTTCGAAGCCGAAGCCGATATCCCAGATCAGGTGGCGGATGCCGTTACAGATGTGGAAGTACATGCAGACGGAAAAGCCGAACAGGCAGAGGTAGCCGAACCAGGTGGTCAGGAACCACTGGGCCGTCGCATAGGCTTCGGGTCCGTACGCCGCGGCTCCCACCCAATACACGAAAAAGCCGAGCCCGACCGCGAGCCCGCCCCCGGTGACGCGCTGCATCACGGAAACGACGGAACTGATCTGGCCCTTGTAGATGTGTAGGTGAGGAGAAAGCGGCCGCTTTCTTTTCGCCATGGATTATCACTCCTGCGGTGCGTGGAGCGCCCGGCCATGTTTCTGGGCAGCACTGCAAGTGATTTACCCCCCTCGCCCGGTCAAGTCAACGCTCGCCCCGGTGGGTCCGTCCGTCCGGCTGTTCGCCCTTCGCAAGTATTGAACCGCCGTCTCTTTCCTATTTTTGGCTCCGCCTTTTTTCCCTTTTCCGAAACCCCAAGCCATTGAATTTCAAGAATATGTTTTTCTCCTGTGGGTTGTTTTGTGGAAAAGTTGTGGGCCGATTGTGAGAATCTTGAAATTTTATTCACAGAAAAATGAAATTTCCGCAAATTTATTTATTGCCGGAGGCCCTGTATTATCAGATCATAACTCCTGCACGCAAAAGCGTCACACCGGCAAGTTCTTGGGACGGATCGGTTTATTCTTCGGAATTTTCCTTTTTGACCAGGAACCGGCCGGTTCCCGAAGCGCCAGAAATACTTCGGTATTTCCGGTGCGGAGGAAGGTAGACGGGAAAGCGGCTTCGGGTTTCGGCCCGGAACGGCGGAACCGGATACCGGCGGGAAGTCTGTCTCGCTCGCGAGGCGGGTCTTTCGCGGAAAAGTGGAAATCGCTCCGGCGAGCTCCGCTTTCTCTGCGGGGCGGCGGTCCATCGGAGAGGCTTCGGCCCATTCGGTGTCGGCGCCGCCGGAAACGGAAGAGGGGATTCCTTCGGGGTTCCGGGCGCCGTTTCAAGGGCTCAGGCCCCGGACTCGCAGCGCAAACGGGACATCAAGGCCTCTCGCCAACGCGAGGTCCGTAAACGGCGGGTCTTCTTCGGAAGGTTTTGCCGGGACCGGATCAACCACTCTGCTCCCGGGCCGTTCTCTTGCTGGGGGGCGTAAAGGGAGTGAGTGGAAGCGCGGCGCGGCGCTTTTGAATGCGCGGAGCCTGGCCGGCTCCAGGAGAGGCGTTAGGTTGCATCGTTCCGGCGATGCGTTCGGTGAGGGTCTTCGGGTCACCACCGTGCCTAACGCCTCTTTCCTTAGCAGAAACCTTTCCTCGAATCAACAAGATATTGTGCCCGGCGCAAGATTTTGTGGCGCGCAGGCGGATTTCCTTACATCTGGTGGGTTTTTTGCTTGAAAAAACGGCGGGACGGAAAGGTTCCGCCCCGCCCGCAAGGAGAAAAGGGAGGTTCTTCGACGCTGATTATTTGACGCGGCCTTCCCGCCAAGCCTGGATGAGGCTGTCGTAGTCGACCGTCTCGCCCTGCGGCTTTTCGTTGGCCAGCTTCGGCTTCGGCGATCCCGGCTGATCGAGCCAGTACGCCTCGTCCCGTTCCTCGTTGAGCTTCGGCCCGCATTCCTTCTGGATGCCGGCGCGTTCGATGCGCTGCATGACCCGGTCCATCTCGCCGGCCAGGTTGTCCATGGCGCGGTCGACGGTCACCTCGCCGGCCACCGCCTCGCCGATGTTCTGCCACCACAGCTGCGCCAGCTTCGGATAGTCGGGCACGTTGGTGCCGGTCGGCGTCCACGAGACGCGGGCCGGGCTGCGGTAGAACTCGACCAGGCCGCCGAGCTTCGGCGCGCGGTCGGTGAACGACTGGTGGTGGATGTCGCTGTCGCGGACGATGGTCAGGCCGGTATGGGCCTTCTTCAGCGACACGGTCTTGGCGACGGTGAACTGGGCGAACAGCCAGGCCGCCTTGCGGCGGTCGACCGGGGTGCTCTTCATCAGGGTCCAGGAACCGGCGTCCTGATAGCCGAGCTTCATGCCCTCCTCCCAGTACGGGCCGTGCGGCGACGGGGCCATGCGCCATTTCGGCGTGCCGTCCTCGTTCACCGTCGGGCCCGGCGCGACCATATTGGCGGTGAACGCTGTGTACCAGAAGATCTGCTGGGCGACGTTGCCGCCGGCCAGGAACGGCAGGTACTGGTAGAAGTCCATGCCGAGCGCCCCCGGCGGGGCGTACTGGCGCAGCCATTCCATGTACTTGCGCAGGGCGTACTTGGCGGCCGGGCCGTTGGCGGCGCCGCCGCGCGCGACCGAGGCGCCGACCGGGTTGCAGCCGTCCACCCGGATGCCCCATTCGTCGATCGGCTTGCCGTTCGGCAGGCCCTTGTCGCCGGCGCCGGCCATGCTGAGCCAGGCGTCGGTGAACCGCCAGCCGAGGTCCGGGGCCTTCTTGCCGTAGTCGTTGTGGCCGTAGACCCGCTTGCCGTCGATCTCCTTGACGTCGTTGGTGAAGAATTCGGCGATGTCCTCGTAGGCCGACCAGTTGACCGGCACGCCGAGGTCGTAGCCGTACTTGTCCTTGAACTGCTTCTTGAAGTCCTCGCGCTGGAACCAGTCGTAGCGGAACCAGTAGAGGTTGGCGAACTGCTGGGCCGGAAGCTGGTACAGCTTGCCGTCCGGCCCGGTGGTGAAGGACTTGCCGATGAAGTCGTCGACGTCGAGCGTCGGCAGGGTCACGTCCTTGCCCTCGCCGGCCATCCAGTCGGTCAGGTTGACCACGAAGCCGTAACGGTAATGGGTCCCGATCAGGTCGGAATCGTTGATGTAGGCGTCGTAGATGTTCTCGCCCGACTGCCACTGCGTCTGCAGCTTCTCGATGACGTCGCCTTCCTGGATCAGGTCGTGGGTCACCTTGATGCCGGTGATCTCCTCGAAGGCCTGGGTCAGCGTCTTCGATTCGTATTCATGGGTCGGAATGGTCTCGGAAACGACCTTGATCTCCATGCCCCGGAAGGGCTCGGCCGCCTTGATGAACCATTCCATTTCCTTGAGCTGGTCCTCGCGCGACAGGGTCGACGGCTGGAATTCGCTGTCGACCCATTTCTCCGCCGCGGCCATGTCCGCTTGGGCAGTCCCGATGCCCAGTACGAATGAAACGGCCGCGATCCCGCCCAGCAGGGCCGGCGCGCGTCCTCTCTCCCGTAACGTACTCACCATGTTCATGCCTCCTACCGGCCTTCTGGGTTCGTTTTTGGTCCGGTTTCCCGGTGGTCCGCCGCGGGCGTGAAGGCCGCGAACGCCGCAGGGCGGATGATTTCCGTCGCTTCCCTCTTCTCGGCCCCTTTCTCTCAGCCCCAGCGCATGAGGCCGATCATCCAAACCACGGAAAGCCCCGTCGCGTACCAGATGCTGCCGTCGGCCAGCCCGATCCAGGCGAGGTGGATGTAGCCGCTGCCGAGCAGCCCGACGAACAGCCGGTCGCCGCGCGTCGTCGCGATCGGCAGCAGCCCCCGGCGCTCGGCCGTCGGCTGCACGACCTGCCAGACGGTCATCGCCGTCAGGATCAGCGCGATGACGATGAAGAACGTCGCCGTCGGCACGGTCCAGGCCATCCATTCCAAATCGAGGGACATGGCGCGCCTCCTCTCACACCCGGCCGAGGGCAAAGCCCTTGGCCATGTAGTTGCGGACGAACCAGATCACCAAGGCGCCCGGCACGATGGTCAGGATGCCGGCCGCGGCCAGCAGGCCCCAGTCGAGGCCGGTGGCGCTCACCGTGCGGGTCATCGTCGCGGCGATCGGCTTGGCGTCGGTCGTCGTCAAGGTCCGGGCGAACAAAAGCTCGACCCAGGAAAACATGAAACAGAAGAACGCCGTCACCCCGATGCCGGTACGGATCAAGGGCACGAAGACGGTCAGGAAGAAACGCGGATAGCTGTAGCCGTCGATATAGGCCATCTCGTCGATCTCGCGCGGCACCCCGGACATGAAGCCCTCGAGGATCCAGACGGCCAACGGCACGTTGAACAGGCAGTGCGAGATGGCCACCGCGATGTGGGTGTCGATCAGCCCGAAGGTCGAATAGAGCTGGAAGAACGGCAGCAGGAACACCGCCGGCGGCGCCATCCGGTTGGTCAGCAGCCAGAAGAACATGTGCTTGTCGCCGAGGAAGCGGTAGCGCGAGAAGGCGTAGGCCGCCGGCAGCGCCACGGTCAGCGAGATCACCGTGTTGATGGTGACGTAGATGATCGAGTTGATGTAGCCGGAATACCAGGCTTCCTCGGTGAAGATCTTGATGTAGTTCTCCAGCGTCAGGTCGGTCGGGAACAGCGCGAACTCGCCCAGGATGTTGGCGTTGGTGCGCAACGACATGTTGAGCATCCAGTAGATCGGCAGCAGCAGCAGCCCGAGATAGATCAGCAGCCCGATGGAGCGTTTCTGCATGCGCATCACTTGTCTCCCGTCCCGACCCGCAACAGGGCCTGATAGAACAGCCAGCTGAACAGCAGCACGATCAGGAAATAGATCAGCGAGAAGGCCGCCGCCGGGCCGAGGTCGAACTGGCCGACGGCGATCTTCACCAGATGGATCGACAGGAAGGTGGTCGAGTTGCCCGGCCCGCCGCCGGTCAGCACGAACGGCTCGGCGTAGATCAGGAAGCTGTCCATGAACCGCAGCAGCACCGCGATGGTCAGCACGCCGCGCATCTTCGGCAGCTGGATGTAGCGGAACACCGACCAGGCCGACGCCCCGTCGATCCGCGCCGCCTGATAATAGGCCTCCGGAATGGCCTGCAACCCGGCATAGGCCAGCAGCACGACCAGCGGCGTCCAGTGCCAGACCTCCATCAGCATCACCGTGACCCAGGCGTCCAGGGGCGCCGCCGTATGGTCGAAATCGAGGCCGAGATTGTTGATCGCCGCGCCGAACAGGCCGATGTCGGGACGGGTGAAGATGATCCAGATGGTGCCGATCACGTTCCACGGAATCAGCAGGGGAAGCGCCAAAAGCACCAGCGTCGCCGAGGCCCGCCAGCCGCGTTTCGGCATGGCCAGGGCGACCAGCACGCCGAGCGGGATCTCGATGACCAGCACCAGGCCGGAGAACAGGAACTGCCGCCACAGGGATTCGTGCAGGCGGCGGTCGGTCAGCACCTCCTCGAACCATTCGGTGCCGACGAAGATGCGCTGGTTCGGGCCGAAGATGTCCTGCACCGAGTAGTTGACCACGGTCATCAGCGGGATGATCGCCGACAGGGCGACGATCAGGAACACCGGCAGGACCATGAACCAGGCCTTGTTGTTTTCCCATTTGTCCATGACGGTCTCCCCCTAATCCACCAGCCGCCCGTCGGCGTACAGCAGGGTCAGGTCGCGGTTGAACGAAAGCGCGCAACGGTCCGGCGGGACCGGCTGGTCCTCGGGCACCTTCACCTTGATCTCGTAGTCGTCGAGCCGGCAGGTGACGATCTTGCACGACCCCAGGTCCTCGACGCCGCGCACCTGCGCCGCCAGCCCGCCCCCGTCTCCGGCCCCATCCTCGGCCAACGAAACGGCCTCGGGGCGGATGCCGATCTCCAGCGTCGCGGCCTTGCCCGCCCTGGCCGGGACGCCGGGCGGCAGCACGACCGTCTGCCCGGCCACCCGCGCGCCGTCGCCGGTCAGTTCGCAGGGCAGGAAGTTCATCCCCGGGCTGCCGATGAAGTAACCGATGAACCGATGCGCCGGGGCCTCGAACAGCTCCTGCGGGGTGCCGACCTGCAGCACCGCGCCCTCGTACATCACCGCCACCTTCTCGGCGAAGGTCAGGGCCTCGTTCTGGTCGTGGGTGACGTAGATCAGGGTCAGCTTGTAGCGGTCGTGGATCTGCTTGAGCTTGCGCCGGAGCTGCCACTTCAGATGCGGGTCGATGACCGTCAGCGGTTCGTCGAACAGGATCGCCGCCACGTCGGAGCGCACCAGCCCGCGCCCGAGCGAAATCTTCTGCTTGGCGTCGGCCGGCAGGCCGAGGGCGCGCTTGCGCAAATCCTCGGCCAGGTCGAGCATCTCGGCCACCTCCAGCACCCGGTCGCGCACCGTCGCCTCGTCGATGCCCCGGTTGCGCAGCGGGAAGGCCAGGTTGTCGTAGACGCTCATCGTGTCGTAGATGACCGGGAACTGGAAAACCTGGGCGATGTTGCGGTGTTCGGTCTTCATCGTGGTGACGTCGCGGCCGTCGAACCGCACCTGCCCCTGGCTCGGGCTGATCAGCCCGGAAATCACGTTCAGCAGGGTCGTCTTGCCGCAACCCGAGGGGCCGAGCAGGGCGTAGGCGGCGCCGTCCTCCCAGACGTGATCCAGTTCCTTCAGCGCCCAGTCGGCCGAGGTCATCTGCCGGGGCAGGTAGGAATGGGCGACGTGGTCGAGATGGATTTCAGCCATGGGCCGTCTCCCCCCCGTTGACGGTTTTCTCGTGGACGGCGGCGCGCGCCGGCGCGGCGGCCAGGGCTCCGGACATGTCGAAAACGAACAGGCTGCGCGGGTTGACGTAGAGGCGTACCGGCTGGTTCAGCCCGAACCGCTGCACGCCGTCCTCCTGCGCCACCCAGGAAATCCCGTGGTGGCCGACATGGACGAAGGTCTCCGAGCCGCTGATCTCGGCCAGTTCGACCACCCCTTCGATCTCCGCGTCGTCGGCGTTGCGCCGCGCCATGAACAGGTTGTTGGCCCGCACGCCGAACCGGTACTCGCCGTCGGCCAGGCCGGCCATGTGCGGGGCCGGGTTCATCCGCACGTCGCCGCCGAGCAGCGCCGCGCCGTTCTCGACCCGGCCGCCGAGCAGGTTGATCGGCGGATCGCTGAACACCGAGCCGACCCGCTCCGAGGCGGGATTGTTGAACACCTCCAGGGTCGGCCCGGCCTGCAGCACGCGGCCCTGGTCCATGACCATCGTGTTGCCGCCGAGCATGAGGGCCTCCAGCGGCTCGGTGGTCGCGTAGACGACGCAGGATTCGCGGACCTCGAAGATGTAGCGCAGCTCCTGGCGCAGTTCCTCGCGCAGCTTGTAGTCGAGGTTGACCAGCGGCTCGTCGAGCAGCAGCAGATGCGCCTCCTTGGCCAGCGCCCGGGCCAGGGCGATGCGCTGCTGCTGGCCGCCGGACAGTTCGGCCGGCAGCCGCTCCAACAGGTCGCCGATGCGCAGCATCTCGGCTACCTGGCGGACCCGCCGGTCGATGTCGGCCTGCGGCATGCCCGACCGGCGCAGCGGCGAGGCGATGTTGTCGTAGACCGTGAACGACGGATAGTTGATGAACTGCTGGTAGACCATGGCGACGTCGCGGCGGCGCACCGACACGCCGGTGACGTCCGCCCCGTCGGCCAGCACCCGGCCGGTGCTCGGCCGATCGAGGCCGCACATCAGGCGCATCAGGGTGGTCTTCCCCGACAAGGTGGGCCCCAGGAGAATGTTCAGGGAGCCCGGCTCCAGTTCGAGACTCGTCGGATGAATATGGGTCGCCCCACCGACGGTTCTCGTGACTTGGTCCAACACGACTGTCATCGCGCGATCACCACCACCTGTTTCTTATTGTCGATTTTTCGTTTTTTTCGGGCGCCCGCCGGCGCCGATTTCCCGTACGTAGAACGCTGAATACGTGCAACCCGCCCCGTTCGGCGGGACGGGCCTTATGGCCGTTGGCCAAATCCGTTTGGCATGAGTTCGATCCGGACGGCGCGGCGGCGTATCGCCACGTCCGTGGGGTTGTATGCGCTCACCGATCGCCTCCGAGCGTTCCGTTTTGCGCGGCCCGTTTTCCGGTTGTCCGCGGGAATTTACATCTTGGCCAGCCTGCACGGGGCCAGCACCCTCATATTGTTCAAAGGCGAAAATTTTGTCAATTAATGGTTTTCGATATGACAGATCATTTTCGTTTTCGAACACATTTTATGGGAAAATTTCTGTTTAACGGGAATTTATATCTCGAAAACCAACCTTTTGAACGAACAGGGGCGCGTCCTTATGACGTTTTTCCCCGAGAATCCGGTGATATGCCCGTAAAACGGGATATCCGGGATCGGTATGGGCACAAAAAAACAGGGCGCGGCCATTGGCCGCGCCCTGCGTCTTTCGGACTTCGAAGCTGGCGGAAACGCTACTTCTTGAGCAGTTCCACCATGGTCTGGCCGATGGTCGCCGGCGATTCGGTGACGGCGATCCCGGCGCTTCGCATCGCCTCGATCTTGTCGCCCGCCGTGCCCTTGCCACCGGAAATGATGGCGCCGGCATGGCCCATGCGGCGTCCCGGAGGCGCCGTCAGCCCGGCGATGAAGCCGACGACCGGCTTCTTGACCTTGGAGTGTTTGATGAAATCGGCCGCCTCTTCCTCGGCCGTGCCGCCGATCTCGCCGATCATGATGATCGACTGGGTCTCGTCGTCGGCCAGGAACATCTCCAGGCAGTCGATGAAGTTGGTGCCGTTGACCGGGTCGCCGCCGAGACCGATGCAGGTGGTCTGGCCGAGACCGGCGGCCGTGGTCTGATCGACGGCCTCGTAGGTCAGGGTGCCCGAGCGCGACATGATGCCGACCGATCCCTTGCGGTGGATGTGGCCGGGCATGATGCCGATCTTGCACTCTTCCGGCGTGATGATGCCGGGGCAGTTCGGGCCGATCAGACGGGTCTTGGAATCGCGCAGCTTGCGCTTGACGCGGACCATGTCGAGCACCGGCACGCCCTCGGTGATGGCGACGACCAGCGGAACCTCCGCGTCGATCGCCTCGAGGATGGCGTCGGCCGCGAATGGCGGCGGCACATAGATGACCGAGGCGTTGGCGCCGGTCGCCTCGACCGCCTCGGCGACGGTGTTGAACACCGGCAGGTCGAGGTGCTTCTGGCCACCCTTGCCGGGGGTCACGCCGCCGACCATCTTGGTGCCGTAGGCGATCGCCTGCTCGGAGTGGAACGTCCCCTCGCCGCCGGTGATGCCCTGGCAGATGACCTTGGTGTTCTTATTGACGAGGACGGACATCAGGCGGCCTCCTTCACGGCTTTGACGATTTTGGCGGCGGCGTCGCCCAGGTCCTCGGCCGCGATGATCGGCAGGCCGGACTTCGCCAGGATCTCCTTGCCGGCGTCGACGTTGGTGCCGGCCAGGCGGACCACCAGCGGGACGTTGAGGCTGACCTCGCGGGCCGCGGCGACCACGCCCTCGGCGATCACGTCGCAACGCATGATGCCGCCGAAGATGTTGACCAGGATGCCCTCGACCTTGGGATCGGAGAGGATCAGCTTGAAGGCCGCGGTGACCCGCTCCTTCGTCGCGCCGCCCCCGACGTCCAGGAAGTTCGCCGGATCGCCGCCGTTGGCCTTGATGATGTCCATGGTGGCCATCGCAAGACCGGCGCCGTTGACCATGCAGCCGATGCTGCCGTCCAGCGTGATGTAGTTGAGCGAGTACTTGGCGGCTTCCAGCTCGGCCGGATCCTCCTCGTCCTCGTCGCGCAGTTCCTCGACGTCCTTGTGCCGGAACAGGGCGTTGTCGTCGAAGTTCATCTTGGCGTCGAGCGCGATCACCTCGCCGCCGCCGGTGACGACCAGCGGGTTGATCTCGACCAGGCTCGCGTCGAGGCTGGTGAACGCCTTGTACATGCCCATCAGGAACTTGACGGCGGCACCGACCTGCTTGCCTTCCAGCTTCAGCCCGAAGGCGATCTTGCGGGCGTGGAACGGCTGGATGCCGACCGCCGGGTCGACCGCCACCTTGACGATCTTCTCGGGGGTCTTGGCGGCCACTTCCTCGATGTCCATGCCGCCCTCGGTCGAGGCCATGATGGTGATGCAGGCGTTGGCCCGGTCGACCAGCATGCTGAGGTAGCACTCGCGGGCGATGTCGCAGCCTTCCTCGATGTAGACGCGCTTCACTTCCTTGCCGGCCGCTCCCGACTGGTGCGTGACCAGGGTCGCGCCGAGCATCTGCGAAGCGTTGTCCTTGACGTCATCGACCGACTTGACGACGCGAACGCCACCGCCATTGCCGGCCTTCTCTTCCTTGAAGCGGCCCTTGCCGCGGCCTCCGGCGTGGATCTGGGACTTGACCACCCAGACCGGTCCTCCGAGGTCGCGCGCGACGGCCTCGGCCTCCTCGGCCGTATAGGCGACGCCGCCCCTCGGCACGGTAACGCCGAACTTGGCCAACAGCTGTTTGGCCTGATACTCATGGATATTCATTGGCTTACCCGAATGTCGTGGAAACCCTATACAAAAACGAGAAGGCGCGCTCCTGCGCCCGCATGATGGAAATCAGCCTCCCTGGCGTTGCCACCTTGAAAACGGCTTGTTGACGCGGCCTCCGACACGCACGTTAAGCGTACCATAGGGGCGTTACAACCGCCTTTTTCACGATGTGGCGGCGGGCTTCGAAAAGGATTTCCGGCCGCCACATCGTGAAAAACAAACCTCCACAATACGGCAAGAATATGAGGGCTGATTGACTCGAATCAACCGGCGGGGTAACGGGATTAACGCTGAAAACAACAACGAGCTTTCGACGGTCACGAAAGCGGACACAGCGAAACGACGATTACATCCATACTCGCCGCCGCTACGGGAGGACTGATATGCGGAACTTCAAACCCGACGCCACAGGGCCGCTGAAGGGCCTGCGGATCCTGGATATGACGCGCGTCGTCGCCGGCAACGAACTGACCGTTCTGCTGGCCGATTACGGAGCCGATGTCATCAAGATCGAGACCCCGGGCAAGGGCGACGATCTTCGCAACTGGAAGACCGAGGGAATCTCCACCCACTGGAAGGTCTATTCGCGCAACAAGCGCAGCCTGACCCTGAACCTGCGCGAGGCCCGCGCCAAGGAACTCTTCGTCGAGCTGATCAAGACCGCCGACGGCCTGGTCGAGAACTTCCGGCCCGGCACCATGGAGAAAATGGGCTTCGGGCCCGAGGACCTGCACAAGATCAACGAAAAGCTGGTCGTCGTGCGGATCTCCGGCTGGGGCCAGGACGGCATGTACAAGCACAAACCCGGCTTCGGCACGCTGATCGAGGCGATGAGCGGTTTCGCCGCGTCCAATGGCTTCGAGGACCGGCCGCCGGTGCTGCCCGCCTTCGCCATGGCCGACATGGTCGCCGGCCTGACCGGCGCCTCCGCCATCCTCGCGGCGATCCGCCATGTCGAGGTCAACGGCGGCAAGGGCCAGGTCATCGACCTGCCGCTGTTCGATCCGCTGTTCTCGATCCAGGGGCCGCTGGCCGCCAACTACAAGGTCACCGGCAAGGTGCCGCCGCGCCTCGGCAGCCGCTTCACCATGGCCGCGCCGCGCAACGCCTACCAGTGCGCCGACGGCAAGTGGGTGGCGCTGTCGGCCTCGACCCAGGGCATGTGGGAGCAGTTCGCCAAGTCGATCGACCGCGCCGAGCTGATCGAGGACCCGCGCTTCAAGACCAACTCCGACCGGCTGAAGAACGTCGACGAACTCGACGCCGAGGTCGGCGCCTTCATGGGCAAGCACGACCGCGAGTTCATCCTCGACCATTTCGACAAGGCGGGCATCACGGTCGGTCCGATCTGCGACATCGCCGACCTGGTCGACCATCCCTACGTCAAGGACCGCGAGATCATCGTCGAGGTCCCGGACAAGGAGCTCGGCACCCTGCCGATGCACACCATCACCTCGCGCATGTCCGAGACACCGGGCGAATTCTTCCGCCCCGCGCCGGAACTGGGCGAGCATAACGGCGAAATCCTCGACGAGCTGGGCGTCGATGCCGGCGAGCAGGAAGAGCTGAAGAAGAACGGCGTGATCTGATCGCGCCCGATCACGGCTGAAGAAACGATCAACGGCCCGCCCGGTTGCCCGGGCGGGCCGTCTTCGAAGCCGTTCCGATCCGCCGCGCACCGGGAAATTCTGGAATTTCCCGTTCGCGGGCCTTACGATCCGGGCCACGGGCCGGGTTGTCGCGACCCATAATACCTTGGCCCGGGGTCCGGACTTTCCGGCACCTTTCCTCCCCGAAAACCGCTAATCGGGAGGGAAAGCCGGATCCGGAACGACGTGCGTGAAGCACGAAACACCGGCGGGAAACCCGCCTTCCGGGGAAAAGGACCGGACGGTCCATGCGCTTTGTGCGTTTGCGGTGGACCGTCCGGCCGATAGTTCCACCATTTGGTCCGGGAGGAGGCGGGTTTCCCCGCCTCTTTGGTGGAAGTCCTCGATAAACCCCTTTTCCTCGTCCTAACCGTTTACTTCTTCAGGTGCGTCTTGATCAGTTCCTCGGCGATCTGCACCGTGTTCAGCGCCGCGCCCTTGCGCAGGTTGTCCGACACGCACCAGAAGGCGAGACCGTTCGGCACGGTCGGGTCCTTGCGGATGCGGCTGACATAGGTGGCGTCCTCGCCGGCGCTCTCGACCTGGGTGACGTAGCCCTCGTCGGCGCGGTGGTCGACCACGACCACGCCCGGCGCGTTGCGCAGGGCCTCGCGGGCCTCGTCCTCGTCGATCGGCCGCTCGAACTCGACGTGCACCGCCTCGCCGTGGCCGATGAACACCGGCACGCGCACGCAGGTGGCGATCACCTCGATGTCGGGATCCATGATCTTCTTGGTCTCGACCACCATCTTCCACTCTTCCTTGGTCGACCCGTCGTCCATGAACTTGTCGATGTGCGGAATGCAGTTGAAGGCGATCTGCTTGGTGAACTTGTTCTGGTGCTTCGACGCCGGCTCGTTGGTGTAGATGCCCTTGGTCTGCTCGAACAGCTCGTCCATCGCCGCCTTGCCGGCGCCCGAGGTCGACTGGTAGGTGGAGACCACCACGCGCTTGATCCCGGCCAGGTCGTGCAGCGGCTTCAGCGCCACGACCATCTGGATGGTCGAACAGTTCGGGTTGGCGATGATGCCGCGCTTCTTGTAACCGGCGATGGCGTCCGGGTTGACCTCCGGCACGACCAGCGGTACGTCCGGATCCATGCGGAAGTGCGAGGTGTTGTCGACCACCACGGCGCCCGCCGCCGCCGCCTTCGGCGAGTACTGCGAGGACACCGAGGCGCCCGGCGAGGACAGCACGATGTCGGTACCGGCGAAGTCGTACTCGGCCAGGTTCTGGACCTTCAGCACCTTGTCCTCGCCGAACGAGACCTCGCGGCCGACCGACCGCTCGGAGGCGAGCGCGACCACTTCGTCGGCCGGGAAGTTGCGCTCCGCCGTGATCGCGAGCAGTTCGCGTCCGACATTGCCGGTGGCGCCCATGACGGCGACTTTGTAACCCATTCTTTCTCTCCCGTTGTTGTGCGGCCGCCGGCCGCTCAATTCAAAAACCCTAAATTCGGTGCAGCTAACGAAAAAGGCCCGCTGGGGTGTCCCGCGGGCCTTTTTCGTTTGCTTCGAAACAAACCTGTCCGGCCCGCGCTACCTCACGGTTTTTTTGGTCGTGGTGGTGGTGGTTTTGCCGGTCATGGAGGCGCGCGCCGGCACCGCCCGCAACGCGGACGCGGCAGCCGTCAAACCTGTCATCGAACGAGCGATCATCGTTCATCAACCTCCATTGGCCGGTACGTTTACCGTCTCGGCGCGCTGAATTCAAGTCATTGTCGCGCGCCGAGACGAATTTCCGGTCAGCCCGCCAGCTTGTCGAGCTCGGAGACGATGGCTTCGCCCATCACCGAGGTCGAGACGCGGGCCTTGCCCTTCTGCATGATGTCGGCGGTGCGCAGGCCGCCGTCGAGCACCTTGGTCACCGCCGCGTCCAGCAGGTCGGCCTCGGCCGCCATGTCGAACGAGTAGCGCAGCATCATGCCGAAGCTCAGCAGCGTCGCCAGCGGGTTGGCGATACCCTTGCCGGTGATGTCCGGGGCGCTGCCGTGCACCGGTTCGTACATGGCCTTGCGGCCGCCGTCCGGGCCGGCCTTGCCGAGCGAGGCCGAGGGCAGCATGCCGAGCGAACCGGTCGCCATCGAGGCCTCGTCCGACAGGATGTCGCCGAACAGGTTGTCGGTGACGATCACGTCGAACTGCTTCGGGTTGCGGACCAGCTGCATCGCGCAATTGTCGGCGTACATGTTGGAAAGCTCGACGTCCGGGAACTCGTTGTCGTGGACGTACTGGACCTCCTCGCGCCACAGGATGCCGCTCTCCATCACGTTGGCCTTCTCGCAGGAGGTCACCCGGTTGGAGCGCTTGCGGGCCAGTTCGAAGGCGATGCGGGCGACCCGGCGGATCTCCTCGGTGGTGTAGACCTGGGTGTTGACGCCGCGGCGCGTGCCGTCGGCCAGGGTCTCGATGCCGCGCGGCTCGCCGAAATAGACGCCGCCGGTCAGCTCGCGGACGATCATGATGTCCATGCCCTTGACCACGTCGAGCTTCAGGGTCGAGGCCTCGGCCAGCGCGTCGAACACCACCGCCGGGCGCAGGTTGGCGAACAGGTCCATTTCCTTGCGCAGCCGCAGCAGGCCGGCTTCCGGCCGCTTGTCGAACGGCACCCCGTCCCACTTCGGTCCGCCGACGGCGCCGAGCAGCACCGCGTCGGCGGCCAGCGCGTCGGCCATGGTCTCGTCGGAAATGGCTTCGCCGTGCGCATCGTAGGCGCAACCGCCGACGAGCCCTTCCTCGATGTCGAACGAAATCGAGCGGCGGCGAGCCATCCAGTCGATGACACGGCGGACCTCGGCCATCACCTCGGGGCCGATGCCGTCGCCGGGCAGAATCAACAGGGTCTTGCTGGATGCCATTTTTCTTATCCTCGCCTTTTTTATCCGGCGCCCCATGCGCCGGCCGTTCCCTCCGCGCAGCTCATTTCGCCAGTTCCCTGGCGGCCCGTCCTAGCGGTAGAGCCAGGGCTGGGAGCTTTGCTGTTTGTCCTCGAACGTCTCGATGGCCGCCGCCTTCTGCAGGGTCAGCCCGATGTCGTCCAGACCTTCCAGCAGGCAGTGCTTGCGGAAGGGGTCGATATCGAACTTGAGGCAGCCGCCGTCCGGCCCCTTGATCTCCTGGTTTTCCAGGTCGACCGTCAGGGTCGCGTTGGCGCCGCGCTCGGCGTCGTCCATCAGCTTGTCGAGATCTTCCTTGCTCACCTTGATCGGCAGGATGCCGTTCTTGAAGCAGTTGTTGTAGAAGATGTCGGCGAAGCTGGTCGAAATGACGCAGCGGATGCCGAAGTCGAGCAGCGCCCAGGGGGCATGCTCGCGCGACGACCCGCAGCCGAAATTGTCCCCGGCGACCAGGATCTGGGCGCCCCGGTAGGCCGGCTTGTTCAGCACGAAATCCGGGTTCTCGTTGCCGTCGTCGTCATAGCGCATCTCGAAGAACAGGCTCTTGCCCAGGCCGGTGCGCTTGATCGTCTTGAGGAACTGCTTCGGGATGATCATGTCGGTGTCGACATTGAGGATGTCGAGCGGCGCCGCGACCCCGGTGAGCGTGGTGAACTTATCCATTTTCGGTCACTCCCCCTTGAGGCTGCGGACGTCGGTCAGCCGGCCGGTGACGGCGGCGGCCGCGGCCATCTGCGGGCTGACCAGATGGGTCCGTCCGCCGCGGCCCTGACGGCCCTCGAAATTACGGTTCGAGGTGCTGGCGCAGCGCTCGCCCGGCTGCAGCTTGTCGGCGTTCATCGCCAGGCACATGGAACAGCCCGGCTCGCGCCATTCGAACCCGGCCTCGAGGAAGACCTTGTCCAGCCCTTCGCTCTCGGCCTGTTCCTTGACCAGCCCCGAGCCCGGCACCACGATGGCGCCGACGGTCGAGGCCACCTTGTGGCCCTTGACCACCTCGGCGGCGGCCCGCAGGTCCTCGATCCGGCCGTTGGTGCACGATCCGATGAACACCTTGTCGACGGCGATCTCGGCCAGCGGCGTGCCCGCGGTCAGGCCCATGTAGTCGAGCGCCCGCTTCATCGCGTTGCGGCGGCTCTCGTCCACCGCGTCGGCCGGGTCCGGCACCTTCGCGGTGATCGGCAGCACGTCCTGCGGGCTGGTGCCCCAGGTCACCTGCGGCACGATGTCGGCGGCCTTGATCACCACCTCGGTGTCGTACTGGGCGCCCTCGTCCGAGGCCAGGGTCTTCCAATAGGCCACGGCGGCGTCCCACTCGGCGCCCTTCGGCGCCAGCGGCTTGCCCTTGATGTACTCGAAGGTCTTCTCGTCGGGCGCGATCAGGCCGGCCCGCGCGCCGCCCTCGATGGTCATGTTGCACATGGTCATGCGCCCTTCCATCGACAGGTTGCGCACCGCCTCGCCGGCGTACTCGATGACGTGGCCGGTGCCGCCGGCGGTGCCGATGGTGCCGATGATGGCGAGGATCAGGTCCTTCGCCGTCACGCCGAAGGGCAGCGCCCCCTCGACCGTGATGCGCATGTTCTTGGCCGGCGACTGCAGCAGCGTCTGGGTGGCCAGGACGTGCTCGACCTCGCTGGTGCCGATGCCGAAGGCCAACGCCCCGAAGGCGCCGTGCGTCGAGGTATGCGAATCGCCGCAGACCAGGGTCGCGCCGGGCAGGGTGAAGCCCTGCTCGGGGCCGATGATGTGCACAATGCCCTGCCGTACGTCCGACATGCCGAAAAGCTGGATGCCGAAGTCGGCGCAGTTCTTCTCGAGCGCTTCGATCTGGATGCGCGATTCGTCGTCGGCGATGCCGAGCGCGCGGTCGATCGTCGGGACGTTGTGGTCGGCGACCGCCAGCACGGCGGTCGGCCGGCGCACCTGGCGCCCGGCGGTGCGCAGGCCCTCGAAGGCCTGCGGGCTGGTCACTTCGTGGACGAGGTGCCGGTCGATGTACAGCACGCAAGTGCCGTCGTCCTGCACGTCGACCAGATGACTCTGCCAGATCTTGTCGAACAGGGTACGGGGTTCGGCCATTGTTTTTAGGGCTCCCTGGCGGCAGAAGGCCCGCCACGACGGTCGGGGCGGGCCCTCGGTGGTGCGTTTAGTCCTCGGCTTTCGCCTCGGCCTTCTTTTTCGACCGGGCGGCGGCCTTGACGTCGGCGGCGGCCTGCTTCTCGGCGGCGGTCAGCTTGGCCGAATAGCCGTCGGTCTTCTCGGCGATGCGGGCGCGTTTGCCGCGCAGGCCGCGCAGGTAGTAAAGCTTGGCCCGGCGGACGTCGCCGCGGCGCACCACCTCGATCCCGTCGATGTTCGGGGAATGCAGCGGGAAGACGCGCTCGACGCCCTCGCCGTAGGAGATCTTGCGCACCGTGAACGAGGAGTTCACGCCGGCATTCTTACGGCCGATGCAGACGCCCTCGAAGGTCTGCACGCGCTCGCGCTCGCCTTCGACGACCTTCACATTGACGCGGATCGTGTCGCCCGGAGCAAACTCGGGAACGCCGCGCTGAGCGACGAGCTTCTCGACCTGCTCTTTTTCCAACTGTTCGATGACATTCATGGCTGTCGTCCTTTCCAAACGCACTCGCGCACGCCGCGCGAAACTCAAATTCCGTATCAGACCCCGCCGCTCCCGGCGACGTAGCGCCGCCACAAGTCCGGCCGGCGCTCCTGGGTAATCCTCTCCGCCTCGGCCCGGCGCCAGTCACGGACCCGTCCGTGATGACCCGACGTCAGAACCTCCGGCACCGCCCGCCCCTGCCAAAGCTGGGGCCGGGTGTATTGCGGGTACTCCAGGAGTCCCCGCTCGAAACTCTCTTCCTCCAACGATTCCGGCGCTCCGAGAACGCCGGGCACGATCCGCAGGCAGGCGTCGATCAGCGTGATCGCCGCCGGTTCGCCGCCGGACAGCACGAAGTCGCCGAGGCTGACCTCCTCCAGCTCGCGGGCTTCCAGGACGCGCTGGTCGACGCCCTCGAACCGCCCGCAGAGGAGCAGAACCCCCGGTCCCGCCGCCAGTTCGCGCACCCGGGCCTGGGTCAGCGGACGGCCGCGCGGCGACAGGTAGATCGCCGGCAGCTCCGGAGCCTCGGCCTGGGCCGCGCCGAGCGCGGTGTCGACCACGTCGGGGCGCATGACCATCCCGGGGCCACCCCCGAAAGGGGTGTCGTCCACGGAGCGGTGTTTATCGCTCGCGAACGCCCGAATGTCCACCGTTTCCAGCCGCCAGACGCCCTTTTCGAGGGCCGTTCCGGCGAGCGAATGACCGAGCGGCCCCGGAAACATCTCGGGGAAGATGGTCAGGACGCGCGCCGTCCAGATGGACTGCCCTTCCGTCATCCTAAACTCCCGTCTTCCTCTTCCGTTTCCATCGTCCCGTCCGGCGTCCCGTCCGGCGTCCCGTCCAGCAGCCCGGCCGGCGGATCGACCGTCAGCCGCTTTGCCTTCAGGTCCACCGACGGCACCACCGCCCGGGTGAACGGCACCAGGACCGGCGATCCGTCCGGGCGGTCGACCTCCAGCACGTCGCCCGCGCCGAAATCGTGCACCGCCTTGACCCTGCCGAGCGTCCCGCTCCCGTCCGCCAGTTCCGCCGTCAGCCCGATGAGGTCCGCGTGATAGAACTCGTCCTCGTCCGGCTCCGGCAGCGCGTCGCGCGCCACGTAGAACTGCACCCCCTTCAGGGCCTCGGCGGCGGTCCGGTCGCGGACCCCGTCGATGCGGACCAGCAGCTGGTCCTTGGCCGTTCCGGCGACCCGCAGCCTGAATTCCCGCTGGCCGGTCTCGTCGGTGACCGGCCCGTAGGCGTCCAGGTCCAGCGGATCGGCGGTGAAGCTCTTGACCTTCACCTCCCCGGCCAGTCCGCGGGCGCCGGTGACGACGCCCAGGCAGACCTTGCCGCCGACCAGCCCGGAGGTGAGACGGCGCGCCGCCATGGTCCCGTTCCGGCGAAGCCGGGCTTACTCGCCCGCCTTCTCCTCTTCGGCCGGGGCTTCCTCAGCGGCGGCCTCTTCGGCGGCCGGGGCTTCCTCGGCGGCAGCTTCCTCGGCCGGAGCTTCCTCAGCCGGGGCGGCTTCCTCGGCCGGAGCCTCTTCGGCCGGCGCGGCCTCGGCGGCGGCGGCGGCGTCGGCAGCAGCGGCGGCGGCGGCCTCGGCTTCGGCCTTGGCGGCGGCTTCGGCCTCGGCGGCGGCGTCCGCGGCGGCCTGCTTGGCCTCCTCGGCTTCCTTCAGGCGCTCCTGCGCCTTCGCCTTCGGCTGGCTCTTCTTGGTCTGCTCGGCGATCTGACGGGGCTCCATCAGGCCGGCATTGGCGAAGAACTTGGCCACGCGGTCGCTCGGCACGGCGCCGACGCCCATCCAATGCTTGGCGCGCTCGGCATCGATGATCACGCGCTGGTCGCTGTCCTTGGCGACCATCGGGTTATAGGCGCCGATCCGCTCGATGAAGCGGCCGTCGCGCGGGCTGCGCGAGTCGGCGACGACGATGCGGTAGTACGGACGCTTCTTGGCGCCGCCACGGGACAACCGGATTCTCAATGACATCGGATACGATTCCCTTTCGTTCAACAGATCCGAAATAACGTTCAGGTGTTCTCTGGCTTATGGCACACCGCCTCGACGTGATAGCCGTCGGGGTCGATGACGAAAGCCGCGTAGTAGTTCTCGTGATAATGCGGGCGCAGGCCCGGCGCGCCGTTGTCGGTGCCGCCGTGGGCCAGTCCGGCCTTGTGGAAGGCGTCGACCGCCGCGCGGTTTTCCGCGTGGAAGGCGACGTGGAACCCGTTGCTCGGCACGATATGGGGGCCGCTTCCGGCCGCCTTGCCGACCCGCCC
>Ga0207799_100296_pt1 | contig 26679 bp, 19 predicted proteins | sample TtanPargueraPR_4_FD_187742 | JGI IMG/M metagenome (GOLD analysis project Ga0207799, IMG submission 187742) | Aerobic enrichment media microbial communities from Bioluminiscent Bay, La Parguera, Puerto Rico - Tt and M2 (SPAdes) | ecosystem: Environmental > Aquatic > Marine > Unclassified ...
GGGCGAGCCGATGAAATAGCCGACGAAGGTGTGCTCGGGCCGCTCGAACAATTCTTCGGGCGTGCCGATCTGGACGACCCTTCCGTCATACATCACGACCACCTTGTCGGCGAAGGTCAGCGCCTCGGTCTGGTCGTGGGTGACGTAGATCATGGTGTGGCCGAACTCGTGATGCAGCGATTTCAGCTGGGTGCGCAGCTCCCACTTCATATGCGGGTCGATCACGGTCAGCGGCTCGTCGAAGAGCAGCGCGTTGACGTCCTTGCGCACCATGCCGCGCCCGAGGCTGATCTTCTGCTTGGCGTCGGCGGTCAGGCCGCGTGCCTTGCGGTCCAGTTCGGCCTCCATGCCGATCATGCGCGCGATCTCTTGTACGCGCTGGGCGACATAGGCCTCGTCCCGCCCGCGGTTGCGCAGCGGAAAGGCCAGGTTATCGCGCACGGTCATCGTGTCGTAGACCACCGGGAACTGGAACACCTGGGCGATGTTGCGTTCGGTCGTCGGGGCGTGGGTCACGTCCTCGTCGTTGAACAGGATCCGGCCCTGGCTGGGCTGCAGCAGCCCCGAGATGATGTTGAGCAAGGTGGACTTGCCGCATCCCGATGAGCCCAGCAGCGCATAGGCCTCGCCATCGGCCCAGACGTGATCGAGCTGTTTCAGCGCGTAGTCGTCCTCGGCCCCGGGATTGGGCAGGTAGGAATGCGCCAGGTTGTCGAGCGTGATCTTTGCCATGATCCCCTCCTCCTCAGGCGGCCAGCGCGTAGGCGGCCGGTGCGATCAGCCTGCCGTCTTCGGCGAAGACGTAGACATGGGCCGGGTCGAGATAGACGGTCAGGCCATCGCCGATGGCCAGGTCGTGCACGCCGTGGATCAGGCCCACCCAGCGCTCGCCGTGGTGGTCGAGATGGACGAAGGTCTCCGACCCCGTAAGCTCGGTCACCACCAGCCGCGTCTCGAAACACATCGCGTCGGCCGTGTGCTTGTGGATTTCCAGGTGATTGGGGCGGAACCCGGCGGTGTAGCGCCCGTCCTCCAGCTCGGCCAGCTTGCCGGTCGCCGGTGCGCTCTGGCCGTCGCCGAACATCAGCTTGGAGCCCGTCTTGCTGATCTGCAGGAAGTTCATCGGCGGATCGCTGAAGACCCGCGCCGTGGTGGCGTCGACCGGCTGGCGATAGACCTGCGGCGTCGGGCCGAACTGGGTCACCCGCCCTTCCCAGAGCGTCGCGGTGTTCCCGCCGAGCAGCAGCGCCTCTTCCGGCTCGGTCGTGGCGTAGACGAAGATCGAGCCCGCCTCTTCGAAGATCTTGGGGATCTCGACCCGCAACTCTTCGCGCAGCTTGTAGTCGAGATTGGCCAACGGCTCGTCCAGCAGGACCAGCCCGGCATCCTTGACCAGTGCCCGGGCCAGCGCGCAGCGCTGCTGCTGGCCGCCCGACAGCTCCAGCGGCCGGCGGTCCAGCATCGGGGTGAGCTGCATCAGCTCGGCGGCCTTTTTCACCGCCGCGTCGATCTCGGCCGCGGACTTGCCCAGCAGCTTCATCGGCGAGGCGATGTTGTCGTAGACCGTCATGGACGGGTAGTTGATGAACTGCTGGTAGACCATCGCGACCCTGCGGTCCTGGACGCGCATGCCGGTAACGTCCTCGCCGTTCCACAGGATCTTGCCCGCCGAGGGCGCGTCGAGCCCCGCCATCAGCCGCATCAGCGACGTCTTGCCCGACAGGGTCGGGCCGAGCAGCACGTTCATGGTGCCCTTTTCCAGTCTGACGTCGGTCGGGTGGATATGCGTCTGCCCGCCCACAACCTTCGACACGCCGGCCAATTCCAATGTCATCGTCGTCCTCCTCGACCTATTCCGCCGCCGCGGGAGCTGTGCTGTTCCGGCGCCGTGCCATCCATGCGTCGAGCGCCGAGACCTCCTCCTCGCTCAGTCGAAGCCCCAGTTTGTTGCGCCGCCAGACCACGTCTTCGGCGGTGCGCGCGTATTCGCGATCCATGAGCCATTCGATTTCCCGCGCCGTCAGCGTCGCGCCGAACTCGCGCCCCAGGTCGTCCTTCCGCGCGGCCTCGCCCAGCACTTTCCACGCCTCGGTGCCGTAGGCGCGCACCAGGCGGCGCGCCCAGAAATCCGTCAGGAAGGCGTAGTCGCCGCGCAGGCGCGCCGTCAGGTCGGCCGCGCCCGCCACCGGGAAGTCGCCGCCGGGCAGCGGCACGCCGGCCGTCCAGTCACCGGGCAGGTCCGGGAAATGCGCCGCGATCTTTTCCATCGCGCTTTCGGCGAGGCGCCGGTAGGTCGTGATCTTGCCGCCAAAGACATTGAGAACCGGCGCGCCGCCATGGGTGTCGATCTTGAGGGTGTAGTCCCGCGTCGCGGCCGTGGCGCTGCTGGCCCCGTCGTCATAGAGCGGGCGCACACCGGAATAGCTCCAGACGATATCGTCCCGGGTGACCGGCCGCCGGAAGTAATCCGACGCGAAGGCGCAGAGATAGTCCTGCTCGGCTTCCGTGCAGACCGGTCGCTGGGAGGGGTCGGGGTGATCCAGATCGGTGGTGCCGATCAGGGTGAAATCCTGTTCGTAGGGAATGGCAAAGATGATCCGGCCGTCCGTGCCCTGGAAGAAGTAGCACTTGTCATGATCGTAGAGCTTGCGGGTCACGATGTGGCTGCCGCGCACCAGGCGGACATCCTCGCGGCTGTTCAGACGGATGCGGCTGCGGATCAGGTCGCCCACCCAGGGGCCGCCCGCGTTGACCAGCATCCGGGCGCGGAGCTTGCGGCTGTCGCCGCTTGCCGTGTCGCGGACCGTGACCTCCCACAGCCCGTCCGCGCGCTCGGCCGAGACGACCTCGGTGCGGACGAGGATCGTTGCGCCCCGGGCCTCGGCGTCGCGCGCGTTCAGAACCACCAGCCGCGAATCCTCGACCCAGCAGTCGGAATATTCGTAGGCCTTCTTGAACTTGTCCTTGAGCGGCGCCCCCTCGGGCGCGCGGCGCAGATCGACGGCCGCCGTTCCCGGCAGCATTTTCCGGCCGCCCAGGTGATCGTAGAGAAACAGGCCCATCCGGATCAGCCAAGCCGGGCGCCGCCCCTTCATCCAGGGCATCACCGTTCTCAGCAGCTTGGATGTCGGCGTGTCGCTGTCAAAGCGCATGTCGCCGTGGTAGGGCAGCACGAAGCGCATCGGCCAACTGATATGCGGCATCGCCTTGAGCAGCGTCTCGCGTTCCACCAGCGCCTCGCGCACCAGGCGGAACTCGAAATACTCCAGGTAGCGCAGCCCGCCGTGGAACAGCTTGGTCGATGCGGATGACGTGGCCGAGGCCAGGTCGTTCATCTCGGCCAATGTGACGGAAAGCCCCCGGCCGGCCGCGTCCCGCGCGATGCCGCATCCGTTGATGCCGCCACCGATCACGAAAAGATCGCAAATCTGACTGTGTCGCGCCGGTTGCGTCACCGTGGCCTCCCATCCAAGTCGTGACGGGCGCATCGAACCAAAAGAATGCGCTTTTCGTCAAGGTTTTTGTTCGATTATGTTCGTAATTGCCTTTTAGTCTTGATTTCAGCAACTTATGGTCGGTTCTCAGCCCACGTTTCGCAACGCGACGGGAAATTGGGGCTCGAAAATGCGCGTTTTCTTTCTTGCGCGGTCGATCACGGCAGGGTGGCCGGAGAATCGCAGCCCTTCATGTGAGCACGATCGTCTCGCGTGCCGTTGCTTGAATATTCGAATGTGTCGCGGGTATAAGCGAAACAAAAGGAACACACGCATGTCTCAATCCTTTCGGCAAACCGATATTCTCGAAATCGCGCGGGCAGAGGGCAAGGTTCTCGTCGAGGACCTGGCCGAGCGGTTCGGCGTCACCGTCCAGACGATCCGCAGGGACCTGACAGAGCTTGCCGAAAGCGGCCATCTCGACCGCGTGCATGGCGGCGCCGTGCTGCGTTCGGGGGTGTCGAATATCGGCTACGAGGACCGGCGCGGCCTGAACGAGGAGGCCAAGACGAAAATCGCGCGCGCCTGCGCTCGCGAGATCCCCGATGGCGCCTCGGTGTTCCTCAATATCGGCACCTCGACCGAGGCCGTGGCGCGGGAACTGCTGCGCCACAACAACCTGATGGTGGTGACCAACAACATCAATGTCGCGAACATCCTGGTCGCGAATGCGAATTGCGAGATCATCGTCGCGGGCGGGGTGCTGCGCCGCGCGGATGGCGGGCTTATCGGTAATCTGACCACCAACACCATCGAGCAGTTCAAGTTCGACTACGCCGTCATCGGCTGCTCGGCGCTGGATCTCGACGGCGACCTTCTGGATTTCGACTTTCAGGAGGTGAATGTCAGCCAGACGATCATCCGGCAGGCGCGCAAGACCTTTCTCGTCGCGGATCATTCGAAGTTTCAGCGCAGCGCGCCGGCCCGGATCGCGTCGCTGTCCCGGATCCATACGTTTTTCACCGACCTGCCCCTGGCCCCCGACCTCGCCAGCCACTGCAAGGAATGGGACACCCGCGTCGTGCTGTGCCAGTGACCGGTCCGGTGCCGCGCCGGGCAACGCGGACGGGGCAGGGGGGGGGCGTGCATCAGCAGGCGGGCACCCCCTCGGTCCCGGTCAGCAACGCGCCCTGCACGGTGATGACCTGACCGGCGACCCGGTGGCCGCGGGCCGTTGCCCCGGCGGGGCTGTCGCCCGCCAACCGCCCTGCGAGGTAGCCTGCGTTGAAGGCGTCGCCGGCCCCGGTGGCATCGACGACGGGCCGCTCGGGCGGCGGCGGCGCGAGTTGCGCGATCGCGCCGCCCGCACTGATCCAGACGGGGTTGCCGCCGTCTTTCACCGCGACCTCACGAACGCCGAGCGCATGGTAGCGCGCGATGGTCTCCTCCGGTGTGGCGTCTCCGAACAGCGCCTGCTCGTCGCCAAAGCTCGGCAGGGCAGTCCGCGCCAGCGCGGCGGCCTGCGAGATCGCGCCGCGCGCCGTGCCGAGGTCGGGCCAGAGGCCGTGGCGGATATTGGGATCGAAAACCAGCTCCGCGCCGGAGCTTTCTACGGCGCCGAGCAACCGGCGGCGCCCGGTGTCGTCCAGGATGGCCAGGGTGATACCGGAAAGGAAAACCGTCCCCGCGCCCTCGAACGCCGCGGCGAGTGCCTGTTCGTCATCGGCCAGCAGCCGCGCCGCAGAGGTGTCCCGCCAATAGCTGAACGCATGCGACCCGTTTTCGTGCCGGATCATATACAGCCCCGGCCGCCGGTCCGGAATACGCCGGATATGGTTGGTCTCAATCCCCGCCGACCGCATGAAACCCAGCATGTCCCGCGAGGTCGGATCGTCGCCGACGGCCGTGAAATAGCGGATGGCGTGATCCCCGGGCAGAAGTCGGCGGAGGTGCCAGGCGGTGTTGAAGGTATCCCCCGCAAAACCGATCCCATAGCTGCCCGCCTCGCCGTCCCGGGGCGCCATTTCGACCATGCATTCGCCGATGACCAGGACGGTGCGGGTCATTCCACGAACCACCGGCGCGCGTTGCCATAGCAGATCTCGGTGACCAGGCTGTCCAGCGCGGCCTCGTCGCCCGGCACATGGCCCTCGACCTGCCAGCGGCCGATAATGCGGCACAGCAGGCGGCGGAAATATTCGTGCCGGGGGAAGGATAGGAAGGACCGGCTGTCGGTCAGCATCCCCAGGAAGGTCGAGATCAGGCCCATCTGCGCCAGCGTGCGGATCTGCGACTCCATCCCGTCGAGCTGGTCGTTGAACCACCAGGCGGTGCCGGCCTGCACCTTGCCGGGAACCGAGCCGTCCTGGAAATTGCCCGCCGTGGTCACCAGCACCGGGTTTCGCGCGGGGTCGAGCCCGTAGAGGACCGTGCGCGGCAATTCCCCGCTGCGGTCCAGCCGGTCCAGCAACTCGTTCAGCGGCGCGGCCACCGGCGTGTCGCGCATGGAATCGCCCCCGGCGTCGCGCCCGACATCGCGCAGCAGCACGGTTCGGGCGTTGCGCACGGCGTTCATGTGAAGCTGCAGGATCAGGCCGCGCGCGGCATAGGCCCGGCCCAGGGCGACGAACAGCGCCGCGCGATAGCCCGCGGCGGCCTCGGGGTCGAGGGTCTTGCCCGCGCGGCGGTCGCGCACCGCTTGGTCGAGCGCCGCCGCCCCCGGTTCCGGCCCGGCATCCAGCAGGTCGATCCCGTGATCCGCCGCCCGGCATCCGTGGGCGACGAAATGATCGAGCCGTTGGATCAGCGCCGCCGCGAGATCCTCGAAGCCGTTGATCGGATGGGTCATCGCCTCGAGCCGCGCGATGTAGTTCGGCCAATCCGCCTCGGCGATCTTGACCGCCGGGTCGGGCCGGAAGGTGGGCAGGACCCGGATCGGGTCGTCCCTGAGGGCGGCGTGATGCTCCAGGCTGTCCAGCGGGTCGTCCGTGGTGCCGACCATTTCGACCTTCATCCGGCTGAGCAGGCCGTAGGCGCCATAGGCGGGGTCGGACAGATGCGCGTTCGCCGTGGTCCACACATGATCGGCGGTCGCGGGGGACAGGACGGTGCCCTCCAGCCCGAAGTAGCGCCACAGCTCCAGATGGCTCCAATGGTGCACCGGATTGGCGACGGCCCGGGGCATGGCCGCGGCGAAGGCGTCGAATTTTTCGCGCCAGCCTGCCGCGCCGGTGACCCGGTGTTCGGGGGCGCCGGCCCATCGCATGACCCGCCACTTATAGTGGTCGTGGGCCAGCCACATCTCGCCCAGCGTCTCCCATTGCCGGTTCGCGGCAATCTCGCCGGGGGGCAGATGGTTGTGATAGTCGATGATCGGCAGCCCCGCGGCGACCTCGTGGTAGAGGCGCCGCGCGGGGGCCGTGTCGAGCAGGAAGTCGGGGTTCAGGAACTGGGTCATGAGGGGGCCCTCGTGGCGATGATCCGGGCCACGCCCCGGGTCTGGATCAGGTCATGGGCGGCGTGGATTTCGGTGACGAAATCCGGGCGCGCCCGCAGGCTGTCGGGCACGATCCCGCCAAGCGCGAGGATCGCCGAAACCGGATCGTCGGCCCGGCTGGCCGCGCGCAGCTCGTCGGCGCGGGGATCGGCGATCTCGTCGGAGCGGCGCAGTAGCGCGATCCAGCCCGCGATGGCCAGCGCGGTCATGTCCCAGGGTGTGCCGCGGCGCAGATGCACCTCGGCGGGCGCCAGCAGGCGTTGCGGGATCTTCTGGCTGGTGTCGGTGGCGATCTGGGCCAGCCTGTGGCGCAGGCGCGGGTTGGCGAAACGCCGCAGCAGCGCCTCGGCATAGGCGGCAAGGTCGACGCCGTCGGGCATGTTCAACGTCGGGGCCTGTTCGTGCATCATCAGATGGCGGATGGCCCGGCGCAGGGCCGCATCCCCCATGCAGTCCGCCACGGTGTCGTGGCCGAGCAACTGGCCCAGGCAGGCCAGGGCGGTGTGGGCGCCGTTGAGCATGCGCAGCTTCATCTCTTCGAAGGGCAGCACGTCGGCGACGATCTGTGCACCGCCCTCGGCAAAGGGCGGGCGCCCCGCGGCGAAATCGTCCTCGATCACCCATTGCCGGAACGGCTCGCAAAGGATCCCGTTGGGGTCGTCGCGGCCAAGGGCGTCGCGCAGGATGCGGTGGCCCTCTTCGCCCATGGCGGGGACGATGCGATCGACCATCGAGTTCGGGAAACGCACCTGCCCCTCGATCCACTCCGCCAGGTCCGCGTCGCAGGCGCGGGCGAAATCGAGAACGACCCTGCGGGTCAGCGCGCCATTTTCCGGCAGGTTGTCGCAGGACAGGATCGTAAGCCCGCCCAGCCTCGCCGCCCGCCGCCGCGCCAGGCCCTCGACCAGAACGCCGATGGCCGTGCCCGGGCGGGTCGGCGAGGCCAGGTCCCCGATTACCCCGGGGTGATCCCGGTCCAGCCGCCCGTTCACCGCGCAATAGCCCTTTTCGGTGACGGTGGTCGTCACCAGCGCCAGCGCCTCGGTTGCCATCAGGTCCGGGATCGCGTCGGTGCCGTCGTTCAGCGGGTGCAGGGTGCCGATCACCGCGCCGATCCGGCGGATGGCGATCCGGTCTCCATCCGCCTCGGCCACGTGGTACAGGTGATCCGCCTCGCGCAGGGCCCGCAGCCCCTCGGCCCCGGAATGGAGCCGCGCAACCACCGCGCCCCAGTCGCCGCCGCGCGCCGCCAGCCCCTCGTTCAGGAAGACCATCGGATGCGCCCGCGCAAAACCGCCGAAACCCAGGTGCAGGATGCGGGGGCGCAGGGCGGCGCGGTCATAGGTGGGGGCGATGATCTCGGTCGTGGTCACAGGGGCACCTCTTGCGATGGGCCGACCGCCCGGCCATTCAGCAGGAGGGGGCGCGCCTCCTGCCCGGGCAGGATGATCCTGGCGCGATCGAAACGCGGCGCGCCAGTGCCCTCTCGCCGGACCTTCAGGCCGATGTGATCGCCCTTGGCCGCAAGGTCGAAGCGCACCAGGCTGTAGGGCCCGCTTTCGCTCACGCCATCGTCTTCATACAGCATCCCGCGCCCCGTGCCCGCCCCCCTGGGCGGAAACACCATCAGGTCGCGCCCGGTTTCGGCCTCGGGCGCCGCGCGCATTGCGGTGCGCGCCAGCGGCAGCACGGCGCCCGCCCGCACGAAGAGCGGCATCGAGCCCAGCGTCACGGGCAGCGTCACCGTCCCGCCGCCCGCATGCCATGTGCCGGACCAGAAATCCCACCAGCCCACGCCATTTTCGGGCAGGTAGACGCGGCGCTCGGCCGCGCCGGGCTCGACCACATTGGCCACCAGCAGATCGCGGCCCAGCATGAAATCGGCGGTGTCCTCGGCGCAGCGCGCGTCCTGCGGGTGATCCAGCAGGGTGGGGCGCAGCATCGGCTCATGCTCTGTCACCGCCTGCCAGAGCAGGGTGTAGAGATACGGCATCAGCCGATAGCGCAGCGCCATCGCCGCGCGGATGTGGGGCGTCACCTCGGGGTACATCCACGGCTCGTTCGCGGTGCCGTCGTCGTTCCAGGAATGAATGGTGAAGCGCGGGTGGAAAATGCCGTTCTGGACCCAGCGCAGGAACAGCTCGGGCTCGGGGCGCTGGCCGGCGAAGCCGCCCACATCGTGCCCGATATTGAAGAAGCCCGACAGGCTGAGGCCCAGCCCCATGCGGATATTCCAGCGCAGGGTGTCCCAACTGGTGCGGTTGTCGCCGGTCCATGTCTGGGCGTGGCGCTGCAGGCCCGGCGCGCCCGAGCGGCAGACCAGGTAGGGTCGCCGCCCCGGGGCGTGTTCGCGCTGCGCCTCCTCCGAGGCGCGGCTCATCAGCAGCGAATGCAGCGGGCGGATCAGCGCGATGTCGATGGCAGAGCCGAAGCCCGCGCATTGCGCCGCGCGGTCCCAGACCTCGTATTCGTTGTTGTCGTTCCAGGTGGAGCCGATGCCGTTCTCGAGCAGCTTTTCGGTGACCTGCGCCTTCCACCACGCCACGGTGTCGGGGTTGGTGAAATCCAGGTGCGAGGCCTCGCCGTCCCAGAAGTTCGACCGTTCGGGGCCGTCGCCGTCGCTGGCGCGGATGAACAGGCCCCGCGCCGCGGCCGCGTCATACATCGGGTGGTCGTCCAGCAGGCAGGGCTTGATATTCGCCACCAGGTTCACGCCGGCCCGGGAAAAGCGCGCGGCCATGCCCGCCGGGTCCGGCACCTTGTCGCGGTTCCAGTGGAATACGTAGCGCCTGTGCCCGATCGAGCTGTAGCCCGAGGACATCTGAAGGCTGTCGCAGGGCAGGTCATGCGCCGCGATCCGGTCGAGAAACCCCAAGAGCTGCGCCTGCGCGTCCGGCGCGTCGGTGTAGGACATGGTCGAGCCCGAGTAGCCCAGGCTCCAGCGCGGCGGAAAGGCCGTGCCCCCGGTCAGCCGCGCCTGCCCCTTGACCAGATCCAGCAACTCCGGCGCCCAGGCCATGTAATAGTCGAGGTCGCCATCCTCGGCCCGGTAGCTGCGGTAGGGCAGGTGGTAGTTGTCCATCTCGTTGCCCAGGTCGAACCAGGCCCCCGCGAGGTTGTCGTAGAAGATCGACCAGCAACCCGCCCCGGCGGTGCGGGTCAGGGTGAATGGGATGTGCTTGTACAGCGGATCGGTGCTCTCGGCGTCGTAGCCCATGGCGTCGAGATTGCGCATCTCGTAGCGCCGCCCCGATCGTTCCAGCCGCCCCGCCTTTTCGCCCAGCCCGAAGACAAGCTCGCCGGGCTGGCGGCGCAGGAAATGCGATACCGCGTGATCGCGCAGCCCCAGCATGGTGCCGCCCGAGGGGCGTTCTTCGGCGAAGCGTCGCCAGGCGCCGTCGATCCGCGCCTCCCAGCGCAGGGTCAGCGGGCGGTCGATGGTCAGGCGCATGGTTTCGGTGGCGATGCGCAGGCCGTCGCCCTCGGTCAGTTCGAACCCGGGCAGGGCAAAGCCACCCAGATCGTCGCGCGACCGGCCCTCCCAGGGCATGTGCCCGTCGGGGGCGACGCTCCAGCTTCGGTCCAGCCGCCAGGCGCCGTCCTTGAGCAGCGAGACACGGAACAGCGCGTCCCCCAGCACCGCTACCCGCATCAGGTGGCGGCCGTCGATCTCCAGCTCGACGCCGGTTTTGGTCCGGCGCAGCAGGGTCCATGACTTGAGGGTCTTCATTGGTAGCCCAGCAGCAGTTGCGGCAGCGTCAGGCTGATCTGCGGCATGTAGGTCACCAGCAAAAGCAGCACGAAGAGCACGGCGTAGAACGGCAGGAGCGGGCGGATCACGCGGCCGATGCCGATCCCGCCGACCGAGCACCCCACGAACAGCGCCGACCCCACCGGCGGGGTGCAGATGCCGATGCAGAGGTTGAAGGTCATGATGATCCCGAAATGCACCGGGTCCATGCCCAGATCCGTCACCACCGGCAGGAAGATCGGGGTGAAGATCAGCAGCGCCGGGGTCATGTCCATGAAGGTGCCCACGATCAGCAGCGCCACGTTGATCGCCAGCAGCACGATCAGCGGGTTGTCCGAGATCCCCAGCAGCGCGTCGGAGATGGTCGAGGGGATGCCGCCGAAGGCCATGACCCGGCTCATCCCGATGCTGGCGCCGATCATCAGCAGCACGATCGAGGTGGTGACGGCGGATTCGACCAGGATGGCGGGCAGGTCGCGCAGCCCGATCTCGCGGTACCAGAACAGGGCGAGGAACAGGGTATAGACCACCGCCGCCGCCGAGGCCTCGGTCGCGGTGAAGGCGCCGGAGATGATGCCGCCCATGACGATGAAAATCAGGCCGAGCGGCAGGATCGCGTCGCGGGCGCTGGCCAGAACCTCGGACAGCGCCGGCTTCGGCGCCAGGGGATAGCCGCGCCGCTTGGCGATGACGCCGGCGACGATCATCAGGCTCAGCCCCATCAGGATGCCGGGCAGGTAGCCCGCCACGAACAGCGCCGCGATCGAGGTGCCGCCGGTGATCAGCGAATAGACGATCAGCGTCGACGACGGCGGGATCAGCAGGCCCGTGGGGCAGGAGGCGATGTTGACCGAGGCCGAGAAGGCCGGATCGTACCCCTCCTTCTTCTGCAAGGGCGCCATGACGCCCCCGACGGCCGCCGCCGAGGCCACGGCCGAGCCCGAGATCGACCCGAACATCATGTTGGCGATCACGTTGCAATGCGCCAGGGCGCCCGGCAGGCGCCCCCCGAGGACCTTGGCAAAGGCGATCAGGCGCAGGGCGATCCCGCCCCGGTTCATGATGTTGCCCGCCAGGATGAAGAAGGGGATGGCCAGCAGGGTGAAGCTGTCGAGCCCCGAGGCCATCTGCTGGGCGACGATGAACATCGACTGGTCGAAATCCATGAACAGCAGGAAGGTGATGGCCGTGGCGGACCCGATGGCGAAGGCGATCGGCAGTCCGATCGCCATCAGGACGACGAAAGAGCCGAACAGCAGGGCGACAGCATAATCCATCCGGGGTGTCCTCAGTCCAGGGTTTCGTGCGCCGCCGGCAGGTTGCCGGAGGTCAGGTCGCGGGCAAACAGCGCGCAGTAATACAGCATGATGACTCCCGAGATCGGGATCGCGCCGTACACATAGGCCATGGGGATCTGCAGGGCCGGCGTGACCTGCCCCGAGGACAGGGTGCGCGCCATCAGCTGCCCGCCGCCGCGCACCATGACCAGGCCGGCGAACACGGCGATGATCAGCAGGATCAGCGCCTCGGACAGGCGCTTGGCCCGGCCCTGCAGGTGCACGGTCAGCAGGTCGATGGCCAGGTGGCGGCGCAGCCCCAACGTGTAGGCCCCGCCAATCAGCGCCAGCCACATGAACAGGAAGCGCGCCATCTCGTCCGTGACGGTGCTGGGGGTGTTCAGAAGGTACCGGCTGACCACCTGCCAGACGACACAGGCCACCAGCACGGAAAATATCCCGATGATGACGGCGCGCAGCGCGGTATCGACGGCGGCTCTCATCGGCCCGTCCCGGATTCGCATGGCAACGGCTGGTGCGGAATCATGGCGTTCCCTCCCTGGTCTCGGTTCACTCCTCCACGGCGCAACAGTTCCCCAAGACGAAAAAATGGTCAACCAATTTCATCACAAGGTTGACTAAATGCGGAAATGGGGGAAGTCTCTGCGCAGATTGGTTGACCAAAATTCATTCGCACGCACCAATCGTCAGAGCACCTGGGAGGAGCATCATGAAGACCTTTATCGCAGCCGCGCTGGCCTCGACGGCCCTTGTGGCCGGTGGCGGGGCCGCCGCGGCCAAGACCCTCAAACTCAATCACAACAACCCGCCGGACCACCCGGTCCATATCAGCATGGAATTCATGGCCGAGCGGGTCGACGAACTGACCAACGGAGAGGTCAAGATCAAGGTCTACCCGAACGCGCAGCTCGGCACGCAGCGCGAATCGATGGAGTTGGTCCAGACCTGCGCGCTGGAGATGGCGCGCTCGAACGCGTCCGAGCTGGAAGCCTTTGAAGAGAGCTATTCGGCGCTGAACCTTCCCTACATTTTCCAGTCCGAGGCGCATTTCAACAAGGTCATCAGCGGCGATATCGGCCGCGATATCCTCGACGCGTCGGTCGACCAGGGGTTCCGCGGCGTGGCCTTCTACACCGAGGGCGCCCGCTCGTTCTACGCGCAGAAGCCGATTCTCAGCCCCGCCGACCTGCAGGGCGTTAAGGTCCGCGTGCAGCCCAGCCCCTCGGCCATCCGCATGGTCGAGCTTCTGGGCGGCAACCCCACCCCGATTTCCTGGGGTGAGCTGTACAGCGCGCTGCAGCAGGGCGTCGTCGACGCGGCGGAAAACAACCCCACCGCCCTGACCAATGCCCGCCACGGCGAGGTGGTCAGCGACTTCTCGCTGGACGAGCACACGATGATCCCCTCGGTGGTGGTGATTTCGAACTGCGCCTGGGACGGCATGACCGACGCGCAGCGCGAGGCGCTGCACACCGCGGCGCTGGAATCGATGGCGCGCCACCGCGACGCCTGGAACGCTGCCGCCGATGCTGCGCTGGAACAGGCGCAGGCAGAGCTGGACGTGTCGGTGCACGAGGTCGAAAAGGCGCCCTTCGCCGAGGCCGTCCTACCCATGCACGAAGAGGTGGCCGCGCGGTCGGCGAACCTGGCGGACCTGATCACACGCATCAAGGCCGCGGCGGAGTAAACGGAAAGGGCACCATGCTCGAACGATCCGAACTGGCGGAAAACGCGCTTCAGGCACTGCACGACGAGGACTACGACCGTCCCTTCAACACGCAGAGCCTGAACGCCGGGACCATGATCTTCACCGGCGGGCGCGAGGGCGTCTCGCTGGATGGCGAATGGAACTTCTGCGTCGACCTGCTGGACACCGGGCTGCGCCAGAAATGGTTCGCCATGCGGCCCGAACCCCCGGAGGATCGGATCGAACCCTGGGATTACGACCCCTACATGGGCGAGGTGGTGCCCGTTCCCTCCTGCTGGCAGATGCTCAAGGAGAAATGGTATTTCTTCGAAGGCTCTGCCTGGTACACGCGCAGGCTGCCCGCGGGCGACCTGCCGGAGGGGCGTCGCCGGTTCCTGCGGATCGGCGCCGCCCAATACGACTGCAAACTGTTCCTGAACGGCGCGTTTCTGGGCAACCACTATGGCGGCTCGACCCCGTTTTGCGCGGAATTGACCCAGCATCTGCAACCCGGTGATAACTGGCTGATGCTGTGCGTGAACAATACCCGCACGCGCGATCGCGTGCCGATGCGGAACACCGACTGGTTCAACTATGGCGGCGTCTACCGCGAGGTGGCGCTGTACGACACGCCGGCCACCGTGATCCGCGATCTGTTCGTCTACCTCTCCGAGGATGGCATCCGCGCCGAGCTGGCCGTGGACGGGCCCGCCGACACCGCCCGCCTCGAAATCCCCGAACTGGGCGTCGACGTCGAGATCGGCCTGACCGACGGCAGGGGCAGCGCCCGCGTCGAGGCCGTGCCGGAGCTCTGGTCGCCCGACAGCCCGCGCCTTTACGACGTGGTCGCGACCGCCGGGGCGGACCGGGTGCGCGACCGCGTCGGTTTTCGCCTGATCGAACGGCGCGGCACCGAGATCCTGCTGAACGGTCGGCCGGTCTTCCTGCGCGGCATCTCGGTGCACGAGGATGACGAGGCGACGGGCAAGGTGACCAGCGAAGAGGACCTGCGCCGCCGGTTCCGCCACGCCAAGGAGCTGGGCTGCAATTTCCTGCGGCTGGCGCATTACCCCCATCACGAGCGCGCCAGCCAGATCGCGGACGAGATGGGCCTGATGCTGTGGGAGGAGATCCCGGTCTACTGGGCGATCGATTTCGCCAACCCGGCCACCCGGCGCGACGCGGAAAACCAGCTGCGCGAACTGATCCGCCGCGACCGCAACCGCGCCAGCGTCATCATCTGGTCCGTGGGCAACGAGAACCCGGACACCGACCCGCGGCTCGACTTCATGCGCGGGCTGGCCGAGCTGGCCAAGGCCGAGGACCCGACCCGCCTGACCTCGGCCGCCTGCCTGGTCAACCACGCCAGGCTGAAGATCGAGGACCGGCTGGCGCGGCACATCGATATCATCGGCCTGAACGAGTATTATGGCTGGTATGAAGAGAATTTCGACGAGCTGGCCGTGATCGGCCGCAACTCAGCCCCCGACCGCCCGGTGGTGATCTCCGAGACCGGCGCCGATGGCGATTACACCGCGCACGGCCCCGAAAGGGGGCTGTTCAGCCTCGCCTATCAATCCGAGGTCTACCGGCGGCAGATCGCGACCCTGCGGGAGCTGGACTATATCAAGGGCATGAGCCCCTGGATCCTCTACGACTTCCGGGTCGAGCGGCGGCAGAACGTCTTTCAGCGGGGGGTTAACCGCAAGGGCTTGATCGCCGCGGACAAGAAGACGAAAAAGCCCGCTTTCAACATTCTCGCGGCCTATTATGCGGAATGCGCCGCCAAAGAAGCGGAGGGAGGCTCGGCATGACACAATCGCGAAAATACCAGGAGGTCGCCCAGGACCTGCGGCAACTGATCCGGGAGCAGGGGGTCGAGGTCGGCGAACGGCTGATGCCCGAACGCCGGCTGTCGGAAACGCTGGACGTGTCGCGCTCGCTGGTTCGCGAAGCGCTTATCATGCTCGAGATCGAGGGGCTGGTCGAGGTGCGCAAGGGCTCCGGCGTCTACCTTGCCAAGCCCGCCGAGGATGGCGCCCCCGAGCCGCGCGACGACATCGGCCCCTTCGAACTGCTGCAGGCGCGGCAGCTCTTGGAAAGCGACATCGCCGCCTTCGCGGCCGAGATGGTCACCAAGAACGACATCATGCGGATGCGCGACGCGCTGGAACTGGAGCGCCAGAGCCTCGAGGATGGCGGGCTGGACTATTCGGGCGATGAGCTGTTTCACCGGCTGATCGCCGAGGCGACGCAGAACTCGGTCCTCGTGGAGGTGGTCATCGGCCTGTGGCGCAGGCGCGAACAAAGCCCGATGTGGGCGCGGCTGCACAACCGGATCTTCGACGTGGATTACCGCCGCAACTGGCTGGACGACCACCAGGCCATCCTGACCGCGCTGAAGAACCGCGACCCCCGCGCCGCCCGCGCCGCCATGTGGGAGCATCTGGGCAATGTTCGTGAAACCCTGATGGCCCTGTCCGACGTCGACGACCCGGCCTTCGACGGCTACCTGTTTCAACCCATCGCGGAGATCGGCTGAGGCCTGTCCGCCCAAGACCTAGAGGACTTCATGATCGAGACCTGGCGTTGGTTTGGTCCCGACGATCCCGTGACGCTGGCGGACATCCGCCAGGCAGGCGCCACCGGGATCGTCACCGCGCTGCACGAGCTGCCAAATGGCGCGGTCTGGCCGAGAGAGGCCATCGCCGCGCGGCAAGAGATGATCGCCGAGGCCGGGCTGACCTGGCAGGTCGTCGAAAGCGTGCCGGTGCACGAAGACATCAAGATCGGCGCCCCGGGCTGGGAACGTTACGCCGATGCCTGGGCCGAGAGCATCCGCAACCTTGCCGCGCAGGGGATCGGGACGGTCTGCTACAACTTCATGCCGATGCTCGACTGGACCCGGACGGACCTGGCCCACGAACTGCCGAACGGGGCGCGCTGCCTGCGGTACGACAATGTCGATGCGGCGGTCTTCGATCTCCATATCCTCGGGCGCGAAGGCGCCGAAGCCGACCATGCGCCCGAGGTGCGGCAGGTGGCCCGCGCGCGCCATGACGGCATGGACGCGGCCGCGATCGCGGCGCTGACCGACACCATCCTGGCCGGGCTGCCCGGCGCCGAGGAAAGCTTTACCCTCGACGGTTTCCGCGCCCATCTGTCGCGCTACGACGGGATCGGGGCCGAGGGGCTGCGCGCCAATCTGGCGGCTTTCCTGCAACGGGTCGTGCCGGTCGCGGAACAGGCCGGGGTCAAGCTGGCGATTCATCCCGACGACCCGCCCCGCCCGCTGTTCGGCCTGCCGCGGATCGTCTCCTGCGCCGCGGACCTGGACTGGATCGCGGCTGCGGTCCCCAGCCTGCACAACGGGTTCACCTTCTGCACGGGGTCCCTGGGGGTGCGTCCGGACAATGACCTGCCGGCGATGATGCGGGCCCATGCCGCGCGCATCCACTTCCTCCATCTGCGCTCCACCAAGCGCGAGGCCGACGGCCTGAGCTTTTTCGAGGCGGACCATTTGGCGGGTGATGTGGACATGGTCGCGGTCGTGGCCGAGGCCCTGCGCATCGAGCGCGCGCAGGGCGCCGCTCTGCCCTTCCGGCCCGATCACGGGCATGCGCTGGCCGATGACCAAAGGCGCAGGGGCACCCCGGGCTATCCGCTGGTCGGGCGGCTGCGCGGGCTGGCCGAGATTCGCGGGCTGGCGCTCGGGCTGTCTGCGCGGCTCTGATCCCTGAGGGCCGACGCCTGAGTCGCCTGCCGCGGGCCGGGAAATCCGTTCGTTGCCGTATCGCGGGCGATTCAGTTTCGCCCGGTTGCGGAGCGGAGGGCAATTCTGAACGGATGGGCGGCCCGCGGCCCGCGACCCGCGCAGGCCTGTTAAAAGGCGCAGGGAGCAGCGGAAAACGCCGAGACCGATGCCTGTTCAAGGCATTCGAAATGTCTGTCGCGAAAGATGGGATTTGGTGGAGCCTAGGGGAGTCGAACCCCTGACCTCTTGCATGCCATGCAAGCGCTCTCCCAACTGAGCTAAGGCCCCATCGTGGTGCAGGCTGTCTGCCTTGCCCGCGTGTATCTAGGGAAGCGCGCGGGGGAGTGCAAGCGAAAAAATGCGCCCCCGCGATACTTCAGTTTTCGTCGTCGTCCGAGGATACGTCGGCAATGTCGTCGAGCGAGACGTTGTCGTCATCCTCGTCGTCGAGCACGTCGTCATCCAGATCGACGTCGCCTTCATCCATATCCTCTTCCAGGTCCTCGCTCGGGGCGGCCTTGGGCTTGGACTCGGCCTTGTCGGCCACCAGCGTGCGGCCGTTGCCCTGAGTCAGGCTTTCCAGCGAGAAGCTGTGGCCGCAGGACGGGCAGGTCATCGGGTCGCGCTGAAGGTCGTAGAAACGCACGGAGCATTTCGGGCAGACGCGCTTTACACCCCATTCTTCCTTGGGCATGAATATCCCCTTACATCGTCGTCATGAGAACTCGGTCGCAGCCAACTGCCACAACAACCCGAAGGTGTCAAAGCCCTTTTTGAAAAGGGCGCAGGCCCCGGCGGCCAAGGGCCGGGGCAGGGGAAAAGGACAAGGCCATGCCCACCGCCCAGCTTCCCGGCGCGCCGCCGGTCGAGATCACCCTGCGCCGCTCGGCCCGCGCGCGGCGGTATTCGCTGCGAATCTCGCAGCTTGACGGGCGGGTGACGCTGACCCTGCCACAGGGCGCGCCGCTGGAGGAAGGGCTGGCCTTCGCCCGGGAAAAGGCGGGCTGGATCCGTTCCCAGCTGGCCGCGCAGCCCGCGCCTGCGCCGGTGGCGATCGGGGGGGCGGTGCCTTTCGAGGGGGCGCAGTTGCCGATCGTGGCCGCCGCCCGCCGCGGCGCCGCGCTGCGGGACGGGCGACTCGAGGTGCCCGACGATCCGGCGCGGGTCGGCGCCCGTGTCCGGGCCTTTCTCAAGGAACAGGCGCGGGGGCGCCTCGTCGCGGCCTCCGAGCGGCATGCGACGGCGCTGGGGTGCGATTTCGGCCGGATCACCCTGCGCGACACGCGCTCGCGCTGGGGGTCATGCTCGTCGCGGGGCGACCTGATGTATTCCTGGCGTCTGGTCATGGCCCCGCCCGAGGTGCTGGATTACGTCGCCGCCCACGAGGTGGCGCATCTGGCCGAGATGAACCATTCGCCCGCCTTCTGGGCGCTGGTCGGGCAGCTCTGCCCCGGCCACCGCGCGCCGCGGGCCTGGCTGCGGGCGCATGGCACGCTGCTGCACCGGGTGCGATTTGACGATTGACGCGGGGCGCGGTTTTGTGATCACAGTCGCCCATGTTGCAGAACCCCCGTCCCCTCGATCCCGGCGCCTCGGCGCATGAACGCCTTTACCGAACGCTGCGCACGCAGATCATGCATGGCGAGCTGACGCCCGGCGCAGCGCTGACCCTGCGCGGGATCGGCGCGCAGTTCGGCGTGTCGATGACGCCCGCGCGCGAGGCGGTGCGGCGTCTGGTGGCCGAGGGCGCGCTGACCTTGTCGGCCTCGGGCCGGGTGACGACGCCCGAGCTGTCGAACGAACGGATCGAGGAACTGGCGGCCCTGCGCGCGCTCTTGGAGCCCGAGCTGGCCGCCCGCGCCCTGCCGCGCGCCCATATCGCGCTGATCGAGCGGCTGCAGACCATCAACGCAAATATCGCCGAGGTGGTCAGCCGCAAGGATGCGGTGGGCTATATCCGGACGAACCTGGAGTTTCACCGCACGCTCTACCTGCGCGCCCAGGCCCCGGCGATGCTGGCCATGGTCGAGACCGTCTGGCTGCAGCTGGGCCCGACGATGCGCGCGCTTTACGGACGGCTGGGCCGGACCGAGCCGCCGCAGCATCACCGCATGATCCTGGCCGCGCTGAAGGCCGGCGACGAGCCGGGGCTGCGGCTGGCGGTGCGCACCGACGTGACGCAGGGGTTGCGGATGCTGGCGGCCTGACCGGCACGAAAAGGGGGGCTGTCTGCCCCCCTCTTGCCCCTCGCGGGGCAATTCACCCCCCGAGGGTATTTCTGGTCAGAAGAAGGCCCGGTCAGGCGTGGATGGCGCCGTCGCCGCAGGCCAGGGCCGCCTCGCGCACCGCCTCGGAATAGGTCGGGTGGGCGTGGCAGGTGAGCGCCAGGTCCTGGGCCGAGGCGCCGAATTCCATGGCCACGCAGAGCTCGTGGATCAGCTCGCCGGCCGCGGGGCCGATGATATGGGCGCCGAGGATGCGGTCGGTTTCCTTGTCGGCGAGGATCTTGACGAAGCCCTCGCCCTGGAACACGGCCTTGGCCCGCCCGTTGCCCATGAAGGAGAACTTGCCCGCCTTGTAGGCGCGGCCTTCATCCTTGAGCTGCTGTTCGGTGAGGCCCACCGAGGCGACCTCGGGCGTGGTGTAGATCACGCCGGGGATGACGTTGTAGTTCACATGGCCGTGCTTGCCGGCGATCACCTCGGCCACGGCCATGCCCTCGTCCTCGGCCTTGTGGGCGAGCATGGGGCCCTCGATCGCGTCGCCGATGGCGTAGACGCCGTTGACGGAGGTGGACCAGTGGGCGTCGGTCTTGATCTGGCCGCGGGGCAGGGTCTCGACGCCCAGGCCCTCCAGGCCGAGGCCGTCGGTGTAGGGTTTGCGGCCGGTGGCGACCAGCACCACGTCGGCGTCGATCTGGTGCTCGCTGTCGTCCTTGCGCAGCTTGTAGTTGACCTTGGCCTTGGTCTTGAGGGGTTCGACGCTTTGGACCGCGGCGCCCATAACGAATTTAAGGCCCTGTTTTTTCAGGATTCTCTGGAAGGTGCGCTGAACCTCGGTGTCCATGCCGGGGGTGATGGCGTCGAGGTATTCGACCACCGTGACCTCGGTGCCGAGGCGGGCAAAGACCGAGCCCATCTCCAGGCCGATCACGCCGGCGCCGATGACGACCAGTTTCTTGGGGATCTTGGGCAGCGACAGCGCGCCGGTGGAGGTGACCACCACCTTTTCGTCGATCTCGACGCCGGGCAGCGAGGAGGGCTCGGACCCGGTCGCGATGACGATGTTCTTGGCGTTGTGGACCTCGTCGCCGACCTTGACCTGGCCTGCGGCGGGGATGGATCCCCAGCCCTTGAGCCAGTCTACCTTGTTCTTTTTGAACAGGAACTCGATGCCCTTGGTGTTCTGGCCGATGACATCGTCCTTGTAGGCGAGCATCTGTTTCCAGTCGACGGAGGGGGATTTGCCCTTCAGCCCCATGGCGGCGAAATTGTGCTCGGCCTCGTGCAGGGAATGGGTCGCGTGCAGCAGCGCCTTGGAGGGGATGCAGCCGACGTTGAGGCAGGTGCCGCCCAGGGTCTCGCGGCCTTCGACGCAGGCGGTTTTCAGGCCCAGTTGGGCGCAGCGGATGGCGCAGACATAGCCCCCCGGGCCGCCGCCGATCACGATCACATCATAGTCTGCCATGGGTATCTCCCTTTGCCCGGTTCGGGCTGCATGAATTCCATATGACTCGCATATGAGTTTTATGGCCGATGGCTTGCCCCGGCGGGGCCGGGGCAATTCACCCCCGAGGATATTTCCCAACAGAAGAAGCCCCGGGGCTGGTGCGGATTACAGGTCCATCAGCAGGCGGCGGGGATCCTCGAGCGCCTCTTTGACGCGGACGAGGAAGGTCACCGCGCCCTTGCCGTCGACGATGCGGTGGTCGTAGCTGAGGGCCAGGTACATCATCGGGCGGATCTTGATCTCGCCGTTGATGACCATCGGGCGGTCCTGGATCTTGTGCATGCCCAGGATGCCGGATTGCGGCGGGTTCAGGATCGGCGAGGACATCAGCGAACCGTAGACGCCACCGTTGGAGATGGTGAAGGTACCGCCCTGCATTTCGGCCATGGAGAGCTTGCCGTCGCGGGCGCGGCGGCCCTTTTCGGCGATGGCCTTCTCGATCTCGGCGAAGGACATGCTGTCGGCGTCGCGGATCACCGGCACCACAAGGCCCTGGGGCGTGCCGGCGGCGATGCCCATGTGGACGTAGTTCTTGTAGACGATGTCGGTGCCGTCGATCTCGGCGTTGACCTCGGGGACCTCTTTCAGCGCGTGGCAGCAGGCCTTGGTGAAGAAGGACATGAAGCCCAGGCGCACGCCGTGCTTCTTCTCGAAGATGTCCTTGTACTCGTTGCGCAGGGCCATGACCTCGGTCATGTCCACCTCGTTGTAGGTGGTCAGGATCGCGGCGGTGTTCTGCGCGTCCTTGAGGCGCCGGGCGATGGTCTGGCGCAGGCGGGTCATCTTGACCCGTTCCTCGCGCGCGGCATCCTCGGCGGCCACGGGGGCGCGCGGGGCGGCAGAGGGCGCCGGGGCCGGGGCGGCGGCCGGGGCCGGGGCGGCGGCGGCCTTGAGCACGTCTTCCTTCATGATGCGGCCGTCGCGGCCGGTGCCCTGCACCTGATCGGGCGAGAGGCCCTTTTCGGCCATCAGCTTGGTGGCGGAGGGGGCGTTTTCGACATCCGCGGCGGGGGCCGCGGCGGCCGGGGCCGGGGCGGCTTCGGCCTGCGGGGCCGGGGCGGCGGCGGCGCCTTCGCCCGCGCTCATCACCGCGAGCTTGCCGCCGGCGGCGACGGTGGCGCCTTCGGGGGCGAGGATCTCGGTCAGAACGCCCGTGGCGGGGGCCGGGACCTCGACCGAGACCTTGTCGGTTTCCAGTTCGCACAGCATCTCGTCCTGGGCGACGGTGTCGCCGACCTGTTTGAACCAGGTGGAGACGGTGGCCTCGGTCACGCTTTCGCCCAGCGTGGGGACCATGACGTCCACCGCGGCGGCCGCGGCAGGCGCAGCGGCGGGCTTGGCCGCGGGGGCCGGCGCGGCGGCGCCTTCGGAGATGGTGGCCAGCAGGGCGTCGACGCCGACGGTCTCGCCCTCGGCGGCGACGATCTCGCCCAGTGTGCCGGCGGCGGGCGAGGGGACCTCGACCGTCACCTTGTCGGTTTCCAGCTCGCACAGCATCTCGTCGACGGCGACGGCATCGCCGGGCTTCTTGAACCAGGTCGCGACCGTGGCTTCGGTGACGCTTTCGCCCAGGGTGGGCACACGGACTTCGGTAGACATGGGTGTTACTTCCCTTCGATGGTCAGCGCTTCGTTCACGAGCGCCTCTTGCTGTGCCTTGTGGTTGCTGGCCAAGCCCGTGGCGGGCGAGGCCGATGCGTTGCGGCCGACATAGCGCGGGCGCGAATAGTCGGAGCCGATGCGGGTGAGCACCCATTCGATATTGGGTTCGATGAAGCTCCAGGCGCCCTGGTTCTTGGGCTCTTCCTGGCACCAGACCACCTCGGCCTGCTTGAAGCGCTCCAGCTCCTTCACCAGCGACATGGCGGGGAAGGGGTAGAACTGTTCGAGCCGCAGCAGGTAGACGTCGTCGATGCCCCGGGCGTCGCGCTCTTCCAGCAGGTCGTAATAGACCTTGCCCGAGCAGATAACGACGCGCTTGATCTTGTCGTCGGCGACCAGCTTGGTGTCCGAGTTGCCCATTTCGGCGTCGTCCCACAGCACGCGGTGGAAGGACGAGCCGGTGGTGAACTCTTCGGCCTTGGAGATGCAGAGCTTGTGGCGCAGCAGCGATTTCGGCGTCATCAGCACCAGCGGCTTGCGGAAGCTGCGGTGGAGCTGGCGGCGCAGGATGTGGAAATAGTTCGCCGGCGTCGAGCAGTTGGCGACGATCCAGTTGTCCTCGGCGCAGAGCTGCAGGAAACGCTCCAGCCGGGCCGAGCTGTGCTCGGGGCCCTGGCCCTCGAACCCGTGGGGCAGCAGCATGACGAGGCCCGACATGCGCAGCCATTTGCGTTCACCCGAGGAGATGAACTGGTCGAACATGATCTGCGCGCCGTTGGCGAAATCGCCGAACTGGGCCTCCCACATCACCAGCGCGTTGGGCTCGGCAAGGCTGTAGCCGTACTCGAAGCCCAGCACCGCGTATTCGGAGAGCATCGAGTCGATGACCTCGTAGCGGGCCTGCCCCTCGCGGATGTGGTTGAGGGGGTAGTAGCGCTCTTCGGTGTTCTGGTTGATCAGGGCGGAGTGGCGCTGCGAGAAGGTGCCGCGGGTGCTGTCCTGCCCGGCGAGGCGGACCGGATAGCCCTCGGTCAGCAGCGAGCCGAAGGCCAGCGCCTCGGCCGTGGCCCAGTCGAAGCCCTTGCCGGTGTCGAACATCTGCTTCTTGGTCTCGAGCAGGCGCGACACGGTCTTGTGCACCGGGAAGCCCTCGGGCGTGCGAGTCAGGGCGTCGCCGACCTCGGCCATGGTCTCGGGCTTGATGGCGGTTTCACCGCGCTGATACTCCTCGCCCTGGCGGTCGAGATGCGACCAGCGCCCGTCCAGCCAGTCGGCCTTGTTTGGCTTGAATTCCTTGCCGGCCTCGAACTCTTCGTTCAGGTGGGCCTGGAAGGCGGCCTTCATGTCCTCGATCTCGCCCTCGGGGATCAGCCCGTCCTTGACCAGCCGCTCGGTATAGAGCTGCAGGGTGGTCTTGTGTCGCTTGATCCGCTTGTACATCAGCGGGTTGGTGAACATGGGCTCGTCGCCCTCGTTGTGACCGAAGCGGCGATAGCAGAACATGTCGATGACCACGTCCTTGTGGAACTTCTGCCGGAACTCGGTGGCCACCTTGGCGGCGTGGACCACGGCCTCGGGGTCGTCGCCGTTGACGTGGAAGATCGGCGCCTCGACCATCAGGGCGAGGTCGGTCGGGTAGGGCGACGAGCGCGAGAAATGCGGCGCGGTGGTGAAGCCGATCTGGTTGTTCACCACGATATGGATGGTGCCGCCGGTGCGGTGGCCCACCAGCCCCGACATGCCGAAGCATTCGGCGACCACGCCCTGGCCGGCAAAGGCCGCGTCGCCGTGCAGCAGCACGGGCACCACGCTGTGGCGGATGGGGTCGCTGTCCTGCGCCTGCTTGGCGCGGGCCTTGCCCAGCACGACCGGGTTCACGGCCTCAAGGTGGCTGGGGTTGGCGGTCAGGCTGAGGTGCACCTTGTTGTTGTCGAATTCACGGTCCGACGACGCGCCGAGGTGGTATTTCACGTCGCCCGAGCCGTCCACCTCTTCGGGCTTGAAGCTGCCGCCCTGGAATTCGTTGAAGATGGCGCGGTAGGGCTTGCCCATCACGTTGGCCAGCACGGACAGGCGGCCGCGGTGGGGCATGCCGATGACGATTTCCTTGACCCCCAGCGCGCCGCCGCGCTTGATGATCTGCTCCATCGCGGGGATCAGTGCCTCGCCACCGTCCAGGCCGAAACGCTTGGTGCCCATGTATTTGACATGGAGGAATTTCTCGAAGCCCTCGGCCTCGACCAGTTTGTTCAGGATGGCGCGGCGGCCTTCGCGGGTGAAGGTGATCTCCTTGCCGAAGCCCTCGATCCGCTCTTTCAGCCAGGCCGATTGCTCGGGGTCCGAGATGTGCATGTATTGCAGCGCGAAGGTGCCGCAATAGGTGCGCTTCACGATGTCCAGGATCTCGCGCATCGAGGCGAATTGCAGCCCCAGAACGTTGTCGATGAAGATCGGCCGGTCCATGTCGGCCTCGGTGAAGCCGTAGGAGCGCGGGTCAAGCTCGGGGTGCGGGGTCTCGTTGCGCAGGCCCAGCGGGTCGAGATCGGCCACCAGGTGGCCGCGGATGCGGTAGGCGCGGATCAGCATCAGCGCGCGGATCGAATCCAGCACGGCGCGCTTGACCTGCTCTTCCGAGACCGGGACGCCCTTTTCGGCGGCCTTGGCGCGGATCTTCTGCTCGGCGCCCTTGGCCTCGGCCGGGGCGGCAACGGGCCATTCGCCGGTCAGCGCCGCGGTCACCTCGTCGGCGGGCTGCGGCGGCCAGTCGGTGCGCGCCCAGGAGGGGCCGGTGGCCTCTTTCTTTACATCCACCTCGGTGTCGCCGAGGGCGCGGAAGAACTCTTGCCAGGCCTCGTCGACGGTACTGGGGTCGTTGGCGTAGCGGGCGTAGAGCTGCTCGACATATTCGGCATTTGCGCCCTGCAGGAAGGAGGAGGCGTGGAACTGGTCGTTGGGGCTTTGGTCCGTCATTGGATGCACCTGACTGGGTATGGGCCGCGCCCCGTGGGGCGCGGCGGGTTCGCTTGTGTCAGCCGATCGCCTTGAGCACGGCCTCGCCCAGCCCGGCGGGGCTGTCGGCGACCACGATGCCGGCCGATTTCATGGCTTCGATCTTGTCCTCGGCGCCGCCCTTGCCGCCGGCGACGATGGCGCCCGCGTGGCCCATGCGGCGGCCCGGAGGCGCCGTGCGCCCGGCGATGAAGCCCGCGCAGGGCTTGGAGCGGCCGCGCTTGGCCTCGTCTTTCAGGAACTGCGCGGCCTCTTCCTCGGCCGAACCGCCGATCTCGCCGATCATGATGATCGACTGGGTCTCGTCATCGGCCAGGAACATCTCCAGCACGTCGATATGCTCGGTCCCCTTGATCGGGTCGCCGCCGATGCCCACCGCGGTGGACTGGCCGAGGCCGGAATCGGAGGTCTGCTTGACCGCCTCGTAGGTCAGCGTGCCCGAGCGCGAGACGACGCCGACCGAGCCGCGCCGATGGATATGGCCGGGCATGATGCCGATCTTGCAGGCGTCGGGGGTGATGACGCCGGGGCAGTTGGGGCCGATCAGCGTGGTTTTCGACCCTTCGAGCGCGCGCTTGACGGTCATCATGTCCAGCACCGGGATGCCCTCGGTGATGCAGACGACCAGCTCCATCTCGGCGTCGATCGCCTCGAGGATCGAGTCGGCCGCGAAGGGCGGCGGCACGTAGATGACGGAGGCGTTGGCCTCGGTCACCGCCTTGGCCTCGTGCACCGAGTTGAAGACCGGCAGGTCCAGATGGGTCTGCCCGCCTTTGCCCGGGGTCACGCCGCCGACCATCTTGGTGCCGTAGGCGATGGCCTGTTCAGAGTGGAAGGTGCCCTGCGAGCCGGTGAAGCCCTGACAGATGACCTTGGTGTTTTCGTCAACAAGAACAGCCATTCGACTTACCCCTTCACCG